>Ga0209591_10002564_pt1 | contig 21731 bp, 20 predicted proteins | sample MAT01_FD_187207 | JGI IMG/M metagenome (GOLD analysis project Ga0209591, IMG submission 187207) | Freshwater microbial communities from Lake Fryxell liftoff mats and glacier meltwater in Antarctica - MAT-01 (SPAdes) (version 2) | ecosystem: Environmental > Aquatic > Freshwater > Ice > Liftoff... | reverse complement strand
TTAGCCTTGTTGCTGATTTTACCTTTGATCACCGTTTGACCCATCAGGTTTTTTTTATCCCCTCCGCTCACTTTTAAAAATTTAGTGGGCGATTTCTTTTCTAACGCTTCAACCGATAGGGTTACATCTTCGTATTTTTTTTGAGATTCCTTTTGTTGTTCTTCGTTGCTATTGCAAGCCACCATAGAAATCAGCGCTGCAAAAATGGGGAAAATTATTTTTTTCATGTTGATAGAATCAGTGTTTGTAAAAGAGTCACCAAAAATAAGGGAAGCTCTGTTTATTTGGTATAGATTTGTAGCTATTCACCATTATTTTTAACAAACCGGATAGTGATCTTTAAATTCCGGCTCAAGCATTTTACAACACATGGTACATAATCTCAGCAAGGAACATTCATTGGTAAGCAACTGGGTAAGTGAATTAAGAAATACAGAAGTGCAGCAAGACCGGCTGCGCTTTAGAAGAAACTTAGAGCGCATTGCGGAAGTGATTGGATATGAGATCAGCAAACAACTGGCTTTTACTGAAAAAGAAATCAACACACCCATGGGTACTGCCACCTGCAAAGTGCTGAAGGAACAACCCGTGTTGGCTACTATCTTGAGAGCTGGATTGGCCATGCACAATGGTTTGTTGAATTTTTTCGACCATGCAGACAATGCTTTTCTGAGTGCATATCGCAAACATCATCCCGATGGAAGTTTTGAGATCAGCATGGAATACATGAGCTGTCCTGAACTAGACGGCAGAATTGTGGTGATCAGCGATCCAATGTTGGCCACTGGTGCCTCACTGGTAAAATCTATTCAATATCTCAGAGAAGAAGGCGACATTAAATCCATACACATCGTCTGTGCCATAGCTTGCTCAGTAGGTATTGAATATGTGTTGAGAGCTGAGCCGAATGCCACTATTTGGTGTGGAGATATCGATGAAGAACTCACTGCCAAGGGTTACATTGTTCCAGGATTGGGCGATGCAGGCGACCTCGCCTACGGTACTAAAATGCAACAATAAGGCTTTCCTGTAATCAAATATGAGTCAATACATTAAAAAAATAGTAGAATAAGCAAACGACAACGCGAACGCCTTGGTGGCAGCTAATTAGATCACAAAACGTTGAATTCTCTAAGTATTTCCCGCAAGTATTTGAAAAGACTAGACATTATGATGCAGCATTTTGCCCCAATTACTTATCTTTAAATTCTAGAATTGTCTTAAAAATGAGAAAATACCTTTTAATTGCGATGTGTGTGTTGGTGGTGGGAGCTCTGAAAGCGCAGGATCCGCACTTCTCACAATTTTTCGCATCCCCGTTGACCCTAAACCCTGCGTTTACCGGCAAATTTGATGGTTCCTGGCGATTAGCGGCCAACCACCGCGATCAGTGGCCGTCGATCCCAAAAGCCTATGTCACTACGAGTGCTTCTTTCGACTTTCCTATCATGCAAAAAAGGATTCCTGAAAACGATGTATTTGGTGTAGGTATCTCAGCTGTATCTGATGCAAGTGCCAACAGCCAGTTAAAACTAAACTATGGTTCGTTGTCGCTCTCTTACCACAAAGCGTTAGACGAAAATGGTTACAACACCATTGGAGCTGGATTTCAGGGTACTTATAGCAGTATGAACCTCGATGTTAGCAAACTTACTTTTGAAGATATGCTCACCCAGAACGGTTTTACAGGAACTACATCAGATATACTTACCAACGGCAACAACCAAAGCTATTTTGACGTGAATGCAGGTGTATTGTACTCCGGCTCTACCAACGGAGAAAATAACTTTTATCTGGGAGCTTCTATGTATCATATCAACAGACCAAAAGTAAGTTTTAAAGATAAAAACTGGTTCCTCAGTGGTCGTGTTACCGTTCATGGCGGTGGAACATTTTTCTTATCGGATGTAGTATCTGTCAGTACTTCCATCATTCATCAAATTCAAAATAAAGCCAGTGAAACCACACTTGGCGGTGCGATAGGCCTTAACGCCAATAACGACAATGCGAATCCAACCAATGTATTTATTGGCACATGGATGCGCATCAACGATGCCTTGATTCCTTACATTGGATTGGAATTTAATGGCCTTAGAATTGGTGCCAGCTACGATGTAAACATCAGTAGCTTAAAAGCTGCCACAGCTAACCGTGGTGGTTCAGAGTTTTCTATTATTTACATCAAAAGACCTGCTGAATCTAAAGGTATTCCTTGTCCGAGATTCTAAAAATATTTTATGCATTGAAAAAGCGGCCTGGATTCAGGCCGCTTTTTTAATATAATCACGCTGCTCAAAAAGCAACCCGAATACAAATGGTAGATCCAATCTAAACATTTCAATTAACACCAATATTACCATCGGTTTGCTTCTGTTTTTTTCAACAGAATGAATGCATCCATTCACCTCTTCACAATGGGTTAAACAATTTTACGCTCGATGCCTTAACTTGCAAGAACCTGCGAACCTAAAAATAAAGTGATACACAACCCATGCTAAAAGAAATCATCATCTCTGTTCAATCATACATGCAGGCTCATCAGTTTATTGTGAAACACCGCATGTGGAAATGGATACTGATTCCTGGCTTGGTTTACGCACTTTTGTTTATGGGAGGCATTTATTTATTCTGGACCAGCAGCAACACTGCCATCGAATTTATTTTGGTTCAATCGGGTGTAAAAGCATGGCTGGATAAAATGCAGGAAAGCTGGATCAATTTTTTATTCATCATCGGGCAAATTATTTTGCGGCTGGTGCTTTTATTTTTCTACTTCTCTTTGTTCAAATTTTTATTTCTAATTATAGGTTCTCCCTTATTTGCCTACCTGAGTGAGAAAACAGAAAGCATCATGGAAGGTAGAGAGTATAACTTCCATTTTGGACAGTTCGTTAAAGATATTGGAAGGGGCGTCAAGATTGCATTAAGAAACCTGTTATGGCAAACGGTTTACGTGGTGAGTATTCTCATATTGTCATTCATCCCGTTGTTTGGATGGATCGCCCCATTGGTAGCCTTAATGGTAGAATGTTATTATTTTGGTTTCTCCATGCTTGATTACAGCAGTGAACGCAATAAATTATCTGCATCCCAAAGCATCGAATTTATTGGCAGGCACAAGGGCTTGGCGATTGGAAATGGAATGTTGTTCTACCTCATGCACTTGGTTCCGTTCGCAGGTTGGTTGCTGGCACCTAGTTATGCTGTGATCGCCGCCACCATTAGTTTATTGTCTGCCCGAAAAAAACAGGTAATTATATCATAAGATGACCAGTATTTATTTGATACCATGCACGTTGGCAGAAGATGCCACAGCTACCATTCCATCCTACGTGATGGATGCGGTGAAAGATTCAAACGTCATATTTGCAGAAAACGAAAGAACCGCCCGACGGTTTTTAAAATCGATGGACAAAACGATTGTCATTGACGATTTTGAATGGTTCGGCATTCAAAAAGCGGAACAGGATGTATTAGCTATTTTTCGTCAAAAAATAAAAGAACAAAAAAATATTGCTATTATCAGTGAAGCCGGTTGCCCTGGTATTGCAGACCCGGGTCAGTTACTCATCGCAGCTGCTCAGGAAATGAACTGTACGGTAAAACCATTGGTAGGACCCAGTTCAATTTTGTTATCGTTAATGGCTAGTGGCATGAACGGACAGCAATTTGAATTTGTTGGCTACCTACCCATCGACAATTTTGAAAGAAACAAAAAAATAAAAGAACTAGAAGCAGCTTCTGTAAAACAAAACAGCACAAAAATATTTATAGAAACGCCTTATCGAAACAATCAGTTGATGGAGTCTTTGATAAAAAACTGTCTGCCTCAAACCAGGCTTTGTGTAGCAGTAAACATCACCGCTGTTAATGAAAATATTAAAACCATGACCATTGCACAATGGAAAACAAAAAAGCCAGAGCTTCATAAGCTTCCGGCCATCTTTTTATTGTACGCAGGTAAATAAAATCACCTCGCTACTTTTTCCATCTTAATGATTTTATCAACCACATATGGACTAAAACCTCTCCAAGGCAAGGTTCCTTTATATTCTTTGTACCTGAGATCAAAATAGCTACCACTGTTTTGCATCAGGATATTGGCAATGCTGTCATCTACCACCGAAAATTCAAATTCATACGACTGAATTGTGCCTGCTGCTTTAGACCTAAAACCAGACTGAATTAATTTGCCTTCATATGTTTTAAAAAAATTACCCTTTTTAACAACGTAATTGAGTTCGCCAGACTTTACGCCTTCGCCAAAAACATAAAAATATTGCCACCAAATTAAAGCGGCAATTACCAGAATTGATATCAAGGCAAATATTCTCATAAACTTTTTAAAACCACTTGTTGATTTTTTTATAGTTGTTGGCGTAGATTGAATTGGTTCCATATTGGTTATTTATGCTATAAAAGTAATAAAAGAAATCTACAACCCGTATTCACTTACCAACCAAATGAGTGCCGCCATATTGAGGGCTCCTAAATCAAGTTCTCTTTTACTCACCGATTCAAATGTATCACTGGCTGCATGGTGCACATCAAAGTACCGTTGGCTATCGGGAGATAAGCCGGCCAATGCCGTTCCCAGTTGCTTTAAAGGGCTTATATCTGCACCGCCTCCGCCTTTGGCAAAATCATATATACCGTATTCAAAAAATAGCGGTTTCCACTGCAACACTTTGTTCATTGTTTCATCGGAAACATCAAAACCAAATCCACGAGGCGTAAAACCACCCGCATCGCTTTCAAGGGCAAAAATATGTTGCTCATTGTTATCTTTTGCCGCTTTGAAGTAAGCTAGCCCCCCTCTCAAACCATTTTCTTCATTCATAAACATCACCGCTCTCACCGTTCTTTTTGGTTGAATCCCTAACTTTTTAAATGCGCGCAGTACCTCAATGCTTTGCACACATCCGGCTCCATCATCGTGCGCACCTTCGCAGATATCCCAGCTATCAAGGTGCCCTCCTACGGTAATGATTTCTTTTGGATACTCAGTGCCCCGTATTTCACCCACAACATTGTAAGAAAGTACGTCGGGCAGCATCCTGCAATTGGTTTTAAAATAAGCGTTTAAGGCAATCCGATTTTTTAATTGTGAGCTCAGCCATTCTGCATCTTTGGTACTGATGGCCACTGCCGGAATTTTCGGAAAGGAATCGTTGTAGGCAGTAGCGCCTGTGTGCGGGTACTCGTCTACGTTACTTGCCAATGATCTTACCATTACCCCGATTGCCCCATATTTGGCAGCTTGTGAAGGGCCAGATCTTCTGCCAATACCCGACTCACTGTATGCTCTAAATGTTTTGATGTACGCAGGATTCATAGGAATATTAAAAAATACAATATTGCCCTTTACCCCTTTTTCGCCCAGCAGGTGCAACTCCTCCATACTCCGCACTTCAATCACTTTACTGCGAATACCTGCAGCATCTGTTCCTACAGAATTACCCAATGCAGTTAAATTTAAAGGATACTTTGTACCATTGGCCACTTGGATAAAACCAGTTTCTTTGGCCCCCCGTACCCAGTGTGGTACCATGCAAGGTTGTAAATACACCGTATCTGCCCCGGCTTCTTTCATCATTCTGGCGGTAGCTTCCACGGCTTTTTGTGCATTGGCAGACCCACTGAGCCTTGGACCGATTTTTTTAGTAAGGTAACGCAGGTTCTCATACGCGCCACTGTTTGTCATCACTTCTGACGCTATTCTTTTTATTTCATCTGTGTTTTTATCTTGTGCAAACAGCCAATTGGTTATCGCCAATTGAAAAAAGAGTAAAAAAAACCTTTTGATCATATTACTTGTTTATCAACAAACTTAGCGTTTTACCATCAATCCATTTAAATTAAAAAAAGGAAAGTATTCCCGTAAATTGCAACCTAACAAATGATCTCCATTTTTAAACCATCGATATGAACATAGCCATCGTTTGCTACCCTACCTTCGGAGGTAGTGGTGTGCTGGCAACGGAGCTGGGTAAAGCGCTCGCAAATAAAAACCACAACATACATTTTATCACTTACCAACAGCCCGTAAGATTGGCAGGTTTTCATGCCAATATATTTTACCACGAAGTAAGGGTTCCCACATATCCCCTGTTTGATTACCCTCCCTACGAAACAGCCTTAGCATCTACGATGGTTGATATCGTTTCCAACCACGACATTGATATACTGCATGTTCATTATGCCATCCCACATGCTGCGGCTGCCTATATGGCTAAACAGATTTTGGCCAAACAGCATAAAAAAATTCCAGTGATCACCACGTTACATGGAACCGATATTACACTGGTTGGCCGTGATAAGACCTACCGTCCGGTAGTAACATTTTCGATGGAAGAAAGTGATATTTTGACCGCTGTTTCTCAAAACCTTAAAAGTGAGACTTACAAAAACTTTACCATCACTAAAGAAATTGAAGTTATTTACAATTTCGTAGATGTAGAGCGCTTTCACAAAAAACCGGTAGATGCTTTTAAAAAGCTCATCGCTCCCAATGGAGAAAAAATCATTGTACACGCTTCCAATTTTAGAAAGGTAAAAAGAGTGGATGATGTGTTGCAAACTTTTCTCTTGTTGCACAAAACCATTCCATCTAAACTGTTACTAATTGGAGATGGTCCCGAAAGAGGTCGCATTGAACAAATGACTCGCGATGGTGATTATGGGCACGAAATAAAGTTCTTAGGTAAGCAAGAGCAGATGGAAGACATTTTACCCATCGCAGACTTATTTTTATTACCGAGTGAATATGAGAGTTTTGGATTGGCAGCCCTGGAAGCCATGGCTGCAGAAGTACCCGTTATTTCTACCAACGCAGGCGGCTTGCCAGAGATCAATATAGATGGTTACTGCGGTTACATGAGTGATGTGGGCGATGTTAAAAGCATGAGCGAAAATGCCATTAAGATTCTGGAAAATGAAACCACTTACCAGCAATTCAAACTAAATGCATTGGCACAGGCGCGCAAATTCGACATCGGCAACATCGTTCCACAGTATGAGAAATTGTATGAAAGTTTGATGAAATAATTACTTTGGTCTTAACCATTTTTCAGGATCAAAACTACTTCTTTCGTCGCTCATAAAAAAGTCGACAGTACCAATACCTTCTAAGTTGGGTGCTACTCTTCCCAGCATTTGTCCGGTTGTAATTTCCTGTCCAGCTTTTACGCCCACTCCCGAAAGATTACTGTAGGTAGTAAAATATTTACCATGCTGTATGATCACAACTTCCATCCCATCGATGGGTAATACATTGGACACTAATCCGGCAAAAACAGCTTTTACAGGGGTACCAATTTCTGCTGAGATGGTAACAGCAGTGTTCACCACGGGATTACCGCTAGGCAATTTATTGAGTCCGTAATGCATGAGTACATTTCCTTTGTCTACCGGCCAGGGCAACGATCCCCTATTTTGTTCAAACTTATCGTTCAATGCAATCTTAGCATCGGTATTCAATAAAACATTTTCAGGAGCTAGTTTTTTGATGGGTGCTGTTGAAGGTTCCTTCACTTTAACGGGCTTATTATCTCCCCCGTCTTTAACGGGCGAGGGTGCTTTTGCAGTCGATTTTTCTTTCTCTACCCGCTTGCGTTCGTCTTCCTTGGCTTTAGCAATAGCCGCTTTTCTGGCGTCGTCTTGTGCTTTTTTGATGGCCGAGGTGATGGCATTGTTCACTTTTGTCATTTGCTTCTTCTTAGCAGCAATCTGGTTGTTGAGCGATTTGCCCTGCTTCTTTAGTTCAGCTACTATGCGATCTTTTTCATTTTGTTCTTCTTCTAAAATAGCGAGCTCTTTAGCTTTTGATCGCAGGCTGGTATTTTTTTCTTTTTTACTTCCACCAAGATCTGCTATTCGTTTTTGACGAAGCTCCTGTGTTCGAATAATATTTTGTCCCTGAATCTCCTGATAATTTCTGTAACTTTTTAGATAAGCTACTCTTTTGACGGCGTCATTAAAACTGGAAGCAGAAAAAATAAAATTCAGAAAATCGTAATTGCCCCTGTTTTTGTAAGCATACACCATACTTTTAGCATATTCATCTTTCAGTGTATCCAATAGTTTATTGTAACGATTGATGTCACGCTGTATAGTGTAAATATTGTTATCGAGTATGCGAAGGTCTTTGTTAATATTGTCCACCACACGATCCTGTAATTCCACTTTATTGCTGATTAATTTCCATTGAAGCAACCCTTCTTTGGTTTGCTGTTTGTTGCTATTCAACTGTTTTTCCGTTTCTTCAATTTCTTTACGGAGCTGAACACGCTGTCTTTCCAGTTCTTCGCGTGATTGAGCCATGCTTATCAATGTAAACACTGATAATAAGATCGTTGAAAAAAGTTGTTTGAGCATAAATAAATTTAATGGGATGTTCAAAATAGAAACTAACCAAGTACTATCGGGTAGTATCAGGTAGTATTGACTTAAAAGTAACGATTATTTCTTTTTATAATTTTTGGGAACAGAAAATGCCACTGATAATTCTTTGTTAAACTCAAACTGTTTAAAGTTTAATCGAATATCAATTTTATTCTTTTCAGAAATAATGATCTGACGTTTGGTAGAAAATTTTTTTTCGTAATCGTCGTAAGTAATGCTGGCTGTTCTGTTTCGGTTGATGTTTACATCGTCCAACTTACTGTGTTTTAATAAATAATTATCTAGTGTCAAACTCAGTAAATTTTTGAAATCGTCACCCCAGGATGACCCTAACAAATATTGGTCTGTTTTTTTGAAACTAGCATGTTTTGCTTCAAAAAAAACAGGGTTCCCAATGATCATATCCTGCAGGGTTTGAAAGTCGAAAGGAATTTCTGTAACCTCCTGAAGATAATCCAGAGAACGGTACTGAACTTCCTTCTCTTGTTTGTTAAGTAATATCACACTGTCTTTTGTAATGTAGGCCCTGTAAACTTCTATGTTTAAAAAAGTGGCGGTCAGGGAGATCCAAATAGCGCTGTCTTTAACCATTCTAAGGGTGGCAGTGATATCGGGCTGCTTACCATTGGCATTATCTACTTCTACTTTTACCTTGGCATTAAAGGTTCTAAAATCAATATAATTACTGTCGAGTTTTTCAAGGGTTTGTTTTACAAATTGTACAGAGTCTTTAAAAAGTGCATCTGCATTATTTTCTATAACAGCGGTGGCACTATCCTTGGGAGCAATCGTACTGCTGATTTGATGTTTGGTGGCGCTGCATCCAAACAAACTCCATTGCGCTGTTAATATAAAAAGTAGATAAAATATTCTCATGTGTATCAAAGGTATTACTGAACACCGGTATGACCAAAACCTCCGGCCGCTCTAACAGTATCTGTCAATTCTTGTACCAATACCAGACTAGCTACTTCAATTTTAACGAATACCATTTGTGCGATGCGGCCGCCGTGCAGAATTTGTTGCGGCTCGTTGCTTAAATTAATGAGTAATACTTTAATCTCACCTCTATAATCGCTGTCTACAGTGCCTGGAGAATTTAAACAGGTGAGCCCTTGCTTTACCGCCAAACCGCTTCTGGGCCTTATTTGGGCTTCTAATCCTACAGGCATTTCAATAAACAAGCCCGTAGGTATTAGCATTCGCTGAAGCGGCTGTAACAATACTGGCTCGCTCAACTGTGCTCTCAAATCCATACCAGACGATCCCTCTGTGGCATACTGGGGCAAAACGTTATTAGACTTGTTAATTACTTTAACAGTTAATACATTATTCATCTTGTTTGTTATTTTTTATTTATCGAATTAGCATTACCGTGCCTTTATCTGTTTGAATGAATCCAGCCTTGTTCTTGTAAGTCATCATCCAAACATACGCACCTGCTGGAGCAGGTTTACCCCTCACCCTGCCATCCCATTTTTCAAATGAGTCTTTACTGGTAAAAATCAATTGACCATACCGGTTGTAAATGTAAAAACTATAAATGGTAGAATTGAGTCCATTGGTAAGCCCGAAGGTTTCATTCAATCCATCTCCATTCGGTGAAAATGCGGTGGGAATAAATGATTCACAATCGTCCCAGTTGGTTTGCAAGGTATCGGAAGCAACACAACCGGCTGCATTAGTGACCTTCACCCAATAATTTCCTGGAACATTTACTTCGATAGAAGGCGACGTAGATCCGGTGCTCCATAAAAAAGTATTCGCGGTTGCATTGGCGTTGATCAGAACTGGTTTATTCAAACATACCAACACGTCACCGCCTAAATTTACTGTGGCCGCAGGCTTTTGAGTAATTACCGTACTGTCTCTAAAAGTACAACCATTATTGGTGACTTCTAGCCAGTAGAGCCCGGCGCTATTAACTGAAATTTGAGGCGTTACTGCTCCGGTGCTCCATAAATAATTAGATCCTGTAATAGTGGAGGCAATGTTAAGATTGGAGACGATGCAATAACCAGTATCTGCAGGTAAAAAATTATTTAGATCAGACAAAGCAACATTTACGCTGTGTAAAATTATTTCTGATAATGCACCACAATCATTTTTGAAGACCTGTAGCGAAACTACATACGTTCCACCACTACCATAAGTGTGCAAAGGAGAAAATGAAGAAGAAAAAATACCGTCACCAAAATTCCATAAAACAGAATCGAGTCCGTTTGTTTTATTGATGCTGAACTGTATATCAAAACTACTGCAGTTGCCTTGTGAAGAAAAGTCGAATGGGGTAAAGCTGGTATCCAGATCACTGGCTATAAAATTTGGTAATCCAAATTGTATCGGATCTCCCACAGAAGCAAACCGCAGGGCATTGTACGCATAGTTACATCCGGTTCCTGCAATATTAGGACTGTTGATCACTGAAAGAGCAGTGTCTTCCCACATGGAAAAATATATTTTACCGTCTGGTCCTGCCTGTAATGCTCCAGCCGACCATTTATCATGAGACGCAATAATTTGACGGGAGTTCATGATGGCTGTTTCATTCATTGTGGTAACATCAAACTGGTACACAACACTCAACTCGGTATTGCTTTTTTTAGAACTGATATACAGCAATCGGTTATCGGGAGAAAATTCAGCACCATATACACCTGTGAAGGCGGTGCCAATGGGGAGGATGTTGGGTTTGAATCTCACGGGGTTGGATAAGAGACCGGTGGTATTGTCAAAATCCATTAGCTCTGCCAAATCATTTTCAAAAGAATGTAATGCAATCATTTTTGAACCATTTGATGAAAATTTGATGGCTCCCAATGCGTTGTTGTCATAACCCCCAATGACCAATCCTGTACTACTCACACGAGGATTTGCATCAAACCCCGATGGAGTAAGTAAGTAGGTATAGTATTGATCGGTATCCCATTTTTTAATAGTGATCCAAACATCTCTTTTGTTACAATGCCTTACTGCAGCCAGCTTTTCGTAACCGTCTTCGTCTACCAACAAATTTTTTTGTATAACCGCTCCCCTTCCATTATCTGCCATCATGTTGATGATGTTGTACCTAAACCCTTTTAGAGACTGTCCTGTGGCGCCAACTGTGAACAAATAATAAATACTATCGTTGCCAGGCATAGGTGCTATGACGGCGTTATTGGTACTACTCAGATCGCCCTGAATGGCTTCCCCATTCAGCATAATATTGTGTTCTTTATTAACCACACTTAGCCCGTTGGTATAAAAAAGTAATTGGCCATTGGCATCAGAAATACTAGCTGTTCCTTCTACCGCATTCACGGCACCATTGAATAAAAGCTGGGGTGGACTCTGGCTAAAATTGAGTCCAATTTTTTTTCCAAAATACCAGTTGTAAGATTGCTTTTGAGCATATACAGAAGATGGCAACAGTTGAAGGAAAAGTAATAAAAAAAATGATTGAATCGTATATCTCATTACAGCGTTTAATTTTTAACAAGCAGGAGCGTAGCATGCGCAAATAATCCTTCTCCTCGCCCTGCAAATCCCATGGTTTCTGTGGTGGTTGCTTTGATAGAAACGTCATTGGTGGTGATATGCAAAATGTTGGCAATAGCTTGTTTCATGGCATCTGCATACGGCATGATCTTGGGTTCTTCTAGGCAAACTGTACTATCAATATTTACTATGGCATACCCTTTTTCAGTTATGAGCTCATAACATTTTTGCAACAAAATTTTACTATCGATATTAAGATAAGCGTTATCGTTGTTGGGAAAGTGTTTACCGATATCACCTAATGCCAGTGCTCCAAGCATGGCATCACAAATAGCATGCAGTAATACATCTGCATCACTATGCCCGACACTTCCTTTTGTATGAGGTATTTTAACACCGCCTAACCATAAATCACGACCTTCTTCTAATTGATGAAAATCTATCCCGTAACCTATTCTCAATTGCATAGCTATTTTAGGTAAAGTTCAGTAAAACATTTGTATAAAAAAAGCGTCTCTTTTTGAGAGACGCTTTTTTTATACAAAACTATTTTAATTAGTTGTTATCCAAGTTAAGTGCAACTGAGAAACGCAATGTGTTAGACAATGGGTTACGGTTGATACCAGTACCAGATGGCAACAGGTATGAGAAGTTAAAACCAAACATGTTGTAGTTCAAACCAGCACCTACTGTAAAAAATTTACGGTTTCCTTTTTCTGGATTTTCGTAGAAATATCCTGCTCTTACAGAGAACTGCTCTTTATAAGTGTATTCCGCTCCGATTGAAGCTGTTACTTCACGCATTTCTTCGCCACCGCCATCAGGAGCATCTCCGAATGATTTGAACCAGCTGCTTACAACACCTTCGTTGCGATAGTTTGCCAAACCTGCGCTATCAGTAACGCTCGGAGGAGTTGGAACCAATAATTTGTTCAAGTCCAAAGCAAAAGTAACTTTATTATCTGCATCAAATACTTTGGTATAAGCACCGCCAATACCTAGGTTAGCAGGGATAAAATCTTTTTGATTTTCGTCATCTGTATAAGAAATTTTAGAACCAAGGTTACTTAGGGTAGCACCCCAGCTAAATCCGCTTCCATTTTCTTTTTGACCATTGTGGTAGTAGTGAAGATCACCTGCTACAGAATTTCCTTTTTTATAAGTAACCCCATTTACATTTCCGCCTGCAAGGTCAGAACTGATATAACGGATAGCGATACCCAAGCCAGATTTAGCTGATAATTTTCTTGAGTAACCGGCGTCGATAGAGAACTCTCTGGGACGGAAATTATTCAATTGGTTACCATTCGCATCAGTGAACTGAATGCTACCCAAGCTAAAATACCTAAAACCTAGAGACAATGCTTGATTCTCATCTAATTGATGGTATCCACTCAAGGTAGCTAAGTAAACATCATTCAAACCTAAATCACTCAACCATGGAGTATATGTTACACCAACGTTTGTTTTCTTTTTGGCGAATGGGATTTTACCGAGATTCCAGAAACCAGAATAGGCATCTGCAGAAGTCGCTATACCAACATCACCCATACCACCGCTGCGGGCATCCGGAGAAATTCTTAAAAATGGAACGGCCGTAGTAACTACACTGATGTCATTTGAAGTTGATTGAGCCACGGCTTCGGAAGATGCACCTGCCAGTAACATAACTAAGGCAGTTAGTTTCAAAGTTGCTTTTTTCATGCGTTTTGTTTGTCTTGGTTAGGTAGACTTACCTCTATAAGCGTTTATTTAATGATTTTATCGCGTTTGTAAAAATAAAGTAATTAATTCTACAAACAATCGATTTTTAAATTTTTGTTAAAACTAACCAACTCTCGGTTGCGTAAAATATGTAAATTTTATACCAACACCAAAAAACTTTGAAAAAGTTAAAGTTGATTACATCACAAATATGTGAAAGAAACGTTGGAACAAAAAAATTATTTTTTAAAAACCAATTATTTATACAAAAAAGTTGAGGAGCACTGGTTCCCGAAGGAAAAAAAGGAAGCCTTCGTTGTGTTTAAAAAAAATGTAAGCCAAATTTATGGAGGGCTTCTTTTAGTTTCGAGCAAAGTGCCTATATTGCAGGTTCGTGTAATCCCAATACAATATTAAAGAGAACCTTTCGTTAAATCATTTGCTAAACGAATGCACATGCAAAAATTAATCTCAGGCAAAAATCTGATCTTGGTAGCTATGGCTGCCTTAACCTTGACCTCCTGTAAAAACGGTGGGCTTTTTGGAAAGAAAAAACAAAAGTCTGACGTAACAGGCTGGAACTACGACGACAAAAACATGGGTAACTTCCATGTGGCTAAAGTTAAATACCCCAAAGCCGGGCCAGGACTCGTATTCGTACAAGGTGGTTCCTTTGTAATGGGTGCCAAAGATGAAGACGTAATGGGCGATTGGAACAACGTTCCCCGCCGAGTTACTGTTCCTTCTTTCTTCATCGATGAAACTGAAATAGCCAACGTTCATTACCGTGAATACCTGTATTGGTTAGACAATACTTTTAGTGGCGATACCAACATCATCTACAAAGCTCTCCCAGATACGTTGGTATGGAGAGAAGAGCTGGCTTATAATGAGCCTTATGTAGAATATTATTTCCGCTATCCTTCTTACAACTACTACCCTGTAGTGGGAGTAAAATGGCAACAAGCCTACGATTTCTGTATTTGGAGATCTGACCGCGTTAATGAGCTAAAACTCATGGAAAAAGGGTATCTCAAAAAAGATGCGGTTAAAAGAGCAATGAAAGGTGGTGGAGCTGAAGGTTCATTTAACACAGAAACATACCTGATGAATCCTGATTTGATTCAAAGCAGGGGCAAGCCTAAAAAATCTGACTTAAAAGATATCAACGGTAAACCCAGATCTATCGTTAAAATGGAAGATGGCGTTTTGAATATGGGCTATCGCCTACCAACTGAAGCAGAATGGGAATATGCCGCCTATGGTTTGCTGGACCAAAATCCCAATCCTCGTAAAAAAGAGAGTAAATCTGGTGAAGAACTTCGTTCTAACCAGCAGATTTACTCTTGGAGCAATAATCCAAACGGCCTGAGAGACAATCGCAGAGGTAGCTGGCAGGGTAAATTTCTGGCAAACTTCAAACGCGGTAGTGGTGATAATATGGGTATCGCAGGTGGTTTGAATGACCGTGCGGCTATACCTGGTCCGGTAAAAGCTTTCTATCCTAATGCATTTGGGCTCTACAACATGAGTGGAAACGTAAGTGAGTGGGTAGGTGATGTGTATAGACAAATGACTGCAACAGACGCACAAGATTTTAACTACTTCCGTGGTAACAAATTCCAGAAGTATTACAAAAACAGCTCTGGAGAATATGAAAGAGATAGTATGGGTCGTTTGAAGAAAACTGACATCTCTGATGAAGAAGTGAAGAACCGTACCAACTACCAGAAAAACAATGTAATTAATTATTTAGATGGTGATACGGCCAGTCAGGTGTTTTATGGCTCTGGCGAAACATCGCTTGTGAGTGACAGATCAAGAGTGATCAAAGGCGGAAGCTGGAACGATAGAGCTTATTGGTTGTCGCCAGGTACTCGCCGCTTCATGGAAGAAGATCAGGGAGCTAGCACAGTAGGTTTCCGTTGTGCACAAACATACCTTGGCCCTCCCGAAGGACCAGGATTTAAGGAAGGGAATATCTTCGGAACCAGAAAGCAAAATTCCAGAAAGAAAAAATAATCAACAACACTTTATAAAAAAACCTCCTATTGGGAGGTTTTTTTATGTACATCATCCATCGATATACTATTTTTGAAAAATGAATCTGATAGCGCTTTACGCCATTTATCAACAACATCCCGTTGTAATAACTGATACCAGAAAAATAATTGCGGGATGCATCTTTGTGGCCTTAAAAGGGCCCAACTTCAACGGCAATAGGTATGCCATAGAAGCACTCGAAAAAGGTGCAGCTTATTGCATTTGCGATGAATGGATCGAAGAAAAAAACGATCGTGTTATTTTGGTAGAAAACAGTTTAGAAACCTTGCAGCAATTGGCACTGCATCATCGCAAGCAGTTTAATGTTCCGTTTATTGCCATCACGGGCAGCAATGGAAAAACGACCACCAAAGAATTAGTGAGTGCGGTACTTTCTACCAACTATAAAACCTACACTACCGTTGGAAACCTAAACAATCATATCGGTGTTCCACTCACTTTGCTCAGTATTGGGAATGATGCAGAAATGGTCGTAATAGAAATGGGCGCCAATCACCAGAAAGAAATTGAAAGCTACTGCCGCTATACCCTTCCCACCCATGGCGTTATTACCAATTGTGGTAAAGCACATTTAGAGGGTTTTGGTGGGGTAGAAGGCGTTAGAAAAGGAAAAGGCGAATTGTTCGACTATCTAAGAGCAAACAATTGTACTGTTTTTATCAACAACGATCTCGATTACTTAAACCGTATGAGCGAGGGGATCCAAAAAATAATTGCGTATGGCACCACATCCGGATTTGTTACGGGCAATATCGTTCAAGATCAACACTATCTATGCGTTGGGTTGGGTGCCGCTGTAAACTTACCCAAGGTTCAAACACAGTTGGTAGGCGGTTACAATTTGCCCAACTTACTCGCTGCTGCATGTATTGGGAAGTATTTTAAAGTAAGCGATGAAAACATAAAAGAAGCATTGGAAAGTTACTACCCCAGCAATAGCCGGTCGCAGCTAATACAAAAAGGCAGTAACCAAATTGTGTTAGACGCTTACAATGCCAACCCCACCAGTATGAAAGTAGCCATCATCAATTTTGCCAATATGGAAGGCGACAAAAAAATACTGATGTTGGGCGGGATGATGGAATTAGGTGCCGACAGCATGCAGGAACACCTGGAAATTGTACAACTTATTGACTGTTATTCATGGTACAAAGTGTTGTTGGTAGGAAAAGATTATACCCAGCTTCCGGAAGCGTACTTGCATTTTAGCGGTGCAAATGAAGCTAGAGAATGGTTCATTCAAAGCAACCCTACCGATGCCCAGATCCTGATCAAGGGATCGCGGAGCATGCAAATGGAAAAGATCATAGAATGATTTTAATAAGCCAACAATAGGCCTTACATTTGCAGCCCGATAATTAATTCAGTTCTTTTGACAATAGATTTAATGGAGACGTGTCCGAGTGGTTGAAGGAGCACGCCTGGAAAGTGTGTATACGGGAAACTGTATCGCGAGTTCGAATCTCGCCGTCTCCGCATTTAACCCATCTTGAATATTTTTTCCGCATTCAGGGTCGTTTGTTTCACAACCATAGCAAGTTCCAAGCCTTTTATCTCCGCTATTTTATTAGCTATTTCTGGCAAATAACTGCATTCGTTTCTTTTGCCCCTGTAGGGTACCGGCGACAAATAAGGTGCGTCTGTTTCCAATACTATATGTTCTAAACCAATTTCAGGAAGTACTGCATCTAACCCCGCTTTTTTGTAAGTAACCACCCCTCCTATTCCCAGTAAAAAATTACAATCTATAATTTGACGGGCCTCTTCCAGCGTTCCTCCAAAACAATGAAAAATTCCTTTTAGGGAAGTATGCGCATATTTTTGAATCACTTTAATGGTTTCAGGAATGGCGTTGCGTGTGTGCAACACCAAGGGGAGATCATATTGCAAAGCCCACTCAATTTGCTTTTCCAATGCCATGTATTGTTCTTCCACAAAACTGGCATCCCAATAAAAATCTAGTCCGGTTTCCCCAATCGCTGCAAAGGTTCGCTGCTTCAAAAGTTGTTCCACTATGGCCAATTCGTTTTTATAATCTGCTTTTACAGAACAAGGATGAATACCAATCATGGCAAAGCAACGGCCTTTGTAACGATCTTCTAAGGCCATCATTGCAGCATGTGTTTGGCTATCAATGGCGGGAAGGTACATTTTTTGAACCCCCTCCCCCCATGCCCTTTGCATCACTGCATCTATATCTGCTTCAAATTCTTGTACGTACAAATGGGCGTGGGTGTCTATCATATTGTAGATTATGTATAAAGTTAAAAAATAACTAAAAAATAATTTTGTAGTTTAAACATACATATTGTACCTTGTTCAAAGTTTTCATAGGGTACGGATTAAAAACGGGCCAGGGTTTCTACCCAGGCCCACTTTTTTTTAAGCCTTCTCCCCTTTTATTCGCTCAAAACAAAAACCTTTTTCTGCAAAGTATTCCAGCACTTTGGGTAATGCATACCGCATCCTATCGCTGGCTTTATCACTATCGTGAAAAACAATAATACTTCCTGATGTACTATTTAACAACACATTCTGTAAACAACGCTCTTTCGGTATAGTTTGATCAAAATCATAACTCAATACCGACCACATTACCGTTGTAAAGGGTGAATCACCAGATGCCAGTTGGTTTACCAGAAATGAATTAATCTTTCCATAGGGCGGCCTGAACAAACGGCTATCTATGTAATTAGAGGCTTTTGCTATGTTTTGAAGATATTCGACGTTAGGTATTCGCCATGCATTTGGATGATCGTAGGTATGGTTTCCTACCGCATGCCCTTCTTCTAATATTCTTTTATAAACATCTGGGTAAGCAGCTACGTTTTTTCCTATGCAAAAGAAGGTAGCTTTAGCGTTGTACTTTTTTAATTCATCTAATACAAACAAGGTATGTAATGGGTGTGGCCCGTCGTCGAAGGTTAAATAAAGCTCCTTTTCCTTGGTATTTACCTGCCAAAGTCGATTCTTAAACATCTGCTGTATCCAATTCGGAACTTTTACCAACCTAATCATGCCGCAAAATAATTTTTTTAGCCGATTAAACGTTCTTTTTCACCAATCGTCATAGATTAACAAAACAAAAAATTAAAATTATGAAACTCACAAAACAAATTTTCGCCAGCGTCTTGCTTTCAAGCTTGCTTTTTACAGCCTGTAAAAAAGAAAGCACTACCGAAACAGATCCCACCATCGAAGCTACTTTTGAACTTACCGCCGACCAAGCCACTTCAGAATTTATGACTGAAGACGACAACGACATTTTAATGGAATCTGCAGAAGACAGAGGCATTTTGGGAAATTTTGCTCCCAACCCCATCGAACCAGATAATTTTCTGCCATGTGCTACGGTGACTGTTACTCCAGCCGTCGGTTTCCCAAAAACCATTCGTATGACTTTTGACTCTACTTGTGTTACCCCAAGAGGGGTGAGAAGAAGTGGAGTAGTTCAAGTGGTGATTTCAGACACCCTGCGCAGAGCTGGCAGCACCGCTGTTATGACTTTTGAAAATTATTATGTGAACCGCTTTAAAAGAGAAGGCGTTCACACCTGGTCAAACACTAGTGAACCGGGTATACGTAGATGGCGCAGAACCGTAGTAGGTGGAAAAATTACAGGACCAGGCGGAAGATTCTGGTTACACGAATCTGATAAAATTGTTACGCAAACTGCTGGTGTGGGCACACCACAAAGATTGGATGATGTATTTTCTATCAGAGGAAACAACAGCGTTACCAACCCACAAGGTGCTACCAGAACTGCGGAAATTACATCCCCTTTGCAGAAAAAAGTTTCTTGTGCCAACATTGATAGCGGACGTATTCGCTTTGAAGGACCCAATCATTTTGCCATTTTAGATTACGGAAATGGGGATTGCGACAGAATAGCAATGATCTCTATCAACGGCCAACCACCAAGAACCATCCTTTTACCATAGTTGGATTTTCTCATTTTGTAAGCCGCTGCACATTGCAGCGGCTTTTTTATGTTAGATACCACTTAAACGCATTCCTAAACTTATCTTTGCAGCCGGAAATAACTTATTATGCTACAAAAAAAAGTGAGAGTACGTTTTGCCCCAAGCCCAACAGGTGGTTTACACCTGGGCGGTGTTAGAACTGTTTTATACAACTATTTATTTGCTAAAAAAAACGGCGGAGAATTTATTGTTAGAATTGAAGATACCGATCAAACAAGATTTGTAGAGGGCGCCGAACAATATATTTTTGATTGTCTGGAATGGTGTGGCATGGTGCCCGACGAAAGTCCACAACAGGATGGTGATTACGGCCCCTACCGACAGAGTGAAAGAAAAGCATCATATAGAAAGTATGCCGGAGAACTGATAGAAAAAGGATTCGCTTATTATGCTTTTGACACCCCCGAAGAATTGGAGCAAATGCGGGCTACTTACAAAACTGATAATAATCCTTCCCCTCAATACGATCGGCATGTGCGCATGAAAATGAGAAATTCGCTTAGCCTTACCCGTGAGGAAGTTCAACACTTACTCGATCAGGGAGTTGGTTACGTTGTTAGAATCAAAATGCCAGAAAATGATATCATTAGTTTCAACGACATGATTCATGGATTGGTAAGTTTTGAGGCAGGCCTGGTAGATGATAAAGTATTGCTCAAAGCAGATGGAATGCCTACATACCACCTTGCTGTAGTGGTGGACGATTACCTCATGAAAATTACGCATGCTTTTAGAGGTGAGGAATGGCTGAGCAGTGCCCCAGTTCATATCCTATTATGGAAATACTTATTCGGATTAGATGAGATGCCGCAATGGGCCCATCTTCCGCTCATCATGGGACCTAGCGGAAAACTGAGCAAAAGAGATGGAGCGAAATATGGTTTCCCCGTTTTTGCCATGAATTGGACCGACCCCCGCAACAATGAATTGACGGAAGGATTTAAAGAAAAAGGATTTTTACCAGAAGCTTTCATTAATCTGTTGGCGGTGTTGGGATGGAACGATGGTTCAGAAAAAGAAATTTTTTCAATGGAAGAACTGATAGAAAGTTTTTCGATAGACCGCGTACACAAATCGGGTGCAAAGTTTGATTTCGAAAAAGCAAAGTGGTTCAACCACGAATGGATCAAACTACTACCAGTAGAAACATACGCGGCAACGATAAAAACAATTTTAACCGAAAAAAACATAAACATTACTGACAAAGATTACTTCACCCAAGTGTTGGAATTGGTAAAAGACCGTTGTGTTTTACTGCCTGATTTTTATGAGCAAGCTGGTTATTTTTTCAAGTCACCCGAACAAATAGATACCGCTTCCATATTACCCAAGTGGAACGAAAGCAAAACAGCCTTTTTTAAGGGATATTGCGACAGCCTTTTTTCTTTACCTGAATGGAACGTAGTAGCTATAGAAAATAGTTTTAAAGAACTGGCCACAGCAAAAGGCATCAAACCTGGAGAATTGCAATTACCAATGCGCATCATGCTGGTAGGAGGTAAATACGGACCAGGTGTTTTCGATATTGCCAACATGATTGGTAAGGACACTACTATTCAAAGAATCAACAAGGCATTAATTGACATCAATGCATAAATTATGAGCAGACCCATCAGAGTTTTAGTAGCAAAAGTTGGCCTGGATGGCCACGATAGAGGAGCCAAAATAATTGCCACTGCATTGAGAGATGCGGGCATGGAAGTGATTTATACAGGTCTTCGACAAACACCGGAAATGGTCGTAAACGCTGCGTTACAAGAAGATGTGGATGCTATAGGTGTAAGTATTTTGAGCGGGGCACACATGACCGTATTTCCTAAAATAATGGGTTTACTCAAAGAAAAAAATATGCACGATGTGTTGCTCACCGGTGGTGGTATCATCCCAAATGATGACATGAAAGTGTTGAATGAAATGGGTACCGGGAAATTATTTGCACCTGGTACTACTACTACAGAAATCGCTGCATACATCAAAGACTGGGTGAAAGAACATAGAAATTTTTAAATCTCGGGAAGGGTTAAACGCTTTCGCTTTGAATAAATACGCAATGCTATAACAAACACTACACAAGAAGCCAAATTGATATTGGTAGGC
>Ga0209591_10002560_pt1 | contig 21745 bp, 26 predicted proteins | sample MAT01_FD_187207 | JGI IMG/M metagenome (GOLD analysis project Ga0209591, IMG submission 187207) | Freshwater microbial communities from Lake Fryxell liftoff mats and glacier meltwater in Antarctica - MAT-01 (SPAdes) (version 2) | ecosystem: Environmental > Aquatic > Freshwater > Ice > Liftoff... | reverse complement strand
GCGACCCAGTCGGGATCCCTCGACCCGCAGCTCACAGCCAGGAGCTGCGTCGCAGGCGAACCGCCCGCCCTCGTAGACGACGATGTCGACCCATACGGGGAGCGTTGTGTCGATCAGGCCGTCGGGCCCGGCGGTGACGTAGGACCCACCGCCCGCGTCGCAGACCGCGTCGTCGTCGGCCACGCACTGTTGGATGGAGACGCCGGCCCCGGGGCGGAAGTGCTCACCCACGACCCGCACCGGGTGACCGTCGCCGAGGTCGGTGGTCGGCGTCGCGCTGATCGTCGGGGTGGGCAACGTCGGGGCATCGGGGTCGAACCCGAGTGGGATCGTGAGCCCTCCGGAGAAGAACGGCGAGACCCGCAGGACGCACGGTTCCTCGACCGTGCGGCAGTCGGTCGCCGCCCCCGACCCGGAGTCCGAGAGCAACACACTCACGCCGAACGACAACCCGAAGGTTCCATCGGGAGCGACGTCGGCGTAGCCCCCGGTGTCGAAGTCGCAGACCGCCTCGGGCGTCGCGTTCACGCACTCCGAAGCGAAGACCGATGTGCCGGGCCGGAACCCCGATCCGTTCGCCGTCACGAACTGGCCGTCACGGAGGTTCGTCGAGGGTGTCACAGTCACGGTCGGGACCGGTGGGAGCGGCCCGTCGGGATCGAAGCCGAGCGGGAGCACGATCGTGTCCGCCCGTGACGGGTCGGACGACAACGCGACCGTGAGTGCACACGCCACCGAGCGGCAGTCGACCCGTCCACCCGGCCCGTCGAGCGCGGAGAACACCACGAACGAGGTGCTGAACGCGCCGTCGGTGATAGCCGGATGGACCTGGCTCGCGGCGTCGCAGTCACCGATGCCGGCGCCGCGCTGCTCGCACTGGGAGAGCACCGGGTAGCCACGCCGGAACCCCGACCCGCTGACCGTGATGGTCTGACCGTTCACGAGGCCACCGGTCGGCGTGGCGACCACGGTCGGCGGCGGGAGCAGCGGCGCCGTCGGATCGAAGTCGAGCGCCAGGAGGATCTGATCCGCGAACGGGGTCTCCGACAACGGATCGGCCACCACGAGCCGGCACGCGACGGCACGGCAGTCGACCACTCCCCCATCGCGGGTGTAGAGCTGCGCTGCGATCGTCCACTCGAGCGTCCCGCTCCCCGACGAGTCGAGGCCGATGAAGCCGATGTCGGCCAGATCACAGCCACCGAGATCGGTCGCTCCCGCCACGCACGCCAGCACCTGGCGGTACGACGACGAGATACCACCGGTGACGGTGACCGTCACCGTTTGTCCGTCGCGCAGTCCGGATGCGGGCGAGACCGACGCCGCGGAAACCGATGTCGCGGAGACCGACGTCGCGGAAACCGCCGTCGCGGTGTCCGTCACCAGGGCGCCCGACGCAAGCAGCGCCACCACGCTCACGACACTGACCGCTCGCCCGAACCATGACCGTCGCGACCGCACCCGTCCCCCTGACCGCTGTGTCCGGTTCGGCACCGTAGGGCCGGGCCCCTCGGCGGGGCAAGCACGTTCGCTACGGTTGCAGCCTCCGCGGGTGTAGCTCAATGGCAGAGTCCCAGCCTTCCAAGCTGGTCATGCGGGTTCGATTCCCGTCACCCGCTCCACTGCGTTACCGCTGGTCAGCGGCTCGGTGCAGACCTTCCCGACTGCCTCACCGACAGGCCGTCGAGCTCGGCGTGCCCCCTACGTGCCCCAGCCCGCGACGCTGCCGCGCTTCACGCAGCCCAGTCGCCGAGATCGTGCCGGGTGACCCGACGTGCCTTCCCGGTCTTGCGTTGCACTGCGAAGGGCTGGCGGTTCCGCTGACCGTCGTCCTTGAACTTGTGGGGCTTGCAGAGGTTGCAGCCCTTCCAGCGTCGCGAGGTCGAGTGCTGTGCCATGAGGCGAGCCTACGACCGAGTGCCTGCGAGCGAAGCGCCGAATTGACGCGGCTCAGCTCGCCGCTGCACTCAGCACGGCGCGTGCTTCGGGGGCGTCGTGATCGACCTGGACGAAGTGGACCTGACCGTCGTCGTCGACCGCATCGATGCGCACGACGGACCAGAAGCCCTCGTAGCCGGCGATCACTATGGCACCGGGCACGATCGAGGCCGGGTCCCGTGCCTCGTGCATGAGGGACCAGTTCCGACCCTCGTCGTCTTCTGCGTTGAGGTCCGCCCAGATGTCGATTCTCGGCGCCTTCATCCTTGCCTCCTCGGTTGCTCGGGATTCGGGAGCATCCGGTGTGGTGCCCCAAGGATACGACGCAACAGCTCGTCGAGGTCCGGGTGGACGATGTCGAAGTGCGGAGCCCGGCCCGTGTCCCAGAGCTCGAGCCCTGCCCCATAGATGTCTGCTGCGCTGAACAGCGTGATCCAGTCGGCTCGGGGGAACTTCTCCGCCGCGATGAGCTCCCACCTCAGCTGATGGGTCTCAGCGAAGACCGAGATCCCGAAGAACCCGTAGGCCTCGAAGTTCCTCTTGGCGTCGCGCACCAACGTTGCCGGCTCGAGCCGGTAGGCCCGGACGATCACGGTCGCTTCGGGGGGCGCTGGTTCGCCGCGCCGTTGTCTCTGCTTCATGGTCTGCCTTCCTCGATGATCTGGTCGAGTGCCTGGGCGATGACGGCGTCGCGGTCGCGGGTGGCGTGCTGGTAGCGAAGGGCGGCGGCCGCAGATGCGTGGCCCATCCGGTGCATGAGCTCGCGGGTGCTGGCGCCCGTGGCAGCGGTGAGCGTGTTGCAGGTGTGGCGCAGGTCATGGAACCGGAGACCCGTCACCCCGACGGCCTCGGTCGCGGCCGTCCACTTCGCCCACCAGTTGTGCCGACGGATCGGCGCTCCCTTCGCGCCGGTGAACACGCGGGCGTCGTCGTCAGCGGCGACGAACGCGTCGAGGTGCGCAGCGAGCTCCGGAACGAGCGCGTCGGGGATCACGAGTGTGCGCCGCCCGGCCTCCGACTTCGGCGGGCCGATGAGGAGGACGCCGCCCGAGAGTTCGATCTGGTTCTCGACCACGGAGATGGTGCGCGCTTCGAGGTCGACCCGCGCGCGCGTCAGGGCAGCGAGCTCTCCGAAGCGGAGTCCGGCGAATGCGGCCGTCAACACCAGGGCACGGAAACGGGGCTCGACTGCTTCGGCGAGCGCCCATACCTGTGGAACCGTCGCGACCGGTCGCTCCGGCGTGCGTTCGACGCCGCCTCCCTTGATCGTGCAGGGGTTCCGGACGATGAGCTCGTCGGCGACCGCTGTGTTCAGGATCGCCCGAAGGAGTCGGTAGGCCTTCGCAACCGTGACGGTGCGCGGTGCAGACGTGCGGAGCAGGGACGAGTACCAGTGCCGCACGACTGGCGCGGTGAGCTTGGCGAGTTGGCGATCACCGAGGTGCGGCAGCAGGTGATGATCCAGGAGCGACCGGTAGAGCTCGACCGTGCGCGGCCGTAGCCCCGGGCGTGACTCCAGCCATCCGTTCGCGTACTCGGTGAGCGTGATGACGCCGGCCCGGGGATCGACCCACGCGCCGCGGGCGATCTCCGCCTCGACCGCTGAGAGCCAACGGTTCGCATCGGCAATCGTGGCGAAGGTCAGCGGGGCACGGTGGCGGTACCCCGACGGGTCGAGATAGCGCGCCTGGTAGCGCCCTGATGGCAGCTTTCGAACGTTCCCGAAGGTGCGGCGCCGGCCCATGCTCTCTCCTGCTGGAGGGCTGCTCAGGCGGCGCCGGGGCGCTGCGATACGGAGCTCGGGCCCTGTGCGGGACCGGCGGGCTCCTCGCTCGGGAAGCTACCGCGAGGGTGTGACAACGACGTCGGAGAGATCCGATGGGCGTCGAGCCAAGTTGCGATCTCCACCGGGTCGAACCGCAGCAGATGCCCCCACTTCACGAACGGGATCCGACGCTCGGCTACCAACCGCCGCACATGGCGGGGCGTGACACCGAGGTGTTCCGCGATCCCGTCGAGATCCAGCAGCATCGGCAGCGAGCGTCTGTCCGCGTTCATCATCCGACCTATGCGCGTTCGCACCCCCTCCGCGCGACAGACACCTCGAGAAGAGCCGATTCGAGCCGGTCAGGAGCGACACAGACTTGCCGGTTGCGCTAAGCGCAACCGGCAGACGACGCCGCGGGTCTTCGCTTGTCAGCAGTGGGGCGCTCGGTTGCCGCACAACTGCAGCGAGCCGGGACGAGCTCCTCAGCTGCTTCCGCTTAGCGGAAGCGGCAAGTCTGTGTCGATCCTGGAGGCCTGGTGCACAGGAACGGTTCGTGCTCATCGGCGGTGGCTCCGCGCGCTTCACGAGCAGCTTGGCGGGAGCTCGTCACCGGCGGTTGGCTGACTCGTTGAGCACTTGGGGAGATCGGAGATCGCCGGCTGACGTGTGCGGGTTCGCGACTGCGAAGCGAGCTGGAGCCAAAGGCAAGAGTCGCATGCGAGCGGTGTCAACGCGCTCGAACATGCTGCGGATAGCCGCCTCGCCTAACCCAGGTCGGCCGGCTGATGCATGCACGCAGAAGTCAGGTGATCGATCCACGGCGCGGCACACCGCGAGCCAGAAATGGGCGCGCCAAGTGGCGGCTTCAAACCGGCGAGCGGAAAAGGAAGGCGGTGCAGGTCGGCGGGAAGGGTCCCGCGCAGGTCCCAGCGCCCCGCTCCTCCATCGATTCGCCGGCTCACCTCCGTCGGTTCTTCGCGATCGGGTGAGCGCGGGTCTGCACCGCGCTCAAGGAGGTCGACGTCGACACAGCCCGGCATGGCCTTCACAGCGATTGCGCCAGATCGGGCAATCGGTGCGGGTTCGCGAGTGCAAGCGCGAAGGCTCTCGGGCGGGGTAGCCGACCCCACCCGGCGTATGTGGCGCGGATCGGCGACTACGGAGTCGCGTGCTTCGGTGAGACCTCGCTGTTCGTCGTCGACGACGGCCGCTGACGCGGCAGTTCGCCTTCTGCGTTCCGGACCGCCCGCCAGTGTGCGCCAGCAGAAGCGAGTGAACTGTCAAGCGAGCAGGTCCTCGAGGTCGGGAAGTCGGCCGAACATGTCGGGCAGGCCGTGGAGCCCGTTGCGCACCTCGTCGTGGCACCTTGCGAGGTTAGGTCCGGTGCTGGCTTCGACGCCGGCGAGGCATCGCACGATGTTCCAGCGCGTGAACCCCAGCCAGCCGCCGATCATGAACGCAAACCAACCCGGCCCCAACGCCGGCAGCGTTCCACCGTGGGCGACGTAGCCGTCGAGGACCGTGCGGAAGATGGTGGGATCGATGTCGTCGAAGCCGGGTCCCTTGGAGAGGCTCAAGGCGGTGGAGCCGAGCTCACTGGCCAGCTCGAGGTTCCCCGAGAGCTCCCAGTCGAGCACGACCGGGCGGCCGTCCCGAGCGAGCAGGTTCCATGGGTGGATGTCCCGGTGGGTGAGGACGACGGGGCCTGGCCGTTCGCAGGTGTCGACGAAGTCGGCAATCGCGAGCAACGTCGCCACGTGCGACGCGAGCTCGTCGGCCCACGGCTGTCCTGTCGCCACCGCGCGCTCGGCGAGCTCTTCCCAGTCACGTGGCATGGGAAAATCGATCGATGTGTCGGTCCACTCGACGTCCAGGGCGTGGAGGAGTGCGAGGATCTTGCCGATCTCGAACGCGAACGCTGCCGGCACGGGCGCTTCGGGCACCTTCTCACCGTCGACCCAGCGATGCACAAGCATGTCCCCACTGGCCAAGATCGGCTCCGGCATCGCGATGCCCGCGGCGAAGGCCGCCTGCTCGAACCGGAACACCTCGTCGTGCCGGAACGTCCAGTCCCGATCAAGGTTGAGCTCCTTCACCGCGAACGTCCCCTGGTCGGTGTCGAGCCGGTACATGCGGTTGAAGCCCTTGCCAGAAACACGGGTCATCGGCTCGATCGGCGTGCCGAGCTCCGAAAGCTTCACGGTAAGACCACGACAAGGAAGCTGGGGCGGAAGCTCGACTCGATCGCAGCAATGCGTCGTCAGTCTCGCAGGCCAGAACAAGTCAATGCTGGCGTCTCGCCCGCTTGCCGCGACGCACCAACGCTTGAACGCGTCTCCACCCGCGACGCGGTTCTTCAAGCACCGTCCCCGAGGTGCCCTTCAGAGACGCTCGCGAACGCGAGCAGATAGCCGCTCAGCGAGGCAGGTTGGGCGCGCCATATCAGCCGTTCGGTGGAGCCACGAGGTCGAACGACGCGTCGCCCTGTGACTCCCTCAGGCAGTGAGCCCGATGTAACCCGGACTCGAACGAGGAGGTCCACTCTGAGCATGAGGTCTTGGGTGAGAGCACTCGGTGGGAAGTACGGAGCGGGAGCAATCTGTGGTGCGGCAATCGCCGCCGCCGTCGACATCGTGTGGGTCGTGCGACTGATGAACGATACGAGCAACCCCTACCGTGGCGAGCAGGCGATGGGTCTTGCGGGGGTGCCGTTCGCTGCGGTCCTCGGCGCCGCGATTGGCGTGACCGTCGTGATGGTCTGGTCGGGCATCACAAGGAAGGTGACCGATTCGGAGACGTAAGGCGCACATACCTGCCGATCGGGACTCTCGGAAGTCGGCTGCGGGCACGGTCTGGCGCTCTGTCCACTACCGTCGGTTGCACTCCGTAGAGTGCGCGCAGCACAGATGGTTGAGGGGTTCCGGTGGACGAATTCCATTGTGTAGTGACACCCCAGGGGCTCGCGAATCGCGCACAGAGGTTCGGTGGTGATGTCACGAAGCTCGAGCCTGAAGACCGGCCTGCGGTCGGTTCCGACTATTGGTCAACCTCGGCGACCTGTGTCCCCGGTGATCGTCTCGTGAGTGTCGATTCCAGTCCGATCGCGACGGTGGATCGAACTTCTCTCCTGACGTTCGGTTTCGTGGCGGTAGTTGCGCTCGTTCTCATCTTCTTGCTCTTGGGAGTCCTGGCCTGGGCTGGGCGGCATCGCATGACTCGTGCGCAACGTTCCGCGCGGGAGTGGCCGACCTAGGTGATCCGGGCGCACATAGCTGCCGATCGGTCGCGTCGTCGACGTGGTCGGTCAGATCGCGGTAACGGAGATCGAGCCTGCATCTCGTACTGCCTTTTCGCTCGATCCGTCGAGGTTGCCGACCGTGACGTAGGTGATGTCGTCGAGATCCAGCCCGAGGTCGGCGGCGTCAGTGGGGTCGAGCCGTTCGAGGAGGAGCTTGGACGCGAGCGCGACGCCGCCCGTCGCCGCGCTCTCGATACGCGCCCCCTCGTTCATCTCGTCACCAAGCGCCGTGACTTCGAGGCGGCCACCGGTCGCGACCTGACCGACCATGAGCGTCGCGCCCCAATGGACCCCGACATTTACTCGGATGTCGAGATCATCGGGCCCGAGGGTCGTTGCACCGTCTCGGATGGCGCGTGCCGCTCGCACCGCGGCCGCAGCCGCCTCTGACTCCGAACCCCCAAGCTGCTCGACCAAGAACAACGCGGATGCACCGTCTCCGGCGTGCTTCCCGACGATCCCCCCTTGCTTGATCACCTGCGAGTCGATGAGGTCCGTCAGACGTCCGACCAGATCGAAGTAACCCCGCGACGACAGCCGCCGCGACAGCTCGCCAGACGCTTCGAGGTCGGCAAACAGGATGCTCGCCGGTCGCCGCGCCGGGATCATCACCGCATCCATCCGTTCGTGCATGGCCCGATCTCCACGCGCCAACCGCGCGAGCAGACTGTCGGGAGCGTCAGGCGTCGCGAGTCGGAGCACGCCGATGAAGTCGCCCGAGTCGCTATTGAGACGCATGTCGAAGAACGTCACGTCACCCAGCCACGAGGTACGTAGACCCTCGTGGTCAGGGAAGGAGTGAGTAGACGCCCAAGACCGGATCAGCTCGCCCGGCTCGACGCCAGCGGCGGCTTTGGCGAGCGGACCGAAGACGGCCTCGAACGCGTCGCTCCCGGGGTTGAGGTAGGAGCGCATGATCGGGACGTTGAGCTTCCACCAATCACGACTGCTGTCGTCAGTAGTCGCCCAGTACTCGGCGTCTTCGAGTTGGCGGACCGGAAGGCCCTTTCCGTAGAAGCGGCCAACCTCCGAAGGATCCACACCAATGATGCGCGCCTCTTCGCTCGAGATGAATACGAGGCGCCATTCGGCATCCAGAATCTCGCCCGAAATCGCGGCCATCTCGAGCGACTCGGCGATATTGCATAACTCGGGATGATCGGGAAGCGGAGGGCCGGTGAACATGGAAGACAATCTTACGGCCGAGCGCGAGACATGCGCCGCGTACCCACGAGTCAACGCAAGAGATCGAGGCGCCATAACTGGCTCATCGGAATTCAGCGGGGTCGATGGTGGCGAGTAGGTCCCAGTTGGGTCGGCCGGCGTAGAGCAGCACACGGATCCGGTAGTTGGCGAAGCGCCGGAACCCGAACCCGACGCGCTTGATCCGCTTGATCAAGTTGTTCGCGGCTTCGGTCGGTCCGTTGCTCACGCGGGCGCGATGCCAGTTCGTGATCTGCGCCCGCCAGCGGGTGATCGTGCGGCCAAGTTGATGGATCTCGGGTGGGCACGACTCGTCTTGTAGATCACCGGCGAGCTGCGCGACGAACGCGTCCGCGATCGTCGGGTCGTCGATGTCGTAGATCGATCGCACCACTTCTTTCGCGTGCCACGCCATCCGCACCTCACCGCGCGGGTCACCGACCTCGAGCAGGTTCATCAGCTTCTCGGCGCCGCGTTCGTCGAGGCGTTCATGACCCTTCGTGAGAAGGCGACGACCCCGATACAGCGGATCGTGCTTGCGGCCACGGTGACCGAGCGTCTCGTTCTGCACCCGCCTGCGGCACTCATCGAGCTTGTGGTTCGCGAGCTTCACCACATGGAACGGATCCGCGACCTGCCTGGCGTGCGGCAACGCGTCGTTGAACGTCTTGCGATACGGGCCCGACAGGTCCAACACCCCCCACCGGATCCCCACTCGCCACTCGTCGGGCCGCCCGTCGAGCCACCCGGTTGGGCCCGCCGCACTGCGCCCGGCAACAACATCGAGGAGCTGACTCGGGCGGGTGACGTCCACGATCGATGTGCACCACTCCTGGGATCGCCACCGGCCCCGACGACAGAACAGGGTCTCGTCCAAGCCGAGCGCGTCGACCGACCCGAACCGGTCCGGATCGTCGACGAGTGGTGTCCCATACGCCATCACCGCGGTGTTGATCGTGTGCCAGTCACAGCCGAGCTCACGGGCAACCTCGGCGACGGTGCGCCCGTTCCGGCCGACCTGGAGCGTCGCCCACCGGCCCGCCCGGTCCGTCATCACCGCCCGCGCCGGCCCGACGCGGCGGCACTCACCAGTCCACGATCCCGCCGGGCAGTCCGCATCGGGGCACGACCATCGATGCTTGCGCCACACCAACCGGGTCGGCCGCCCGAAGCACGGCAGATCCACGAGTTCAACCACGGGCCGTTCCTTCACCCGGGCGCGTGTCCCACACTGCGCGCAGCCCATCACGCCGACCGGGACCTCAACATGGATCCGCAACGGACCATCGCCGTCTTCGACGCCGAGCACCCTCACGTCGGGCAGACCAACGAGCAGCGCGCACATGCGCGTAGGGTCGAGTTCCACAGGGGCTCTCCGGATCCGGCAGGCGTAAGACACCGCCAGATTCGTTGAGCCCCTGCACCGCTGCGCGGACCCTCAACCCCTCAACCCACCCCGCTCAGATCCGAAGCGCCCCATAACTGAATGCGCCTCTTGGTGTCAAGCAGCGATCTCGAGTGCTGGCGGCACGGCGTGTGTTGCGGTGATGGCTTGGATGTCGTCGTAGACCTCACGGGCGACGAAGCGTTTCAGGCAGCGGATCGCGTCGCGTTTCGAGTGTCCTTCGGCGACGCGTCGTTGGAGGTAGGCGACGGTGGGTGCGTGCCTGCTGCGGAGCCGGACCATCACGATCGTCCACAACGCTGAGTTCGCACGGCGGTCTCCGGCGCGGTTGAGTCGGCGGCGGTTCGAGTTGCCCGTCGAGACCGGCACGGGCGCGGTGCCGCACAGCGAAGCGAAGCTCGATTCGGTCGCGAGTCGGTCGGGGTTGTCACCCGCGGTGCACAACAACGCGCCGGCGGTCTCGTAGCCGACACCGTGGCGGGCAAGCAACGGGCCGGCGATGGTGTCGAGGATCGTCTTGATGGCCCGGTCCAGTTCGGTGATCTCTGCGTCGAGTCCGTGCCAGCGGTGAGCGATCGAGACGAGCGCACGTTTCGCGCCGCCGGTCGGGGTGAGTGGGTCACCGGGCCGGAGCCGAGATGCGACCTTCACCTTGGCTCGTGTGGTGAGGCCTCGCAGTTGCGCGCGGAGTTGGTCGGGTGCGGTGTCACACACACTGTGCAGCTGGTTCGCGGCTGCGGTGCGGGCCTTCATCGCCCCGACCCGAGCGATCCGCAGCTGACGGAGCGCCTCGACCGGCCCGTCACCCGCTTTCGGCACGCGGTCGCATCACCGGCGAGGACGGAGCGTGCGGCCATCTCCGCGTCGAGACGATCCGACTTCCCGCGGCGGCGCCGCCGGTGCCGATCAGGCTGGTTCACCTCGATGACGTTCAGACCGCGGGCCCGGAGGTGGCGGGACAGCCCCGCACCCCACGACGCGGTGCCCTCTACACCCACCGCGAGGACTTCACCGAAGCTGGTGACCCAACCGGTCAGGTCCCGATACCCGCGGGTCGTTGCCGGGAATGTTTCGGTGTCGAGCATCCGGCCGAGCTCGTCGATGACCACCACTACGTGGAAGTCCTTGTGGGTGTCGACTCCGGCGATGACGCGCGGGTCGTCGTCTGCGATCGTTGACATGCCGCCCTCTCTCGTTGACTGGTGGGGGGTGGCACGCACGGCCGGGAGGGTGGACAAGACAGGGAGCAGGCCTGGTAGCTCAGGCGCCTCTTCGGTCACGTTCACCCGACCGGTTGTGCCACAACGCGGGGCTCGTCACCCCCGGCCGACAGGTCCGTTCAAGGACACCATGGTCGAGCCGATCTGGTGGTCAGACCGAGCGAGACGAGCCCCGCCGCTTGCTAGCAGCCACACCACGCGGCCGCTCGTGCATCATCCCTGCCGATCTGGCGTCCGCGGCGACGGTTCCGACGGCTCGCCGAGCACACCTCGGCCGCGTAGCCTCGGCTTCGTGGCAGAACGGAAGGTGCCGACGCCCGACGATCGGCGCGCCGCGGTACAGGTTGCGTTGTCGGGGGTCGCGGTCGGCACAGGTTTCGGCGAGCTGCGACACCGAGTCGAGCGGCTCAACTTCCGGAACAACACGTTCCTCGGCGAAGTGCTCCTCGAGCTCGCAGCCGACGCGATCGAAGTCTCGGGTGCGACGCGCGAGCAGCCGATCGCGTTCGAGAAGATCCGGGGAACGCCATCTCCCCGAACGCACGGCCCACACCAAAGCTCAGCACCACAAGAGCATCTATGCACTCCGCTCGGCAGCAATGATCCGAGCCGGTGTCGATCCCGGATTGCTCGACGAGGTCTCGTGGTGGCGCACGGACGATCTCTGGTTCTGGGCACTCGACGCGCTCGTCGTCTACCTCCGGGTCGCGGCCGAACGCACGGGAGCGCCGATCAACGTCGTATGCGAGCGGGTCGCTCAGCGACACGACATCGCCCTGACCCAATCCTGAGCTCGCCGACCGAGCCGGCGCCGTGCCCTCTGCGTGCCCCAAGCACCGCGAAACAGGTGTCAATGGCGGTTACTCGCGGTAACTCGAAATGGCGGCTGACCTGCACCAACGCCTGACCGCCCGAAGATCGGCTGCTTCGCAGCCGATCTTCCAAGCTGGTCATGCGGGTTCGATTCCCGTCACCCGCTCCACTCAATGAGCAGGTCAACGGCTTGATTGCCCGCTCGATCGAGGAGAGCGCCTCCGACGTGCCACTACCGTGCCACTACGGAAGCGCGATGAGGGGCCACGGCGCGCCCTGGCGAGCGCGGCAACGCTGGGTACTCGCGGCACCGAGCTGTTCGCACATCCCGCCCGCGTGCAGCCCCAGATCGAAGGCGAGCTCGCTGAGGGCAAGGCTCGCAAGGATAAAGCCCGCTCGCTCAGACGAAGCAGCATCGCCGTCTACCGCCAACTCGCCGCCGGCCCCAAGAGCAGCGGGTCCGGGAGGACAGATCGGGAACACCTATTCCAGCGTGACCGGCTCCACACCCGTACGGCCGGCTCTTCGGTGAGGTCACTCCCGGACCCCAACGACAACGCTGGGCCCGTACCTCCGGCACCGCCGCGACACGCACGAAAGGCCATTCCCTGACACCCATGGGCTGCGCCCGCGGCCGTGACCGATCGGCAGATTTGGCGCGCGTTGTGTGCCGTTTCGGAACGCCGTTGCTCGCGCTCGCGAGCGTCCCCTACCGGCACTTCGGGGATGGTGTTCCCCTTGGGCATGACGCAGTCATGTTGCCCACGGCTCGGATGCCCCGAAGAACACCAGGTCGGGTGTCGTTGAACCCGTCGTCGCTACGAAGGCTCCAACGCCAGGAAGTCAAGGGCCCCAGCTTGGCCCGATGGCAAGGGTCGATCGCGGTATGCGGCGGCAAGCGCAGTCCCGAGCAGGGTGCAGCGCTCGATTGCGGCCGCCGAGCCGTTGATACACACGAGCCCGGAACCGGTGCCCGGAGATGACGCCACACCGAGATCGCCACCGATCATGTCGGCATCCTCGGCCGAGACCATCAGATCACCACACCACCAATTCAAGACTCCATCTCTGAGGGTGAGCTCGTCGACGATCCAGTGGCGTCGGTCGAGTCGGTTGTAGCCATACCAGTAGACGAGCACGGCGCCCGCGCGTGCGGCTTCTACGGCGACCTTCAGAGCCGACAGGCCCGAGGGGCCGACTGCGTGGTGGTCGAAGGGATCGATGAAGACGACGAGATTCGCAGCGTTGCGAGTGGCCAGCGCGGCCTGGATGGCGCCCATCCCATCAGTGGTGAGTACTTGTGCCGAGCGCACGCCGCGAGACGCGGCAGCATCTCGGATGTTGTCTGCACTGTTCTGATCGAGATCGCAGAAGACGTACTCAGCGTCCTGCCCAAGGACTTCCATCGAGACCAGTGGGCCGCCGGGAATGCCATCGAGCGATGGGCCGCTCCTCAGGCTCGACAGGACCGTGGCATACGCGGAGTCTCGGAGTGTCGGGTGATCGTCGACGACGTCATTGAATGCCATCACGCCGTACGACCGCTCTGGATCGGCGACGACTGGGTAGAGCGCGTCGCCGGCATGCGTGTCGAGGAGGGCTTCCGGTCGCTCGATCGCGAGAACCTCGGCGAGGACGAGGTGCTTCCATACCTCGCTGATTCGGCCGAAGTGGCGATTCGTCATGCCGGGAGTATGGGCTCAGCCATGAACGCTGCGCCATGGGATTCCGCCGCCGACCGTCCTCTACGCCGAGGTGCGCGTCCCAGATCGCCGGGTCGGAGGCGCGCTCTTGGCGCGATGAAACGACCACGCTTGCTCTCGCGAGCGCGTACCGATTGCCCGCTCTGGTGCGGGTGCGCCGGTCCTCGTAGGTTCGTTGGCCCTGAGAACGCCGGGGCCCTCGTGAGTCCCTGATGGTTGGCGTCCCGGCTCGAGCTGGGAGGTTCCGACATGGAGCTCAGTGCAGCGACGACGGTGGTGCCGGCGCGTGATGATTTGTTCACGACCGATGAACAGGTCGCGCTCGAAGAAGAGGGTCTGATCACCAACTCACCCGCGGTGCACGTCCGCCGGCCCCGCCTCGACTACGAGTCACACGTGACCGGCCTCGACCGCAACGAAGTCGGCTCACTCCTCGTCACCGCCGGGGACTGCTGCACGATCCGGTGGCGTCGGTGTCGCCTGCCAGCCCGATGGGACCGCCCTGTGGCCAGAAGCATGGGGCCACGTCGCGTCCATGTTGACCGGCGGGTGTGATGATTTCGGCAGTCGGTCGGTGTGTCCAGTGCGGCGACGTCGGCGCGTGCGGCAGCGAAGCCGACATCTCGCCTTACTTCTGGCACAGCGGCAAGTACCCCGACTCCCCTGAGTACCAGGCACTCTTCGACAACGACTTCGCCGACTACCGCCTGCGGGTGGGAGGACTGGTCGAGAAGCCCACCGAGTTCGACCTGGCCTCGTTGCGCGCCATGCCGCACCATGAGCAGATCACCCGACGGCTATGGGCAGTCGATCTGAAACCCGGCCCCGGATCCCGGCCGGGCGACCACCTCTCGCAAACCTCCCACCACAACGGCAAGGCGCACCCATGAAAACCGTTCACCCCGCCGACATCGCCAGCTACGACACGGACCACGTCGTGGCCGTCGGCATCCTCTCCGGAACGCACTCGAACGTGCGGATGATCCGTCTCAGCCCCGGCCAAGCGCTCCCGCCGCACACCCACGGCAGCTCCGACCTGTTCCTCTACGTCGCCGAGGGAGCAGGCGAGCTCGACACCCCGAACGGGCCGGTGCCCTTCGCAACCGGCGACCTGGCGCAGTACCGCGGCGACGAAGAACTGCGCGTCACCAACACTGCCGACGTCGGGATGACCCTGCTCGCGTTCCTCGCGCCTGTCTTCCCACCGGCCGCGCCGTGACCGGTTGCGATCACCCAACCCCCGCCGGGCTCCGAACCATCGAGATCCGCGTCCCGGGCGCCAACTGCCCCTGGTGCTTCAACGGAGCTATGGACCGCGTCCGCCGTCTCGCTGGCGTTGCTGACGTCCGTGCGTCGATCGTCCGCCGAGTGCATCGAGGTCCAGCACCACGACGTTCCGATCTGAACAAACCGGATCTGGCGGGTCGGTCGTGGGTGCTCTGGATCGAAGCGGTCAGTCTCGCGCAGCAGCCGGCAGGAGCAGCGAGCAGCGAGACGGGAACGGGTGTGCGGCGTCAGTGACGTTCACGGCCTGCATCACATCCTTGCCAGCTGGCGCTCCCGAGTTGAGGTTGCATCTCCCGGAAGGCACGGACGAGGGCTCCCGGCTTGGGGCGTCGTTCACCTGAACCGCGAGGACCCCATGCGCCCTTCGCTCTCGACCTTGTGCATCCGCTCGTCGTAGCAAATCTGGCGGAACAGGTCGGCGAGAGAGTCGTAGCGGCCGTAGTCGTCGATGAACGAGCCCTCGTACGGGGTGGTCTCCCACTCGGGGTGTTCCTGGACGAGGAGGGCGTACTCGTGCTCGGCGTGGTCCTCGAAGTCGGCGTTGAGCCGGTAGCTCCACGTCGGCCGCAGCGCGTACATGAACCAGGACAGCTGGTAGTAGGCGAAGGCCAGGATCTGTGGGGCGATGCGGTGGCGGACGAAACCGAGGCGCTGGGGCTGCTGGCCGACTATCTCCTCGAGGATCAGCAGGTGCCACTGCTCGTTGTCCTGCTCGAAGCGGCTGACGCGGACCTTGTCGAAGATGCGGCGAGCGAAGTCGGGCTCACGGGCAGTGTGGGTCATGGCGACGTAGGCGACGTTCTCCCACGCCTGGTAGGGCACCCGGGCCACGAGCTCGAGGACCCGGAACTTCGGCAGCGTCCGCTCCTTGCCGTACAGGAGGTCCATTACGGCGAAGAGCCCCTTGGCTGACAGCGATGCCTTGCGGCGGGGCGAGGCCAGTGTCGCTTCCTGCTCGGTGCGCAGCTGGACGGACTCGAGGCGAGCCATGGCGCCGAACGGCGGGCGCTCGCCGATGGCTTCGGTCACCGGGCCTTGGACAGCGTCAGATCCCATGCGTTCGACCATAGCGATGACGTTTCAGGTCGGGAGCATCGGAGGTGTCGCCCCGACGTCGTAGACGACTCGGTCGCCGTCCAGTCGGACACCGTCGGTCGGCTTCTGCGGTGTGAGACGCCCGTCGTGCATCAGGTGCACGACATCGACTTTGCGGACGAGAACGAGATGGTCGGCGAGAAGACGCCGATGGCAGCGCCACCAGACCGTCTCGCTGCACATCACCGCGCGGTCGTCACCGCCGGCCAGCAGGTCCTCGACGCCGTCGAGGAACGCCTGGGTCTCCATGTAGTCGGCGTACGCCTGGAACGACGGGTGACGGAGCGCAACGTGCTTCGACCCGAGGACCGCCTCGCGGCGCCCACCAAGTTCACGCATCCAGCTGTAGGCGATGTCGGCGTCCGGTAGCCACTGCGCCATCGCGTCGGTACCGAACTGCGGGTTGCGGCGGCTTCCCGGGAACGACCGGACGTCGACGATCTCAGCCAGGCCCACTTCGGTCACGAGCTCTGCGAACTTGTCCCGGGCAAGGGTGCCGTGTCCGAAGGTGTGGATCCTCATGGCCTCAGCTAAGCAATGCGAAACCGGGGTCACTGGCGGTTACTCGCGGCAACTCGAAATCGCTGCTGACCTGCTCGAACGTCTGACCGACCGAAGGTCGGCTGCGTCGCAGCCGATCTTGAAGCTGGTCATGCGGGTTCGATTCCCGTCACCCGCTCGGCGCGATGCGCTTGCACTCCCGATGTTGGCAGCTCCAGGTCCGGAAACCGGAACTCACGCTGCCAACCTCCGATGGGTTGGCGAAACGGTGCAGTCAGTTGGCCGCGATGAGACGGCGGTCGTACTCGTCGGCCAGCGCGAGGAGTGCGCCGGAGCAGTCGCCGTTGCTCGAGGCGCCGTGCATGATCGCGAGCGTGCGGGGCTCGAGCTCGGCCAGGCCGCGGATGGTCGGTGCGGTGTGCGGCGTCAGCGCGGTGGCCCCGAACATGTCCTCCGCTTGCGACGCGGCATCGAGGATGTCGCCCGAGGTCAGCGCGGGTCCGTCACCCACCTGGGTGAAGAGATCACCGCAGAACAGGGTGCCCGTGGTCTCCTCGTAGAGCGCGTGCGCGTCCCAACCGTGCGGGACGTGCGGCGTGTCGATGTTGCGGATCCGTCTTCCACCGAGATCCAGGACCTCGTCGGGACCCAGGGGTCGGGGCGGCCGGTCGGCGAGGTCGTCGATCGACACCATGCAGCCGAGGGCTCCGTGGGCGACCTGCGCGTCGGGCGCGACGCCGAGGAACTCGTTCATCGCACCACACTCGTCGGCCTCGAGATGGCCGAACGTGATCCACCGCAGCCGCTCGATCGGCATCACGGTCGCGATGGCCGTCGACACCGACGGGAACATCGCCCGGGGACCGGTGTGGAAGATCAGCGGCTCGTCGGCGTCGACGAGGAACTGGTTGAACGTGAACCCCGTCGGTCCGATGTCGGGGACGAGGGTGGAGAAGCGGAAGATGCGGTCACTGATCTCGTCGACGCGCGTGTCCATGGCGGAGCCTCTTTCAGAAGGGAACGGGCTAGAGCGGGAGCGGGTGGCTGAGCACACCGGTGCCGGCTAGGCGGCCGGAGAGGACGCGGATGAAGTCGATGGCGTCGATCTCGACGCGTTCTCCGCCGACGCCCTGACTGAACTTGCCGCCGGCAGGACCTTCGAGCACGAGCTCGAACGGCTCACCGTGGATGGCCGCCCATTCGAGCACGATGTCGGCGACGAGACGGCCGTCGTGCTCCGCGGTGAGCGACATCTCCCGGTCGATCGCGGCGTGGATGTCGATGCGGTGGGCCCACACGTCGCGGGTGAACCCGACGTCGAGGAGGTACTTCAGGGCCACCCAACCGATCGGCGGTCCGAACGGGATCGGGAGGTAGCGAACAGGCGGCGGCGTCTTCCAGCGACCCTGCACCGCCGCCGGTCCGATCTCGGCGAGCTGCGCGACCAGCTCGCCGTTCGACAGGTGCGAGCGTTCGCGGATCTGGAGCTCGTTCATGCCGTCGACCCAGTGGTGCGAGTCGATCTCCTTGTTGAGCGGAACGCCCCGGCGGAGTTGGTGGACGAACTGAGGGAACGATGCCTGCGCGTCGCCGGAACCCAGCACGTGGAGTGCCACCTTCCGCACGTTCCACTCGGTGCAATCGGTCGGCGTCGTCCAGTCGTCGGGTGAGAGGGAACTCACGAGGTCGGCGAAGCGCACGAACTCCTCGTTCGCGAGCTTCCGGGCCTCCGGTCGTTGTATCCGAGTGGGTGTCATCGGTGTGTCCTCCTTCACGGGAGCTCATCCAGATACACGTCGGTGAGCCGGTCGAGGTGGCGGACCCAACGGTCGCCACCCGGGTCGTTGCTGATCTGCGCGTCGATGAGACCAGCGACCATGGCGACGAAGCAGTCGACGTCGCCGTCACGTTCGAGCCCGGCCGCGCGCAACATGTCGACCGCCCGCGCGAGCACGGCCTGCGCGTACGCGAACGACGCGGCCGAGGGCTCGAAACCCGGGATCGGACGCTGGAAGAGCAGGGCGCACCGAGCAGTGTCTTCGACCGCGAAGTCGACGAACGCATGCATGAAGGCGTGCACTGCGGCGCGTGGATCACTCGGCAGCGTGAGCGCGTCGAGCCGTTCCAGGAGCCGGCGGTTGCCGTCGGCGAACATCGCGTCGTAGAGCGCGTGCTTCGAGTCGAAGTACGCGTAGAGCGACGGCTGACGGATCCCGACCGCGCGCGCCAGCGCGTGGAGCGAGAGCCCGGCGATGCCGTGCTCCAGCGCGAGCTCCCAGGCGGCGGCGACGATCTCGCCCACCCGTGCTTCCCGGCGCTGCGCCACGCTCCCTACCATTGATAGGCACTTTACCTATCATCGATAGGGTGTCAAGCCTCCCTCGAGCTGCCGCTCGCACATGCTCCCGCCAACACCGACGCACAGTGCAGCAGCGGCACCGCGCCCCGGAGCAGCGAACGCGACCTGGTGCGACGCCGCGGGCGGCTCACACCCTTCCGGTTTCCCCATGTGAGGTACGACACGGGCGGCTGCCGAGCACGGAGGTGTGGACCGGTGGGTGGTAGACCGACCATCGGTGACGACACCCGGCGGACCCCAGACCCCGGGCACCGTCGACCTGTACTGGATCCCGTTGGGCGCAGGCGCGGAGGTCGTCCGGGTCAGCGGGAGGATCTTCGAGGCCATCTCGGCGTTCGTTCGCCGTCGGGCTCGCTGCGACCTCTACCACTCCGCGCTCGTGGTCGACGTTGCGGAAGGTCACTACGTGATCGAACAGGCACCGGTCCCCGATGCCCACGGCGAACGCCGGGGAGTCGTGGCCGAGGGTCCGGTCGGAGTTCGTTGGGCGGGCCGCTTCCGGATCTTCCGGTACGAGGTCCGACGCTGGCGAGGCGGACGGATCCCTGATCTCCATGATGCGGTGGCGAGCCCGGTCAGGGTCTCGGACGATGCCGAGGTGGCCCGACAGCTGCTCGATACCCTGCCGGGTATCCCGAGACCGGTCTGGGGTCCCGACGAGCTCGGCACCGGCGAGATGTGGAACTCGAACTCTGTGATCGCGTGGGTGCTCGAACGCAGCGGCGCCGACATCTCCATGCTGCATCCACCTGCTTCCGGTCGCGCTCCGGGTTGGAGTGCGGGAATCACCGTCGCCGGGCGCGCCAGGTGATGCAGATCGCGATCGTCGTCCTCGCGATCCTGGTCGTCGGCGTGCTCGTCATCGTCGTCGCGCCTCGCCTGGCCGATGCCCGCCCGGGGAGCTTCCGCTCCCGCTTCGAGCGTGATCACACGAGGCTGCTCACGCGTCGCGAGCCGCCGTCACGAGTCGTGACCGAGGCAGACCTCGCGCCCTACCCGCCCTCGGTGCAGACCTATCTGCGGCGGGTCGACTCCGTCGGGCGATCGCGCGTGCGCAACGTGCGAGTGGTGTTCGACGCCCAGATGCGGAGTTCTGCCACGGCGCCGTGGATGCATGCGAGCGCGACGCAGTACGAGTTCTTCGGGCCTCCAGCCCGTCTGTTCCACATGCGCGCGAGACGGACCGGCATCCCGTTCGACGTCCTCCACGAATACGTCGACAGCGCTGCGACCTTCCAGGTGCGGATCGCGGGCCTCGTTCCAGTGGTCGACAAGTCGGGCGTCGGCATCACCCACGACGAGACCGTCACGTTCATGAACGACGTCCTGGTGCTCGCTCCGGCCGCGGTGCTCGACCTGCCCTTCACCTTCGAGCCGATCGACGAGCGATCCGTGCACGCCACCTTCGAGAACGCCGGCTTCGTCGTCACCGCCAAGGTCACGTTCGACACGGAGGGCGATCTCGTGGGGTTCGAGTCCGCCGACCGAGCGCACGACCGGGAGGGTGGGGCCGCGATCTGGTCGACGCCCATCTCGGACTATGCCGTCGTCGACGGCATCCGCGTCGGAACCCACGGTGACGCCAACTGGATCGACGACACCGGCGAGTGGACCTACGGGCGCTTCACGATCCGGTCGATCGCCTACAACGTCGACGAGTGACGCGTCGGGCCACGTCGATCGTCTTGTCCTCGGGGGTGATTCCTTGCCCAGGTCCAGCGTTGTTGTCCCACCCTTCTGAGACGATGTCCTCGATGTTCGCGGAGGAACTGGCTGCGGCCCGAACTGCTCTGGAGGCGATCGCAGGGGGGTTCGACGCGTCGTGTTCGGGGCGTGACGCGGTCCGGGTGGTGGAGCAGATGGGCACCATCCACCGGCTCGCGGATGCGGTCACGTCGAAGGCCGCGAAACGGATCGCCGACACGAACGCGCATGTGGCGCACGGGGACCGGTCGGCGGCGGAGTTGTGTGCCCGACTCGTCGGTGTCGGTTCGGGTGACGCGAAACGCGCGATCGACAACGCGGGCCGGCTGGAGGGCCTGGCCGAGACCGACGCCGCGGTGCGGGAGGGTCGCCTGTCGGCGCGGGAGGTCGAGTTGATCTCGGCGGTGGCGGTGCTCGACCCGTCGGTCCAGACCGAGCTGATCGCCGCGGCGGGTGACGGGCTGCGCCCGTTGCAGGATGCGTGCGTGAAGGCACGGGCCCGGACCGAGGACCAGAACGCGCGGTCGGAGCGGCAGCACGGGGCGCGGTCGTTGAAGATGTGGAACAACACCGACGGGATGGTCGAAGGCCACTTCCGGCTCACGCCGGAGGTGGGTGGGCCGTTGAAGACCGTGATCGAGGAACACACCAAGCACGTGTTCCGGGTGAAGTGGTGTGAAGGTGCCCGCGACAGCAACGACGCCTACGCGGCCGACGCGCTCGCGGCACTCGTGCTCGGCGAACCCGACGCAGCGAAGGCCGGCAACGAGCAGGCCGGGTTCGAACAGGCCGGGGCCGAACAGGCGCGCGCCGAGCAGGGCCGTGCGACGAAGAAGGCCCGTGCGGCTGGCTCGAAGCGGGCCGGGGCATACACGACGCACGTCGTGATCGACCACGAGACGTTGCGGCGGGGGTTCGCTCTGCCCGGTGAGACGTGTGAGATCCCCGGGGTGGGGCCGGTGAACGCGCAGTGGGTCCGGGAGGTCCTGGGTGAGTCGTTCGTGACCGCGATCGTCAAGCACGGCAAGGACATCTCCACGGTGGCCCACCTGGGGCGCCACATCCCGGCCGAACTCCGGACTGCGATGGTGGTGTCGGGGCGGGAGTGTTCGATCGAAGGGTGTTCGTGTCGGGAGTACCTGGAGCTCGACCATTGTGAGGTCGACCACGCGCAGGGTGGGCCGACGGCGCGTTGGAACCTGGCGTGGTTGTGTTCGGTGCACCACAAGCGAAACACCCGGGGCTGGCGACTCGGCCCGCCCGACCCCGCAACCGGAAAACGAGCACTCGACCCACCGGGAGCGTCGCGCGCCGCCTGAGCGGCGCGGCCGGTCACGACCCGCGCAGCAGACCGGGGGGAAGGTCGCGCAGGACTGCGGCGAGCTCGGGGATGAAGTCGCGGTAGGGACTGGATTGGCGCCAGAGCATCGCGATTCGGCGAGTGGGAACGG
>Ga0209591_10002556_pt1 | contig 21752 bp, 18 predicted proteins | sample MAT01_FD_187207 | JGI IMG/M metagenome (GOLD analysis project Ga0209591, IMG submission 187207) | Freshwater microbial communities from Lake Fryxell liftoff mats and glacier meltwater in Antarctica - MAT-01 (SPAdes) (version 2) | ecosystem: Environmental > Aquatic > Freshwater > Ice > Liftoff... | reverse complement strand
CAACTGAACGGGGTCTGTGTCTTCAAATAGGGCAACGCCCAATTGAGATGCAGGGCCAAAAGCCATTTAAACTCTCTCCTGGATAGCCACAAGGTTTGCTTAGAAAAATGTATCAAACTTTTACAAAAAGACCGATCGAACTCATAAAGGCGCTGTCTGCCCTGACAGCAGCAGTCGGCTAGCACGAGTCTGATTTTTTAAGTTTTGATTATTGGACTATACACCGCCATCAAAACGCGAGAGATGAAGATTTGTAAAGTTTTGTCAACATCTTTGGGTTGCTGAATTAAAATCTTCTCATAAAAAAGAAGCTCTTTGAGCAAGCGTAAATTGCAAAAAAAAGGTTTGAAACTCAGCTTATGGGATCGAGTTCGCTGCTTTTATAATGTGCAATAAAATGTAACTTTCGATGCAAGAATCAGTAGTATGAGCTTTGTCTAAGCCCCAATGCCTTCGGAAAATCGCTTTCGGGTTCCTGATGTTGCATCAAATCTTGAGTGCAATTATTTTTTGAGCACGGAAGCGGGAGTCGTAGAGCAAACATTTAACACCAGGCTGACGTAGCAAAACTCGATCGGGTTTTTAATCGGCAACAAAGTCTATTCGTCCATAAAACTCAGTTTCTGAGTTCACAACTTAATTCGATCGACTCAATGCAGTGGCGATTGGTGTTTCAACCTAGGTAATACTGCAAGTTTCGCGCAAAGCAGGGAGCTAAATGCAGTGATGGATCTCGATTGTTTACCCTACGGTGCAGGTCATGGACAGGAAGGGGTCTGTCTGCTAGTGCGTATGGGGCCGCACCGCATTTTACTCGACTGTGGTATAGAGGATGTCTCGCCCCTGTCAGCGACACTAGATCGATCGCTGCCAGCCGATTTTGTGGTGTGCACCCACGCCCACTCCGACCACGCCAGAGGTTTACTAGCACTTCACCAATCTTTCCCGCAGTTGCCAATTTATGCCAGCGAAGTGACAGCGCGACTGCTACCGCTCAACTGGCCCTCCCTGGCTACTGAGCCAGAATCGCATTTCTGTCAGGCACTGCCCTGGCAGTCGCCAGTGGAACTGCGCCGGGGACTTACCGTACAGTTGTTCCCGTCGGGGCATTTGCCCGGAGGGGCGGCCGTGCTACTGACTTATGCAGCGCCCCACCGCACCTACACCCTCCTTTACACGGGCGATTTTTTCCTGTCCAATTCTCGTTTGGTGGAAGGTTTGCCGCTGGGAGAACTCAGGGGGATGAAGCCGGATGTGTTAATTTTGGAAGGCAGTTACGGCACGGCGCGACACCCTCACCGCCGACAACTGGAAAATCAATTAGCCGATCGCCTCCATCGCGCGATCGCCGACGGATACTCGGTACTACTGCCCGCACCAGCCCTCGGTTTGGGTCAAGAATTGCTGATGCTACTTCGCAGCCACCACTACTTCACCGGCCGCGACTTGGATATTTGGGTAGATGGTACTGTCGCTGACGGGTGCGATGCTTATCTGGAATTGCTGCCCCATTTCCCCACCGCCGTCCAAAATTTTGCTCTGCATCAACCTTTGTTTTGGGACGAAAGGGTGAAACCCCGTGTCCGTCGGCTGTCTGCCGAACAGCGCCCCGAATTGGGCAAAACGCCGTGTATTGTGATTACTGACCGAATTGCTGATTTGAATTTGTATGTTGCCGATCGCCCAAATCCTTGGATTTTGCTCGCACCTCAAAAACCTGGATATCCCGTCAAGGAATGGCTGGGCAATTGGCCCGAATCTGGAGTCAGAAGCGTCGAAACTTATCTGCTAGCCGATCACTGCGACGGGCCTGGAACTACCCAGCTCATCCACAACTTGCGTCCTCAGCACGTAATTTTGGTGCACGGTTCCCCTGCCTATTTGGCTGATTTAGCTAACTTGGACGAGCTGCGAAACCGCTACCAGTTACACACTCCGGCGGTAGGGACTGTTGTTGAATTGCCGATCGGGGAAATGTTTTTGCAGCCCGCAATCCCCGAAACTAACTATGAGGGAGAACTCAGCGAATTGGGGACAGAAGTAGCAATTAGCTTGCCGAGTCCGATTACAGCCGATCCTCGGTGGGCAAATTTTGCCGATACTGGTTTGGTAGAAGCGCGCTGGCAAGGCGAAGAACTGGTATTGCGCGGCATCTCCCAGCGAGAACTGCTGTTTCAAGGCAACCCCGTTCAAACCAACCTCCAATGCTGTGGCAATTGCCAGCACTACCGTGGCCAGCGCTGTTGGAACCAGTTATCTACTTTGTTTGGCTTTAAAGTTACTCCCGACGGTTACTGTCCGGTGTTTGAAGCGATACCGGAGTCTGAATTTTTCCTAGACGAGGAAACCGATGGCGAATAAGCTGGTATAGCAGTGGACAGTTGACCTGTGACAGTTGACAGTTGCATAACGGGAATCAAACCATTGATTCCGTACGGGTATCGGCTCTATTCATGAAGTTATTTATGTCCTCACCGATGTGGCGGTTGCTGTATCATTTGGTGACAACTTAGCAGATTTTTGGTGTAAACCGGGTTTTTTGCCTGATTCTTCCAGAAAAAAGGGAGAAAAGTAGTTTTCTTTTCCCCCAAGTATTCTTTGTGCCTCAAGCGCGAGCTCAAAACTAATCTAAATTTGAGTCCGGATAGTGATTGCGAATTTGTTCGGCTTCAGGACAATCGTCAGAAACTAGGGGTTCGCAGTTAGTTCTCGACACCGAAGCCAACTTCTGGGACACAGCTCCAATACTTTCTAGACGCACCATTTCTTCCCAGGAGCTAATTTCGTCTTCTTCGTCTGTTTCGTAGCGCAACGTGACTAGATCCCCTTCAATATCTAGGATACGAGCGCGCTCTATCCAACGTTGCTGATCTCGAAGAAAAATAGAAACCTCACGACCATCACAACAGAGTTGATAGATTTTGCGCTGTAGCATTTGTCAGTTCTCCTGCGCAGTGTATTTATTCAAAAAGATTGCCTGTTTACATTGACATACTCCCGCGCCACGGAAGGCATCGGGATTCTGGATTCAAACAGCAAATGCAAGCACAGCTTGTCTGATATTGCCTAGTCGTTAGGTTGATGCCCCAACCTATAAGATTTTTTTGGACTATAGAGTTGAGACCGGATTTTTACATCTCGCGAATCAACAATATGTAGTCCTATCATAGAAAAACTCGGTAAGTGGGAAACTCAGTGGCTTGAGCCCTGAGAGGGAAACGACCCGGCGGTTTCAACCGCCTTGAATCTTTCTGTATCCATTACCGCCTTGGGATTGCTTAGCTAGGTGTACTTTTGTAATGTACTCTCAACGGGACAATTACCATTTCAAGCTTCGCAATCCTGTACGCATAATGTTTGGCATTTCTGCCTCTCCCTTGCGGGGTAATGTTCGCTTCGCCAATGTTATAAGGGCTTGTTAGGCTAGCAGCACTGTCTCAGTGACTTTAAGACTGTTTAACTACTGGCGATAGAGCGGAAAACTAGCGTCGCATTCTCCGGTATCGTGACCCGAATAACGTAGACCTCGAAAGTCTTAGGCTGGTCAGAATAGCTTGCTTCAACTTTCGTCTTACAAGCTCAGTGGCGTTGATTCCCTGAGTTCCTGACGAAAGCCGTCCCATAAGGACTTGGCTTTAGAGCCAATTTTTCGGTAACGTACTTTGGGTTTTACATCGGAAGGCAAAGCCATATCGACTGGCCAGTTTCACGTTTTCTGAAACTTTAACACCGATGGAGGTTACCAAATTTGATTTTACCACCAAATCTATCGAGTATGCCATTTATCCGATCGCAGTTTTTGCCGCAGGCGACATCTCTCTCCAGAGGCATTTGCCAGAATAGATTCGGAGCATCAAATCTCAAATTGACCCGATCGCTCCAAAGCGTCACTCAAACAGCGACAATAACAACAGACTCTGCTTTGAAAATCTTGATCGGAATCTGCCTCAAGTCCCGCAGCACCGTCAACTTTCGATGTTAGGAAAGATCGCCCTCTACCACCTTTAAACTCAATCTCAAACCTCAAATCTCAAATCGACAGACCAGATTGTGATAAAAATCACTGACAACAGCCAGCCCTTAAATGTAAAAAATGGTGGCGGCCAACAATTAGCTTCAAAACGAGCAGGAGAACCTGTGGCGGTTAAGCTAAAAGAATTGCATTTCCGTTCAAAAAAATTGGAGTCAGCGCTATTGAGCGTATTAAGGAGACTAATTGATGGTATACGCAGAAAATTGGTCGCAGCCGTCTATCTTAGAGCTAGCGCGATCGGGCAACTTTCAAGCCCTGAATTACTGGATTGACAGCCTGCTCCGACCCGAAGGGATTTATGCCCGAGTCGAACAAGCTCAGGCTGGCTGCGTCCAAATCCTAGTAGAATTCCAGCGCGAATTGGCGCCCGACAATACACTATTGGGGAGCACTCTCCGAGAAGGCTTAGTCAAATTTATATGTCACCAACTCTGGAGGCTCAACTCGCCAGCAGTAGAAGGGGTAAGAATTCATGCACGCTTGGCTGGAGAACCAGAGATTCTCTGGAAACAGTCAGTGCGCATTGTCACTCCAGCAAACAGTCGCCAGCGGCGTTACCGTTCCCTACTGGTGGTCGATTGGGTTAAATTTAAAACATATCGTTCTCTGCTGCTAGTGGGTTCTGCACTGGCCTCATTTATTTTAGGGTGTTGGGTAACTTACCACGAGGCTCTGGCCCTACGATCGATATCCGTATCCCCGTATCAGCAAGCAGCGGCAATGTCGGGGCCTCCTCCAAAACGTCCAGATGCGGTGCAAGCAGCCTTAGAAGTCGTACCCGTAGTGCAACAAAAGCAAGTTGCCAATCCCTACGACCCAACCGTAACACTAATGTTCGGGGGAAATGTGAATCTATTGGATGCGATCGGAGCATCGTCCGGCAACGATTATCATTGGGCTTTTGCCAATATGGACGAGTATCGGCAAGCAGATGTGGCGATGGTTAATCTAGAAAACCCCCTGACTACTTCTACCTTGAACCCCGGCAAAAAACAACTAAATTTTAAAGCCAATCCAGAATCGGTGAAAGTATTAACAGCAGGAGGAGTGGATATTGTCAATCTGGCAAACAGCCACGCTATGGATTACGAGGAACCAGGGCTGGTGGATACTATAAATACTCTAAATAATGCTGGGATTGGGCATCTGGGAGCAGGCAGAAATATTAAAGAAGCCAGGCGTCCAGATATTATTGAAGTTAAGGGTCAGCGGATCGCTTATCTAGGTTATTATGACGCCGACCTTCACGCCGCCGATCAAGGGAAAGCGGGCATTAACTCCCGCCGCAACAATCGCGTAGCAGAGGATATTCGAGCTCTCAGGGGTCAGGTGGACTGGATTGTGGTTAATTACCACTGGGGAGTCGAATTGGCAGATTATCCGGGGGATTGGCAGATAGATTTGGCTCGGTTCACGATCGACCAAGGAGCAGATTTGGTAGTGGGACACCACCCCCACGTCCTCCAAGGTGCAGAAATTTACAAGGGCCGCCCGATTGTTTACTCATTAGGTAATTTTATATTCGGCGCGAATGCTCGCAGCGATTACGATACCGCAGTCCTGAAAGTATCGCTCAAAGACCGGAATATGAAAGTAGAATTTCTGCCTGTGGAGGTGAAAAAATTTCAGCCGAAGGTGGTGAAAGGAGCCGCAGGTTCGCGCATCCTCAAACACGTCGAGCAAATTTCTAGTATTTTCGATCGACCTATGGGAGCGCAAGTAGTTCTGGATGCCCCAATTAATCCAGCAATGCTACCAAAAATTCCAAATTCTCTATTTCCAGGAGCAGCAAAGACCGATACCCCAGGGCCGAATTCCCCCGACAGCCGCGGTGAAAGCAATCTGCCAGCCCCCGGACAACCCAAACCAACTTTGATTTTGCCACCTTTGCCCGCAGCGCCCAAACAGCCTGATAACTCCTCATTGTTCCAGAACGGTACAGGGCCTGCAATTGAGTCAAGTCCGCCTCCGACGAGTCAAGACTTGCCACCGCGCATCTACCGCACTCAACCCGATCGGCCCAGCAAAGAACCAGATCCGTTTACCACAGAGCCATTCATTAAAAAACCGTTTATTTCGCCCCCATCTCCCCGTACAGAAGGGATACCCAGTCCCCAAGGCTATCTTCCCCCGACTGGGGATTTATCTTTCAAAGTCGCACTCAAAGAGTATTCGACCTCCGCGATCGTTCCAGGTAAAAGCATCGATCGTTCCGGGCAGTCGATCGCCCTGCCTCCGATAGCTGCGAATATTAGTTAACCGGTGGGAGTCGGAGCTTTGGATACAGAGCCTTTGAAAGGAGTGGTAATGGGTTCCCGGCTGTTGCCCAAATACCTAGATTTACATAAGATTTAGAGGACGAATTCTCGGCATGGCATGGACAGGCTAATCAGTACGTGCAAGAAGATATACAGGTATAACCACATTGAGAGGTCGAATCAATGCCATCCCTAACCTACGTCAAAGGACTACCCACTCCACAATCAGAACTGAATGCTTTGGGCTTCAGCCAGATGGAGATGTTTTTGACCGCCTTTGCCCCTATCTTTAGGCTGGCTGCGATTGAAACGGTTCATCAGTTATTGACTTGTACCGAATTTAACAAGTCGAAATGGAACAGCCACCTCCAAGCAACATACTCCATCAACAAGCGTCACGCAAATGGCGTTATCGCCTACTCCAAAGGTAAAGTTGACGGTGGTAAAGAACATCGCTCGTTGCACATCAAAACATTGACAGGTAAAGCAAAGTCGATTGAAATTTGGTTGAAGAAGGCAGAAAAAAAGTTAAAAGCAGCAAACAAGTTTTACTCCAAAAAGAATTGGCGCAACAGCAGAGTAGGTTGTAATTTTCCTTTATCTTGTTCGCTCAAGTACAAGGGAACTAATTGGCAAAATTTACGCTTTAAAATTCACCATAAAAAGCGTAAACTTTTCCTCATTCAGAACAAACTAGCCACACTGAAGGCAATACCAATCAAAGTATTCGTGCCTCGCGATCAAGTTTTCTTGGTGGGTTCTAAGGACGAGACACTAGGCAATGGTATCGCACAATGGAACGGTTCGACCTTAAAAATTAGAGTTCCAGCGTGTCTTGAAGGAGGCTTTGGTAAGAGTGTTTCAGCCGAGATTGGTAATTTTGACCGCAATATTAACCGATTGCCTGCATACGGTGCAAAGACTTGGCATCTATTCAAAAAGGATAATAAGTGGAAAGTAGCGGTATCTTTTACACCAAGTCCTGTCAAGCCTCAATCTCTTGACCGAGCTTATGGCTGCATTGGGATTGACATGAATCCTGGCTCAATTGGTTGGGCTTATATTGATACCGATGGCAATTTAAAGGCTTCATGTCAAATTCCCTTGCAAATGGGCTTGCTTAAGGTTGCACAGCAAGCTCAAATCGTTGACTCTTGCCTTCAGTTGGCGACGTTAGCTTTAATGTATCAATGCCCGATTTTTTGCGAAGAATTAAACTTTTCGGACAAAAAGCAACGCTTAGGTGAAACGAGTCGTAAGTATGCCCGAATGCTCTCAAATTGGGCTTACAAAGAATTCTATAAACAACTGAAATCAATCCTTAGCAACCGTGGTATTGAATTGATCACAGTCAATCCAGCTTTTACAAGTATTATTGGCTTGTTCAAATACCTCAAAATGTACGGACTCGCCAGCGATGAAGCGGCTGCTTTAGTGATTGCCCGTAGAGGTATGAGATTAGGTGAAAAACTCCCAGACTCCATAACCGCCTATGTCGAGGTGAACTCGAACAAGCACGTAGGGAGTCAATGGGTAGAACTAAATAGAAAGACCAAGCAATCCGGTATAGTGAATCGTAGACACGATTATTATACTGTTTCTAACTGGAGTTTTCTGGTCAACCCCAAAGAGGTCTGCGGGGAAGCGTTCGCGCACTAGGGAAGATTTGCTTAAACTTATACCGTAGAAGTTTAAATCTAGGTAAACCTAGATTTTTAGAAGCGGTGAAAATCAACTACCAGCGACCGATTATTAACGACGATTTACTAACACAACCAATGATCGACGACCTACTAACAATGACAAATGTGTTTGCGATCGCGCTCAAGCAAAAGCAGTACAAAACCTATATCCTCTCCGACGAAACCGCTAACTCCAGTCTAGAAGTTGTACCGGAACGGGGCGGTATTGCCACTAGCTGGCTGGTTGAAGGCAAAGAAATGTTCTACTTGGACGCGGAACGGTTCGCCAATCCCGATTTGACTGTACGCGGCGGGATTCCCATCTTGTTTCCCATCTGTGGCAATCTCCCCGAAAATACTTACACCCACAAGGGAGTCGAGCTTCATCTCAACCAGCACGGCTTTGCTCGCGATTTGCCTTGGACGGCGACGGAACAAGTTACGGAGGGTTGCGCGGCTCTTACCCTGGTGCTTAACAGCAGCGAGAAGACCCAGGCTGTTTATCCCTTTGATTTCCAATTAGCTTTTACTTATCAAATTAAAGGCAATTCTTTGGAAATTGTGCAGGAATACACTAATCTTGGTGCAGAACCCATGCCCTTTTCTAGCGGCTTGCACCCTTATTTTTTAGCTCCCGACAAGACAAATCTGCGCTTTGAGATTCCTGGGATGCAGTACAGAGATCAAAATACTCACTCCAAGGGTTATTTCACGGGGGTTTTTGACCCGACGCTGGATGAAATTGATGTTTCCTTTGATGAGCTCACCGGCCTGGCTGCTACTGTCACTGACGCGGGGCGGGGCTTGCGGCTCACCGTCAGTTACAACTCCAGCTATGGGAAGTTGGTTTTCTGGACTGTCAAGGGCAAGGATTTTTACTGTGTGGAACCTTGGACGGCTCCTCGAAATGCCCTGAACACTGGCGAACACTTGATTTATTTGCAGCCGGGAGCGACTTGCCAGATGCTGGTTCGCATGACTGCAACTTTTTTTTGAAAAAGACTTGCTATTTAAATAAACGGGTGCTACTATTAAAACTTGTGTGCGGTAAAAACGCGTTCGCGGGTCGCTAGCTCAGCGGTAGAGCATTCGGCTTTTAACCGATTGGTCTCGGGTTCAAATCCCGGGCGACCCATAAAAAAAATAATAATTTTGAGTTCTGAGTTGAATGCTCAGAGCTCAAAATTTGGTTTTTTGAACTTTTAAGTAAATCTGGAAACAGAATGCGCGATCGGCTACAAATTGTCTTAGGATTATCCTAAGAATTGAACTTGTCCAAAATCCACTGCCCAGAAATCACAAATAATTAGGAGGAATATCTATGGCGCTTGTACCTATGCGACTGCTGCTCGATCACGCGGCTGAAAACGGTTACGGCTTGCCGGCTTACAACGTTAACAACATGGAGCAAATCCAAGCGATCATGCGCGCTGCTGATGAAACCAACAGCCCCGTGATCTTGCAAGCTTCTCGCGGCGCTCGCTCCTACGCTGGAGAAAATTTCCTGCGCCACTTGATTTTGGCAGCAGTTGAAACCTATCCTCACATTCCCATTTGTATGCACCAAGACCACGGCAATGCCCCCGGTACTTGCTATTCTGCCATGCGCCAAGGTTTCACTAGCGTGATGATGGATGGTTCTTTGGAAGGCGATGCTAAGACTCCCGCTAGCTACGAGTACAACGTTGAAGTTACTCGCGAAGTTGTGAAAGTTGCTCATTCGATCGGCGTTAGCGTTGAAGGCGAACTGGGTTGCTTGGGTTCTCTGGAAACAGGAATGGGCGAAGCAGAAGACGGGCACGGCTTTGAAGGTGCGCTGTCTCACGATCAATTGCTGACAGATCCTGAGCAAGCTGTTGATTTCGTTGAGCAAACCGGCGTTGATGCTCTCGCAGTGGCAATTGGCACTTCTCACGGCGCATACAAATTCACCCGCAAGCCAACTGGCGAAATTTTGGCAATCAGCCGCATCGAAGAAATTCACCGCCGCTTGCCAAATACTCACTTGGTAATGCACGGTTCATCTTCTGTGCCCCAAGAATTGCTGGAAATCATCAACAGCAACGGCGGCAAAATCCGCGAAACCTACGGCGTACCTGTGGAAGAAATCCAAAAGGGTATCAAGTGCGGCGTGCGTAAGATCAACATCGATACTGACAACCGTTTGGCGATTACCGCAGCGGTGCGCGAAGCTTTGTTTGCTAAGCCCGATGAATTCGATCCGCGCCACTTCTTGAAGCCGTCGATCAAGTATATGCAGAAGGTTTGTAGCGATCGTTATCAATCTTTTGGTTCCGCCGGTCACGGTACACAAATTAAGCAAATGTCTTTGGACGATTTTGCAGCTAAGTATGCTAAGGGCGAATTGAGCTCTACTACTAAGAAGACTGTAACTGTTTAATAATTTTAGGTTTGAGATTTGAGATTTGTCTGAAGTCTCAAGTTTAGATTGCCGGGTAGCTGTGAAGTTGCCCGGTTTTTGTTTGCGGGGAATAGCCAAATTTAATCCCACATTCCGCACCCCAACTGTCACATAGGGTGTGGGTGGACTGAATCTACCCCAACAATGGTGATAACTGCAAGATATCTTCAGTATAAATGCTTAAAAGAGTGGCATTCGAGACACGAGTTTACATTTAAGTTGAGCCGTTGGTATAAAATCATCTGCTGAGACATCTCAAAACCTGAGTGGCTGTCACCATCACCAAAAAAAGTATCCATATCAGTGAATAAAAACTTAAAATTACACACACGAATACACAGGCACAGCAAGAAATTAGAACTCAGTCGCCGTTGCCCGAAAAATACTATTCAATCAACAAGTAATGCCCTTACCATGACCATAAATATATCAACTCAATAAATAATAACGACGACAAGCATCGGGAAAAAACTTGAGAATGGACAAGCGTTCAGTCGTCAAATTAGAGATGGTTTGCAGTGACTCGAAAGTTAATAAATGAACGGATTGAAAGCATTGAAATATCCACCGCAAGGTCGGTCGGTTAGTTGGCTGACCTAATTGATTTTTCAAGAAAGCTTCCTGCTGTTTAAGACGGGAACGTAAATTTCTTTGTGCCCAGGTATAAACTAACAGACACAAACCCATAATTAAAGCCAGAGATTCAATTCTTTCACTCGATTTAATAAACACACTATCAGTAAAAAATAAGGGATCTTTTAGAAAACTAAACCCTCTTTCGGCACATTGTTGCTGTTTATATGTGTCGAGCATTTGGTCGGGAGATAACTCGTTGTTATCGAGTACATTTGTCGCCAGGATAAATCGTCCAGCTTTTTGAATCTCTCCGGCTATTACACCAGCATCTACTTCTAAGTCAGCTTGAACTTTATAGAATTGCTGAGAGCTTTTATTTGGGCAAATTTCACGGGCTTCAATTTGCGCTAATTGATGATATTTAAATTTTTTAGATAGTTGTTGGGCTGCATCTATAGCATCAGCTCCACAAGCAAATTTTTAAGCTGATAGTTGCTTGAATTTTTGTTTCGCTTCAGTTTCTGATTTCTGATTTGGAGCCCGCCTTTACCCTCACCGATCGCAGGTGAGATCATTCGGATCTTAACCCGTTACTGGAAAGAATAATCTTTGAGGTCGATCGCCCTTTCTTTAGAAGACCGGGCGGTTGAAACCGCGTCTATACAGACAAAACCCGCCTCCGCGGGTTGAAGAACGGGCAATGAAATATTACGTTATTCTCTCTTAGTCCGCGGAGGCGGACATTGTTTGTGTAGACGCGGTTTCAACCGCCGTCTACAACCACAGGATTAATTAAAGCCGATCGCAAACCTTGTCGAACTTCCGATTTCAAATACTTGCGCTGCAAAACCTGCCATTTTTGCCAAGCCTCGTAGCGATTTTCTACCAACAAACCAGCAAGTTTCGGCAACTCTTTTTGCAAATCGCGATCGACAAAATCCGTCAGAAACTCCCCTAAAACTTCACAGTCTTGAATATCGCCCAAACATTCCTGAACAGCTTTCACATCTTCGACATAACCTTCATAACTCGGGCCGTAAAAATCGCCAAACAGATTCATCAAATAGCGAACCCGCTTAGCTTGTTTCCGCAAATCGTGCAGAATAGTTCCCTCCGCTGCTAGCTTTTCTTCCACAGCCGACTCATTCAAATCATCAGCAACTTTAACTTTGCCATTTTCATATTCCGTGCCCAGCAGCCAAGCCGGATGCAGGAAAAACTCGCTGACTTGAGGTAACAGTAAATCCGGCAAAACCTCAGCAATTGGCAACTGTTCGATCGCCCTAAACTGCGGTTTTGATAGCCAATTCTCGATCGACTGCTTCAGCGACTGGTAACTTTTGTGTTCCAAAACCGCCTTCACTCCTTTCACAGCGCGGCGCCGCTGTTTGAGCAAATTCAACAAAACCCGATCCAAAACTTCCTGTTCGTCAGTCGGCAAATTCGGGTAATAGCGGTTTTGGAGACTTTCGAGCATCACATCCAAATCCCTGAGCGTTCCCAGAATCCGCCCCACCTTACCAATTTTGCGTTCAGAAGCTTCTTTTGGCAAGTCTAAAACCGGAGCAAAACCTGTTACAGCCGATCGCAAACGCCGCATTCCGACTCGCATTTGATGAAGTTCTTCTGCATCTTTATCTTTAAGAACTTCAGACTCGTGCTCTACAGTTTTGCGGAAATATTTCTCAATCGCGTCAGAGGCCGCGTCTCCGAGAGTTTTGACTTGAGTTTTAACTTTTGCTGATGTTTTTACGTTCATGGTAGGTGTAGATTGCACTTTCGCGATCGACTTTAATTTTGATTTCAAGGCTTTGCTAATAAGGTGTTACATCCTAGCACACACTTGAATTTATGAACTACAGCAATAATAAATCTTAATATAACGTGCTTGACAATTTATCCAAATTCAGCATTTAGTAATTAATTCGCGATCGCACGCTGATTTCAGAAACCCGGTTTCTTCCTATATTTCTCGCTACTAAACGCACATTTTTGGTAGAAACCGGGTTTCTAGCCCCTATGCCTAAGAACTTTTAATTTAATGTGCTTACAATTGATCCAAAATCTCAAATCTCAAATCTCAAATCTCAAATCTCAAATCTCAAATCTCAAATCTCAAATCTCAAATCTCAAATCTCAAATCTCAAATAAAATTCCCTCCCTCGCCCTTGGGCAAATAAAAATCTGATTTCGGGCGCGCTTTCCCAAATAGGTTAAGATCGCTGCAAACCGACATTTATTTGCCAAAGAGAGAGAGAGGGTGCGATCGGGAAGACAAGTTTTAAACTAAATCAAGCCCAGCTTTTTCGACTTCAAAGAGGCAGTTTAACCTTTCCAGTCTTTCGCAGATTGTTCAAGTACGTAGGTTGCTACATCCTCGATTTGTTCGGGCTTCAAGCGACCGAGAAAAGCAGGCATAGCATTTTTGCCCTTATATATCTGAGCGGTAATAGCTTCGAGGGAATTCATGCCGTACTTTTCAAGAGCATCCTTTTTCAAGGTTTTCATTCCCATAACCACGTTGCCGCCACCGATGTGACAAGCAGCACAGTTGGCGCTAAAGAGTTTAGCTCCTTTAGCAGCATCTCCAGCCATAGCAGGGCGGCCGAAGCCGACAGTAAAAATTGCGAACGCTAACAGAGCGATCGATAAGAGTCTTTTCAACATAGTTCTCCTCTAATGGACACCGTTCACGGTGGTTCTTTAGTTATTTTACCTGTTTACTCAGGCGCAAACACGTAGCAGCGATCGCGATTTTGAAAATATATCTACCACTTTGTCGCAGAAGCAGTTCAACTCTCAAAATTATCCACGCCCCAGCCCGGAGCAATCTTTGCCGCCCGGATCACAAAAGCCGCCAAATTTTCAATCTCAGCCTGCGGCATCCAGCTTTCCGGCACTTGGCGACACCAAAAAGTTTCTTCACTACCGTCATAAGTCATCGGTTCTCTCAGATACGACACCAAACTATTGATGCTGGTGCGCGGAGGCGTTGCCCCCTGAAGAGCAGTCAAAGACAAAGATATCGTCGGATCAGGCAAAGTCGCTCCCCCGACATGACAGTTGAGGCAGTTTTGCTCGAACAACCGCTTCCCGGCCGAAAAATCCTCAGCCGAAAATAACCGAGTGTGTCCCTCAGCGTCCAATTCCAATGCTACCGGTTCGCTGACTTTTAAATAGCGAGTCACATAAGAATCGCCAGCAGCCAAGACAGGTTGAGGTGCCAGCAGCACCAGCGGCAAAATAATTAAAATTCCCAACAGAAAGCAGACAAAAACACCACGACGCAGCATGACAGAATACAACCTTTTGCGATATCAATTAACAAGATATAAATTTTAGATTTCAGATTTTAGAGCGCAAAACGACCAGCCAGCAATCCTTGCCAAAGCCCAGCCTTCTCCCAATCCAAAATCTAAAATCTAAAATTTAAAACGGATTAGCGAGCGCCTTTACCGCCAGCCCACTGAGTGCCGACAATTTTCGGCTGCAACAGAATGTGACCGCCAATCGCGTACAAATCCTCATCCGAGAGATTTCTCATCTCAGCAAAAATATCCGCGCTCTTCATGCTCGGATGCAGCTCGGAAATTTCTTCAAAGCCGTCATAAGTCGTGGGATTTTTCATATAATCAACCAGCGACTCAATATTATTGCGGGGTGGGTTTGCTAAAGCCAGAGTTTCGGGACTCAAATTGACGTTGGGGTCAGTTTTTGTCATTCCCGCACCGTGACATTGAGCGCAAGTCGAGTTAAACAGGCGTTTGCCTTGCTGAACTTGTTTGAGGCTCAGCACCACTGGAGCGCCTTTGTCATTCAAAGTTACAGTGCGAAGTTCAGGACTTAGTTCGACAGCCATCGCGCTGCTGACAAATAACTGAAATGTCAAGAATACAGCGGTCAGAGCAATGAAATATCTTTTAAGCATGGTTCTCCTTAAAAAAATCCGGCAAATTATTGAACGCTAAGAAATCCTAGCTGGCAAATAGATGTTTGTTCAAAATTCCCTCCTGCTGTGGCAACTGGCGACAGTTTGTGCAGCCATACCTTTTAAGGTAGAGGAATTTTGCGATCGATCTAATCTGCAATCCGTTTTGAGTCGCGCCTTTTTTCGAGAGTGGACATAATTGCCTTAACATCCTCCAAAGCCAAACGGGTTTGAGGGTGCTTGTAGGCAATTTCCAACTCGTCACACAAGCGGAGCACGTCTTCAACAGGGACATTGAAGTCCTCTGCTATTTCTGCGATGGATAGGTCTGCAAAACCCATAATTTTTAGGTTGCTGACTGGTCAAAATTGAGTTGAGGGCTATTAACTGAAAGCTGGACAATTTAACAAAGCGCTGTTAGCTTATTTTGTGAGTTTGTTCTGAGATGTTGTTCGATCGCCAGCTAACTCACCACTAACGGTCACTAAGCATTTTTGCTCAGCCAAATTTCACAGCCGATAAACTTCCAATGAATATCATCCCATTGCTGGGTCTTTATTATCAATAGGACTTGGGCGCGCGGGGCTCAAAACCCGGTATCTGCGTGCATTTCTCGCTACTAAACTTAATATTTTTCTAAGAAACTGGGTTTTTTGGGGCAATTCCTCTCAAATCTTTGTGTCTGGCAGACTCAGCAACAGACAATAGACTTGAATTGCCAAAGTCCTTGCAATCAAATTTTGGGACGGGGGGAACCCGCCCTAACTAGGGCTGGCAATTCAGGTCTGATCATCCGGCGCAACAGCTTAGGGAGAAAGCTTGAAAGCGTGAGTCTGCGGGGGTACAGCGTGGCTGTCGCTGGCATCGTGGACGGAGAATTCGGAGTCGGCCAAGAAAGGCTGGGGCTGGTGAAGGCTGATTAACTGAGCGAGAGTTTTCTTTAATTGAGTCCGAGGTACGATCAAGTCTACAAAACCGTGGGCGAAGGAGTATTCGGAAGTTTGGTAATTTTCCGGCAACTTTTCGCGCAGTGTTTGCTCGATTACCCGGCCGCCTGTAAAAGCTACAGTCGCTTTTGGCTCTGCAATAATCACGTCTCCCAGCATGGCAAAACTGGCGGTGACGCCGCCGGTGGTCGGGTGGGTCAAAATTGGGATGTAAAGCAGTCTCGCTTCCCGATGGCGCTCCAGAGCCCCGGAAATCTTGGCCATTTGCATCAGGCTGAGCATTCCTTCCTGCATTCTCGCGCCGCCGGAAGCGCAGACAATAATCACGGGTAAGCGTTCTCGCGTGGCGTGTTCGATGAGGCGGGTCAGTTTTTCTCCGACAACTGAGCCCATGCTGCCGCCGATGAACTGAAATTCCATGACTCCGAGGGCGACGATCAAATTTTCGAGTTTGCCGATGCCTGTTTCTACTGCGTCTAGGTGGCCGGTTTTTTCTTGGGTTTCGCGGAGTCGATCGCTATATTTTTTGCGATCGCGAAATTTCAGGGGATCGGTGGCGTGCAGTTTTTCGTTAATTGGTACCCAGGTATTGGGATCGATCAATTGCTCGATGCGATCGTCACTGTAAACTCTGATATGATGCCCGCATTCCAAGCAAACCATTTGATTTGCTCGCAGGTCTTTGGTATAACTCAGGGCATCGCAAGCTGGGCATTTATGCCAAAGTCCGTCGGCGATTTCTCGTTCCGGCCGTTCTTGGGAGTTCGGTACTGATTTTCGTCGATTTGCAAACCAATCAAATAGAGACATTAAAACTTGCTAATTGTTAACTGTTGACTGTTGACTGTTGACTGTTGACTGTTGGCTGTTGTTGGCAACCAATAACCAATAACCAATAACTAATAACCAATAACTACTGACTATTATCCTCTTCAATGGGACTGATGAGGAGTGATGCTGACGGATGGTGTTCTGGAAGAACTTGCAGGGCTGTAGCACTTCCTGCACCTAAATAAGATGCTACGCCCAAGTCGATAATCCGAGCCGGGATTTGATGAGCAGCCAGGATCTGCTGCATTAATTCGGCTTCCCAACGAAAGCTAGTGGTTGTAAGTGTAATCCAAGACACAGGGTAATTTTACCAATTTATGAGACGATATTGCCTTCGATCGCGCTTTTGTACCAGCAGATCACAAACCAAAATTCGGGAAAAACAAGTGTAAGTAAATAGATAATATCGCTTCGCCCCACAAAGCTGTAATTGCTGCACCGATCGCCAGAAACGGGCCGAAGGGCATGGGTTGACGCCGATCGAGCAATCCCAGGGCGATCGCCCCGCCACCCACAAAAGCCCCGCCTAAACAGGCGATAAACCCTGCTATCAGCAAGTATTTCCAGCCCAGCCAAGCTCCCATCAAGGCTGCCAGTTTAGTATCTCCCATCCCCAGAGCATTTTGCCCAAAGCCGATCGATCCTGCAAGTCCGATCGCATCAAACAGCCACAACCCGACAACTGCTCCCAAAATTCCGTCTAGTACAAGATAGTGCACGGAGTCGATCGGGCTAAAAGTCGGCGACAAACCTTTTGCCACTTGAAAAACCAATCCGAGTACCAAACCCGATCGAGTTAAAGAATTAGGCAAAGTCATTGTATCGTAATCAATCAAAGACAAAGCCAACAGCCAGCTAAACAAAACCCACAAACCCAGAGTTTGCACTGCGATCCCAAACTGCGAGAAGATTAGCCAAAATAGCAAACCCATAGCTACTTCTACCAGCGGATAGCGGGCAGAAATCCGACTGCGACAGTGATTGCAGCGTCCCCGCAGCCACAGCCAACCGAATACGGGTATATTTTCGTAAGTTCTGAGTTGATTTAAACATTTGGGACAGCGAGAAGGAGGGTGGATTACTGACAAACCCGCAGGCAACCGATAAACTACCACATTCAGAAAGCTGCCGATCGCTGAACCGATCGCAAAGACGATCGTGGCGACAAGGGTATTAAAGATAGTTTCCATTAAGTTGTCTGTTGAGTGTTGAATGTCGCGATTGATTAGTTGTTAGTTGTTAGATTTTGTCGTGTCAATTACCAATTATATTTGTAGTAATAAATGCGATTTCTCTGATTTGGATGCGGACTAAAGTTCTCACTACGAAACTTTTTTGGCAATTGTGCGATGTGGTTTTGATTTTAAGCTGTTACCAATCACCAATTCCCAATTCCCAATTGTCAATCACCAATTACTAATTCCCAATTCCCAACTGACAACTATCAATTCCCAACTGACAACTATCAATTCCCAACTGACAACTATCAATTCCCAACTGCCAACTATCAACTGCCAACTATCAACTGCCAACTGCCAACCGTCAACTGCCAACTATCGACTGTCAACTATCAACTATCAACTGTCAACTGCCAACTGCCTAATACATTTGAGATTCAATTTCATCAAAAGTAACAAAACGTTCACCGGGCAACAAAACGGGCACAGAAGCAAAAATTAGCTGACCTCGATCGCTTCGGTGACTAACAACTACACCAGTCGGATGCTGCATCTGCTCGGAATGCACTTGCAGATACATACTATATGCCGATCGAGCAGCTCGGATCAAATCGGGAGCTAGCAAGCTGTGAGTTTCGGAAGTTTCTATCCTGGACACTGGGTTAGGCTGGTATCGGGTCACTGGAAACTTATCATAGTGGTATATGTCTAGCTATTGGTATTGCCTCTCTTATCGATCGAACTAACCTTATTTTTTAAGAATGGACTAGGTGGAAATTAATAATAGATTAACCTACAATCCTCCCTTAGCTGCGATCGAACTGCGACTGCGAGCGCTGCTTTCCGCCGAACTCTACGCTGCGGCGTGGGTAGATCCCTCCCCCGCAACGCTAATGGGGGTTTTTGAGCACCTGCGCACCCTCCGCTACATCCTCCACGACTACGTGCCCAGGCCCGTGTCCAAATCTCCGCCCCAGCCGGGGGAGGTGCGCTACCAGTGGCAAACAGGCGCTTTGCTGTTCACGGATTTGGCAGGGTTTACGTCGCTGTTGGAAGCGAACGCAGCCCAGGGGCGCAAGGGCGCTGAAACGCTGCTGGGGGTGATTAACGACTATTTTGCCTCAATGATCGAAATTGTCAGCAAATCGGGCGGGGATTTGCTGGAGTTTACCGGAGATGCGCTGCTGGTGCAGTTTCTAGCTGGGAATCACGAACAGGATACAGCTAGGGCGGTGCGGGCGGGTTTGCGGATGCAGCGGGCGATGGCTAAATTTGCAAATATTGAAACGGCGCGGGGTGTTTTGTCTTTGAGAATGAGGGTGGGTATCCACTGCGGCCGCTACATTAGTGCTGATATCGGTACGCCGCTACGGATGGCCCACGTACTGCTGGGGCAGTCAGTGCAGCAAGCCAAGCAGGCTGAGGGTTCTGGGACTGTGGGGCGGGTGTGTTTGACTGAAACTGCTAGTTTGGCTTTGGGAGAGCAATTTCGCTTTGAACCGGGGAAACCGGGTTATTTGTTGGTGGCGGATGATTTTACGGACGATCGCCTCGGAGAGTATGATATTACTTTGACTGGACGACGGATGCCAAGTTCGGTATTGCTCGATCGCAGCGTTTCGGGTTTGGTCAGCGAAATCGAGGAATCCGTAAAGCGGCTGGAACCCCTTGCTAGTTATATTCCCAAAACAATTCTGAGACTACTGGTTGAGAATGCTGACAGGCGAAAAATTCCGCCGGATTTTCCTGAACCGACGGTGATGTTTGTCAACTTGATTGGTTTACCGAAGTTGGTGGACAAAGCAACGCCAGCCGAAGAAGCCCGCCTGGTACTCGGCTGTTCTCGGGTTTTTGCGCTAATTGATGCTGTGGTGTCTGCGAAAGGGGGCGTGCTGCAAAAAGTAACGGCACACTTGGACGGTTCGGATATGCTAATTTATTTTGGCGTGCCGGATGTTCACACGGATGACCCCAGTCGCGCTGCTAGTGCGGCGATTGCAATTCGAGATATTATTGTAGACTTGCCTCCAGTAATTATCGGGGGTGAAGAGGTGAAAGTAAGCTGTCAAATTGGGCTGTGTCTGGGGCCGGTGTTTGCTGCTGAGGTTGGGGAACCGCGCGGGCGCAGGGAGTTTAATATCCTCGGCGATACGGTGAATACGGCGGCTCGGTTGATGAGCAAGGCGGAGGAAAACCAAATTTTGATTGGTCAAACGGTGTTTGAGTCGATCGGGCTAAACTTCGATTGCGAGGCTTTGGGAGCTGTTTCTCTCAAGGGCAAATCTGCTCTGACTCCGGTTTTTGCTTTGCACGGTTCAAAGGTGGAGAGGGCAAAAGGAGGCGTTTAAATAACTTTGGTGGGCAAATTATATAAAAATTAACTCAAACAATTTTAAATCAACTCAATTTGATGGTATAGTGATTGGTTTACATTAGTAATTGAGTAAGGAAATCACCGTCAGGAACTCAGGTCTAAAGACACTGAGCTTGGTCGCGAGCAAGTCTCGAAGCAAGCTATTCTGACCAGCCCAAGTCTTAACTGACTACGTTATTTAGGTCACGACACCCCGGAATGCGAAGCTAGTTCCCCGCTCTGTCGTTTGTAATTAAAAAGTTCTAAAGTCACTGGAACAGTGTTGCAAGCTCAACAAGCCTTTATAACCTTGGCGAAGCTAACATCACCCCGCAAGGGAGGCTCTAATCGAGCAAACATTATGCGATCGCGAGTTGTAAGGTTTGAGATGGTAATTGTCCCATCGAAAGTACACTACAAAAGTACACCTGATCGAACAACTCGCCCGGCGGTAATGGAAAGATTCAAGGCGGCGGTCACGCTCGCGTAGTCGAATGTGTTGAAACCGCCTGGTCGTTTTCCTCTCAAGTGTAAAGACCCTGAATTTCCCACTTACCGAGTTTTTTTTTATGATAGCTGAACTTATGGTACAACCATCTTACTGGATTGATAGTGACATATCGATTCAGAAAGTCAGAAATCTTTGCTTATTCAAATTTACCGAAAATCTGCAAGCTAGATTGGAAGAACTAGCTGAGGGAAAAAAGGCTAATGTTTTAAATTCAGAAGAGGTTGTAGAACTAGCAAGCTTACTAGAACTGGATCGGATTTTTACCTTAATTAACGCTAAAGTTATAGCAGCCTCATGTCCATAAACCCTACTACTCGAAATTTAGTAAGAAGTAGGGCCAGTTTTTTTTGTGAGTATTGCCATTCTGCCGAAGAAAGTAGCTCTACTCTATTTACGATGGATCATATTTTACCTCGATCAATTGGTGGTAGTGATGAACTAGAAAACTTAGCTTTAGCTTGTCATCGCTGTAATAATAATCGCTATAACTTTATTACTGGTACTGACCCAGAAACTGAACAGGAAGTAACTTTATTTAATCCACGTCAACAGCAATGGTTCGATCATTTTATCTGGTCTGTAGATGGTTTAGAAATAATCGGTATTACTCCAACAGGTAGGGGAACTTGCGATCGATTAGACCTTAACGATCGATATCATAATGAAAGAGCGATTATCAAAGCTCGTCGTTTATGGATTAGAGCAGGGTGGCATCCTCCTAAGCGCGATTCTCGCCAAAATTCATAAGATCGATCTTACTATTCACTAGCCAATAAATCAAGTAGGGGCGAAGCATTCCCTACGACAATTTGTGATAGGATCGATAATTGAATTTAGCCAATGTTTCGCCAGGCCTCAACGACAATGTATTTTTAGCAACACAGGATGCAAAAACTGACAGATTACTGCCAAATTGTCGCCAAAGTCGATCGGCATAACTGCCATTATTGCGGCACAATCTGCCCCGACGACAATCGCTTAATCCCCTCCATCGCCGTAGTTTCTCCAGCTTTGTCACCACTTTCGCGAGCCA
>Ga0209591_10002555_pt1 | contig 21765 bp, 23 predicted proteins | sample MAT01_FD_187207 | JGI IMG/M metagenome (GOLD analysis project Ga0209591, IMG submission 187207) | Freshwater microbial communities from Lake Fryxell liftoff mats and glacier meltwater in Antarctica - MAT-01 (SPAdes) (version 2) | ecosystem: Environmental > Aquatic > Freshwater > Ice > Liftoff... | reverse complement strand
GTGAATGTTCGCAGCGAACAGACCACAACCGTCGCCCGATTGGGTTATGCGCCATCGGGAGTCCATTTTATTGTGTTAGAAGGGTCGCTCTGCGTCGAAGGATTCCATTGGTGGCAAGTCGAATTTGCAGCGGCGGATGTCGTCACGGAGGCCGAAACAGAAGCGACTTCGCTTATCGGTTGGGTGGCGGAGGGTAATCCAGCGGATGGCGAATATTGGCTTGAGCCGCGTGGTGAGCGCGTATTAATCGAAAATGCTGACGGCATAGAAATCGCTTATATCCGTGACACAGAAGGTAATCTGGAACGCGAGGGCTGTTTAAAACCGCCGGAAGATTACGCCCGAATTCAACAGGGCTATGCCACGCTCAACGTCCGCACGATAGCGATGCTCGATCATGCTCAACGGCTTTATGAGGAGGCAGGCGGCGGTGTCGTGAATTTTCGGCAGGCGATTACGCAAGGCGGCTACAACCCCGGCGGACTCGCTGCCAGCTTTGGGACGCATGACGGCGGCGGCGCGGTTGATATTTCTGTGCGGAGCATTGTTGATTACAGCGTCCTCACAGGTGAAATTATGCCGATGTTGGATGCGCTGCGCGTGGCGGGATTCGCGGCGTGGCTGCGCGATGTCGGTGAACTTTATCCCGACTCGCCCATTCATATTCACGCAATAGCAGTTGGCGATGCGGAACTTTCTGCGGCGGCGCGGGAACAAATCGACGGACAGTACGGCTATTTGCGTGGCTATAATGGTCTACCGGAAGATTACGGCGGTCCCGCGCTTGATATTTATGGCGATCCGGTGATTTGTCGCTGGATGGTCGAGATAGGCTTTGATGATCTGCGGGAAGGAGTCACGGCTGAGGCAACGCCGGAAGCGACTGAAACACCATAATTAGAATACTTAAACGCAAAGACGCTAAGGTCGCCAAGAATCGCAAAGCAGTTTTTTATGCCTTATGCCTGAGTGGTGCAATCTTTTCTATTTTCTTTGCGAACCTTTGCGTTCTCCGCGCCTTTGCGTCTAATCTTCGTTTGTGCTTTCATCGAGATAATGCATCATCTGTGTACGCGCATGGATGTACATCAACGCTTCGATTTCGGCTAGAATAGGACGCGGAATATGCGTCCACAAGCCTGCTTGCATCTCATCTGGTGAATCCAAAAAAGCACGTAATTCATCAGGCGTTTTGCCGATTCGGCTGCCGAAAATGAGGAGCGTTTGGCTTTTTCCATCGGGTGCAATTTGTGCGTCAATTAAATCCCGCCAATGCGCTAAATCGGCATCCGTCATGAAATTAAGCCATTGTTGTGGGATTGCAGTGTGTAAACTTTCCGCCTGCCACCCTTCTAAACGGGCGAGGTCGCGCTCATCCATATAAATCAGGATGATATGGAGCATATAAAAGCGAAATGCCTGATCACCCCATTCCCGCGCCACAAAATGCGGCCCGACCATATTCAGCGACCAACTTTCATCGACGGAAAGATGCGCCACATATCCGGCGATAAAGGCGCGATGCGCGTCAGTCTTAGGCTGCATCAAACCAGGATTTTTTTGGATCATCACGCGCCAAGGATGCTCCACGATGTCTTGTCCGTAAGCGTAGAAATGCGTCCGGTCACGTGGCGCACCCGACCCCACCCGCGCATCAGCGGCGATGCTCCCCAACAAAAAAGCCCCGCGCTCTCTGGTGAGTAAGTCGCGGGTTGCCTGCGGAATTTCTTCATCGCAGAGCAGACGTTGGGCAATTTCTAGGTGTGTAAATGGTGTCGGCATAAATCCATTTTAGCGCTATCTACGCGTATATGCGAGATGATGATAAGGAAATTAATAACCGAAAAGATAGGACAAACCTCAGTTGACAATTAAATTAACTTTGGTTAAAATAAATTCATTAGATTGTGAAATCAGTTTTCACAAAAGGAAAAAATCATGGCAACACATATTCAACCCCTTATCCAGCCGAAAAATGACCAACCCCAACCTACGATATGGTTATCAAAAGCGTGGCTTGAACCGCGCTTAGTCGTCATCACTGGGCTGGCAATTGTGATTAGCTTTTTGGCAGAGCGCATGGGCGCAAATCCGTCCATAGTTTTGCTGCTCAATATTACCTCATATGCGGCGGGGGGTCTTTTTGGTGCGAAAACCGCGTTGGAAAGTCTGTTTAACCAGCACAAACTCGATGTCGATATGTTGATGGTGCTGGCAGCGCTCGGTGCGGCGAGTGTTGGTCAATGGCGTGAAGGCGCGATGCTTTTGTTCCTGTTCTCACTCAGCAACGTCCTACAAGATTACGCCATCGGGCGCAGCCGCAGCGCTATCAAGAGTCTGTTTAAATTGTATCCGCAGGAAGCAAAAGTCAAACGTGGCGAAACTGCTGTTATTGTGCCGATTGGCGACATCGTTATCGGCGATATGATCCTGATCGAACCGGGTGAGCGTATTCCAGTAGATGGGATCGTGCGCGGCGGACGTTCAGCCGTCGATCAATCACCGATTACGGGCGAGTCGATGCCTGTCGAAAAGGCAGTAGGCGATAAAGTCTTTGCCGGGACGCTCAACAAACAGGGCGCACTCGATGTCGAAGCGACCCAACCTGCCGCTAATACGACGCTCTCGCGCATCATCAAATTAGTCGAAGAGGCGCAGGATAGTAAAGCCCCGACAGAACGCTTTTTGGATACCTTCGAGCAATATTATGCCGCTTTCGTGATTGCGGCAACGGCATTATTTATCATTTTGCCGCCGCTGCTGCTCAATGCAGATTTCCAGACTAATTTTTATCGGGCGATGGTACTGATGACGGTAGCTTCACCTTGTGCGCTGGTGATTAGTGTGCCTGCGTCGTTCATCTCCGCGATTGCAGCGGGCGCGCGGCGCGGGGTGCTGTTCAAAGGCGGCGCATATCTGGAAGCGCTGGCAACCATCAAAGCGATTGCCTTTGATAAAACAGGCACATTGACAGCAGGCAATCCGGCTGTAACCGATCTCATTCCCTTAAATAATATGAGCGAAGATGAAATGCTGCGACTGGTGGCAGCGGCGGAATCACGCTCTGAACATCCGTTAGCCAAGGCGATGGTGAAGGCCGCTGAAACACGCAAATTGTCTCTTCCGCCTGTGACCGATTTTGAAGCCATCGCAGGCAAAGGCGTTCGCACTGTGGTTGCGGGGGAAGAAATCACGATTGGCAGCCCGACATTTATGGAAGAACGTTTCGGCGCACTTTCAAGCGAAATCAATACGCAGCGCGAAACGCTCGAATCGGACGGGAAAACTGTTATGCTGGCGCGGCAGGGTGACACTTGGCTCGGCTTAATCGCGCTTGCCGATCAACTGCGCCCCGAATCGATTGATGTTATCCGGCGCTTGCAAGCCAACGGTATCGAAGTCGCCATGCTGACGGGGGATAATGCCCGTGTGGCGCAGTCGATTGCGGCGCAGCTTGGGATTAAGCGCGTTTATGCTGGACTGATGCCGGAGGATAAGGTCACGGCGATCAAAGCGCTGGAAGCGGAAGTCGGCGCGACGGCGATGGTCGGCGATGGTGTGAACGATGCGCCAGCGCTGGCAACAGCCGCAGTTGGGATTGCGATGGGCGCCGCCGGGACGGATGTGGCGCTGGAAACCGCTGATCTCGTCTTGATGGGTGATAAGTTAGACCTGATTGATTACGCTATTGGCTTGAGCAAAAAAGCGCGTCGTGTCGTCTGGCAAAATATCATCTTCGCGTTGTTCGTGATTTTCATACTGGTCTTGGGCGCGTTTGTGATTAATCTGCCGCTGCCGCTCGGTGTCTTGGGGCATGAAGGCAGCACCGTGATCGTTGTGCTGAACGGACTCATCGCACTGCTGATCTGGCCTGAAATCCAACAGCGGCGGGAGATGAAGGCCAAAGCGAAAGATTAGACGCTAAGAACGCAAAGGTTCGCAAAGAGGGTTATCAATTTTGTATAATGCCTCTTTTTGTTTTTGCCTAGCACTATTGTAGTCAGAGAAAGTTAAAGATTAGACGCAAAGGCGCGAAGAACGCAAAGGTTCGCAAAGCGGTATTATCATTTTTTAAATCTCTTGACGTGCCGCCAGCCGCCGCGCCATGATGTCCCGTGCCTGCGTGAGCGTATCCGCGAAATACACATCCGCGAGGACATTTTTATCGGATGTAATCATGTTGAAAGCGGTGGCAAGGGTCTTAAAAAAGCCGCCTGCGCCCACGATCACCATCGGCCCCTTGCCGTTTTCGCTCATTTTGAGCATCTGCATCGCTTTATCGCGGGTTTCCACGTTAAAAATCGAGCCGCCGGGGATGCTGATTCCGCGTGTCACATCAATGAGTGCGCCAATCACGTCTTCGCGTTTATCGGTCACTTTTTTGATGTTGTTCAGCGTCTCGAACATCTCATCCCACGTCCAGTGTTTATCAAATTCGCACAGCATGACGGTCTGTTCGTCATTGTCCCAGTAAAGCTCGATGCCCATGATGCGTATCCTGAATCTATTTAACCTTTCCTACTCTAAAATCCTTTGCTGATTCCGCGCTCAATCAGCCATAAGAATGTGATGAAAGACCATTGTTATTTGACGACGACATTAATGATAAACGCCATCGAAAGCGAGGCCGCGATCACAAAAAACAAGACGGCTGCCAAAAAGCGTACCATTTGTTTGATTTGGCTGCGTTCTGCTGGCGAAAGGGGCGGACGAATGGGGGAATCAGGTTGTTCGCTCATGAGATTATGCCTCAAAGGTTTATTGTTCATCTAACATTATAATGGGGTGGTAGGGTGTGAGGCTAGATTATGCTATAATTTACTCATGAGTAGAAAAACTACGTTTGAGGAAATTATTATGCAAAAACAGTCATTCAAGGAGCGTGAGCGGGAAAGGCGCGAGGAGGAGATTATCCGGGCAGTCGCTAATCTCATTCGTGAGCGCGGTTTCGCCAACGTCAGCATGGATGATATTGCTGATGAGGTGGGTGTTTCTAAGCCGACTTTGTATCAACATTTTAAAAGTAAAGATGATATGATCGCTGTTACTGTCATCCGATCCATGCGCCAGATGCACGATTACATGGACGAACTGGATGCCGACTCGCCGCTGCTCAAGCTGGAACAAATGCTGCGCCACATGATGGAAACAGTGGATGCACCGGATGCGCTGCCGTCTTCGCTAGTCGAAATTCAAATTGCCCATCCGCCCAACCACCCGGATTTTGCGATTGAGCGTGATCGTGTGGGGAATGATTTGTATGCGCTGATCGAGGAAGGTAAAGCACGGGCTGAAATCGCACAGGATATTCCGACTGGGGTCATCATAGGGACGATGTTTTCGCTGCTGAAAGTGGTCGATAGACCCAAAGCGTTGGAGGCTTACGGGGTTGATCGCAGTAAGATCATCGACGGTGCAGTTCATCTTTTTATCCGGGGCATTCGTCCGCCGCAGGAATAAGGCCATGCTAGAATTTGCCTGCCATACTTGGGCATTTAGTGATCTCTCGCTGACAGAGGCGCTCGGTACGATTGCGCGATTGGGCTTTCGTTATGTCGATATTGGCAGCGGCGCACAGCTCAATCCAGCGCAGGCAGGACAAAATCCACGCGCTTTTGCGGCGGAAATCAAACGCGATTTAGAAACCTATAACCTTAAATTGAGCGATGTATATGTGAATCTCCCTCATATTACGGCTAAGGACGAAGAAAAACGCCGTAAAGAGATTGATCTGTATAAAGGAATACTGCCGTTGCTTGTCGCACTGGAAACACCGGGGGTGACACTTTCGCCGGGTTTAGCAGGTGCGCCAGATGATGTTGAGTCTTATGATCGTGCCATCATCGCTCTGCGCGAAATGGTCGAAGCCTCCGAGTTGGCAACTCCCTCGACGCGCCTGCGTGTGAGCATCGAACCCCATTTAGACTCTATCGCCCAAAAGCCAGAGGTCGCAGTGCGAATGGTCAAGGATGTTTCCGGGCTGACGCTTACGCTCAATTGGGCGCAATTGGTTTGGCAGGATATTTCTCATGACGAGATCGTAAAACTACTGCCGCATACCCGCCATATCCATATTCGGCAAGCCGCCCAAGCCAAATTGCAGACTCCGTTTTTGCAAGGTCAAATTGACGTAAATCAAGTGATCGACACGCTGCGGAGTGCCAATTATGAGGGCGTGGTTACGGTTGAGTATATGAAGGCAGCAGGGTTGCACGGTATGATGGATGTAAATATCTTAACGGAGTCTGTGCAGATGCGCGATGCCTTGCGTAATGCACGGGATAGGTAGTCTACCTTCGGAGCATTTATGACGGCAAGGCCTTTAATTTTGATTGGCGGCGCGACAGTGTTGGCAGTCGCAGCAATTATTGGGATTTCCCTTTTTTTAACCCCTGATAGTACAAATCCGGCTTATGCTACAGCGGTTGATTTTATGAACTCCGCTGGAAGTAACGATGATGCGTCTGCCTTTGCGCTCCTCAGCGACGAGATGCAGGCCTATGTGCGTACCAACTGCCCCGAAGAAAGTGTCTCTGCCTGTATTGATGCCTATACACCGCCGGAATGGGGTGGATTACTCAAGGCCGTGTTCCGCCGTGCTGTTCCTGATGGTGAGGCATTTGATATTTTACTTTTTGCCACATATGAGGAAGGAGTCGGCTTTAGCGGCGTGTGCATTTATCACCGTGTCGAAGAAGTTACTGAGGATGATTGGCGTGTAACGGCGTGGGCGGGATTTTTACATTGCGAAGAGCCTGACGCGAGTATTCAACGACTGCGTGAGGCCGACGCGGTCAATCGTGTGCCATGAACAACATAAAAGAAAAAGCGTTGACGCAAAGTCGCAAAGAGTCGCAAAGAAAATGTTATAGATTTCGTTTTCCTCTGTATATGTTGTGTCTCTGCGGTTTAATTGGGTGTTTGGTGGGCTGTGGCGCGATTGTCCCCGCGAAAACTCCGGCGCAGCTTGAGCAGACCCCCGGCGCATCAGTGATTCTCACGGATCAATTGTATGACGCAGGATCGTTCCATGTGCGCTATCCGGGGGGGTGGCAAGTCATTACCGGGGCAGCCAGTGCGCCTACATGGGTGGTCTTTATCAGCCCAGACGAGCTGCGCGTCATTGCACTTTCGACTGAATCGCTTGATCCTGCGCCACAGCCGCCTCTTCAGCCGGAGAGGGTGCGCTCCGAAACACAGACTCTCACACTTGACGATGCGGCTGTACTTTACGCTTTTTTAAGTGCGCCAGAATCCGACTGGCAAACGACGCAAATTATTTTTCAATCCACTTTAGACTCAATCACGCCGTCTCCATCTTCAACACGCTAAACAGAACAGACCGCAACCGCAGTACGCGGCCTGTCGTTTATGAGCGAACTTATCCAGCGTCGTCGTCGTCACCAGAAGCACCACGCGGCGCGGGAACGGGCTGTGTACCACCTTGTGGTTGCTGTGTTTGATCGTCCCGGCTGAGAGATGCCCAGCTTCCGTTTTGCTTCGCCATCACTTCTTCGCTGCGTTCTACAAAGAGTAAAAATGGTTTTTTTGATTTACGATACGCGCCGGATTTTACGTCATAGAGCGATTTTTCTTGTTTCAGTTCTTCGGCTGCACTACGGTAATTGCGCCACGCATCGCCATGCTTGACGACGGCCTCAATCGCGGTTGCGGAAGTCACTGCCAAACTAAACAACACAGTCAGTACCGTCAGGGCATTGCGTGCGTTAATATCGGTGGCAATGGGGCTAAGGCCGACGAGTGCTGTTACGGTGCCTGCGCCGATGACGGCGATTAATTGATAGCGGTGATATTGTTTTTTTGCGGCGCTGGCTTTGTTATCGTAGTAACTCCATTGGGAATACCAACGGTGTTCCATATAATAGCGTTCACTTTCGGACGCATTTGCATCAATGTAGATCGGCGGAGGCCAAATTTCTTTGGGTACCAGCAGATTGCTATTTGAGGCAGAGTTTACACTCACAACAGGAGCCGGAGGTGGCGCAGTCGATGCCGGTGCAGGGATGGGGGCTGCGACTAAGATGGGTGCGGCAGGGGCGGGAGCAGGGGCAGGTTCTGTAATGACAGGCACTGCTGGAACGGTGGCGACTGGGGTTCCATTCCCATTTGGCGGAATAGGTTCTTTTTCCTCAGCGCGTTTGGCTTTTTCCGTCTTTTCCATAATGTGTGATTTCCTTGCATAACTCGCACTACTTAACGGCTTATCAACGTCTATTTTACTGTATTATATCTCATCTTGCTCTAAGATTGATAAAGATTGAGAAGTTTTTAGGAAACAGGAACTCTAATCCGATAGGGTTTAGATTTGCTTGTCAAAGCCCTTGGTTTGGGATACAATGGCGATATTACTTGTGTAAAACTGCACAAACAAACCCATTTTTGTGTTAGCGATCTTAGTAGGCCGTTTGGTATAATAAACGCCTAAAGTTTGTTAGCCTTCTGTAAGTTATTATCAGGATACTTTATGGATTTAAATAACCGATCAAGCGGCTCGAGTATGATTGTCCCAATCGCCGTCGGCGGGGTGCTGATTGTGGTGGGTGGTCTGTTAATTTCGCAACTTGCCCCCTCTGCCTTTCCTGTTCAGGCTTCGGCAGAATCCGAACAGATTGACACCCTATTTACGGTGTTATTGGGCATCGGTGGCGCAATCTTCCTGTTGGTACAGGGGCTGCTGCTTTATTCGGTGCTGCGCTTCGGTGTTAAACCGGATGATATGAGCGATGGCCCGACAATTCATGGCAATACCTTACTAGAGCTGATCTGGACGGCCATCCCTGCCGTTATCGTGCTGGTGTTGGTAATCTACAGTTACAGCGTATGGGTCGATATTCGCCAAGTACGCGATAATGAACAAACCGTCGTCGCGCGTGGCGCACGTTTCGCTTGGACGTTTGAATATACCGACCCGCTAGGCCGCATCGAGGGGCCGATCAGTTCTGGTATCCTCCATACCTATGTCGGTCAGCCTGTAAAGATGGAAATGACCACCGCCGACGTAAATCATGCCTTCTGGGTGCCTGTCATGCGAATCAAGCAGGATTTACTGGCAGGCCGTACCACGGAGATTCGTTTTACGCCGACACTTGCCGGGGAATGGCGTGTCGTCTGCGCGGAATTGTGCGGTTCAGGGCATGGCCTGATGTATTCGTTTATCCGGGTACACGAAACCGAGGAAGAGTATCTCGCTTCTTTTATAGACCCCGCAGTTGATACCATCCTTAATCCGCCACCTGACCCCGCGTTACGTGGTGGGACGATTTTGGCTTCGGGTGCATATCCGTGTTCAGGCTGTCATGTACTGGTTGATGAACAATTTGGGATTAACTGGGCAGGCGTAACCGGGCCGAATCTGGAAGGTATGGGAGATCGCGCCGATAATCGTCGGAGTGGGTTTACGGCGGAGCAGTATCTCGCTAATTCTATTTACCATCCAGCAGAGTATCTTGTCCCTGGTTATGGCGCGTTAATGAATGTGTTCCAGAATGATGACCCTGCTGCTCCCTATTACATGCCGGAGCAAGATTTGCAAGCGATTGTGGCTTACCTTTGTACACAAACTTCAACGGGTGAATCGGCTTGTAACGCGGAAGGTTTAGTCAATTACATTCGTGACACCGAAGCCCCAGACTTTGTGTCGATTGAGGAAAGCGCCGCAGCCGAAGCCACACCAGAAAGTACGGCTGACGCGATGGCTGAAGCAACGGCTGGCGTTTCTGCTGAAAGTACTGCCGAAGCTACACCAGCACCGAGTGGCGAAAGTACGCCTGAAGCGACAGCCGAAAGTACAACCGCGCCATAAAGTAAATTTTGGTAGGGGTGCAGCCAAAAAAGACTGCATCCCCTACAAAGCACCCGTTGATTTGTCGTAATTGGAATGTGAGTAAAAAGGATTATTTATGGCAGCGATACCTTATCCGCTTGGTGGGGCGCAGGCAGAAGCGAAGCGTCCAGCCTTTAGTGAGTACCTGCGTTGGAGCATCGATCATAAGATTATCGGTGTGCAATACATCGTTACTGCATTGTTCTTTTTTGTTGTTGGCGGCGGGCTGGCGATGCTCATTCGTTGGGAACTGCTTACACCTGACCTAGATGTGATGGCAAATGGCTCAGCCTATAACTCATTGTTTAGTATCCATGCAACGGTGATGATCTTCTTATGGATTATTCCCATCTTTGCCGGGTTTGGGAACTTCCTCGTGCCATTAATGCTTGGCGCAAAGGATATGGCTTTTCCTTGGCTGAACGCTTTTGCCTTTTGGCTCATTCCACCAGCGGGCTTGCTCATGTTGGCAGGCTATTTTGTTGGGCCAGCAGAAGCCGGATGGACGAGCTATCCTCCCCTCAGCACACTTTACAGCCCCGATGGACAAACCTTATGGGCAATTTCGCTCCATCTGCTTGGTATTTCTTCCATTCTGGGCGCGATCAATTTCATTGTGACGGTTAAGAATATGCGTCCGGCAGGTATGGGCTATTTCCAGATGCCGCTGTTTGTTTGGTCGATCTTGGCTACCTCGATCATCGTTGTCTTGGCGACTCCTTTCTTGGCGGGTGCGCTAACGCTGCTGATTCTGGATCGTGTTGCGGGGACGGCATTCTTTGATCCTTCGCAAGGCGGTGATGTGCTGTTATGGCAAAACGTCTTCTGGTTCTACAGCCATCCGGCGGTGTATATCATGGTACTGCCGGGGATGGGTATCCTGAGCGAAGTGCTTTCTGTCCACAGCCGCAAGCCGATCTTTGGCTATCGCATGATTGCGCTTTCGAGCATGGCGATTGCGCTGGTCGGGTTTACGGTGTGGGCGCATCATATGTTCACCAGTCTAACGCCTGAACTGCGTATTCCGTTCATGATTACGTCGATGATTATCGCTGTACCGACGGGCATTAAGGTCTTTAGCTGGTTAGCGACCATTTGGATGGGCAAAATTCATTATACTGCTGCCATGTTGAGCGCCCTCGCGTTTTTGTCGATGTTCGTCATTGGCGGCATCAGCGGCGTGATGCTCGGCTCAGTACCAGTAGATATTCACATGCACGACACCTATTTTGTCGTCAGCCATCTGCATTTTGTGCTTTACGGCGGCAGCGTGTTCGCCATTTATGCCGGAATTTATCACTGGTGGCCTAAAATCACGGGTCGGATGCTGGATGAACGCTTGGGGCGGATTCATGTGGGCGTTGCTTATGTCTCGTTCTTCCTGACCTTCTTCCCGCAGCATATCGTCGGGATGTTAGGGATGCCGCGTCGCGTCGCGTATTACGATCCACAATATCAAACTTTGAACGTCATCATCAGCATTTCGGCTTTTGTGCTGGGGATTTCGACGTTTATCTTGCTCTATAACTTGGTCTACAGCACGATTGCCGGAAAACGCGCCAGCGCTAACCCTTGGCGTGCGCTCACACTCGAATGGATGACGACCTCCCCCCCACCCGCTTACAACTTTGTGGGCGACCCGATTCCGTTTGAAGACCCTTATGGTTATGGCACAGAAGCATCTAAGGCATATATTGACGCGATGGAAGCCCGTTTTGGGCCGCCTGTCGCGCCCAAGCCTGCCCCTGCCAAGCCCGCTGCGCCTGTCGCGCCGCAACCCTCTGCTGGCGATTAAATATCTTCTATACCTTGTAGGGGCGCAGCATTTTGCGCCCCTACGACAAATTATCTAGGGAATTTATTGTAACGATGCAGCAAAATTTATTGGAACAGCATTTATCAAAAGAAGAGCTTCTTGCGCTAAAGAATAAGCGATCAGGTATGACCGTTTTCCAGATAAGCTGGATTATGGCGTTCTTTTGCCTGATTATCGTCAATTGGCAGTTGCGCTATTCTTATACCCAATGGCCGCCGCCGGGCGTGGAAAAAATGGGCTTGGCGCTGCCGACCTTGGCAACAGGTGCGCTTTTACTCAGTGCGTTTTTGGCAAGGCGTGGTCTTAAAGCTATTCGTCAGGATAACCATAAGACATTCTTAACTTCATGGGGAACAGTACTTGTACTCGGCGCTCTGTTTGTCGTCATTATGGCCTATGAATGGCTGATTGTACCGTTAGGGACACAGTACGGCACGGTCTTTCGGCTGATGACGGGTTTTCATGGTTTTCATGCACTGGTGATCGGCATTTACATGATGACGATTTACCAAAATGCGCGTAAAGGCCAGTATGGGCAATTTGATTTTTGGGCGGTGGAAGCTGCCGTAAAGTTATGGTATTTTGTGGCTTTCGCGTGGATTATGTTCTACGCGGTGTTATACTGGATATAAGTTTTTAGGGCTTAGTTTTTAGGGCTTAGTTTAAAATTCTCATGTTTCGCTAAAAACTGATAACTAACCACCCATAACTTGCAAAGGAGGGAATTTATGCAACCAGGTTTAACCCGTGCCGTCCCATTGGGGATATTGGGCTTGATCGTGGGTATGTTGTTTGTGATTGTGCTGCGAGCGCTGCAAAGTGTTAATCCGGTTTGGGATCCACAGATTGCGATTGTCTCATGTGCTTTTTTTGTGTCGTTTTTCTTCGTATGGGGGATGGGCGCGTTTGACCCGCGCATGAACCAACATGCCCATGAACCGAGCGAGGACGATCATGGAAAAGCGTTAGCCGAAATACATCATATTGAAGAAGCACCAGCCCAGCCGACTGTCGTCTTAGGGTATTCCATGTGGGAAATTGCTACTTGGACGACGGCGCTGCTGGTTGTCTTGTTTGCTTTTGCATTCTTGGGGCCATCCTTCATTCAAACCACTGGCGATCCTGCGGCATCAGCGGCGGCGGTTGGCTTCGTACCGGTCAAAGTGCCTTTTAGTGGGGATTTCATCACTTGGAACGGCGAGGTTGTACTTTTTAGTAAATTTACGCTGCTGGTGATATTTGTCCTGTTTACGCTTTTTTCTCTAGCGCTGGCTGGTGGCGCGATTGCGGGTACTTTCTTCTTCCTCTCTCGCGGTGTGACAGAATCTAAAAGTGTATCAAATACGGCTTTGGCCTTAGCATCTGGTGAAGTTATCCAACAAAAAGCGCTGGCGAGCAGCGATACGCGCACCAACGTTATCAGCGCGCTCAAATTCATTGTCGCTTTTGTCGTCCTCTATCTCGCATTTTATTATGTACTGGTTGGGGGCTTGTGGCTGATTTTCCCGTCTTGGGCGAACTGGCTGCGCGTGCTTTTGTCATTCGTAAACGCGGCGCTCTTTGCCCTGCTTATCACACAACCACCTTTCATCATGCGCCCATTGGGGCAAGGCGCACGTTGGTTGGCAACCTTGCTGCGTCGTGTTTCTAATGAGCAACAATAGGGGGATTTATGACAGAGTTAAGTCTTGAACACGCCCAACATACGGCGGATTTACAGCGGGAAGCGCTGAGTATTGATAATCAAAAGTTTGCCATGTGGCTGTATCTGGCCTCGGAAGTGGTGATCTTCACAGTTTTTATCATCGTCTATGTCATTTTTCGGATTAATCAGCCGGAAGAAGTTAAAGGCGTTCATGAAGACGTGGGACTTTTGCTGGTGACGTTCAACACCTTCTTGCTCCTGACGAGTAGTTGGGCGATGGTGATGGGCTTACGTCAAATTCAGAAGAGTAATCCTCGCGGATTAATTCAATGGCTGGGTGTAACGGCAGTATTGGGTGTGATCTTCGTTGGGTTGCAATATGTTGAATACAACGAACTCTCGCATTTGAGCATTACTCTTTCTCGTACCACAGACGGCTTTGGTGGCTTCGGAACGCGCTTTTATACCCCCACCGCATTTCATGGCGCACACGTCATCATCGGGGTGATCTGGTGCTTAGAAGTGATGCGCCGCGCCAGCAAAGGCCGCTACAGCGCTCGTAATTACGTCGGCGTGGAAGTATTCGGGTTGTATTGGCATTTTGTCGATGTCGTCTGGATTTTGCTGTTTACGCTGATTTATCTGGTCTAGGAGAGAGTTATGGCTGACGAAAACAAAACGCCGCAAGAATTAACCGACGCTGAAATTGAAGCTGTAGCGCATTCCGTCCCAAAAGCAGATGAATACCCCAAAGGTCAGGGCGAAGAATTAGCCAAAGAATTAACATCGGACTCCACTGGTCTGGAAGAAGCGGCTGTTGCGGGTCTACAGAAAACAGAGGAACTTTCGGAAAAAGCCATTCCGAAAGCGTGGGACGCGGGCATCAGTGGCATCCAAGACGCGATTGAGTCCTTTGGTACCAAGCCGCAGACACCCCACGAGGCGCTTGCTTCCGAACATCACGGCGATACAACTGTGCTTTTTGGTAAGGAATACCCCGTACCTCTATATACAGCGGTATTTGGTGCGCTCGCTGCGCTGACGCTTTTGGAAGTCTTGATCGCAGAGATTATTACCAGCGATGTCAAGATTCCTTTTTTGATTGGCATCGCGGTTGCGAAGGCACTCTTGGTGGTCTTGTTTTATATGCACCTACGCGATGACAACCGAATCTTCGCGCTTGTGTTGGCGGTTCCGTTGGGGATTGCGACCCTTTCCGCCCTCTTCTTATTGGCAGTACCGACTACAGGTTACTAAAATCGGCAGGTTAAGGATGTGATAATTTAGGGCGTTCCTTCGGGAGCGTCCTTTTTGCTTTTCTTAGCTACGGCGCATTTTCCAACTAGAGTGATAACCAGATCGTAAAAGGAAGATATTATGCACGTTGATTTAACCGATCAAGTAGCGCTCGTGACAGGTTCGGCGCAGCGCGTAGGCAAGGCCATCGCTTTAGAATTGGCACGCGCTGGCGTTCATATCCTCGTCCATTACAACAGTTCCAACGATCAGCATGTGCGCGACACGCTGCACGAAATTAAATCCTTCGGGGTAGATGCTTTTGCGGTGCAGGCTGACGTGAGTAAACCCGATGGCGTAGCCACAATTTTTAACGCAGTAAGTGAACATTTTAAGCGGCTTGATATTCTGGTTAACAGCGCCTCGATCTTCAACAAAGGGACGTTGATGGAAGTAACGCTGGAGGACTGGCAAAAATCGCTTGATGTAAATTTAACTGGCGCATTTCTTTGTACACAAGCGGCAGTCAAAATGATGCGAGAAAATGATCCGGCAGGCGGGGCAATCATCAATATACTAGATTACGGCTCAACCCGCCCTTGGGTGGATCGAGTCGATCATGGAATTAGCAAAGCCGGCTTACTGATGCTCACCGAAATCAGCGCGTTAACGTTGGGGCCAGAAAATATCCGCGTGAATGGGGTTCTGCCGGGCCCAGTGATGAAATCCGCCGATTTAAGTGACGAGCGATGGAAAGAAGTGGGCGAAAGAACACCACTGCGCCGCACCGGAAACGCCGAAGATGTGGCGCGGGCAGTGGTCTATTTAGCCAGCGAAAGTTTTATCACAGGTACAGTGATTCATGTCAACGGCGGCGAGCATCTTTAAAGTGAGCAGCGTTAGCCACTTTGTAGTGTAACTTAACGCCGCCGCCGCAAAAACTCCGCGCCTGCGATGAGCAGAAGTACCACCTGAAGCACCACCGCCGCGATAAGCAGCGGCGAGGTTTGCCGTTTCACGATGATCTGAACAGGCGTGGATGCAGCCGCACCCGATTGATCTGAAACCTTCGTGTTTCCCGAAACTGCCGCCACCGAAGCCGCTGTCGGTGTAACAGTTGCAACCGTCCAGCTAGGCGTAAGCTGTCCTGAATTTTGGCCGGATTCAAGTACGGCTGCGGCGGTTGCTTCCAAAGTGGATTCAGGCGCAGGTGTAGCGGCAGTCGGCGTAAAAAATAGCACCGTTTCGCTGGTCAAGATCGCAGATACATCCAGTGTTTGGGTAACATCAGCGGCAGGCGTGGCTTGGCTGACCTCCGCTTGTGGAGCAGGCGTGCCTTCCTGCATTGGCGTGGGTGTATAGGTACCTGAGTATGGAGGCACGAGAAAAACAGCGCCAATTTCCAGTTCGCGGACATCGACATCGCCTAAGTTGTTTAAAGCCAGCATCGTCGGAATATCGTCCCAAGTGTAGCCATAAATCAGCGCGATATCGCCAAGGGTTTGTCCCGGCTGGATTTCGTGCATGATATTGCCATAGCTATCTAAGCCGACCACAAACGAGGGGGGCGCTGCGGCCTCTCCATTTGCGCCATTATTGGCGGCTGATGGTGGTGGCTGGTAGCCGGCTGGATTCCCAAATACCAAGACATAAGCTGTGCCGCCGATACCTGTCGCCGCGCCGATGCCGACTTCGGTATAACTTGGATTGGTGATGCCGCGATAATGAATAGCGGAGTTGAGCCACCACGCCCATGCGGTATCGGCGGTTGCCATCGTCCCCATGTAAATATTTTCGCTGACGAAGCTGGAATTATAACCCGCCGCCACCGCACGAGAACTAGGAGTCGAGCCATCGGTTTCGGTATGGCTGACCTCGCCCGTATTTGCCATCCAACTTGCATGATTTTGAGCAGCGGCGCTCAATGCACCATTGAGGCCATAAGGGGCAAGCCCTAAGCCAGCGCGTAGGCTGTTGATTTGGTTGATTAAATCGCTAGTGGCATCCTGAGCATGGAGTACACCAGAAATAGGCAAAAGAAGCACGATAAGACACAAGCATAAAATCAGTTTTGTCTTCATGACGTGCATTCTAGCACGATTGCCCTAGTCGGAAAATGACAAATATAAATCCTGCCGACAAAATTTAATTTCTTTACCCATTTTATTTAAAACCGGGTTAACATTAGAGGTGTTCTAGCATTTTACCCCAATTGCGTAACATCTGTTGGGTGTTGCGTGTTGTATTAATTGTAAAGCCAATCTATAGATCAGAAAGAGGTCAAAACGGCGAAGTAAATCCGTCGTTAAAAATAAATGAATGAATACCACCTTGATGCGCTTCTGGTCGTCATAATTAGTTATTTGTTAGGTTCTGTGCCAACGGCTTATTTAGTTGGACGTATGAAAAATATTGATATTTTTGCTGTCGGCAGTGGCAATATGGGCGCGACGAATGTAGGCCGCACCCTTGGCACCGGATGGGGCCTTTTTGTCTGGTTTTGTGATTCGGCAAAAGGTATTATGGCTATTCTTATCGCACGGCAGATTATGCCTGCTGGAAGTATAGCCGCCTCTACCACGATTGCCGGTGTCGCCGTCATTATCGGGCATAACTGGTCGCTCTTCGCCACTCTTTTAACCGGAACACTGCGCGGGGGCAAGGGCGCGGCAACTGCACTCGGTACACTCATTATTATCGCGCCGATTTATGTGGTGGTGGCTACCGCGCTTTTGGGCGGCTTAATTATCGCCCGTACCCGTTATGTTTCATTGGGTGTTCTGACGACCTTTGCAATTGCGATGGCATGGATCATCGTGTTGATTTTGCAGCAGCGGATGGCGGCGGAATTTACATTTTACTCACTGAGTGTCGTTGCGCTCCTCATGTATCGTTTTAAGGACAATATCCAACGCCTAATTAGCGGGACAGAGCGCCGCTTAGGGGATCGTGCTTAGGAACGTTTACAAAGCTAATGTTGCGGTGGGATATTTTGTGTCTTCGCTGCAACACTACGGTAATAAGCCCCTCATCGGGCTTGTTTTATTATGTGTATCCATAATTGTCGGCGCTTGTGCGGCGACTCCCCAGCCAACAAATACGCCCCTTCCCCCAACTATCATTTCGGGGCTGCCTACATCTGCCATACAGACACGTCCTACCTTGCCGCCTTCATGGACACCCACCCCCACATCTACAGAAACACCAATCCCTTCCGCAACATCCACACCGACGATTACCCCTACACTCAGTCTGGAAGACATTTGCGCCAGCGTTCTGCCGGCGCAAATTTACAATTATGGGACACTGCTGCTGATTGTGGTGGAAACAACGCGACCTGAGATTTCAATGCGACTGCTGTTCACCAATCGAGATAATGACGAATCTTTTGAGGTGCAGATTCCCGGCGGACGGCAGATCATGGCTTCGCTGGATGTAAAAGGACTGCCCGGCGCGGGGGTTTACGACTGGGAATTAACGGCGGCAACCGCTGCTCAGGCTGATCTATGCCAGCAAACAGGGACGTTTGAAATTGTCCCGCCCTCGCTGCTGGAACAACTGCGCGATCTTCTAGCTGAGCTTGGAATTGGCGTAAATCCGACCCCACTGCCAGAAATCACCGCCGAGGCCACCGCAGAAGTCACGCCTGAATCCACACAACCCGCTGATTAAGCCGATTCGGTAAAAATTCGTACTTTGCTCTGGAGAATCGCTGCGTCAGGATGCAGCCCGACGACCCAATTTGCCAGCAGCCCCACGGCCTGATGTACCCCATCCGTCGGGCGCGGATTACCGAGCGAACTCAATTTAAGCGTATATTCACCGGGATGTTCTTCCCTTTCGACCAAAACCAGCGCCAAACGCTGGTCGATGGTCGGCTCACGGATATACGCCTCGAAAAGAACCGTTTTAACGCCACGATAGGCATACAAAAAATGGATACTGGTGTCGTTTTGCGTTTGTTCGGATTCGCTGAAACGGGCGGTTATCTCATCCGGCGTGAGCAACGTTTTCAGGACGATATGCGGCATGTCTAGTTCCTTTGTGACGGGGATGAACGGTGCGGGAGTGTCATTGCGCTGATAGGCAAAATAATAACAGGCGCGTCCTGCGATTTGGGCTTTGCGCTCATATTTGGTGATGACGCGCCCCGGCATGGCGTTTTCCCAAGGCGTAGCCAGCGTATTGGATAATCCCGGTGTTGCCGCCAGCAGTTCGGCGCTCATTTCGGCATAATCAAGGATGTCCGTTGCGAGATAAAGCATCCCGCTCGGACTCAAGCGATTAACCATCGCGTCGAGCGTATCACGCTGCATCAAACGCCGCCCGACATGGCGTATTTTGAACCAAGGGTCAGGAAAGTTAATATGAATCTGGCTGATTGTTTCCGGCTCGAATAGATGATGGAGGGCGGTTTCTGCGCGGGAGTAAATCACACGGACGTTATTTAAGCCTTTGCGCGGGATGGCGTTTTCTACTTTCATCAGACATTCATTGCTGATCTCGATGCCAACAAGATTGGCTTCTGGGTTTTGTTTAGAAAGATGCTCTAAAAAATGTCCATAGCCGAAGCCTATTTCCAGAATCAGCGGGCGCGATTCGCCGAACAACGCGCCCCAATCGGCAGGCCAAGGGAGGGTTAAACTGCTTAATTTACGTAAGGGTTGATTTTGCATGATTGGACTTTAAAACTGTGGTTAACTTTTTTACTATAGTGTCTTGTGGAAAGGACATCAAGATCAAGTCTCTTTAACGCAAAAATTAGCCTACTTTAGAAATCTCAGATATGCTTGTTAGTAAGCACAATTGCAAACTCATCAAAGATATTTAGAGGGGAACTATGGAGCCTCAACCTTCATCACGCAATGTCATCATCGCTTTTATCATCGTCCTGCTGGCGATTGTTGGTGGCGCGGTTTTGCTGCTCACCACCCGTCCAGAACCCGTGCAGATCGTCGTTAATCCGCCGCTGCCCACCGCGACTGCGCTGCCTTCCGCCACACCTGCACCTATTCTAGTCTACATCACGGGGGCGGTCATCAATCCAGAAACGACGGCTGAACTGCCAGAAGGCAGCCGCGTTCAAGATGCGGTAGATGTCGCTGGCGGCTTTACAGATGATGCGGATTTAGAGCGCCTTAATCCGGTTGCCGTGTTGCGCGACGGCGATCAGATTCACGTTTTTTCTGTCAATGATACCGACGAATCCGAGCAGGTAGTTGCCACACCGAGTGGCGGTAGCGTTATAAACGTCAACAATGCGACTCTGGAAGAATTAACGACGCTTCCGGGTGTCGGCCCCGCGCTTGCCCAGGCCATTATTGATTTCCGTGAGGCCAATGGTTCTTTTGCTAATCTGGCAGCTTTGGATGAAGTCAGCGGGATTGGGCCTTCGATATTGGAAAGTCTAGCCGATCTCGTTACTTTTGAGCAGTAGCGGTTAGCCAATCCGTTTTTCCCTCACGGTGTCAAAATACAGCGCTTCTTGATCCTCAATTACACAGTAAATGGTGCTGCCCATTTCGATAGGTGCATCTAAGGGCAGCGCCAATGACCAACGTTCCCCTGCCAGCCAAACTTCGACTAATTTAAAGCGCTCCGCTAAAAAGGGCGTAATCGTATCCACAACACCCGGCGTTCCGCCATCCTGCAAATGGATATGCTTAGGGCGAATCCCTAACGTGACCTTCGTGCCATTCGCCAAGTCGCCGCGCAGGGAATAGCCGCCGAAATTTTCTCCGTACCACCGCCCATCACGGATTTCGCCCGGAAAGATATTCATCATCGGTGTTCCAATGAAGGTCGCCACAAACAGATTGATCGGGCTTTCATAAAGCTGTTGATACGTGCCGATTTGCTCAAACTTGCCTGCCCGCATCACCCCGATTCGGTGCGAAAGTGCAATCGCCTCGGTTTGGTCATGGGTGACATAAATAGATGTGACGGGGAATTCGTTCAACAAGCGTTTTAATTCGAGTCGTGCTTCACCGCGTAATTTGGCATCCAGATTTGAAAAAGGCTCATCAAAAAGCAGCACCTTCAAATCGCGGGTGAGCGCTCGTGCGATGGAGACGCGCTGCTGCTCACCGCCGGAAAGCTGACGTGGACGGCGATCTAACAGCTTATCTAAGCCGATGCCAGTGATCTTAGAAATACGTGCGATGCGCTCCGGCACTTCATATTCGCGTTTGCGAAGGCTCAAAAAAAAGCCTACCGAGCGCCCTGTTTCCCAATGCGGCATCAATGCGCCTTCTTGGAACACAAACCCCACGCCGCGATTTTGCAGCGGGACTTCGCTTAAGGGCAAGTTATCATACAAGATGCGTCCGCTGTCCGGTTGAATCAATCCGGCGATTAAACGGAGCAAGGTGGACTTGCCGCAGCCTGATGGCCCCAAAATCGCCAGCACATCGCCGGAATTCAGCTTCAGCGAGATATCATCAACCGCAGCGACAGCGGCGATCTGCCCATCTGACTTAGAGAAGTGTTTACTGACATGTTCAACCGTAATCGCGGTCATTCATTTTCCTCCAGATTGCGGATCACCTCTTTCGATAAAGCAATCCATTCCAGATGAGCCTGTTCTAATTTTATACCCAATTCCAGCGTCAGGCGTTGCAGCGTCAGATCACGATTTGCTTTTACATTGCCTAAAGGCGGAAGCGGAATATGTTGATAATGCGACAATCGCGCTTGGTGTAAGTTTGCTTGCGCTTCGAGCAATTGTAGCAGGGTATCATTAGCGAGTTTGTTCGCAAAGAAGAGTTGAATTAAAAAAGGCTCACGATAAACCGTGATGGCTTGAGGAGTTAATAACCAACGACTCAGTTCATTTTCACCATCAGGCGTAATCCGATAAACTTTGCGATTGGGTTTTCCTTCCTGATAAGTGATTTGATAGTTCAAAAATCCGTCTTCCGCCAATTTATCTAAGGTGCGATAAATTTGCGCCTGATCTGCCGGCCAAAAATGGGCAATCGTGCCGTCGAAGCATTTTGTTTTAAGGTCATAACCCGTCATCGGCTCATTTTGGAGAATCCCTAGAATGGCATGTTGTAAAGACATCGAGAATTCGCTCCACTTATTGCTGCTTATGCTCAGGACTTTCGCTTACCTCACCCCCCGGCCCCCTCTCCAATACTTGGAGAGGGGGAGAAAAACGCATCTTGAAGTCCCCTCTCCATGCAATGGGGAGGGGATTTAGGGGTGGGGTAAATGCGTGAG
>Ga0209591_10002554_pt1 | contig 21767 bp, 20 predicted proteins | sample MAT01_FD_187207 | JGI IMG/M metagenome (GOLD analysis project Ga0209591, IMG submission 187207) | Freshwater microbial communities from Lake Fryxell liftoff mats and glacier meltwater in Antarctica - MAT-01 (SPAdes) (version 2) | ecosystem: Environmental > Aquatic > Freshwater > Ice > Liftoff... | reverse complement strand
CCCAAGGAATCGGCGGAGTTCTGGGTGGCGGCACAGCACCGTCTGGGCTTCGATCCGGCCAGAACACTGTTCATCGATGACAGCCTGCCGGTCCTGGATGCGGCCGCCGCCTGCGGCATTGCTGGAGTGCTCGCTGTGACCTGCCCGGATTCGACGCAGCCTGCCCGGGTCGTGGCGAGCCATGTCTCAGTGCCGGGCCTCGGCCACCTGGTGTAGGAGCGCCTGTAGGAGCGCCGACCGGCGCGGGCGGATAGTGGAATCGCGCCTGAAGGCGCTCCTACCGGCCCCGCCGCCCGCCGCCACCGCCCGGCCGTCCGCCGCCGCCGGAACGCCCACCGCCCCCCGGCCTGCCGCCACTGCCACCTCGGCCCCCCGGTCGGCCGCCCTGAGGCGGGTACTTGCGCGGGGCCCAGGGCGGAATCTTGACGCCTTCCAGCATGGCGGGTTCCACCGTCCCTACCGGGATGCGATGACCGATGTAGTCCTCAATTTCCGGCAGCGAGAAGGCGTAGGTTTCGCAGGCGAAGCTGACCGAGTCGCCGCTCGCGCCGGCCCGGGCCGTCCGGCCGATGCGGTGCACGTAGTCGGGCGCGTCTTGGGGCAGGTCGTAATTGATTACGTGGCTCACGTCGGGTACGTGGAGTCCCCGGGAGGCAACGTCTGTCGCCACGAGCACGGGAAGCGTGCCTTCCTGGAAGTCCTTCAGCATGCGCAGCCGCTTGTTCTGGGGTACATCCCCGTTGATGGCCTCCGCCGGCAGGCCGTTGTGCGCCAGCAGCCGCGCAATCTCTTCCGCCGCACGCTTGGTGTTGACAAAGACCATCGTGCGCCGGGCCTGCATGCTGCGCAGAAGGCCGACCAGCAGGCGACCCTTTTCCTCGTTACCCGGGAAGTAGACACACTGGGTGACGAGGTCCACGGTCTTTTTGTCCGGCTCGATCTGCACGGTCTCCGGGTTGTTCATGTGCTCGTAGGCGAGCTCAAGAACCCGGTGACCCAGAGTGGCTGAGAACAGCAGGTTCAGTCGCTTGTCGGGCGGCGGCAGTCGACGCAGCAGGAAACGAATGTCCTTGATGAAGCCGAGGTCGAACATCCGGTCGGCCTCGTCCATCACGAGCACCTGGGCGTGACTAAGCGTGTAGATGTGCTGGCGGAAATAGTCGATGAGCCGGCCTGGCGTGCCGATCAGCACATCGACGCCCCGCTGGAGTTCCTCCCGCTGCTTGTCGTAATCGGCTCCGCCATAGACGACAGACATTCGCAGGCCGGTCGCGCTGCCAAGAATCAGGGCGTCCGAGTGAATCTGTACCGCCAGTTCCCGGGTGGGGGCCAGGATCAATGCCCGGGGGCTGGGCTGGTCGCTGCGCGGCGCGGGATGTTTCAGGAGGTGATAGAACATGGCGAGCAGAAACGCAGCGGTCTTGCCCGTCCCGGTCTGCGCCTGCCCGGCGACGTCCCTGCCCTGGAGGGCGATAGGGAGCGTCTGCGCCTGGATGGGCGTGCACTGCTGGAACCCCGCAGCACGGACGCCCACGAGTATCTCGGGAGGTAAACCCAGTTCTGAAAACAAGACGTTGTGGTCGCGACTCATGTCACCCTACAGTCAAAAGCGAACCGTCCCCCTTGCAAAAGCCGGCGGGACAGGTTCAAATTGCCAAATCCGCCGCGCGCCTCAGAGGCTTCAAGGCTGCGGCCCAAATACGATTCTAGACACAGATTCCAGACGGGCTACCCCAGGTTAGTTGACCCGGACGGGACACGCAGGAAGCTCCAGAGAACGCTTCTCGATTTCGGATTGTGCCCTATCCGGCCCCGCGCTTCACGCCGGCTTCGTTGAAGAAGCCCGCCTGATGCCCCGAAGCGACTTCCGCGGAAGGCCTGCTAACGGTGTTCAGCCTGAGGGGTTGAACCTGCTGGCGCTGCTGATCCCGTCGGACATTCCTTAACAAACTCTGCACACCATTCCCTTAAACACCAACCAACAGGACCATCCAGAGGACCATGAGCATAGTTCACGTCTCCGATGCCACATTCGAAGCGCAGGTATTGAAGTCCACCCGTCCCGTCCTCGTGGACTTCTGGGCCGAGTGGTGTGGCCCCTGCAAGAGTATTGCGCCGATCCTCGAGCAGATCGCCATCGAGTATCAGGACCGTATCGAAATAGCCAAGGTCGATGTCGAAGGCAGCCAGAGCACGGCCATGAAGTACGGCATCCGCAGTATCCCGACGCTGATGCTTTTCAGGGACGGCGTGGTCGAGGCTCAGCACGTTGGCATCGTCTCCAGAGAGCAATTGCAGAAGCTCCTCGAAGCCAAGCTGTAGCGGGCCGCACGAACTCACCAGACTCAACTATCCAGTTTCACTTTCAAGGATCCATGCATGAGAGGCTATCTCGGCAATTCAGCCCGTAATCGCTCCAAGGGCGGTGGCGGCGGCGGCGGCAACGTCAGTGGCGGTGGCGGTGGCGGTAACGGCAATGTTGCCGGTGGCAACGTCGGCGGCGGTAACAGCAACGGCAACACGGGCGGTGGTCACCGCAACCGCAATGACGACATGGGTCGGCGCCCGCCGCGCCGTCAAGGGGACCACGAGGAGGTCGTCTCGTTCTCTGAGGATGAGGTGATTCCCAAGAGTCAGCTTGAGGGCGGCGCCAATCTGCTGAACCTCAACGAACTCAAGACCAGACCGCCGGTTGAGCTGGTGGGCATGGCGGAGGCGATGGGCATCGAAGGCATGGCCCGCTCCCGCAAGCAGGACATCATCTTTGCGATCCTGAAAGCCCATGCCCAGCGAGGCGAGAACATCTTTGCCGACGGTGTGCTCGAGATCCTGCAGGATGGCTTTGGTTTCCTGCGCTCGGCCGATAGCTCCTACCTGGCTGGCCCCGATGACATCTACGTGTCACCGAGTCAGATCCGCCGCTTCAACCTGCGGACTGGCGACACCGTTTCCGGCCTGATTCGCCCGCCGAAGGAAAGCGAGCGGTACTTCGCGCTCCTCAAGGTCAGCGAGATCAACTTCGACGCCCCCGAAAATGCACGCAACAAGGTACTTTTTGAGAACCTCAAGCCGCTGTTCCCGAAGAAGCGGCTGGGCCTGGAGCAGGGCAACGGCAGTACCGAGGACCTGACTGCCCGGATCATCGATCTCTGCGCTCCGATCGGCAAGGGCCAGCGCGGCCTGATCGTCTCGCCGCCCAAGGCCGGCAAGACGATGCTTCTGCAGAACATCGCCATGTCCATCACCACCAACCACCCGGAGTGCTTCCTGATTGTGCTGCTCATCGACGAGCGGCCCGAGGAAGTGACGGAGTGGGAGCGCAGCGTGCGTGGTGAAGTGGTGTCCAGCACCTTTGACGAGCCGGCCAGCCGGCACGTGCAGGTGGCCGAGATGGTCATCGAAAAGGCCAAGCGCCTCGTTGAGCACAAGAAAGACGTGGTGATTCTCCTCGACTCCATCACCCGTCTCGCCCGGGCCTACAACACCGTGGTGCCTTCCTCCGGCAAGGTGCTGACCGGCGGCGTGGACGCCAACGCCCTCCATCGTCCCAAGCGCTTCTTTGGCGCGGCACGCAACATCGAGGAGGGCGGCAGTCTCACGATCCTGGCCACCGCACTCATCGACACGGGCTCGAAGATGGACGACGTGATTTACGAGGAGTTCAAGGGCACCGGCAACATGGAGATCCACCTGGATCGCCGCATCGCCGAGAAGCGCGTTTTCCCCGCGATCAACATCAACCGCTCTGGTACCCGCCGTGAGGAGCTCCTCACGAAGGAAGACGAGCTGCAGAAAATGTGGATTCTCCGGAAGGTGCTGCACCCGATGGACGAGCTCACAGCCGTCGAGTTCCTGCTCTCGAAGATGCAGGACACAAAGAAGAACGTCGATTTCTTCGACTCGATGAAGCGCTAACCTTTCTCAAGGGGCCTGCCGTAGGAGCGGCTTCAGCCACGACCTCCGTCAGGCCCCGATGGTCTCCCGAAATTTTTCGATAACCTGAGGTAGTCCGGCGGCCTCAGCTGATACCCCGCAATACCCCAGCCAGCTCCAGCGTCACGCGCAGCGACGCAACCCGGAAGCCCAGTGTGACGAGTGCAACGAGCAGAAGGCCGATGCCCGGCATGAGCGCGGCAGTGCCCTGATTGATGCTCATCTGGAAAGGCACCCGCAGCCCAGCCGGCGGGAACGACCGGGTCGTCAGCGTCTTTACCCCAAGCCAGGCAGCCATTGTTGCCACGCCCAGCAGCAGCACCAGCTTCACCAGTTCCTCGTAGATGAGCCGGTTCGCCTGCAGGGCGCTGGTAGCAGCCGCCCCCGGCAGTCCGTAGAGGGCATTGGCTATGGGCCACAGCAAGAGAAACCACGCCGCGGCAAATAGCCCGGTACCCATCAGCCAGCGGCGTCGGATAGCCGGGTCACCAGGAATCATGCGGGAGAAGTTCCGGACACAACCAGCAGCAGTTCCTCAGCCGCGTTGGGCAGCGTCACCGTCCGTTTGACCCGCATGCCTATAGCCACCGGCGGACCCGCGCCCGGTAGGCGGCAAACTCAGCGCCAAAGAGTGCCGAGAGGGCGCGTTCCTCCGGTCCGATCTGGAACCGGTTCATGTAGAGCACGAACAGCGGGGCCCCGATGAGGCCGGCTAGCGTGCCTAGCCAGGCAGACCAGGCCAGCAGCCAGGCACCCATGCCGACATACATCGGGTTACGGCTGTAGGCGTAAATTCCGGACGTGACCAGCGCCGTCGTGGTTTCCGGTTTGACCGGATTCAGAGTGGTTTTCGCCCGGCTGACCGTGCGGGCCCCGGCGCCGGCCAAGGCGAGGCCCAGGAGAACGAACGCGATGGCGCCCCCGAGCCGCACCGGGAATGGCAGGGTGGTCTGCGCGGAGGCGGACGAAGCCAGCCAGGCGACGAGGCCTATCAGCAAGCCGGCGAGTGGCGGCGGGATTCTGGTTTCGAGGGCGTTCATGGTTTCCCCGTTGCACGGTAAGTGAAACTCTGCCGAGAGGCAGAATTGCAGAAAAGCGGTAAAGCCGCAATTCTAGCGGCCATGAAAGCCGCACTCACAATCAGCAGCCGCGGAACGTTGACCCTGAGCCCCAGGCTCCGGCAGAGCCTGGGGCTCAAGGCCGACGATCAATTAATTGCCGGGACAGTTCCAGAGGGTCTGCTGCTCCGGCCCGCTGTCACGTTGCCGGTCGAGATCTATACAGAGCGAAGAATCGTCGAGTTCGATGCAGCGGAGGCGGAACTCGCCCGGGTACTGGCGCCCAAGAAGCGGCGTGCCCGTTCACTTGCCTGCCACGTCCTTATCCAGGGTGCTTAGCGGGAAGAAGTAAGCGGAGTGCCTTTACGCCTGCGATGTTGCACTAACGTGCAGGGGTTTGGTGGGGGTCGAGGTTAGGGTCGGGATCGCGTCTAAAGGCGCTCCTACAGGCCTCGCGCAATTGCTCGATAGGCGATATCTCGGCGGTACAGCGCGTCCTTGAACTTGATCTGCTCCACGACCCGGTAGGCCTCTGTTTGCGCTGCCTGCACCGTGTCTCCGGTGCCGACGACGCATAAGACCCGCCCGCCGCGGGTCACAATCTTGTTGTGCGCATCGACTCCGGTGCCCGCATGGAAGACCTTGCTGGTCGCTGATGGCGCGGTGGGCAGGCCCGAGATCTCGTCACCCTTGCGGTAGTCGCCGGGGTAACCACCGGCGGCCATCACCACGCCGACTGCGGGGTGTGGGTCCCACTGGACTTTTGTTTTGCCGAGTTTGCCGTCGAGCGCGGCGTCGATCAGCTGCAGGAGTCCGGTTTTCAGGCGGAAGAGAATCGGCTGGGTTTCCGGGTCGCCGAAGCGGCAGTTGAACTCAAGGACCTTCGGCGTACCGTCCGGGCCGATCATCAGCCCCGCATAGAGGAAGCCGGTGTAGCGTACGCCTTCCTCCCGCAAGCCCTCCACGACCGGACGCAGTACTTCGTTCATCACGCGCTGGGCAATGGCATCGGTGACCACCGCCGCGGGGGAATAGGCGCCCATGCCGCCCGTGTTCGGGCCCTGGTCCCCATCGTCCCGGGCCTTGTGATCCTGGGACGTGGCAAGCGGCAGGATCGCGCCGTCTACCCCGACCATCGCGATGAAGCTCGCCTCCTCGCCAACCAGAAACTCCTCAATCACCACCCGGGCGCCCGCGTCACCGAAGCTCCGCTCGCCCAGCATGTCGAGCACCGCGGAGTGAGCCTCCTTCAGCGTCTGCGCCACGACGACGCCCTTGCCGGCGGCGAGACCGTCAGCCTTGACAACGATCGGGGCGCCCACCTCCTCCAGGTAGGCTTGGGCCTCCTCCAGATCCGTGAAGGACGCGTGGCGCGCCGTTGGTATCCGGTGCCGGACCATGAATTCCTTGGCAAAGGTCTTGGAGCTTTCGAGCCGCGCCGCTTGCTTCCGGGGGCCGAAGCAGCGCAGGCCCGAGTTCCAGAAGCGGTCAACGATCCCGGCAGCGAGGGGCCCCTCGGGGCCGATCACGGTGAGTCCGACGTGCTCTTCTTTTGCGAGTTTCAGGAGCGCGTCGATGTCCTCTGCAGCGACCGGGGCGTTGCGTACTTTTGGTTCCAGTGCGGTGCCGGCGTTGCCAGGCGCGACGATGACTTCCTCGACATCCTTCGACTGGGCCAGCTTCCAGGCCAGGGCGTGTTCGCGGCCGCCGCCGCCGACGACGAGAATTTTCATGGCTAGTGCCGGAAGTGCCGCATGCCGGTGAACAGCATGGCCATGCCGTGCTCGTCCGCGGCAGCGATCACTTCAGCATCCCGCACGGAGCCGCCAGGCTGAATGATGGTGCGGATGCCGAAACTGGCCGCCAGGTCCACCCCATCCCGGAAGGGAAAGAAGGCGTCGGAGGCGAGAGTCGCGCCGGTGGTCTTGAGGCCTGCTTCCTCGGCTTTCCAGGCCGCGATGCGCACGCTCATCACGCGGCTCATCTGCCCCGCGCCGATGCCAATGGTGGCGCCGTCCCGGACCAAAAGGATCGCGTTGGACTTCACCGAGCGCACCAGATTCCAGGCCAACTCCGCGTCGGCCCGCTCGGCGGCACTGGGCTGGCGTCTGGTGACGACGCGCAACTCAACCCCGGAGAGCGTCGCCACGTCGGCGTCCTGCACCAGCATGCCGCCTTCGAGTTGCTCAACCCGGAGCCCGGGGCGCAGCACCGGGCGCAGCGCCCCGGTCTCCAGCACGCGAATGTTCGGCTTCCGGGCCAGTGCTGTCAGCGCCTCGGGCGTGTAGGCCGGGGCCACCATGACCTCGACAAACTGCCGTTCGATGATCAGGGTCGCCAGTGCGCCATCCACGGTGGCGTTGAAGGCGATGATGCCGCCGAAGGCGGACGTTGGGTCCGTGGCATAAGCCTTCTCATAGGCAGCGACGGTGGAGGTGGCCAGGCCCACGCCGCAGGGGTTTGCGTGCTTGACAATGACGCAGGCGGGCGCCGCCAGCGAGCGCACGCACTCGAGGGCCGCATCCGCATCCGCCAGATTATTGAAGGAGAGCTCTTTCCCCTGGCGAAACGTCGCGCCCACTACCGTATCGGCAGCGCCACCGGGCAGCGTGTACAGGCCCGCCCGCTGGTGGGGGTTCTCGCCGTAGCGAAGCGTATCCCGCAAGGTCAGTCCCAGCGGATACCGGGCCGGCAGGGCCGTGTCGCCATCAGCCTGGCGCAGCCAGTTGAAGACAGCCGCATCGTAGCTGGCCGTGTGGGCGAATACTTTGCGGGCCAGATAGCGGCGGGTGTCGACGCCCACACTACCGTTTTGTTCGAGTTCCCTGAGCACACGCTCGTAGTCTGCCGGGTCCACAACCACGGCAACGAAGGCGTGGTTCTTCGCCGCGGCCCGCAGCATCGCGGGACCGCCGACGTCGATATTCTCGATGGCGTCCTCCCGGGTGCAGCCCCGGCGGCTCACGGTGGCTTCGAAGGGGTAGAGGTTGACTACCAGCAGGTCGATAGGGTCGATGCCGTGCTCACGCAGCACCGCGTCGTCTACTGCACGGCGGCCCAGCAGGCCCCCGTGAATGGCGGGGTGGAGGGTTTTTACCCGCCCGTCCATGATCTCTGGAAAGCCAGTAATTTCAGAGACATCCGTGACCGGCTGGCTGGCATTCCGGAGTGCGGCAGCCGTGCCGCCGGTAGAGATCAGGTCGAAGCCCAGGGCCCGGAGCCGGGCGGCGAGATCGACCACGCCGGCCTTGTCGGACACGCTGATGAGTGCCCGCTTCATGCTGCCGAACGACGCCAGGCGCCAGGTCCCACCATGGCAGCCGCTCTAGCCCAGCAGTTGGTAGTGCCGGAGCTTCTTGCGCAAGGTGGCGCGATTGATGCCAAGAATCTCGGCGGCCACGCTCTGGTTGCCCTTGGTGTAGTCCAGCACCGTCTTGAACAGGGGCTCTTCGACTTCACCCAAAACGAGTTCATACAGATCACCCGGCCGATGGCCGTTGAGATCGCCGAAGTATTTCTGCAGTGCTTCTTCAGTGTAGTCACGGAGAGGGCGGTTCCTGACGCGAACGGTGGACGCACCGTGGCGTGGCGAAGTGTGTTTCTTGGCTGAGTTCTTGCTGCGTACGCTTTTCGCCACCACTCCGCGACTCCCCCAAGAAAGACCAACCCCGGTTGCCGTTATGGTGTCAGCCGCTGCGGGCAATATCACCAAAGGCAATGATTCTAAAGCGCTTGTAAAACCCTGGATACTCGCGGCGAATCGTCGAAGAATTATTGGCCACTCGCGAGTGAGCGAAAGCATAGCACGATGAAACGGAGTGCTGGGTTCTTGTTCAGCGTATCTGCGCAGTGGTTAATTGCAGGTTGGTCCGCAGGAGCCCCTGTGCCCGCTGCTGCGCCTGTGGACAAACAGTTGCGCGTGATTCGTGAGGTGAGTTCAGCGCAGAAAGGGTTCGCGCTCGGCCCGGCAGAGCATGCCTTCCCGCTGGCTCATCACGCACACGTCCACGTCGAAGCCCAGGGCATCCCTGCCGGGATCCTTCAGGCTGATCTCTACTGGAATCAGCGTGCCCGGACTGACCGGCTCCCGGGGCCGTGGTGTCTTGCCCAGATATTCCGCGGGCCGGAAGACGCGGGAACCCAGCGGCCTCGCGAGGCCATCGCGCAGCGTGACCCGCACGAAGGGCAGGCCTACTGGCTTGTCACCCACGACGGCTATGCGGGCGAGAATGTCGAGAGCGCCCCGGCTGCTGCGATCGGCGACGGCCTCCGAGGTGCGCACCTGATAGGCCTGAAGGTCCCAGGCGGGCCATAACGGCAGACCCAGGGCCGCGTACATCCGCTGCAGGGGTTCGGCCAGCACGGGATTGGTCGCCAAGTCGTCCCGTTGTTGGTGAAGCACTTGCATTACGAGCATCAGGGCAAGCAACGCACTGCCACCGGTGTAGGCCCAGCCCCGCCCGGAACTCGGCGTCTCCGGCGTCGCGGGCGGCGTCCAGAGGAAGGGCCGGTCTGCCGTGCGGAGTGGTGGTTCCGGTTCCCAGGGAGTGACGCGCTCGGATGCAGTGCTCGGGTCCTCCGGGAGGTCGACGGCAAAGTCCGCTGGCAGTGGCGCTGGTGGTTGCGCCTCTGCCTCTGGCGGGGATTCCCAGGGGGCATCCTCGCTGATCACATACACAGGTTGGGGAGAGGCCTCGTCGGCCGGAACCTCCGCGAGAAGCGACTGCCAGTCCGCATCCTCACCCTGCTCAGGGTCGCGGGCTTCGCTGGCGAGTGCCCGATAGAGGCCCGCCTGGTCCACGGTGTCGGAGCCGATTCCCTGGCCCACATCGGCTTCCGCCGCCCGGGCGGCCTCGGCTTCGGAGGCCACGTCGGGCTCCGGCGCGCTGGCCGGTCCTGAGTGCTGCTCCGGGTTATTTCCGGCGAAAAAGTTGGACCATTTGTCTTCCGGAATATCGAACTCGAGGGTGTCCTCGCTGACCGGAAGTGGCACATAGGTTGCGGCGAACTCCAGCTCGGGAGGTGCTGAGGGCCGTTCAGGTTCAGCGGGCAGGCCCGCCGGGGCAGTGGGTGCGGTTCCGACGGCTGCGCCGGGGTCCGACTCGGTCGGCAGTGTGAGTTGCTGGAGGGTTACGGTGGGAGGCAGTTGGTCAGCCAGAGTGGCCAGGGCGTTAAACGTGGCTGAGCAGTGGCCGCAGCGCACGTAGCCTTCGGCCACCCGCAGCTCGTTGGTGCTAATGCGGAACACGGTGCCGCACTCGGGACAATTGGTGTACATCGTTCTAGTGCGCCATGGCCCCGGTCAGCAACACCCACCCGCCCTGTTCATCGGCAATCGCCAGACGGACCCAAGGCTGGAATGCCGCGATGACCTCGTTAGCCTGCTCTGCAAGGATACCGCTCAATGCCACCCGGGTTCCCGCTCGGCCGAAGCGGCGCAGTTCCCCCGCCAGGCGGACGAGTGGGCCAGAAAGAATGTTGGCCACCAGCACGTTGAAAGAGTCCGGGCAGGCGGCGGGCAGCAATGCCGTCGGCCTACCCGCCGTCAGCCGTGCCCCACAGCCGTTACGGGTGCCGTTATCGACCGTGGCGATCAATGCCTGCGGGTCGATATCCACGGCCACAGCCTCCCGGGCCCCGAGGGCGAGGGCAGCGATCGCCAGTATCCCGGACCCGCACCCGTAGTCGAGCACCGTCTGGTCTACCAGCGGCTGGCTGTCCAGCCACGCCAGGCACATGGCGGTGGTCGGGTGGGTGCCGGTGCCGAAGGCGAGGCCGGGTTCAAGCAGGACACTGACGCCGGCCGGGTCGGGACAGGCCTGACCCGCGGGGCAGATCCACAGCCGCCGACCGAAGCGCAGGGGTTTCAGGGTGCGGCGCCACTCCGCGTCCCAGTCCCGGTCCGCGACGAGTTCAAAGGACAGCTGGGCCCCCGGGAAAGCTGCCAGGACCTGCTCGCGGGGCAACGTGGGCGGCAGGAGGGCCGTCACCCGGACGGCCGCCCAGAGGGGAGTTGCGCCGGGCTCCGGCTCAAGAATCTCCTCGTCGTCCGCGCCCTGGGTCCAGGTCACCAGGGCTCCGAGTCCCTCGAACGCCGCTTCCACCCCCGCCACGCCAGCCTGCGGGCAGTTCACGGCGGCCTGCAGCCAGCGCTCGGTCATCGTTGCCGCTCAGATCCGCAGTTTCTTCTCGAGGTAGTGAATGTCCGTGCCCCCGCGGCGAAAGGCCGCGTCCTCACAGAGGTCCCGATGCAACGGGATGTTGGTCTTGATACCGTCCACCACCATCTCGCTCAACGCGATGCTCATGCGGGCAATCGCCGATTCCCGGTCATCGCCATGGGCAATGACCTTGGCCACGAGCGAATCGTAGAATGGCGGCACGGTGTAGCCGCTGTACAGGTGGCTGTCCACGCGAATGCCCGGACCGCCGGGCGGGTGCCAGACGTCCACCTTGCCCGGTGAGGGCATGAACGTGCGGGGGTCCTCGGCATTGATGCGGCATTCCACCGCGTGACCGCGGACAACCAGATCTTCCTGGCGGAACGACAGTTTCTCGCCGGCCGCAATCTTGAGCTGTTCCTTGACGATGTCGATGCCGGTGATCAGTTCCGTTACCGGGTGCTCCACCTGGACCCGGGTGTTCATCTCGATGAAGTAGAACTCACCATTCTCGTAAAGGAACTCAAAGGTGCCGGCACTGCGATAGCCGATCTCCCGGCAGGCTTCAACGACCCGGGCGCCCATCTTCATGCGCAGTTCGTGGGGGATGCCTGGCGCCGGCGCTTCCTCAAGAACCTTTTGATGCCGGCGCTGCATTGAGCAGTCCCGGTCGAACAGGTGGACCGCGTTGCCATGGGCATCGGCCAGGACCTGGAACTCGATATGCCGGGGCTTCTCGAGGTATTTCTCCAGGTAAACGGTGCTGTTGCCGAAGGCCGAACCGGCCTCGACGCGCGTCATCGCGATGGCATTGAGCAGCGTGGCGTCGCTGTGCACCACGCGCATGCCCCGGCCGCCACCGCCGCCGGCTGCCTTGATGATCACGGGATACCCGATCGACCGGGCCATCGCCCGGGTCTCATCGCCGTCCTCACCCAGAGGGCCGTCGGAGCCGGGCACACAAGGCACGCCGGCGGCCCGCATGGCTGTCTTGGCGGAGATCTTGTCTCCCATCAACCGGATCACCTCCGGTGGCGGGCCGACGAAGATGAAGCCACTGCGTTGCACGCGCTCCGCAAAATCGGCGTTCTCGGACAGGAAGCCGTAGCCTGGGTGGATGGCCACCGCGTCCGTGACTTCCGCTGCACTGATGATGGCCGGCATGTTCAGGTAGCTCTGCGCGGAGGGCGGTGGGCCTATACACACCGTCTCGTCGGCGAGCAGTACGTGCTTCTGGCTGGCGTCGGCCGTCGAGTGCACGGCCACGGTCTTGATGCCCAGTTCGCGACAGGCGCGTTGAATGCGCAGCGCGATCTCACCCCGATTGGCGATGACGACTTTGTCGAGCATCGGCGGCTTAAGGTTCGATAATGAACAGCGCCTGGCCGAACTCGACCGGCTCACCGTTCTTCGCGAGGGCTGCAACGACCTTGCCGGCCACGTCGGCCTCGATCTGGTTCATCATCTTCATGGCTTCGATGATGCACAGGGTGGCGCCGGCCTGGACCTGATCGCCGATCTTCACAAAGTTTGGTGAGCCGGGAGCAGGCGATTCATAGTAGGTGCCAACCATCGGTGACAGGACTTTGTGGCCCGTGGCCTCCGGTGCAGCGGCGGGTGCCACCGGGGCTGCCGGGCCGGCACTGCCGGCTGGCGGGGGAGCGGCGAAATAGGGTTGGGGAGGCAGCGTGTACTGGGCCGGCGCGTTGGTCATATGACGACTGATGCGCACTGATTCCTCGCCCTCGGTGATCTCCAGCTCGGCGAGGCCAGATTCTTCCAGCAGCTCGATGAGTTTCTTTACCTTGCGGATATCCATGAAAGTCCTCGCTTAGTCGGGTCGGGGCCGGGCGAGCTGCTCGCAGGCCGCCTGGAGGGCCAGGAGATAACCCTGGGCACCCAGCCCGGCGATCACACCAACGGCCACGTCGGATACGTAGGAGTGCCGCCGGAATTCCTCCCGGGCGTAGACGTTGCTGAGATGAATCTCGATAAACGGGATCCCAACGGCCAGAAGCGCGTCCCGCAGGGCCACACTGGTATGGGTTAGCGCGCCGGGGTTGAGCAGGATGAAGTCCACGTGGCCGGCGGCTTGCTGGATGCGGTCCACGAGGGCGGCTTCCGAGTTGGTCTGGAAGGTGGCCAGTTCGTGCCCGGCAGCCTCCGCGGCGGCGGCGGCCGCCTTTTCAATATCTGCCAGGGTCGTCGAGCCGTAAAGGTGGGGCTCCCGGCGGCCGAGCAGGTTCAGGTTGGGACCGTTTAGCAGCAACAGCTGCGCCATCGAATGAGGTCTATATCGCCGGAGATGGCCGCAAGTTTACCGACTTTAGCCGGGAAATGACATAAGCAACAAGTACGAAGGTACTTGCGAAAGGTACCGGACCTTAGTTGTTTGGTTTCTTTAGTTATCTAACGCCAACAACTAACAAAACCAAATAACTAAGGTCCGGTACCTTTTTTATCCTGGCCCAGGTTCAGGCGGGACGGGGCATTGGCCGTGGTGAGTGTACCGGTCGCCAGTCCGTCTGCGACGGCGGCGACCTGTTCGAGGTCGCGGGGAGTGATCTCGCCCATGTGGATGGCGAGCACCGTCCCGTCCGGAGCAGCAACCACTGAGAGCGGCAGCGCAAACTCCGGGGCAAACCGCTCTGCCGCCCGGGTGGCGTCCATCTCGCCCACCAAGTTGGGGTAGGTCACCCCGGTTTCCCCGATGAACCGGAGGACGCTCTCGTAACGGTCGATGGCGATGCCAATCACCTGCATCCGGGCAGGATCCTGATCGGCCTGAAACTGCTCCAGCAGCGGCATCTCTTTCCGGCAGGGGGCGCACCAGGTCGCCCAGAAATTGACGAGGAGGGTGCGGCCGGACCATTCCGCAAGCGCCCGCGGCTCGCCTTTGAGGTCCTTCAGGGTCAGCGCCGGCAGGGGGTCTCCAACCCGAACGGCGGCCGCAGAAACTTTCTCAGAAACCGAGGGTTCTGACTGCGCAGCTAAATCGACACTAGAGTTGTTAGTGGTATTGACAGTCGGCGTATCCGCGCCAGGCCTCCAGCCGGTGCCGACGAGGATGCCCCCTACCAGGAAGACGGCGACCCAGAGGCCAAGAGCGAGCTTGCGAATGGGGCGCACGGGGAAGCTTTACGGGCCTCAGTTGGCGGCGGTGGCGACGGCAGTGGCGGCGGGTTCCTCAAACACTGCCTGGAGATGCGCCGCGAACGCCGCGGCTGGCTTGAAGCCGACGATGCGGCGCGAGGCCTGCTCCCTGCCGTCCGGCGTAAAGAACATGATCGTCGGGGGCCCGATGATGCCGAAATGCTTCATCAGTGCCTGGTCGTCGGCGTCGACCAAGGTGACATCGGCCTGCAGCGTGACGGCGTTGCCGAGTGCGGCCTGCACGGCGGGATCGGGGAAGGTGTATTTCTCCATCTCCTTGCAGGATACGCACCAGTCGGCATAAAAATCGAGGAGTACTGGCCGGTTCTCCCGTTTGGCCCCTTCAATGGCCCCGTCCAGATCAGCCACGGTCTTGATGCGGGTGAACATGCTGTGGGCCTCGGACCCGCTGGCGGCACCGGAAGCCTCGGGGGCCGCCGCGAACCGCAGTGGCCGCAGCGCGTCTTCACTGCCAGCCAGCGCCCCGATCAGTAGCGCCGCTCCGTACAGCACGGCGACGATGCCAAAGGCCTTGCCGAACTTGCGGGACAAGGCCGCGGAGCCATCCACGGGCGCGAAGGCACCGAGGAACACGCCGCCGATCACCAGCAGCACCGCCCAGAGGGCCAGGGTCAGGGTTCCGGGCCAGAGCCGGTCGAGCATCCAGACCGCCATGCCCAGCATCAGCAGGCCGAAGGCCGCCTTTACCGACACCATCCAGGCGCCCGCCCTGGGCATCAGCCGGCCCGCCGACGCGCCGATGGCCAGGAGGGGAATTCCCATGCCGATGCCGAGGGCGAACAGCGCCAGTGCGCCCCGTCCCACGTCGCCTGTCTTGGCGATGACGGTCAGTGCGGCGACGAGGGGCGGCGTGACGCAGGTCGTGATCACCGCTGCGGAGATGATGCCCATGATGCCGGCGCCGATGAAACTTCCCGAGCGCTGCTGGCCCGAAAGGGTATTCAGCCGCGTCTGCCAGGAGGCTGGAATCTGCAGATCGAACAGTCCGAACATCGACAGGGCGAGGGCCACGAAGAGCAGCGCCACGCCGATGATAACGGCTGGCTGCTGCATGACCGACTGCACCTGGGCGCCGGCGGCGGCGAAGACCGCGCCCAGCGCCGTGTAGGTCACCGCCATGCCGAGAACGAAGGACAGGGACAGCAGGAACGCCTTCGTCGAGCCGAGGGGCGCGCCGTCCTTGTTGCCCTGGCCCACGATGATGCCGGACAGGATCGGGTACATGGGCAGGCAGCAGGGCGTGAACGACAGCAGCAGGCCCAGGCCGGCGAACATGGCCATCACCACCAGCAGGTTCCCGTCCCGGATCAGCGTAAACAGGCGGTCCTGCTCGGATTGAGGTGTGCCGCTGGTCGCGGCTGAAGCCGCGATCCCGACCGAGGCTGCTGGCAGTGCCACCGTGGTCGCCACTGCCTGGGGCGGGTAGCAGATGCTCTCGTCCTTGCAGCCCTGAAAGAGGATCGTCAACGGCAGGCTCCGTGCCTCCGGGCTGCTGCGGGTCAGCGGCACGGTCATCGACACTTCGTCGTAGAAGACGAGCGTGTCGCCAAACTCTTCATCAACTTTCGGCTCACCGGCCGGCAGGACCGGCGGGCCGAAGCGCACTGCCTCGCTATTCGACTCCGCGCCGAGGGTGTGGCGGTAAAGGTAGTAACCCGGCGCAACCCGCCACAGCACTTTCAGCGTGAAGGGATCTGCGAATTCCGTACGAAAGCTGAAGGCCTCTTCGACCGGGAGCGGGTCGTCCTTTGGCCCCGTGCCGCTGCTCGTTGCGGCGGCGCCGAGCAGCGCGCCAAGGCGGCTGACTGGCTGTCCCGTTGTCGGCGTGCTGCCAGCGGCCGGGAGCCGCACGGTGGTTACCCAGACCTGGGGCGGGTAGCACAGGCCGGCATCGGCGCACCCCTGGGACTTGATCGCCAGTGCCAGGTTGTTGGTGCCGGGGGCGCGGGTCGCCAGCGGCACCTGGATCTCGGCGCTGCCCCGGTAGATGTGCATGTCGCCGAAGTACTCGTCTTTATGGAGCCGGCCTTTGGGCATCACCGCCGGCCCCAGCGTCACGCCCGGGGTGCGGCTCTCGAAGCTCATGCGCTCCTGATACAGATAGTGCTCAGGCTCGATCGTCCACCGCACCAGAAGGGAGTCCCCACTGGCCTCGACCGTGTAGCGGAAGGCCTCCTCGGGCTTCAGGATGTCCTGGTCCTGGGCCAGCACCGCTGCCGGAACGGACAGGCCAAGGACCAGGATGGCGGCCACCGGGAGCAGCTGAAAGATACGCTTCATGGGCTCGTAGCCTGCCTGATCCAGTTCAAATAGTCCGCCGCCCCGGCAACCACCGGTACAGCAATAATCTCGGGCATTTCATAGGGGTGCTGCGCCCGTAGCAGAGCCTCGAGCGCCGCGTACCGAGCCGCGCTGGTCTTGATGACCAGCAGCACCTCGGTATCGTCCCTGATTTGCCCGTCCCACCGGTACATAGACCGGATTCCCGCCACGCAATTCACGCACGCCGCCAGTTTTTTCGCGAGGAGGGCGGTCGCAATTCCGGTGGCCGTCGCCTGATCCGGGCAGGTGCAGAGCACCACCAGGGCGTCGGTTGGCGGGGCAGAGGGCTGAAGCTCGGTGGGCATTCAGGGATTATGTCAGGCCCAAAATGGGGCCATGCCTGATTTCCGGGGGCCTGGAGCCGGCGGGAAAATCAGGCATGGCCCCATTTCCGGCCTTGAATTTTCAGCCGCCGCCCCTATGATTAGCAGCCCCACGGGGAGAGTGCTAACGATTATTCGTTACCGCGCCTTGCAAGGCGCCGGTACCCAAGCCCAACACCAGGATATTTAAAGGAGTTTTGCCCATGAAGATTCGTCCGCTGCACGATCGCGTCATCATCAAGCGTACCGAAGAAGAGCGTACCTCCCCCGGTGGCATCGTGATTCCCGATTCCGCCACCGAGAAGCCCATCAAGGGCAAGGTCATTGCCGTGGGCAAGGGCCGGATTCTCGAAGACGGCAAGGTCCGCCCCCTCGACCTGAAGGCTGGCGACAAGGTGCTCTTCGGCAAGTACAGCGGCACTGAGGTCAAGGTCGATGGCGAGGAACTCCTCGTCATGAAGGAAGACGACATCATGGCCGTCATCGAAGGCTGATTGACCCCCCAACCGAAAAACTGACCTATCAAGTAAGGAAGACATTCAATGGCTGCCAAAGAAGTACGTTTCAGTGATGACGCCCGGTCGCGCATGTTCGCCGGCGTCAACATCCTGGCCGACGCCGTCAAGGTGACGCTGGGTCCCAAGGGCCGCAACGTGGTGCTCGACAAGAGCTTCGGCGCCCCGACCGTCACCAAGGACGGCGTCTCCGTCGCCAAGGAGATCGAACTCGAGGACAAGTTCCAGAACATGGGCGCCCAGATGGTGAAGGAAGTTGCTTCCAACACCTCCGACGTCGCCGGCGACGGCACCACCACGGCCACCGTGCTGGCCCAGTCGATCCTGAAGGAAGGCCTCAAGGCGGTAGCGGCCGGCATGAACCCGATGGATCTGAAGCGGGGCATCGACAAGGCCTCCGCGGCCATCGTCGAGCGGCTTGGCAAGCTCTCGAAGAGCTGCCAGGACGACAAGGCCATTGCCCAGGTCGGTACGATTTCCGCCAACGGCGACGAGTCCATCGGCAAGACGCTGGCGGATGCCATGGCCAAAGTCGGCAAGCAGGGCGTGATCACGGTCGAAGACGGTTCCGGTCTGGAGAACCAGCTGGACGTCGTCGAGGGCATGCAGTTCGATCGCGGCTATCTGTCCCCCTACTTCATCAACAACGCGGCCGAGCAGCACGCCGAGCTGGAAGCCCCCTACATCCTGCTCTACGACAAGAAGGTCTCGAACATCCGCGAGCTGCTGCCGTTGCTGGAGGCTGTCGCCAAGTCCGGCAAGCCCCTGCTGGTGGTTGCCGAAGACGTCGAGGGTGAGGCCCTGGCAACGCTGGTCGTCAACACGATCCGCGGCATCGTGAAGGTCTGCGCCGTGAAGGCTCCTGGCTTCGGTGATCGCCGCAAGGCGATGCTGCAGGACATGGCAATCCTCACGGGCGGCCAGGTCATCGCCGAGGAAGTCGGCCTGTCGCTGGAGAAGGCCCGCCTGGAAGATCTGGGGAAGGCCAAGAAGGTGGTCGTCGACAAGGAAAACACCACGATCATCGACGGCGCCGGCAAGAGCAAGGACATCAAGGCCCGCGTCGAGCAGATCAACAAGGAAATCGAGGCGACGACCTCTGATTACGATCGCGAAAAGCTGCAGGAGCGCGTTGCCAAGCTCTCCGGCGGTGTCGCTGTGATCAAGGTCGGTGCCGCGACCGAGATCGAGATGAAGGAAAAGAAGGCCCGCGTCGAAGACGCACTGCACGCTACGCGTGCGGCCGTTGAAGAAGGCGTGGTGCCGGGCGGCGGTGTTGCCCTGATCCGGGCCCGTGACGTACTGAAGGACCTGAAGGGCGCCAACGAGGACCAGAACGCAGGCATCAACATCCTGCGCCGGGCCCTCGAGGAGCCGCTCCGCCAGATCGTCATCAACGCGGGTGAAGACGGCGCAGTGGTCCTGAACAAGGTCGCTGAAGGCAAGGGCAACTACGGTTACAACGCCCAGACGGGCGAGTACGGCGACATGGTGGCCATGGGCATCATCGACCCGACCAAGGTGGTGCGCTACGCGCTGCAGAACGCCGCCTCTGTGTCCGGCCTGCTGCTGACGACCGAGGCAATGATCGCCGACGCTCCGAAGAAGGACGCCGGTGGTTCGCAGATGCCTGGCGGCGGCATGGGCGGGATGGATATGTAACGACCCGCGTGTAGGAGCGGCTTCAGCCGCGACGGTCGCGCCTAAAGGCGCTCCTACAAAAAAGACGACAAAAAGCCCCGCTTCGGTGGGGCTTTTTTTCGCCCCCCATTCGACTCCCTGCCGGGTGACCTGAAGCCCAACTGCGCGGAGACGCCCGCCAACTGAGAGCTACGTCCCGTTCGAGACAGTGGCCGAGGGGATCGAACAGGAGGACCAGGTGGTGGCCCTGGGGTGTGTAGCGGGGCAGGGGTATCTCTTTTACCCCCTCGACGACGCGGGAGGCGCTGGCCTCTTCGGCTTTTGCGCAACGTCGCGCCGCGCTTTAGGAGGGCCATGCGCCGGATGATCCGCTGACCGCAACGGGGCGCCATCGTCTGGTCGCGATTTCCCAGCCCCGTAACAGCGCCTTTTAGGAGCGCCTCGTAGGAGCGCCTTTAGGCGCGAGGGATAGACTGCGGGCGATAGGAGCGAGGGATGGGGCGGGATCGCGCCTAAAGGCGCTCCTACGAGGCGCTCCTACCAGGCCCTCCTACGAGATCGGGAAGCGTTCCCGCTGTTCGTCCTGAACCTGTTCTGCCGTGAGACCGGTACTGGCGGCAATGACGGCGACCAGCCCGTGGGCGAGATCCCTCGGGAGGCGTGCCTGGTGCAGACGCTCCCAGACGCGAATCCGGGCGGCGGGCGTTTTGAGCGTCGACGACTGATCCTTCAGGTCCTGGCGCCGGCGCTCAGCGGTCTCCGCCTGTTGCTGGAGGATGCGCGTGCGAAATTCGTCCGGTGCCTCACCCGCAAACGGAAGGGGTGCGCGGCCACCGGGGGACCAGGGCTTATCCGCCACTGGCGGTGCTTCCGGGTGGCGTTGGGCCTGCGGCCTCACCGGAGGCGGGGCTTTCGCCCTTGGCCTGGCGCTTCTGGCGCTTCTCGTTCTGGCGGGCCTGCCGGGCTAGTTCCTTCTGTTTTTTCTGCTGGTTGTAGTTTGGCTTGGCCACAGTCGCTCCAGACACTACGGTGATGGGCCAGTATACGCATGAATGTGCACAGTCCGTCCGTCCCGGGCCGATTGATCCCGCCCCGCCGCGCCGTCCCACCCCCCATGCGGCATTTCCTCCTGATCCTGGGGCTGCTGGCCTCGGGGCTGGCTTCTGGCGCCGAACTGCCCGCCATACCTGATCCCGCAGAGCTGGAGCGCCGCGGCGCCATCGTGGGGCGGATTGCCATCGAGGTCGACAAGATCTTCAATGAGGCGGATCCCGAGGAGGACCGGGCGCTCTACCGCCTTGCCAACCGGCTGCACCGCCACACGCGCGACGACACCATCCGGGCCCAGCTGCTCCTGAAGACCGGCGAACCCTACTCCGTCCAGCGCGCCAAGGAGACAGGCCGCATCCTGCGGGGCAGGGTCTACCTGTATGACGGCGCCGTTGAAGTGACGGGCTACGACCCGGACACCAACACCGTTGATCTGCTGGTGCGGGTCCGGGACGTCTGGAGCCTGAGTCCGGGGATTGGCGTCGGCCGGAGTGGTGGCGAGAACAAGTCCGTCGTCCGGATCGTCGATCAGAACTTCCTGGGCCGTGGCCAGTACCTGGCAGCGGGCTACACCAGCAGCATCGACCGGTCCGGGCTGTTCCTGAATTTTCGGGACCAGAACCTGTTCCAGTCCTGGTGGGCCCTGAACGTTGGCTATGCGGACAGCAGCGACGGCGGCACCAAAAGCTTTTCCCTCACGAGACCGTTCTATTCCCTGGACACGCGCTGGAGTGCCAGCGTGCGCGGTCTGCAGCAGGACCTGGTTACTCCGCTGTACGACCTCGGCGAGAAGACGGACGAGTTCCGCCAGCAGAACGATTTCCTCAGTGTGGAAGGTGGCCTCTCCCGCGGCCTTGTTGCTGGCTGGACCACCCGCTGGCTGGCCGGCTTCCGCTACGATCGCAGCCTCTTCACGGAGGGCGGGGGCGACGAGCCCACGGTACTGTTGCCGGAAGACCGGACTCTGGCCTACCCCTGGCTGGGTATCGAGCTGATCCAGGACCGTTTCGAGACCACCCGCAACCAGGACCAGATCGGCCGGACCGAAGATGTCTTCCTCGGGAAATCCCTTCGCCTCGAGCTGGGCTGGTCGGCGACAGCCTTTGGCGCGGACCGCTCCGCCGGGATCTTCACGCTGAACGGGCGAATGGGTAATTACGTGGGCGAGCGCGGGCTGATAGTCCTCGGCAGTTCCTGGAACGGGCGTCTGGAGTCCGGCAGCCTGGCGAATTCCCTGTTGTCGGCAGAGACCCGCTACTACCTGCGCTTCAACGAGAAAAACGTCTTCACTGTCGCGCTCAACGCGCAGCGCGCCTTCAACCTGGACCTGGACCAGCAGCTGCTGCTGGGCGGGGATTCCGGGCTCCGGGGTTATCCGCTGCGCTACCAGCCCGGGGACGCCCGGGCCTTGTTCTCAGTGGAGGAGCGCTACTTCACCGACTGGTTTCCATTTCGCCTGTTTCGGGTTGGAGGCGCCGTCTTCGCGGACGTCGGGCGCACCTGGGGTGACACCCCCCTGGCGGAACCGCCCCTGGGTTGGCTGACCAACGTCGGCTTCGGCCTGCGGTTTGGCAATGCGCGCTCGGGCCT
>Ga0209591_10002550_pt1 | contig 21784 bp, 14 predicted proteins | sample MAT01_FD_187207 | JGI IMG/M metagenome (GOLD analysis project Ga0209591, IMG submission 187207) | Freshwater microbial communities from Lake Fryxell liftoff mats and glacier meltwater in Antarctica - MAT-01 (SPAdes) (version 2) | ecosystem: Environmental > Aquatic > Freshwater > Ice > Liftoff... | reverse complement strand
GCACCGATCTTTATCTGCACCGAATCTTTGTTCGCCTAAATTACTATTTGCTTAAATTACTGTTCGCCCGTTAGTCAATATCATACACGCTAAGCTGTAGTAGTCAACTAAATTAAAAAGTTAGATACTCGATTATTTTTTTGCTATTCTAGACTCACTCACCTGGAGGGTTCGGTTTATCCAAGAGCCAGGCTTCCCATCAAAATGCCGACATGATTCATCTTCGATTAGCTCAGGCGACAAAGCCCAGAGCTGTAAAATTTAAGGCTGTAAAGTTTAAAGCCGCACTACGAAAACCCTTGCGGTATCTGCGAAGCAGCGCGTGTTTACTCACCCTTAGCCTGCTTGCGCTTAGTCTTTGTGCCGCTTGCTCCACCCTCGCTCTGTTCTCTCCTAACCCCTCCAACTCTGGCACTCTTGCTACCGTATTAAGTCGAGGGCACGTTATTTGTGGGGTTGATGGTCAACATCCTGGATTTAGCTTTCAGTCGCCTGATGGCGAATATTCTGGACTAGATGCAGACTATTGTCGGGCGATCGCCAGTGCTTTGTTTGACGACCCCAGTAAAGTGGAATTCAAGCGCGTCGCTCAAGGGGTATTTACTGATTTGCTGGATGGAACGGTGGATATTTTGCTGCGCGACACACCCTGGACAATTGCAAGAGATGCGGCGATCGACTTTGTAACTCCCATATTTTATGACGGGCAAGGATTATTAGCCTCGGTTAATTTAGGCGCCACCTCCTTAAATAGCTTTAAAGACAAAACAATTTGTGTACGGGCAGATACACCCGCCGAAGCCACACTCAAAGCCTTCTTTAAGAAAGCTCAAATTCCCATTAATGCTGTAGCCCTAGACGGAGATAACGAACTATTCATTAACTTTGCCAATGGTAACTGCGAAATTGCCACAGCAAGCCGCTCTGAACTCGCCATTCGTCGGCAAACCCTGACTAATCCTGAGCAGTACCAATTGCTCAAATTAACCCTCTCACAAGAGCCGATCGCCCCCATTGTGCGAGTCAATGAATCAAAGTGGTTAGATGTGGTGAAGTGGATTATTTATGGCACGTTTCGAGCAGAAGAACTGGGCGTCAGCAAAAAAAATGTGATGGCATTAAGTCCCCATCCTGACCCACAAATTCGACGCTTTCTAGGTGTCGAAGGCGCGTATGGAACTGACTTAAGCATTCCTAATGATTTTATGAGACGTGTGATTCATCATGTCGGAAACTATGCCGAGATTTACCAACGCAATATCGGCAGCCCGTTTCAACTACCTAGAGGAGTAAATGAACTTTGGGTCAATGGCGGGCTAATTTGCCCCATGCCGTTCCGTTGATCAGGTTCAATCCTCAACCCGCAAATTTAGTTCTGAAAAACTTTACACTAAAAATCCGCGTATCTTTCGAAGCCACAAGGTTGACTACTAAAGCTTTTCACCATTACGGGTATCGCGTGTGGCACAATTACTTACTTTTTAGCGATTTAAACCTAAAAAAGGTGTGCTATTTTCAGGTAGTGATCCTTACCGCTTAAAAAGATATCGCAGTCTCATAGTAAAGTCTGTGATCTGGGTCATAGCATCTCATCAATTTTTCAATTCGTGCTGTTTTTCATTCCTATGCTATGGCAGAAACTTTTCGATCAGCCTCCGAGCAACTTATTGGGTCTTCAAAGCCTGCCGCCAGAGAGCTATTATCTGGCGCAGACCTTTCAGAGTTGCGATTATCTAAAGCGCAGATTCTTCAAAAAGTTCACCAGCTATCTCCCCAGAAACAAATCGATTTATTTTCTGCTTGGGTGGGCAGATTGGAGCCTGCACAATTCAAAAAAATGTCAGAATTCATTCGTCTAGAGAATGATTTGCGTCAAGAATTGGGCGGAGAAGTGCTGAGGCGAAATGCTTTAACTGAGGTATTTCTCAAGGGGATTTCCCACCGACGGCGCAACAGTTCGGAGATCACGCCGCCTCAGCTTTACGTCTACATTCGGCGGCGGCGCAAATCGTCGGAGAGTGGCACAAAATACTTGGGTAAGCTCTTCTTTGTGCCCGGAGGACATACCTATAAGTGGAAGGAAGGCACTAATGGAGCGCTTGTGTTCTATGAAGGAAATGTTTTCTGCCTGACCAATTTACGGACAAAAGAGCAGCGATTTCTAAAGCTTGTGCGCTTAGATCAGCCACCATCAGATTATGATTACAATCCGCAGCCCGGTGAGAAGCCACTGATTCAGGTATCGCTGCATGTAGAGGTACTTCACCCCCAAACGTTGCAGCCCGTAGAAATGAAAATTTATGACTACCCTAGCTGCCTATACGAAAAGGGGGAGTTGTCTGAGGCGCTGTGGCAGGTAGAAGCGGTGAATGCGGATCAGGCGATGAAAGCTGCTGCGGTGCCGGATGTTAATCCGCTACAGCAAGGGATACAGACCCAGGGCAAGACGACGCGGATGATTGTCGATCGCGCTCAGGCGCTCAAAATTTTGCCGTTGCTGCGGCAATTTCGCAACTTTAGCCACAAGGTTTATTCAGCGCGATCGCTCTGGTATTTGTCGGAGCCGGAGGGCGGTGGCAAGTATGCCTTAACCACTGCCAGCGGTAAGTTGATTTTGGAGTTTGACACGAAGCGGTGGGAATTTTCGACTGAGCATTCGGCGCAGGTGCTAGCTCGATGGTTCTACAACCTTTGTACGAAAGTCCAGGCTGGGTTTGATGGGGGTGACTATGGCGATTTTAGTTTGAGCGATCGCCAGCTAGTTTCTGAGTTGTTTGTGCAATTACAGACTGTTAAAGGTAAATCGGTCGAGGAAATTTTACGATTAATTTTTCAAGTGGACACTAAAAAATAAATTTATGGGCAGATAGGACAAATATGTCCTGTTCATTGAATTTACGCTCGTATTAAGGATCGGATGCACTTAGCAATCCGATCTAAATGTTATGTCTGCGATCTTCATTCGATCGCTTAATTTATTTATATCGGCGCTTTGTCATTTGTGTTTTGGGCTTGGCTTATTCTTGGTTTCACTATGCCTCAACAACCTGTGACTTGCGACCAGTCTCGGCTGGTTCTGCTTCACCAGCGATCGAATCTCATGATGTCGGCTGACCAGTTGAATTTACCAATGGCGGTGTGGGATTTGCGCCGCATGGAAGTTCAATTCTCATCAGGCTTAGAGCATCTCTATCAGTTAGAACCAGAAGAGTTCCAGGGAAAATATCTCGATTTTCTATCCCATGTTCATCCCGACGATCGACAGCCCATTCAAAGGGTGCTTCAAGCTGCCGCTGAGAGCGGTCAAAGCTTTGAGGTGGATTATCGAATTATTAACAAATCTAATGAAGTCGTTTGGTTATCTTCCAAAGGACAAATATTTATATCCAATCGAGTCGGTGGTGCTGAGTTAGTCGAAGTAATTAACAATGTTACACCTCGTTATCAGGCGCGTCAGGCATTAGTAGAGAGCAATGCTCAGTGGAATGCGCTGTTGAAGAAAAGCGATGAGTTATTAATTCAACTAGACTCAGAAGCGCATGTATTCTGGACTTCTCCCTCTATTGGTCATATTTTAGGATACCCACCTGAATTATTAACGGGCGAGAGTATTCTTAATTTGGTGCATGATGCTGATTTACGAAAGGTGCTATTAGCTCTTGATTCGTTAAGAGAGAGAAAAATTCCGCAGTCATTTCAGTGTTCTTTGAAGCAGCAGTTGGGCAAATATCTTCCAGTTCAATCGACCCTACGATTAGGGGAAGAGTTGGGAAGCTTTGCTGTTCTCAGTTTTCGTGAAATTAGCGCCAGGGTTAATCTTCAGTCGGTTTTAGAATCGACCTATGCAGCGTATACGGCGATCGTAGATGCGACCACAGATTTAGTTTTTCGGTTTTTGCCCGATGGTACGCTAACTTTTGCTAATCATCTTTTTGGAAATTGCTTTGGTGATGAAAGTGGCGTTGGCTCTAACTTTTATTCGTTGCTACCCTATAAGGATTGCGATCACTTGCAAACCACCTGCGCCCTACTTACACCAGGGAACCCAACGGCTACGTGTCATGTAGAAACACTCAAGGGAATTCGGCACCCAGAGCTACGTTGTCAAGCCTTGTTTGATCATGATGATGGACTTCTGGAATATCAGGTTGTGGCTAGAGAGATACAAGAGTAGGCAGATATTTTTCACGACCAGCATGAACTTACTTCAAAGCCCCTCTCCTGAAGGAAAGAGGTTGGAAGAGAGGTCTCTAGCCCGTTGCTCAATCCACCTAAGGGATCTGCATTGAAATAACAGTCCCAGTGGGATGCGCTAGCTTTCTAGCCCCCTAAATCCCCCAAAATTGGGGGACTTCCGAGCCTTTCAAAGTCCCCCAATTTTGGGGGATTTAGGGGGCGGATCGGGACGTTATTTCATTGCTACTCCCTAACCTCTTCTCTAAGACGGCAGAGGAATAAGATTTTCATGATTATACGGGGAATTGACCTGCGTATAAATTGGGTATGGTTGCAGTTCTATTTCAAGTGATCTTTTCTCTCTAGAACAGTATTAGAGTTGGGAATTTTAGTCAACTTAAACTTATTTTTTCACGTTCATTCTACCTGAAATATTGCTTTAACCCTGATGACCTATAGCTTTAGAGAGAGGCAGCGCTGACAACTTGCGTAGTTAACAAATAATATAAGGTTGACTACGCAAACTTATGATGCCATAGTAGGGGAAGTTCAGGGTTTACAGTGTCTCTAGCCAACCATCCGCCGCTTTCTTGTTTCCGAAGTGAGAAGCGCATTGGAGCAGTTGCCTCCTTAACAAAAGCATCTGGAGTAGCGCATAAGCTGATAGAGATATAGAGAATTTCATGGGTTCATCTGCTCTCTTTGACGAATTTAGAAGGTTGTCATGAGTGCATTGAAAATTGGCGATCGCCAACTCAACAGCGATCAAATTGTTTCAGCATTAGTCCAATACAAGCTCTTAGAGCCTTTAGTTGGACAGGTTTTATTAGATGGAGCGATCGAGCAAGTCCCGCTATCGGAGCAAGAATTATTTTCGGCTTTGGGCGGCGACACCAATGCAGAGATGCCAGATTTACAAGAATTTGTAGGTCAATGGTGTCAGCAGATGGAGATTACACCCGTTTATTTTAAGGGTGTGATATTGCGAGAATTGCGGGTGCAAAAGTTTAAGCAAACTCATTTTGCAAATCAAATCGAGGCTGAGTTTATTCGGCTCAAACCAGAGTTTGATCAGGTGGAGTTTAGCTTGTTGCAATTGACTGATTTGTCTTTGGCGCAAGAACTCTATTTTCATCTGCGAGACGATGGCGGCGAGTTTGAAACGCTCGCTCGTCAATATGCTCAAGGGCGACCTGGAGGCAGGCTAGGGCCGATGACGATGGCGGAACTGCCACCCGAAGCAGCAAACCTGTTTCGGGGTGGGCAAACTGCGGTTTGTGCGCCCATTAAAGTCGGTGAGGGTTTTTGGATTGTACGACTAGAAAAGTTGATTCCGGCTCGTTTAACCGAGGCAGTGCGCGCTAATTTAATGGGTCGTTTATACGATCGCTGGCTCAGTGCTCAAGTTAGTACGCTCATGTCTCAACCGGGTGCTATTCAGATGCAACCGTCAGATCAGATGCAACCGTCAGAATCAGTGTAAAAAGTATCTCCTAAAGAAGTAATGACGCAAGTTGATATCCAAGTTCGTTCGTTCCTCCCCGTTTTCTATGAAACGTGGCTCTATCGATCGCTACCCGAACAGTTACGAGAGGCGATCGTCTCTAAACTCCGTCTCTGCTCCTTCAATCCTGGAGATGTTATTTACCCTGATCAGGAGTTGCCATCGGACATTCATTGCATTGTGCAAGGACAGGTACGCGTTTTAGGTCCAACATCGCACCAAAGCCCTACGCTAGCGGTGTCGGGCAAAGGTTCAATTATTGGCTGGGATAGTTTGCTAAGAAGGGTTGCAGTCGGTGCAGTGCGGGCAGCTTTACCGACTTCTCTACCTACTTCTGAAGCTGGGCAATCCATTCTAACGTTGGCTTTGCCTGCGGATGAATTTGAGCCGTTGGCATTGAAATATTTAATGCCCGCGATCGCCCAGCAAGTTAGCTTGATTGAATTATTTGACACCCTTTCTGCTTTTTTAGCAGCAATGCCCAGCTACTTTTCGGGCGTTAATCTTAAAGATGTGGTGCGATATATTCAGCAGGAAGAACTAGCAGCGGTACACCATTGGTATCCGTCTAAAACGAAACCTGTGGCGTTGCTATTTCAACTGTCGGATGAACGAGTTTGGTTAGTGAGTGGGGGGGCATTATTAAATGCGCCAATTGGTACGCCTATTAACTTGCCGCAGCAATTGCGCCAAGTGCAGCCCTCGCCCTTTCCAGTGCGGTTGGTGGGGATTGATCGAAACTTCTTGGCATCGGCAATTCTAAATGGCGCAATTCCCCGATCGATAGAATCGTCAATTGAGTCATCGATTGATCTGCGCTTGTTGCCTGGGGCTGCTGTTACGACGGCTCCAGACAGCCCAACAGTAAAGGATCGTAAGCCTCAGAATTATCCAATTCGGCGATCGCCTTCCCCTAATCTGACTGAAGATGTAGTGGCTTGTTTTGACATGGTTTGTCAGTTTCTCAAACTGCCTTACCGTGCCGATTCCATGCGACGACAGTTGGGGCAGCGATCGCTAGAAGAATTTGATCCCTTAGATTTGTGTGTTCGCATTGCTCAGGCGATTGGTTTAGATGCGAGGATTGTCCACTTTACCCCTTCGACAGGTGGACTCAATCGCCTGAGCGCCCCGGCAATTGTGCCTTGCCGGGGTCTTTTAACCGTCCTGTACGAAGCGACTCCTAAGAACGCCGTTGTGGGTTCGCCTCGTTCAGGACTGCTGCGGCTATCGTCCGCCGAATTAGCATCGCGGCTTGACACAGACAAAGGCTCTTGCCGCGCTGTTATTTTGGAGCGCCAGCCGCAAACTCCGGTCAAACATTTTGGCTTCAGTTGGTTTTTCCCACTATTAGCAGCGCAACGCGGAATTTTAGTTCAGGTTTTGCTGGCTTCGGCGTTTGTGCAAGTGCTGGGTTTGGCTAACCCGCTCTTAGTGCAGCAAGTCATCGATAAAGTCATTGTTAATGCTAACCAGGGTGCGATGCCTACCTTTGGTCTTTTAATGGTGGCGTTTGCCTTTTTAGAAGGCACATTGACGATTTTACGAACGTATTTGTTTGCAAATACAACGCTGCGATTAGATCTGCGGCTAGGAACCGAAGTCGTTCGGCACTTACTACACTTGCCCCTGGGTTTCTTTGAGAAGCGTCCTGTAGGTGAGTTATCGGCAAGACTAGCAGAGCTAGAAAAGATTCGACAGTTTTTAACGGGAACTGCGTTGACGGCTGTTTTAGACGTGATCTTTTCCACAATGTATGTGGCAGTGATGTTCTTATACAGTGTGCCGCTGACGGTTTGCGTTCTGCTGATGCTTCCGGTCATTATGATTTCGACAGTGTTGGTGGCAACGATTCAGAGGCGATTGATTCGAGTCAGAGCTGACCATGGCGCGAAGGTGCAATCTTACTTAATTGAAGCCTTGGGCGGCATGTTTACGGTCAAGGCGCAGAACATGGAAGGATTGGTAGAAGCAACCTGGCGCGATCGCTACGTTAAGTACCTGAGCAGCGGTTTTACTGCATCAAACGTCACTACTATTTTTGGCTCATTTAGCCAATTTTTGAACACTCTTAGCGGTTTTCTGGTGCTGTGGGTGGGTGCAGGTTTAGTCATTGAAGGTAAATTAACCCTGGGTGGATTGATTGCATTCCGTATTCTATCCTTGAACACTCTTAGCGGTTTTCTGGTGCTGTGGGTGGGTGCAGGCTTAGTCATTGAAGGTAAATTAACCCTGGGTGGATTGATTGCATTCCGTATTCTATCCGGTTCGGTTACAGGGCCTTTTACTCGCCTCTCTCGATTGTGGCAGCAGGTGCAGGAAGCATCGTTATCCATGGAGCTACTGGCAGATATTGTTGAAAGCCCAATGGAAGCAGATCCTCATCAAGATAATGCACATGTCCGAATGCCTGCCATTGAAGGACGAGTGCAGTGCCGGGATCTTTGTTTTGGTTTTAAGCCAGGACAACAGCAACTCTCGAATGTGAGCTTAGAAATTCCGGCGGGTGCATTTGTCGGTGTGGTGGGGCAAAGCGGTTCTGGAAAAAGTACATTAGTGAAACTTTTCCCGCGTTTGTATACGCCTCAATCAGGCAATATTTTGATTGATGGGTTTGATATTAGCAAAGTCAAATTGAGTTCACTACGGCGGCAAATTGGCTACGTTCCTCAAGATTCTGTGCTGTTTGAAGGCAGTATTCGGGACAACATTACTCTGTTCTCAGAGTTTGAAGATGATGATGTGATTGCGGCAGCAAGAGTCGCCAATGCTCACGACTTTATTATGCAATTACCCGAAGGTTACAACACCCCGGTGGGCGAACGCGGTGGTCTGCTCTCAGGGGGGCAACGGCAGCGAATTGCCATTGCGCGGGTGGTGGCTAGCAATCCGCGCCTGTTGATTTTTGATGAGGCGACTAGTGCCTTGGACTATGAAACAGAGCGACAGGTTTGTGCTCAGTTGAGAAGTTACTTCCGCGATCGCACCGTGTTCTTCATCACCCATCGACTCAATACTGTAGCAGGTGCAGATTGGATTGTTTATATGCAGTCTGGCGTTATTGTCGAACAAGGGACTCATGCAGACTTAATGGCAAACCGCCAGCTTTACTACAGCTTGTTCAGCCAAGCATCGCGTTAGTTGCATTAATCATTCCGTTAGCGTTTCCATCAGGCATTACTTAGAAGAGGAATATCATGAACCTTAAGATTCCGTCATTCAATCCTCTGCGCGTTCTACACAATCAGCATGAGTCCATCGTTCAACAAATAGAAGAGGAAGCGAATGGAGGCGCGTTAAGTCTGCCCCAGCCCGCCGTATGGGTAGAACGAATTACCCAAATCATGCTGCTAGGAATAACAGCAACGGGCATTTGGTCTGTCGTAGCGCGAGTGGACGTGGTGGTGGCAGCTAGAGGCAAACTAGAGCCAGTTTCTCAAACTCAGGTGGTGCAGTCGCGGGTAGGAGGAGTCGTGACTGCGGTAATGGTGCATGAAGGAGAAACGGTAAAAAAAGGACAGTTGTTAATGCAACTCGATAAAACCCCGCTTTATGACCAACTGGAAACCCTATCGGAGCAGCGAGGACAAATGATTCAAGAAGTCGCAGCGCTGCGAATGGCACGACAAGGAGAATTTGCTGCCGCAACGGGCGAGCTACCACCAGAGCTAAAAAATCAGATTCAGGAGCGATCGCTCCTCGTATCACAGATCTCCGGCAGCCCCGACGGGTTAGCCCCCGATCAGCAACAGCGATATGCCCTATTTCAGCAGCAGTTAAACAATCAGCTATCGAGTAATCGACTGCAAACCTCTACCCTAAATGCTCAAATTGCTGCAACAGATTCCCAGGCAACCCAAACCGGATATCAACTTCAAGTTGAGCAAGGATTGCTGGATAAGTTGCAGCCGTTAGCCGCATCAGGGGCGATCGCACGAGCAGATGTCATGAAGCGAGCAGTGGATGTGAGCGGATTGCAAAGTCAAATTAACCAGGCTAATCTCCAGAAAAGCCAATTACAGTTGAATCAACAACAAGCCCAAGTTGAAACTCAACGAGTGCAAGCCACCGCTTACCAGGATGTGCAACAACAGCTAGCATCATTAGACACTCAGGTTGACACCACTGTTAAAACTAACGAGCGTCAACTGCTTCAAATCACAGCACAGCTCAAACAAATCCAGCATGATTTAGAAAGTCAAGACCTACGTGCTCCTGTCAATGGCATAGTGGTTAACCTGGTGCATAAGTTACCGGGTGTGGTTGCCCAACCTGCCCAGGTTTTGCTTCAGGTAGTGCCCAGCGAGTCACTGATTGCTCGGATTCAAGTTGCCAATGCCGATATTGCTAATTTGCAAGAAGGAATGACAGTAGATGTTCGCATTGATGCCTATCCCTTTACCGAGTTTGGAGCAGTGAAGGGAACGATAACAAAAATTAGCCGAGAAGCACTACCCACCAGCGAACAGGCTCCAGGACAAACGGTTTTTCCCATTGAAGTAAAACTGAAAACACAGTCTTTAGACCGCCAAGGAAAACCGCTTTCACTGGTTCCCGGAATGACAGTTGGAGCCAATATAAAAGTGCGTTCCCGTGCCCCTATTAGCTATGTAGCAGATGAGTTGATTAAAGCTTGGGATAGTTTGCGATCGACTCGTTAACTATTTAATGACCCATAGCCTTCTCTCTTAGAACACCCTAAAATCCTGATATCCTATGTTGAGCAAAATCTCAGAAAGAACCATGCACCGAGTCCGATGGGTGCTTGCCCTCGGATGGTTAGTATTAATTGCTTCGCTGTTTTACGACCCCTTTACCCCCTTATTAACCGATCCAAGTAACCTCAGCAGTCCTTTTCACATCGATCCTAAAAGCTGCATTAAAATCCGAGAAACCTGCATTGCCCAGAAACCTTATTCCCTCACTGTCTTAATTTGGTGGGCGATGATTGTGCCTGCGGGAATTTTGATTTTAATGACGGTAGGGCACGAGGTTTGGCGGCGCATCTGTCCCTTGTCTTTTTTCTCACAAATTCCCCGCGCTTTGGGTCTTCAACGAAAACGTAAAGTCATTGATCCAGTGACCCAGGAAGTGCGTTATGAGTTGGTTACTATCGGCGAACATTCCTGGTTAGGACAAAATCATCTTTACGTGCAGTTCGGATTATTTGTAATCGGTTTAGGCCTGAGGATTTTGTTTATCAATAGCGATCGAACTTCCCTAGCTTACTTCCTCATCGGAACAATTCTCTCGGCAATAATCATTGGCTATCTCTATGCGGGGAAAAGCTGGTGCAATTACTTTTGCCCAATGGCTCCTGTACAAATGGTTTATACCGGGCCACGCGCCTTGTTAGGCAGTAAAGCCCACGTTGCACCCGGCGTTACCCAATCTATGTGCCGTACTGTAGACAATAGTGGGCAAGAGAAAAGTGCCTGCGTTGGCTGCAAAGCTGCTTGTATTGATATCGATGCAGAAAAATCCTATTGGCAAGAGCTGCAAAAACCAGGGCGGCGACTGGTGCAATATGGGTATCTAGGCATGGTCATTGGGTTTTACCTTTACTATTTCCTGTATGCAGGCAACTGGGATTACTATTTCACGGGTGCCTGGACTCACGAGGAAGACCTGCTGCACCGAGTATTTGATCCAGGGTTTTACATCCATGGACACGCGATCGCCATTCCCAAAGCGATCGCGGTTTATCTCACCTATGGCGTTCTGGTCGCCATTACCTTTGGCATGGGACTAGCCCTCGAAAAACTCTATCGTCGATCTGCTCGGTGGCGTGGACGGGCAGTTTCCGCAGAACAAGCCCAACATTTTTCCTTTACCATATTTACTGGTGTCTCCTTTTGGGCGTTCTTCTCCTACGGTGCGCGTCCATCCTTAAACCGATTACCCACAACGTTCGTTCTCGCGTTCAATGCGTTAGTTGTTTTAGTGGGCGCAATTTGGATGTTTCGGACTTTAGGACGCACCCGTGAGCAGTATGAACGAGAAAGTATGGCAAATAGTTTGCGCAAACAACTTCAGCGGCTTCAGCTCGATCCAGCCTTATTAAAGGGGCGATCACTTGAGACTCTTTCTCCCGATGAACTTGATTTGTTAGTAAAAATTCTTCCCGATTTATCTCACCACTTGCGGATACAAACTTACACAGGCGTTCTACAAGAGTTAATTGAACAAGGCGTAACCCATGCCTCTAGAAGTTTCGATTTTTGTGAGAAGTTGCGACAAGAACTTCAGCTAGGAGAAGCAGATCATTTAGCCGCAATCGAGGCGATCGGGCAAGCTAATCCTGAAGTCTTAGTGGCACCCCGATGGCAGTCGTTTGCAACCTACATGCACGATGCCGAAACTCTTGCCAGAACTATTGTTAGACCTGTGGACAAAAAACAGTCTATGCAAAAAAAACAGCGGCTATAACGACTACAGCACCTAGAACGACTATAGCGAGTTAACCCTTAATCTCGATATCACTATGCTGAAACTAAAATCTGTTAACTTTAACCACCAACTCTTCCAGGAATATGCCTTAGAACCTGCCGATGAACGTGAGTGGATCATTGGCAGAGATCCCCGCTGTCAGATTGTGTTAACAACGTTAGACGTGAGTCGAACCCATGGACGCATCTTTTATGAAGATGATCTCTATTACTTCGAGAACATTAGTCAACATGGCACGACCCTAAATAGCAACGAGCTTTTACCCGACGAGAGCAAGCCTCTTCATAAAGGAGACTTACTAGTTTTGGGAGAAACTTACTTACAGGTCGAAGAACTAACGGCACCCACATCGTTAGACCTTGCCTCTGACCAGCCGTTAAAGGCAGATTCAGAGTGGAAAGGTGATTTACAAGTGCGCTGCTGTCGCATTATTGATGAAACGGCAGATGTTAAAACCTTCTGTTTTACAGCCGATCCAGCTACTTTATTCCACTACAAACCTGGGCAATTTGTGAATTTAGAAGTGGAAATTGACGGGAAAACCGTTGTTCGTCCCTATTCTATTTCATCCTCACCGACGCGCCCCCATCATCTCGCTATTACCATCAAGCGGTTGCCTCGCCTCCGTGACGATCTACCCCCTGGGTTGGTCTCTAACTGGATGCACGATCGCTTGCAAGTGGGCGATCGCATTAAGCTTCGGGGCACACCAATGGGCAACTTTACGTGCCTGCCCGCTCCCCCCAAAATTCTCCTGGCGTCAGCAGGCAGCGGCATTACACCCATGATGAGCATGGCAAGATGGATTCAAGACACCCTGACTCCTTGCGATATCATTTTCCTACACAGCGCTCGGACACCCGAAGATATCATTTTTCGCCGAGAGCTAGAGGTTATGGCAGCCCAGATCCCCAACTTCCGATTAGCATTCACAGTGAGCCGTCCCTTGGCTCAGTCTAACTGGACAGGGCTGACAGGACGCATTTCAAACATGATGTTGCAAATGATTGTGCCCGATTTGAGCGATCGCGCTGTCTACGTTTGTGGCTCTAATGAATGGATGCAGAATATTAAATCCATCCTGAATACGCTAGACTTTCCCATGTCTTCTTACCAAGAAGAAAGCTTTGGCGGATATCATCCAACTCCTGCCAGCGGCTCAACCAAGCCAGAGGCAGAAACAATGTTGGATGATACGTTCTCACGAAGCAAAGGAACAGTAGATAGCAACGGGAACGGACATCATTTATCCAGCGTGGCGATCGCTCCGCCTATCTCTGTAGACACGGATACAATCAGCTTTTCTCAATCAGGGGTGAACGCTCTCGCAGATAGTGATCTTTCCATTCTAGAACTTGCCGAGCAAGAGGGGGTTAGCATTCCCAATGCCTGTCGAGCTGGGGGCTGTGGCGCTTGCAAAGTGCGCATTCAAGGTCGCGTTAGCTATGCCACCGCACCCGCTGCCCTGACTGCTGCCGACCGAGAATCAGGGCAAGCTCTAGCGTGTGTGGCACATCCGATCGGTTCCCTGGTCGTGGATGCATAGCCCCAAAAGTTTAAACATCAAGATCCAACAAAAGGAGAGAATTCATGAGACACGTTTATTTAACAGTTGCAACGACCGCTGCTAGCCTTCTGATTGGCTTAGGTGAAGGGGCGATAAGCCTGGATTTGCAAACCATTAGTTTTGACCACGCCCCCAGATTAAATCGTGTGGCGATCGCCAATCAAAAAGCCTACTTCACAGTTACTATTCCCGAAAATGCTGGAGAAGAACTGGCAAAATTAAGCTTTAGTGACCTTACCCAAACAGCAGCTCGTCTGCCCTTTAACCTAGAGAAAACCCAAGTATTTCAAGGGACACGAGCCAGCGGTCAAAACATTAAACTCAGTGACGCTTGGGTAGATGAAACAGGTGTAGTTTGGGTTGAATTTGCTCCAACCTTAGCGCCTGGAACCACGTTTACAGTTGTGTTAGAAGTAGAAGAAAATGCTCCCTCTGGCGAGCATGAGTATGGCGTTGCGGCTTACCCAGAGCCAGAAAATTCTGTTCCTGCCTTTGTAGGAGATGGAACGCTAACGTTTGATTAGACCGTAAAATTCGATCTAGTGAGAACGCTCTACAACAAGAATAGATCTGAGTTTGATTATCCAAAAAATAACTGCTAATAGATTCGCTCATGAATTCAAAATAAACACTAAATTAACTTTGAATTCACGAGAAGTTGTTGTTATAATGTTTAAAGTGGGACAACTACAGCAGTTAAGTTTTTCTAGCAGATTGAGAGCGCTTCATTCGTACCGCCGTTCCTTAACGGTTGCCTCTGTAATGTACGTTAAATCAGTTCTATGGACGATCGGGCGCTGCTAGATCCTCAAGCATTTAATTCACCTGAATATCTGATTCATTAACTCGTTCCAAGGTAATAGCCTGCGAACGTAAAAGAATCCTAGCAACTACCTCTTTCCACGTGTGTTTTCTGCGTCATAAGTCATTAGCTCTGTCATCTCAATTTCTTTCTTTTCATAATTACTAGGAGAAAAACATGGAAGCCTTAGAAACAAAGCCTCTTGGTACCCATCTAGATGATCATGATCATAATTCCGCTGGTACAGCCGATACCCTCAGCCCCGTCGATTCGACTGCTGCTGCAAATACCTCTGTCGGGTCATCAATTCAAGAAACTGAATTAGGTCAATCTTTAAATGCTGCACTAGCTGCACCTGCTGCTCCAGTCGTTGTTACGGCACCTGAACCCCAAGCGGCTGCCCAAGAGGTTCAAGCCTTAGACTTGGAGCAAGCACCCAGTCAAGCTGTAGCACCTACCGCTAACACACCCGTTGGCGACACCCTTAAGCCAGACGATCCATCCGTTGCTAACTCATTGCGCCTGACCACCACCGAATCGGCAGCGTCGGCTCTTGCTGAGGTCATTCCTGGTCTAGATCCCACCACCACTGCACCTCAACCAGGCAACTTAGATTTACAAGGATTTAGCGTCGAGAAAGCGCCAGCGGCAACCGATGATCATGATCACGGTAATCCTGGCACTGCGCCCCAGTTCCACATTTCTCTAGATGATGTAGCTTCGGCAAAAGGCGTTAACTCTGAGGCAACTCGTTTAGTTAAAGATCTAACTCGCAAGTTTGGAACCAAAGGCGATCTGCTCGATCCTGGTAAAGGCAATAACGTTGTAATTGGTGCAGGTGGCAATGATCTAATCTTTGGTGACGGCGGTGGTCTGAACACTATCACCACAGGCAGCGGAGCAGATAGCATTGTGTTGGGAGACGAAACCACCAATCGGATTTTTGACTTTAATCCACTCCGCGATCGCTTTGTTCTGAGCGGTGATCTAGATATCAATAATATCGTTATTGCCCAAGGTAAAAACCCTGGTAAAGGCGGACTCAACCAGCCTCTAGACAGCATCGACAGCACCTTGATCATTGACAAGTCTGACGGGCATATTTTAGCATCGCTCAGCTTTACCAAATCAGAGGTTACATTAGGTGCCGACGGTAAGAAAATAGAGGGCATCGACGATAGCAACTTCTTTAAAGTTGGTGCCGATACGCTGAGTAAAGCCAAAAATTCTGTGTTCTCCAACACCCAACAGGGCAGCGGACAGTTGACTGGAAGCCAAGGGCGCGACAAATTAGTGGGTGGGGACGGCGATGATTTTCTCGCTCCTGGCGATGATACATTTAGCTTCCGTACCGCCAAATCTGGCGCAGAATTCCCCTTTGCCACTGACAGCCCCGGCAGCACTCGGCTCAATCTCGACCTCAAAGGCGGCGTGTTGCGCGTTAACGGAACTTACAAGGACTTTGATGGCGCACCTCTCTTTAGCCAAGGAGAAACGACTCTTGACCCAACCGCCATTCTTCTTAACGGCGCACAAGCTCAGCCATTCATTGATGGGTTCTTGAAGGTTCCTCAAGACGTAGAGGGCAACAAGATCTCTGGAACGCACTTGCACTTTAGTCCGGCAGAAGATGTGCGGGGCAACTTTGCCGATGCTACAGTGGTGCGATACTTCACTAACACAGTTACGGACGCTAAATCTGGAACAATTTCGGGTGAGTTTGAATTAACGCCGCAAGAACAAGCCGCGTTGCTGGCTGGAAACCTCTATGTCAATACTCACACGAACGTAGATTTAGACAAGGATGGTAAAGGCGGATTCCCGACTGGGGAGAATCGTACAAACTTCAATAAAAACGTCGTGCGGTTCGTTTAATCATTCTCGTTAATCATTGAGGGGCGAAGCGCTTAGATATTGCGTTCAGAACTTTTTGAAAAAAATTTGACGAGCAAAGTGTTAAGCGCTTCGTCCTCTAGTTAACGAAATCTTGAAAATTATGGAGAAAACTCATGTTAGATGCGATCGCAGCAATCGACAATCTCGGCATGGAAGACTCAGCATTAGCCGCTGATGTTTCCGCAACAAGTTTAGATACAAATACAGCCCTGTGCGAATCACAAGGTTCTTCCCTGCAAGAGACTGACTTCAATCAAGCTCTGATGGATATGCTGTCCAGTCTGGCTGCCCTAGATGCCGCTGCACCATCCCTGCAAGTGGTTTCAGGTCAGTCCTTAGAAGATGCTCTGGCAGATGCAATACCGGGCTTAGATCCCACAACCGTAACGCCACCCGATCCATTGGCTCCAGATTCGCTCTCCAGCCTGGATGTGCCAGCCGATGCTAACAATCCATCGCTAGAAATAGTTTCAGGTCAGTCTTTGGAAGGTGCTTTAGCAGATGTCATACCCGGCTTAGATCCTACGACCGTCACACCACCCGATCTGCTGGCTCAAGAGGCGAGTTTGAACCCGTTTATGATGGCTACCGTCAGCGAACTAGATAATGCAGATCTAGGTAAAGCGTTCCAAACGGTCAGTGATGGCTTTGAAGGTTTGAGCGATAGCTTTGAACGATTGGCAGCGTCCTTTTTAGCGCCAGATGGTGACTTTGATCCTACGGCGATCGCGCTTAATAGTGATGATGCTGTCGATCTAAAAGTGAAGAACCTAGCGATCGATAATGCTGTTAGCGATACCGATCTTGATACCGACAAGATAGCGATCGCTGACGTAACCAGTGATACTGCTGATACCAAGATTGACAAGATAGCGATCGCTAATGATCCCAACACTATTAACGCTGATTTTGGTATTGGCGACATGATCAGCAATACCAAGAGTTCCGCTTTGGGAACGGACTTCAACCTAGATTTTAGTGCCCTGAAAGTAAATGTTGATCAAGTCAGTCGAGGCTTACAGTTTTTGGTACAGCAGCTTGAAGCAGCATTTGAATGTGATGATTTAGCACCAACAACGCTATCAACTTTTAATTCTTCACGCTAACCAGCGAACCAGCGCCTTATCTGGTGCCCCAATCTCCTCAACCGAAGTGTAAAAGTAGTTTTCCCAGCCTACCTCTGGTAAACCTGCAAACAACATCAGGTTGAGGGGATATTGTTCGCTATCGGTACAGCGCCGAAAGTCATCTCGGAACAAAAAGATTGATTTGTTAAGCGCGATCGCCACCCCCAACTCCACCATTACACCCTCATCAGGAGGTGTGCCATTGACAATGGCAAAAATTCCATCACATTTCTTCACATCATTCAAATCTGCCTGCGCCACTTGATACGCCCATCCTGGCTGAGAAAAATCAACCTGATTATTGCGCTCAAACGGTTCCCATACCTCAGCCCCCAAGCCTTCTAGCGATCGCACAATAGGCGGCAACAGCAGGGCTTTTTGTTGAGCGGAGAACCCATAGGGGCTAGCCAAATAGATAATTTTGCGAGTCATGTCTGTCTCGGTGCGACTGAAAGATACTGGCAGTATCATCAGTCTAGTATCATCAGGCAACTTATTATCAGGCAAGCTGGGGCAGGCTATGGTGCAACTAAAATCTTGGCAGTGGCTCATATTGATCAGCCCGATCGCCATCCTCGTCAGTTTCTTGCTCATTGCCGCAGGACTACAAATTCATGAGTGGGGCATCAATTGGATCTGGGGATTAGTGCCGCTGTTGCTATTGGGCTGGCGTTGGCTGTTAGTCAAATGGACACAGCCCGAAATCCGTCAGGTCGAAGCCGCGATCGCAGAGGTTAATCGAGAACTCAAATCTTCTGAGGCAAAAATAAGCGATGGGAACACAGGCGACCAAGCCACAACCGTCCTTCAAGAAATTCTGCTAGCCGCACAAAGCGATCGCCCAGTTTGGGAAGACTGGCAAACCTTCTGGAAACGCTGTCAAGATCTAGTGGTGGCGATCGCCCACATCCACCATCCTGAAGTCAAATATCCTCTGCTCAATATCTATGTGCCGCAAGCCTACGGACTGATTCGGGGAACGGTAGATGACATGGATCAGTGGATGCAAAAGCTATCGCCCGTACTGAGTCAATTAACCGTTGGACAAGCCTATCAAGGCTACGAAGTTTACCGCAAGTTAGAACCATCGGCACGCAAGCTGGGACAAGTTTGGGATTGGGCACAGTGGGTCTTAAACCCTGTTGTAGCAGTTGCAAAACGCGCTAGTCAACCCTCTAGCAACCAGGCTAATCAGCAGCTATTGTTCAACCTTAGCCAACTTCTACGAGAAGCGGCTTTGCGCAATTTATGTCAGCAAGCGATCGCCCTTTACGGCGGCACTGCCCTCCCCGATGCTTTCGGAACCTCAACAGACTCCGCCATTCCCCTCGCCAAAACCCAAACCCTGCGCGACATCCTCTCCCAAGCCCAGCCAGCCGAAGTCATCGCACAAAAGCCTCTCAACATTCTGCTGGTCGGACGTACCGGAGCCGGAAAAAGCAGCCTGATCAACACGCTGTTTCAAGCCGATCTACTCCAACGCGGACAGGTTCAAACCGAGTTTCTCACCGTCGATATACTGCCTAGCACCGATCAAATTCAGAGCTACCAATGGCAATCGGATGGTGAAACGTTAATACTTTGGGACACTCCAGGTTACGAACAAGTCAACCGCAGCGATTTTCGAGAACAGGTCTTGGACTTTGGCACAGAAGCCGATCTCCTTATCATCGTCACACCCGCCCTCGATCCAGCGCTGCAAATGGATGTAGATTTTCTCAAAGAAATGCAAGATTTAGAGCTGCCGACTTTGGCGATCGTTTCTCAGGTCGATCGCCTTCGCCCCCTGCGCGAGTGGGAGCCGCCCTACGACTGGCAATGGGGCGATCGACCCAAGGAAATCGCTATTCGGGAAGCGGTTGAATATCGGGCGCAGCTTTTAGGCGAGTTTTGCGATCGGGTGTTGCCCATTGTGACAAATGATTCTACGGCAAGTGATTCTGGACGAATGGCTTGGGGAGTAGAGGCACTGTCGTTAGCCTTGATAGAAGCGATCGCTCCGGCAAAACAACTCCGCCTCGCCCATTTTCTGCGCAACTTAGATGCCCGAACGATCGCGGCAGCAAAAATCATCGATCGCTACACATTGCAAATGACAACAACTCAAGGGCTAACCCTGTTCCTCAAAAGCCCAGTCCTACAATTCATTTCTACCCTGTCTACCGGAACGCCAGCCTTGGCGTATGTGCTAGCACAAAAGATTCCCGTCGAGCAGTTGCCTGTGGTCATTGGCAAACTTCAGATGGCATACGATCTGTTTTTACTACTCAACCCTAAGGGCAATCCTTTAAGCTTCGATTTGCGATCGTTCTGGTCGTTATTAATAGAAAATTCTGCCCCCACCGATCGCGCTGCTGGGGCGTTAGGTCATGCATTGGTAGAGTACTGGACGCAGGATTTGACAGTAGAGCAGTTGCAGGAACGATTCAATTATTATTTGAATCAATCAGCATAATCAATTCAGCAATGATCAAAGCCCCTCTCCTGAAGGAAAGGGATTGGGGAGATTATCTAGCTGCGTTGCCCTATCTTTGTTTATCCTATGAGTTAGACCATTCACACGATCGCCATTAGATTCATGTCACATAGTAAGTGGGCAACCATTCAACGGCAAAAAGCCAAGACAGACGCAGGCAAAGGGGCAACTTCGGCAAAAATGTCGCGGGCAATTATTATCGCGGCTCGCACAGGCGTACCCGACCCTACTAGCAATTTTCAGCTTCGGACTGCCATCGATCAGGCAAAGGCGGCAGGGGTTCCTAAGGAGAATATTGAACGGGCGATCGCCAAAGGGGCAGGTACCTTTGGCGGCGAAGATGCCCTAGAAGCCATCCGCTACGAGGGCTACGGAGCAGGCGGCGTGGCGGTCATTGTTGAGGCATTGACCGATAACCGAAATCGCACCGCCGGAGATTTGCGATCGGCATTTAGTAAGCGGGGCGGGAACATGGGCGAAACGGGCTGTGTAAGCTGGATGTTCGACCAGAAGGGCGATAATCGCAATCGCACCGCCGGAGATTTGCGATCGGCATTTAGTAAGCGGGGCGGGAACATGGGCGAAACGGGCTGTGTCATCTGGATGTTTGACCAGAAGGGCGTTGCTACTGTTAAGGCACATCCGCCTGCAAGCAAAAAGGAACGGGCGGTCTTGGATGAAGAGGCTCTACTAGAAGCGGCACTAGAAGGCGGTGCAGAGACTTATGAACTCATTGAATTTGAAGAAGATCTGCCGGGTGCAGAAATTTTTACCGAACCGACCAACCTGGAGCAGCTTGTCAAAAGCCTTAAAGAACAAGGTTATCTGGTGGAACAAGCCGAACTCCGCTGGATTCCTAACAACAGCGTTGAAGTGACCGATGCAGAACAGGCGCGATCGCTGCTCCGCATGATGGATGTTTTGCAAGAACTAGACGATGTGCAAAGCGTAACTGCCAACTTTGAAATGGCGGATGAGCTAATGTCGCTGAGTATGGGTTGAGGTGAGTCGCGGTTATAGGGAAGGGGCGATCGGGGTTTATGGAGTAACCAATTCCTCTAGAAGGATGAAAGCTTGAGATAGTATTATGGCTAGGAAGTTATGCTAATTCTAATTGGTGTAATACTTTCTAAAGAGTATTACACCAATTTAGTTCAGTACGTCAGTAGTTAAGCTGAACAAAGAGCGCATAAAAAACACATTACAAGCTGAAGCCTATGAATATTAATGCCTCTATCATTGATCAGCGTTTAGAATCGGTCATTGCTTCGATCAGACAGCAGGCTAATGACGAATTACATATCACTGAACCAGTTAAACTTAAGTCCCTGGCGTTTGTCTATTTGTGTGTCAAAACCATCTTAGATTTAGAGGAAGCCAGCACTTTCGATTGTTTAACTGAAGGAGGAGGAGATTTTGGCGTAGATGCAATGCATATTTCCGAAGAATATGACGGCGAATTTACAGTTAGCTTATTCCAAGGAAAATATAAAGATAAGCTAGAAGGCAATGCTAATTTTCCTGAAGGTGGGGTAACAGCTCTAATCAATGCGATCAAGTATTTGTTTGATCCTACTGCAAGACTAGAGCACATTAATCAAAATCTAGCTACTAAAGTAGAAGAAGCCCGTAGCTTAATTCGAGACGGATACATTCCACAAGTGCGGGCACTGGCATGTAACAATGGATTGAAATGGAACCAAGCCGCTCAGGAAGCAATTGATAGGACTGGATTCGGCGATCAGGTTTCATGGGAACACGTCAATCACGATCGTCTAATAACCGT
>Ga0209591_10002549_pt1 | contig 21786 bp, 17 predicted proteins | sample MAT01_FD_187207 | JGI IMG/M metagenome (GOLD analysis project Ga0209591, IMG submission 187207) | Freshwater microbial communities from Lake Fryxell liftoff mats and glacier meltwater in Antarctica - MAT-01 (SPAdes) (version 2) | ecosystem: Environmental > Aquatic > Freshwater > Ice > Liftoff... | reverse complement strand
GAGAAATCAGTGGCGTATCAACACACGAAATTCGCCACGAGTTACACTGCTGGCGACATAGGGCTGCTGGCTTAGGTGGACGAAAGGCATGGCAAATTGAGCTGTCCGGCGACTCAGCGGATTTTGAAGCTAGAGCATGGCAAGTAAGGGCGGAGCTGCAACCAGTTCCTGGACTGCGAGGGCGCGACGATCCATATTGTTTAGGATACTCTGCCTTTGAAGTAGAGAAAAAGACAGGGTCGCAGGGCAAGATGTGAAGTTCTGAACGAGAAGACTCCCCCATTACGTGATGAAGTCTTTTGAGAGAGAATAGAGACATGACGAAGATACTAGCGAGAGCAGTACTATTTATCTGCGCAACGTCGGCTTGGGGACAGACCAACATAGGCGCACAGAAACCTGAAGCCTCAATCCCCTTCAAGATGACCACGACGGCCACCTTTGGCCTTCCCTGGCGGATTGCCTTTTTGCCAGATGGCAAGATGCTGGTGACCGAGAAAATTGGACCGATTTGGCTGGTTTCTGCCGAGGGAGAAAAGATCGCTCCGTTGGGCGGTACTCCCGCTGTGTATTGGCAGGGCCAGAACGGCATGCTGGGTGTCTTCGTTTCGCCCAATTATGCTGCTGACCAGAGTGTATACATCACCTACATTGAACCGGGCGACTACGGCGGGGGCCAGGCATTGGCCCGAGCCAAGCTGAACCTGGGAAAGATTCCGCGAATCGAGAATCTTGAGGTGCTATGGCGTCAGATGCCCCGTGGCAAGGGCGGCCAGGCGGGTGGGCAGATCGCCTTTGCTCCCGACGGCAAGTCTATCTTCATGTCTGTTGGCGACCGACAGCGCATGACTCCGGCCCAGGATCCGAATCAGCCCGTGGGCAAGATCCTGCACTTGACGCTTGACGGTAAGCCCGCTGCCGACAACCCCATGTTCGGCAAGGGCGGCGAGCAGACGATTGCCTTGATCGATCCGCCCCGTGACACCGAACAAGCCAAGACGGCGAAAGTAGTGAGCAACTACACGTTTCCCAGCTCCAACCAGACGCTGGCCGAAACATGGGCCTCTGGTTTTCGCGCCCCGTATGGCCTCGCGTTTTCGCCCACTGGCGAATTGTGGGAAGTGGAGCATGGCCCGAGAGGCGGCGATGAGTTGAATCTGATCGAAAAGGGCAAAAACTATGGTTGGCCCATGGTCTCCTTCGGCATGAACTATAACGAAGTGCCGATTCCGAGTCATGACTCGCAGCCCCAGTTCGCCAAACCGGTTCTCTATTGGACCCCCGTCATCGCCCCGGGGAACCTGATGTTCTATCGCGGCACCAAGACCTTCCCGCAGTGGGACGGCAGCGGCTTTGTCAGCGGGATGGGGACAATGACGCTCAACCGGATTCTCTTTGACGGCAAGGGCGGTGCCAAGACGGCAGAGCGCTGGGCGGTTGGCAAGCGCATTCGCGATATTGCCGAAGCTCCAGATGGTTCGTTGTGGCTACTCGAAGACGCTAATCCAGGCGCGATGATCCACGTAACTCCTAAGTAATCGTATTGAAGTGCCAAAGTTGTTGCTGGACTCAATGAAGACGCTGGCGTTTATGCTCTTGGCGACCGGATTGTTCGCCGTTGAACAACCTGTTCCGTATAGCCACAAAGTACACCTGTCGATGGGGCTGAAGTGTAATTCATGCCACAAGAACGCGGACCCGGGTGAGGCGATGGGGCTACCGGCAGAAAGCTTCTGCATGAGCTGTCATCAAGCTATAAAGACCGGCAGCCCGCACATCCAGAAGCTGGCTGTAGCGGCGCGGGAGAAGCAGCCGATTCCTTGGGTACGCGTATACAAGTTGCCGGCCTTCGTCTATTTCAGCCACCGTGTGCACACCAAAGCTGGTGCCACGTGTGAAGCCTGCCACGGACCAGTGCGCGAGCGTGAAGTGATTACCAAAGAGGTGTCGCTCAGTATGAAATCCTGCATGGCCTGTCACGCAGAAAAAAAGGCCCAGAATGAGTGTACGACCTGCCACGAAGAGAAGTAAGGCAGAGGGGCAAAGCAAAGTTTTTAAAAAGCCTGAACACCAGCCAAGTACAAAATCTATTTTGAAATCAACTACTTGAATGCATACTCTGACGGCTGCAACAGGTCTTGGAACAGAAATGTCACCATCTTGGAGCGTGAAGTTGGCATCCTAGGAGTAATGAAAGTGCTTGCCGGTCTGCTTGTCTTGTTTTCTTTGGTCCCCATCTCCTTCGCTCAATCCGTCGCAGGACTTGGCGGCATCTCCGGCACCGTCAGTGACGCATCAGGAGCACGGATCCCCGAAGCTGAAATTGTTGTCCGCAATGCCGAGAGCGGCGTTCGCCGAGCACTCACCACCAATGCCGCAGGCGTCTTTACAGCCGGTTCGCTCGTCCCTGCCGATGGCTATGTTGTAACCGTCACAAAGCAAGGCTTCAGTCGCACGGAAGCCAAAGCCGTTCTTGTGCAGGTAGGTCAACTCGTCGACATCAAATTCACTCTCACTGTCGCGTCCTCCTCCACAACAGTTGAAGTCAATACCGACGCCCCAACCGTCGACACCGCCAAGACCGGCGTCAGTCAGGTTGTTGACCAAGCCCAGATCCTGAACCTCCCGATCAATGGCCGTCGCGTCGATTCCTTTGTTCTACTCACCCCGGGAGTGACCAACGACGGCAACTTCGGTGCACTCACATTCCGGGGGGTGCCCGGCGGCAATGCCTTCCTGCAAGACGGTAACGATTCCACACAGCAGTACTACAACGAAAACGCAGGCCGGACGCGCATCTCCTCCAATATTTCGCAAGACACGGTTCAGGAATTCCAGGTCATCACCGGCGGGTCGGCTGAATTCGGCCGCGCCTCGGGCGGCGTCGTCAACACGGTCACTAAATCCGGCGGCAACTCTGTCCACGGTACTGCCTTCTGGTTCTTCCGAAATCAGAATTTCAATGCTCGCGATCGCTACGCCGCTTTCCGTGCCGATGAGCGTCGCGATCAGTTCGGCGGCTCCATCGGCGGCCCCATCAAGAAGGACAAACTCTTTTACTTCTTCAATACCGAACTTACCCGCCGCAACTTTCCGCTGATCTCGAGCAATACGTTCCAACCCCTTTTTAGTAGCACCGGCACCTATGTCGCCGCCTGCACCGCCTCTGCTGTCCAGTGCGAAAACGCCCGCAAGTTCATTGATCGCGCCAACGTTATCATTCCCCGTCGCGCCGATCAGGAAACGCTCTTCGGGAAATTCGACTACCGGCTGAACGACCGCAACTCCTTCAGCGCCAGCTTCAATTACCTGCGCTGGATTTCTCCCAGCGGCATACAGTCCGCCGCCGTCCTCAACAACGGTGGGGCGATCGGCAATAACGGTCTGTCGACCGTTCGCGCCCGTAATGCCCGCCTCGCCTGGACCTCGCTGGTTTCCAATACTGTGGTGAATGAGTTTCGCTTCGGCTGGTTCAAGGACCGCCAGGCCGACGACGTGTCCAGCCAGTATTTGCCCTACACCGGTTTTGCCGGCACCCTTACCATCAATGGGGTTTCCAACCTTGGCACTGCCAATTACTTACCCCGAGTCCAGCCCACTGAGGACCGCTTCCAGTTTGCCGACAATCTCTCTGTCACCTGGGGCCGCCACCTCGTCAAGTTCGGTTTCGACACCGCCCAGACGCGCGACGTCATCGACCAACTCCTCAATGGCCGCGGCACATATATCTATGCGAGCGTCACCAACTTCGCCCTCGACCTGACCGACAACCTGACGGGGGCCAAGCGCTGGCAAAGCTACAGCCAGACCTTTGGTTCGCCCCTTTCGCGCGTCTGGACTCGCGACTACAACTTCTTCGCTCAAGACCAGTTCCGTGTAAACACCCGGCTCAGTCTGAACTACGGGCTCCGCTACGAACTCGCGACTTTTACCCAACCGCAGGCGGCCGTCCCTGGCTACGATCTCACCGGTCGTATTCCACAACCCAGGAAGAACGTGGCACCTCGCCTGGGTATTGCCTACACGTTGGTACCCGACAAGACTGTCCTCCGCGGAAGTTGGGGTATGTTTTACTCTCGCTTTGCCTCGGCACTGATCACAAACCTGAATACATCGAATATTCAGCAACAGTCCTTTTCACTGCAGAGCAACAACGTCACAAACCTTGCCTCTGGCCCGGTGTTCCCAAACATCCTTAGTTCCAGCGTCGGCCTGGCTGCGGGCACGCGCAGCATCAGCTATGCCGGTGAGAAGTTCCGCACTCCGTACACCCTCCAGGGCGACCTTGGCATTGAACAGGCCGTGACCCGCGACACCACACTCACCGTAAGTTGGGCCTTCAATCGCGGCGTTCGGATGCTGACCATTCGAGATGCGAACGCCGGCCCCCTGGGCGACCCTGCGACTTACCGCATTAACGATGCAGCAGGTAATCAGGTAGGCTCCTACACAACCCCTGTCTACCGCCTCGCAAACCGCATCGACCGCAACTTCCAGCGCGTCAACGTGGTCGAGGCAGGTGGCAACCTCTGGTACAACGCCATGCTGGTTCAGTTCCGCAACCGCAAGATGAATTTCGGCCCACTCCGCACCAGTGGCAGCATTAGTTACACCTGGGCTCACACCATCGACGAAAATCTCGGTAATGGCGGTAATGTCTTTTTCAGCGGCGGCCCTTCCTCTTATTACAACGGGGACTACCGGGGCGAGAAAGGCTCCTCACAACTCGACCAGCGCCATCGCCTTGTCGTCGCACAAACGATCGGCTATAAACCCTTGAAGAGCGACAGCGCCTTCGCCAAGTACATCGTCAATGACTGGCAGCTCTCCATGCTTGGCACTTTCGCCAGCGCCTTCGGTACTACCGCAACCGTCAATGGCGCGGGCATTGTCATCCCCGGCCTGCCGGCCGCCTTCACCGCCAGCCTCAATGGCCTCGGTGGTGATAACCGCGTCCCCTTCCTGCCACGCAATTGGCTTGATGTCGACCAAACCCGCCGCATCGACGCCCGCATGTCCAAGCTCTTTCGAGTCACCGAGCGCTATGTCGCAACCTTCAACTTTGAAGCCTTCAACCTCTTCAATACTCCGTCCGATACCAGTCGCCGCAATCAGCTTTACAATGTTTCCGGTGGCAACATCCTGAATCCCGTGGGCAATTACGGCGAAGGCTTTGCCAGCGCTGGCTTCCCGGACGGCACCAACGTCCGCCGCCTCCAGTTGAGCCTGCGTCTCCAGTACTAATATGACTTTTACCGACGAACTCGCGAGGCTCCTACCCCCCGATATCCCTAACCGGGATCGCCTGGTCACCATCGCCGCCCAGCACCTTGACCTGATCGTTGAAGCGAACAAGACACTCAACCTGACGCGCATCGTCGATATCCGCGAGGCCGCCATCAAACACGTTCTCGACTCGGTGCTGCCCTGGAAGCTTTTCTCAGGGGCAGCCATTGTTGTAGACGCTGGCACTGGCGCCGGGCTGCCCGGTATCCCGCTTTCGGTGGTTCTGCCTCAAACCAAATTTGTACTTCTTGAGTCGGTGCAGAAGAAGACCCGTTTCGTCGAATCGGCGATTGTAACGCTTGGGCTGAGAAATATTGAGGCCGTGCCCCTTCGAGCTGAAGACTGGCTCAAATACCACCACGCAGATATCATCACCGCACGCGCGGTTGCACCTCTGGAACGGGCCATTCCACTTTTTGGACCCGCCATCCAGCAAGGTTCTCGCGCGCTTTTCTACAAGGGGCCCGATGTCCACAACGAAATCGAAATCGCCTATGCCGAGACCCGCAAACGATACTTCACCACCCGGGAAATCTTCCGCTACGAACTCCCCGACAGCCTTGGCACCCGCACGATTGTCGAAGTGGTAAAAGGAAATAAAGATGCCTAGTTACACCGTTCGTACTTCCACGGCGCAGTACGATGCAATCGTCGAGCGCAATATCCTATCCCGCCTCGCCGAATACCTGCCTGCCAATATCAGTCAGATCTTTGTCGTCACCACGCGCGACGTCTGGAACTATCACGCCAAGGCGATGGTAGACGCCCTTGACGGCCGCAAGCACCATGTCTTGTTCTTCCCCGGAGGCGAAGACAAAAAGCGCATCAGCGAAGTTGAGGCACTGGCTGAACAAATGATGACCGCAGGTGCAGACCGCGCCAGCTTGGTCATCGGCTTTGGTGGCGGCATCGTCACCGATGTTGCCGGCTTTCTTGCTGCGATCTTCCTGCGAGGCATTCCGGTTCTTCAGATTCCCACCACACTGCTTGGCCAGGTCGACGCAGCCGTTGGCGGCAAGACTGGGGTTAACCTCGTCTCGGGCAAAAACCTGATCGGCAGCTTTCACCAGCCACTGGCCGTGCTGATCGACCCCGAGGTGCTGCGCACGCTGCCAGAGCGGGAATACCGCGCCGGCCTATATGAAGTACTCAAGTGCGGTGTCATCCGTAGCAAAACCCTTTTTGACCAGATGGCATTTCAGTCAGCCGATATCCTTGGCCAACACCCGGGGATCGTCGAATCGATTATCTGCGAAAGTGTCCGCATCAAGTGCGAAGTGGTCACCGCCGACGAGAAAGAAGGCGACCTGCGGCGCATTCTGAACTTCGGCCACACCATCGGCCATGCCCTCGAAGCAGAGACCAAGTACACTCGCTTCCTGCACGGTGAGGCTGTCGCCTTCGGGATGAACGCGGCCACTCATCTTGCCCATTTGAATGGCACTCTACCTCTGGCCGATTGCAATACGATCCTCAAATGCATCGAACTCTTCGGGCCTATCCCGAAGCTCGACGGCATCTCGGCAGACACGCTACTCAATCGCCTCGGCTCAGACAAGAAGACGCTTCACGGCAAGGTGCACTTTGTTCTGCCCACCCGCATTGGCGAAGTCACGATTATCACCGGCATCGACAGCGGTCTGATTCTCGAAGCTACTGCCGCTGCACTGGCGACCAGCTAAATGGCAGTCGGTGGTACCAAGCCGAAGCCGGAATTTAGCGAGGCGGAATCGTCGGCCTGGGTGCGCGATATGTTTGGCCGGGTCGCCCCTCGATACGACCTGCTCAATCGCATCCTGAGCATGCAGATCGACCGGCTCTGGCGCTGGCGCACCGCCCGCATCCTGAAGCCCTGGCTGCAGCCGCAAGCCCGTGTGCTCGACCTCTGTTGCGGCACGGGAGACCTGCTGGTTGCTCTTGAAGCGGTGGCACCCGCCCGCTACATTGGCGCGGATTTCTGCTTCCCGATGCTGGTGCGCACTAACGAGAAGTCCAAGTCTCCGCTGCTTGAGGCCGACGGCCTTCTTTTGCCTTTGCAGTCTGACAGTCTGGACCTGATCACTATTGGTTTTGGCTTCCGTAATTTCGTCAACTACCGCAGCGGCCTTGATGAGCTACTGCGTGTGCTCAAGCCTGGCGGTCACCTGGCCGTGCTCGAATTCACTCAGCCGCCCAACGGCCTCGTGCGCAGCTTCATGGGCTTCTGGAATCGTTATGTGATGGACCCGATTGGCCGCCTGGTTTCCGGCCAGGGCGACGCCTACCAATATCTTCCCGAGAGCGTCTCCCGATTCCCTAACGCACCGCTGCTAGCCCAGATGATGAGCGAGCGGGGATTTGCTGAAGTCAGCTTCCAGTATTTCGATGCCGGCATAGTTGCGCTGCATCTGGCGCAGAAGCCGCGCTAGCGTAGCTTCGTACCGATCACTTCGCCCGAGACGATGATCTCGACCCGGCGATTCTGCTGGCGCCCCTTGGCAGTTGTGTTGTCCGACACGGGCTTCTCTTTGCCGAAGCCCTGCGCGGTCAGATTAGTTGCAGCGATCCCCTGAGTCTCAAGGTAAGCCCTCACCGCCTCGGCACGTTGCTCGCTCAGTCGCTGGTTCATTGATTCGCTTCCGGTGGCATCGGTATAACCTTCAGATTCGAGCTTCAAACCTGGATGGGCCAGCACTAAGCCAGAAAGCCGGGCGAGCTTTTCACGAGCCTCCGGGCGCAGCGTAGCCTTGCCGATATCGAAGAGCAGATCGCCCAAATTGACGACAAGGCCCCGCTCGCTTTCCTTCGTCTCTAAGACCTGATTGAACTGGGCGAAGAGCCGCTCGCGTATCGCCACCTTATCGGCCTCCGCTTTGCCCGCCAACGCCCGTGCTTCCTCAGCCAGCTTACGGGAAGCTTCTTCCTGCAAGACAGCCTTGCGCCGCTCTTCTTCAAGCCGAGCGCGCTCCTGTTCGAGCTTGGCGCTTGCCATCTCTGCTTCTATACGCCGGCGCTCTTCTGCCTCGCGTGCCGCTTGGGCGCGGAGACTGGCCGCCTCGGCCTTGGCCCGCTCAAGTTCCGCAGTGATGCGCTTCGATTCTTCCAGTTTGCGCTGCTCCTCAGTTTGCCTCTGCCGATCTTCGGCCACGGCACGGCGCCTGGCCTCTTCTTCGGTAGCCTTCTTGGCCGCTGCTTCACGCGCAGCAGCTGCGGCGCGCTCAGCGTCCAGGCGCTCTTCTTCGGCACGCTTCACGGCTACTGCCCTCGCATCTTCGGCTCGCTGGACGGCATCACGAGCCATCATCGCCGTGGGCTTGGCCTCACGCTTGCGCAGTTGATACTCCTCGGCCTGCTTTAGACTCGACTCGGCCTTGAGCATCACCTCCGGGGCGTACTTGTCAGCCTTGACGCTCTTGGCGATGAGCAAGGCGTTGCGGGCCTGATAGAGCTCAAGTGGCACCTTGGGATCGAGAGTCATCTTTATTGGATTTGCCATCTTGGCGTACTCCCCGCGTTGCAGGAGTTCGTACTTGGCGTCGATGGTCTCAAAGCGGCCTTGTGTGTCCTGGCGCAGTTCATTCTCAGCCACGATCAGATCGCTCGGCATCGTTACGGCAAAATAGGGCTCGGCCGTCACCAGTAGCCCAAAAGCCTGTAATTCGGTAGTGACACTAAGCTTGCTGCGACCTCCAGAAAGCTGCACCTCACCCAGATTCTGTGGGCGTCCCTCCGGGGTAATCGCCCACAGAACGTAGGTCAGATACTCGTTGCCAAATTTGGTGGCGCCTTCCATATTGCGAATCTCGAAGTCAATCTGGATCCGCCCCGCCTTACTTTCGACCTTAGCTTTGCCAAGGGCCTGCGGCATCTGCGCAGTGCCTTTAAAGTCAACGTTGGTTGCGCCCATACGGTGACGGTAGTTCACCGCCTTCGTGCTTTTAGCTACAACCTCCGCCTTGAAGGTGACAATCGGAGGCTCTTGGGCGAAGAGCCCAAGACTAAGGGAAAATAGCAGTAATTTCATAGGCAGTTCTCTCTGGAAAGACGAGCCTCAGGGCTGATCTGTTTCGCTTATGCTGCAGTCCAGCCGCCATCGATGGTGATCACGCTGCCGTTGACGAAGGCTGCTTCCTGCGAGCAGAGGTAGAGTGCAAGATGTGCAATCTCTTCGGGCTTGCCAAGGCGGCCAATCGGCTGGCGCTGGTTCAATTCGCCCCGAACCTTGTCTTTTTCATGCTTGTGATACTTCTCAAGATAGCCCTCGACAAAGGGCGTGTCGACCGTGCCGGGGCAAATGCAGTTTACGCGGAACTCTGTGGGATAGTCGACGGCAAGCTGACGCGTCATGGCAACCACTGCGCCTTTGCTTGCGCAGTAGCCGAAGCGGCGACGCACGCCTATCAGGCCGGCAACACTGCCGATATTGACCATCGCGCCGTGGCTGGCAATCAGAAGAGGTACGGCATGCTTGGTCACAATGAACATGCCCGTGACATTCACCTTGAAGATCTTCTCGAAATCGGAGACTTCGGTCTCAGTTACGCCGCCAACAAGGCCGATACCGGCGTTGTTGACCAGTAGATCGAGATGAGGAATCTGCTGGAAGACGTGCTTGACAGATTCTTCGCTGGTGATATCGCAATGCATCGCCCGGCTGCCGGGCAGTTCTGCAGCCAGAGCCTCAGCTTTGTTTGTGTCAATGTCGGCGACGATCACGCTCGCGCCGGCTTGGCTGAATGCACGGCAGGTGCGCTCACCGATGCCGCTTGCGCCGCCGGTGACAAGCGCAACTTTTCCGTCTAGTCGAAAGGGGGTGGTTGGTTCCATAAGAAAGAAAGGGTTAAAAGTTCCTCCTTGATTATGTTCCATTCGAGCTAAGGTAGACGCGAGATAAAAATCAGCATTTTCACCCAGCCTGCAATCCTATACCGCGCCGATTCTAAGGATAGGACAAATGGATCTCAAGGAACCAAGATACGGTGCACGCGATCTCACGATCGATTTCGTTCGTGGATTGTGCCTTCCGCTGATGATGATCGATCATTTGCGCAACCACTGGATCTCCATTTTTACGTATCGTCCGCTTGGCTTCTTCTGCGCTGCCGCAGTCTTTGTATTCCTCTCCGGGTTTTCGCTGGCCAAATACTACACACGCTACCTCGGAGCTCCCGACCCCTTTAGTATCTATCGCCACATCTGGCGTCGAGCGGCCCAAGCCTATGGCTTGCACCTCTGCGTTGCGGTCATCACCCTGACCCTTGCCATCTATGCTCCTTTTGGAAGAGAAGTCGAAGACGCGGTGAATCGTCCATGGAAGGCGCTGGTGAGTTCCGCTCTACTGAACTCGGATGCGCCTCTGCTTGAGTTTCTACCGATGTACATTTTCTTTCTGCTCTGCACCCCCTGGATTCTTAAACGATTTCAGGGTGGACACGAGAAGTCGATTCTGGGCCCCAGCTTTCTGCTGTGGTTGGCTGCGCAGTCTGGTTACAGCTTGCCGCTGCCGCCATTTAACACAGTCTTTGACAGCGCCGGATGGCAGTTTCTGTTTGTGACTTCGCTCTATTTAGGCTTCACACAAGCGACGCAGCCACTGGAGCGGCCGCAGGAAAGCAAGGCGCTCAATCTGGCGCTCTTCGGCTGCATGACGACCCTCGTAATACTTCGACATGCCGAAATATTCGGGCTCGAGGGATTCTCTCAGGCCATCCCCGCCTGGTGGATCGACCGCAGCCACGCCGGGCCGTTGATGATTCTCAACCTTTACCTGTGGGTGGCTTTCCTGTGGTTGGTGCCTGCGCCGCTGCTGAGGCTGGCGCGGCAGGGAAGAGTTTTTGTAGCGGTGGGCCACTACGACTTGCCTGTCTTTGCCTGGCAGGTGCTGCTCTTCTATGTGTTCATGAGCTGGTTCCCGCAGCTTTACCGGTACTCGATTCTTGAGCAGGCGCTGGTGATTTGCTTTGCCGTTGTCTGCCTGGTCTTCCCCGTCAGTCTCTTTCTGGCCGCACCCCAACCCAGGAGTCGTCCGATTTCTTTATCCCAAATCGAAGAGGGCACCAAGCTCTTGCTGTGATTGAAAGTACCGCCCTGTGTTAGGTTTGTGAAAAGTGCTTTATGACCATCCGCAGCAGCCACCGATCCCTGACGGGTGGATCTTTCGTTCACTATTGGCTTTCGCGGCGCTGATGCGCAGCAGTGGAGCTTTGATCGCAATGGTCACCAGTGCGATCCTCCTGCACCTGTTAATAGAGAAGTGGCACTATTTCATCCCAATGCCGAGAATGCTGGCTGCAAACCTGCTTCGGGCAATTCCCGAGTTGATTATGGGGCTGCTGATCTCATGGTTGCTCTTGCGTTTTGCCCATCGAGCCAAGCTCAGTGATTTAGGCCTCCCGCTACTGCGTTCAGCAATCGCCGAAACGCTTCTTTCCATACTGGGAGGCGGGCTGATGATTGCTCTGCTTGTCGTTCCCCTTCTGATAATGGGAATGGGTGAGATTGCCAGTGCAGAAACTAAAATTCGAGGCCCCTATGGGCTGGTCGTACTCATTTTGCTGCTTTTCATTGCTGCCTTAAGTGAAGAGTTGATCCTGCGTGGCTATGTGTTTCAGACCCTGGTGCAGCCGCTCCATCTGCTAGGGGCTGTCCTTGTTACGAGCGCCCCGTTTGCCCTCCTCCATTGGAACAATCCTGGGGCTAACGAATACACAATGGTAAATACTTTCCTTGCCGGAGCGGTACTGGGAATGCTGATGGCCTGGAGGCGAAGCCTGTGGGCAGCAGCAGGCGCGCACTTTGGCTGGAATTTTGCGACTGTGCTCTTTGGCCTGAACGTGAGCGGAATGGCGGTTCCAGTGGTGCCGTTTAGGATCCGGTGGAAGTTGGATGAGATTTGGACCGGAGGTAATTACGGACCGGAGGGTGGGCTCCCGTGCATGGTGCTGTTGAGTGCGCTGCTACTGGTGCTGATTCGTCTTTATTACCATCGCGGGGAAAGCCTGGCAACTGAATGAAGAATATCCCGTGGTTGTTGCTGCCGGGCCTGCTGCTGGAGGCGGTCTTCTATTTCTTGCCCGCCTGGCCTGCATTCGCCAAGCGTTTTGGCAAAATGAATCGCTACCTTCAGGCATTGCTGATCTGGCTTAGCGGGGTTGTGCCAGTGTTGGTGCTGCATGCAGCGTTAGGGCAGAAGGCTGTGGAGTTTCCACTCCTGGCTGTTTCACTCGCTATCGTCTGCTTGTGGTTTCTGGTGCTCCCTCACCGGCCTGTCGCCGACCTGCTGCTTTTAGGTTTGCTGGCGGCTTTTATCCTCTCGCCCTGGTATCAGGGTTTCTTTCCCCGCCCCGAGGGCGGGCCTAAGCTGGGCGCACTGGCTAAGCTATTGTGGCTAAGGATTGGGATAGCGGTATTTCTTTTCCTGCGAGGCTGGAAGGTGCCTGGCTTTGGGGTCTGGCCAGACAGAAGAGATTGGGTAACTGGCATTCAACAGTTCTTGATTTTCTTTGCTTTGCTATTACCGATTGGCCTCTACTTTGGCGTACTGCGATTTCAACTGCCGAAGATGGAGGGCTGGCTAATTCCCTTTGCCTCGGTTGGCATTTTTGTGGGCATGTATCTTTTCGTTGCGCTAGGAGAAGAGTTTTTCTTTCGGGGAGTTCTGCAGCCGTTGCTGAGCCAGAGCCTGGGGGCGAAATGGATTGGCGTACTGGTGTCGAGTCTTTGTTTTGGAGCAGTCCACTTGCCCTACCGCAACTTTCCGAATTGGCGATTCGCCTTATTGGCAACGGTTGCCGGCGTTTTTTATGGAAGGGCGTTTGAGAAGGCACATTCCTTGAGAGCGGCCATGATCGCGCACGCCCTGGTTGTTACGGTTTGGACTGTGCTTTTTGGCCGTTCGCTCTAGCGGAGATCATCGACAGAGACAAGCCCTTGAGAAAGTGCCTGCTTGCCGGCGGCCTCAAGAGCATTGAGCCACTCCGAGAGATTGGGCGGCTCGCCGGTGAAGGGGAACTCCAGTGTGGCGAAAGCTTGTTTTGCGTTGTTGTCGCTCTGTCCGGCCCAGCGTGTATCGAGAAGCAACGACGTGGTTCTTTCGCTAACGGATGTCGCGCCTGTGAGAGATTTCCATCGCCACTTCTCAGCCTCCTGCCCGGCGGTGACCATGCGCATGTTCGGGAAGAGTTCTTCGAGGCGTTTCCACACGGCGGGGTCGGCCTTCTTGAGGTTGCCAAGGCGGCCGGCGATGGCAAAGTGTGAAGGAACGCCACTTCGATCAAAGACCGGCCACGAGAACTGTCCAGCAAGGTTTGAGTTGAATACAACGACTCTGGGAGTAGGCGTGTAGTCGAGTTCTTCTTTCTGTAGATATTCAAGCAAGGCGAGATAATGTTTACGCCGCCGATCGGCGCTAGCCTGGACGGCTTGATTGACCTTGTGAAAGTAGTCGTCGAGAGGCTTGTCGAGGCGGAATCCCGAGCGAAGATCGCTCAGCACATGCCGGGCGGATTCAGCTTCGAGAACGCTCCGCTCCCCGAGCAGCATTGCCTGAATGAGAGATTCTCGATCCACCATCACCAGGACAGTGGCACCAAGTTTGCCCGGGACCAGTTCGGCTTCAAAAATGGACAAGGACTTCGAGACCTGGCGGGATTTCCATTCCAAACGAGGTGGCGAGTTCCAGCGCGGGTCTGGAGAGAAGCGGCTCGAAGTTTCGAAGTATCGCTGAGCCGAAACGAAGGATTGCGGATTGGCTACGCGGCTGAGGACCAGCATAGCGGGGAGCACAGGCAGACCGGCAGGAGAGCGGGTTTCGCGGAAGGCAAAAGCATGTGTGATGGCCCAGAAGTTCTGGTCTGCCGGGTCACCTGCCACATCACCGAGGAAGTCGCCGCCGAGTTGTGGGCGCTCAGCGGCAACGGGCTGCTGGATGGGCAGAAACTGGGCGGGCAGACTCAAGGCAGCCACTCCACTGAGCTGGACTTCGGAATAGCCACTGGCCTGGACCAACTTGCTTGTGCAGGAGCTGAGCAAGCAAGCCATGATCAAAATCAAAAAAACGCGCATCTGGAACCGCACCCCTCATGGTATGCCATCGGTCGATGTTAAGCTTGAAAGCGAAGCTGCTTTTACGGGCGCGTAGCTCAGTTGGTTAGAGCACCTCGTTTACACCGAGGGGGTCCGGGGTTCGAGTCCCTGCGCGCCCACCATCCTCAGAATTGTGGTCATCCATGTATCGTGGACGATTCGCCCCTTCCCCAACCGGTCCCCTACATTTTGGTTCTCTTGTCGCTGCATTAGCCAGCTGTCTTGAAGCACGCCGGCATGACGGCCAGTGGCTGGTGCGGATGGAAGACACCGATACCCCGCGCTGCAGTGCTGAGGCGGCTGAGGCGATTCTTCAAGTGCTGGTGGAAATGGGTTTCCGTTGGGATGGAGAAGTGGAATACCAGAGCCGGAGGACGGCGCTCTACCAGGGAGAGCTGGATCGATTGGGGGCCCACGTTTTCGCGTGCTCCTGTAGCCGAAAAGAAATCAGTGAGAGTGCTGAAGGGCGATACCCCGGCACATGCCGCAATGGGATAGAGGCTGGAAAACCCGTTCGCGCTTTGCGGTTGCGAGTCAGGGATGAACTTGTGCGGTTTCAGGATTCATTGCAGGGAGTGCAGGAATCGAATCTTGAACACGATCTGGGGGACTTCGTGTTGCTTCGGCCCAGTTCAAGAATTTTCTCCTACCAGTTGGCCGTTGTAGTGGATGATGAAGCGCAAGGCGTGACACACGTAGTGCGAGGAGCAGACCTGCTCGATTCAACGCCACGGCAAATCTATTTGCAGCAGTTACTTGGATACCGGCAACTGAGCTACATGCATATTCCGGTAGCGACTGGCCCTGATGGAGAGAAGCTTTCGAAGCAAACACTGGCACCAGCGCTTGATGGCGTGGAGGCCAAAGGGCTGCTGGATCAAGCCTTGCGTTTTCTGGGACAAGAACCGCCAGATGGCTTGAGTCAGCAGATGCTTTGGGACTGGGCTAGTTCGAACTGGAACGCGGCGAGGATCCCGGCCGGATTGGCGCACCCAGCGCCTTGAGATCTTTTTCGATAGCCTGGAGATCTTCTTTCATTGCGGCATGACCGCGATTGGACTGGATAAGCTTTTGAAGCATCTGTTGAGCTGTTTGATATTCGTTTCTGGCTTTGGCTGGTTGTCGCAACGCAGCATAGACATTGCCGAGGGCGGCATGGGCTTCAGCTACTTCACCTTGAACTCCGGCGCTGGCGGGATTGAGTGCAGCGAGCTTTTCGCGACCACTCAGGGCGGTCTGAACAAAGCCCAGGGCATCGTTGTTTCGGCTAAGAATCAGCAGGGCCTGCGCTGTCCGTATACGGCAGGTTTCAAGAAGTGATTTACTTCGGACGTCCCGGTCGTCGGCAAAGGAAACGGCTTCATAGAGCTTTAGGGCTTCTGTAAAGTGATCGAGCGCTTCGGCAGCCCGTCCGAATCTCACCAGAATTACCCCGTAGTTGTTGTGCGACCATCCCGAGCTGAGGAGGTAAGGCACGTGAGTGGGGTTGCGATCGAGGATTCCAAGATCAATATCGAGGGCTCGCTTGTAATGCTTCAGACTTTCCTTGAGTAGATTCTCGTGCATTGCGATTGAACCCATGCGGGCCAGCGCGAGGGCGAGGCCGCGAAGATCGGAGGCTTCTTTCGGGTTGCTTGCGACAATTTCCTCGTGCATCCTGAGGGCTTCGCGCCGAGTCTCCATAACGCCAGGGTAGTCGCCCATCTGAGAAAGACTGCCACTGAGAGTGGTGAGGCTGGAGGCGAGGGCGCGCTTGAAGGTGAGATTGTCGGGATCACCCTCAAAGAGAGCTTGCCTTATGCCGAGAGCTTTTCGCTCGTAGGAAAGGCCGCCCTCAATATCACCGACATCACGAAGGGCTCCGCTGATGCGGGCATAAATTCGGGCCAGATTGTTGCTGGCCAAAAGAAAGTCTGGGGCCTTTTTAGCGTTTTTGCGAATTGCTTCGCGCAGGGCTTCGCTCTTGCGGAAACTGGCCAGAGCTTCTTTGGTTTGTCCGAAATTGAGGAAGCCATTGCCGCCCTGGATCTCTCCAATCTTCTCGTAGGCGGCGGCGAGGTCTTCTTTGAGTTGTGGGTCCGTCGTATCCTGCTTCGATAGCTCGTCGAGATATCCGAGCGAACTTCGCACCAGCCGCATACGAACTTTGGTGGCTCCTTGCAGTCCCACAAGGGCTTCGTCGGTTTCGAATATGAGTGAGTTGGCGAGAGTTCGAAGCTGTTCAAAACGCTGCCGGGAGCTGTCGTAGCTCTGGCGAGCCTGGCGCGCCTGGTAGAGCGCGGTGCCGATGGCAAGAATCAGGGCGATACTGGCAGCACTGACTATGCTGACCAGGCCTTTATTGCGCAACACGAATTTCTGTAGACGATAGCTTCTCGTTTGACGGCGCGCCGAGACGGGCCGCATGGCGAGATGCCGCCCGATATCGTCGGCGAGAGCGTCCACGCTGCGGTAGCGGCGACCAAGCTCGTACTCAAGTGCCTTTAGGGTGATGTTGTCGAGGTCGCCGGCAAGGCGTGCGTCACCGGTAATCGTGCTGGGCTTGGGCGGCAGTTCGCGCTTCAGTATTTCGAGAATCTGTTGTGAACCGAGGCCGGCAAAGTCGAAGGGTTTCTGGTCGGTGAGGAGGAAGAAGAGAATGCGGCCGAGTTCATAGCAGTCGCTCTCAATGGTGAGCGGTTCGCCGCGCAATTGTTCGGGGCTGGCCCACCAGGGAGTGAGAGCAGGCGTCATCGTGATGGTGAGTTGGCCGCCTTCAGGATCGCTGTCTTCTTTTTTGGAGAGCAGGCGGGCGATGCCAAAGTCGACGAGTTTCGGCGTGCCGTCGCGGGTGATCAGGATGTTGCTGGGCTTGATGTCGCCATGAACGACGAGATTGCGATGGGCGTAGGCGACGCCGTCGCAGATGCCCTGGAAGACCTTAAGACGCATGGAGAGGGTGGGCTGCGTCTCGAGCCATTGCTCGAGGTTTTGCGCATCGAGATACTCCGTGACGATGTAGGGGAGGCCTTCGGAGGTAACGCCTCCATCCAGGAGCCTCAAGATGTTTTCGTGGGTGAGACGGGCGAGGATCTGTCGCTCCATGCGAAAGCGACGGGCAAGGTATGTATGGCTTGCGGCAAAACGGATGACCTTGAGGGCAACCTTCATGGGGACGCCATCCATCTCTTTTTGAGCGAGATAAACACTGCCCATGCCGCCCTTGGCGATCAGGCTTTCGATGCGGTATTGGCCAACGTTTCGGCCTTGGAGGGCGTCGCCCATGCCGCCCAATTGGACGGGTACGTCTTCGAGGAAATCAGCTGAGTCATCGAAGCTCGCAAGCAGACTTTCTACTTCTGCGATCAGTTCTCGATCGCCACCGCTGGCTTTGAGGACAAAGCTTCTGCGCTCGGCCTGCGGGAGTTCGGAGGCCGCGTGCAGGATTTCTTTGACCTGTTGCCAGCGATCAATCACATTCCTATGTTCTCACCGGGCTTGGTGCGAGACAACTCGCGGAAGAGCCAGGCCTTGGCGGTGACCCAGTCGCGCTTGACGGTTGCGGGAGAAATGCCAACGATAGTTGCGGTTTCTTCGATCGAAAGACCGGCGAAGAAACGGAGTTCGACGATGCGCGCCTGTTGTGGGTCGACCTTGGCCAGAGTCTTGAGGGCGTCGTCGAGAGCGATGATTTCCCAGTTTTTCTTTTCGCCCACGCCGAGGGCTTCATCGAGAGAAAGGTCAGCGAAGCCAGAGCCGCGCTTTTGGGCGCGAGTTGCCCGGATATGGTCAACGAGGATACGGCGAATCATCTGGGCCGCGATTCCGAAGAAGTGGGCGCGGCTCTTCCAACTGACATCACGTTGGTTGATGAGCTTCATGTAGGCTTCATGGACCAGTGCGGTGGCCTGAAGGGTGTGCCCGGGGGCCTCAAAACGCATGTAGCTGGAGGCGAGGCGGCGCAGTTCGTCGTAAACCAGCGGGAGCAGATCGGCCAGAGCCTCACGGTTGCCGTGGGACCAGCTTTGCAAAAGTTGGGTTACTTCGTGACTGGTTTCTTCCAAAAGGGGTGCCTCTAGAACCATACTTGCCATATCAATTGACTCCTTACGATATTGAAGTACGCACAGGAAGCAGAAAGGTTCGGATCAAGCGTCCCAATTTTATGCGATTGTGTGGGACAAATGGGATTTCGATTCGATGAGAAGATAGAGAAATCATCGTGAGCGAGAGTCTTCAAGGCAAACTTCACAAAAGGGCAGACTTTGCCTCTCGCATCCTTGCGGGGCATCGTGAACTCGTCGTATATCTGCCGCCGGGTTATGATGAACACCCGCAGCAGCACTATCCGGTGATGTATTTTCATGACGCGCAGAACGTCTTTGAGGCGCATACGGCATTTGTGCCGGGCAACTATTGGGAAATTGGAGAATCGGCCGGGGCGCTGATTCAGGCCGAACGCCTGCAGCCGATAATTTTGGTGGGAATTCCTCATGGGGGAGACCGGCGAATAGACGAATTTACGCCGAGCCGCAACCCGCAGAACAACTACGGTGGGCAGGCGGCACTTTACGGCCGGATGCTGGTTGAGGAAGTCTTACCGTTTATTGAGCACCAGTACAGGGTTCTGCCTGGCGCGAATAATACGGGCTTGGGAGGAAGTTCGCTGGGGGGCCTCGTGACGATGTATTTGGGGATCCGGTATCCAGAGCATTTTGGGAAGCTGGCGGTGATGTCGCCGTCGGTGTGGTGGGATTACCGCATGATCTTGCGCAAGATTGTTTCGGTGACGCACAAACATAGAGCCAAGGTGTGGCTGGACGTGGGTTGCCATGAGGGATCGAATCCGCGCGGGACACTGCGGGACGTCCGGCTGTTGCGCGATGTATTGGTAAGGAAGGGCTGGAAGCCTGGGGTCGGTTTGTTTTACTACGAAGACCCACAAGGTGGGCATGATGAGAAGGCCTGGGCTGCGCGAGCGCCGCATATGCTGCAGTTCTTATTTCCGGGGCCGAAGGCGCAGGTGGAGTTGCCGATAGCGCTGGATTTGGCGGGTTAGGGACGAGCTGGTAAGGTGAGGCTTGTTTAACGTGGGAAACTATCGAAAAAGCCGCAGGTGAAGTAATACAGAGGGTCGGCAGGGTTGAGTGCTAAGAATATATCTGGCAAGCGCAAGGAAACCTGGTAGACCCCGGTTATGCCAAGTGCAGGGCCAGCATAGAGAATTTGGGGATTGCCTTGGTCGTTACCAAAGTAGCCAAAGTTCGGCGTGGTAAGACGGCCTTGCTCGTGAGGGCCTGGATTGACGGCCCAGCGGTGGATGGGTTGGCCTGGGCGGGCGGGATTCTGCCGAGTGATCAGGCGAGAGAAATCAACATCTGCGGCAACCGGATTTAAGGCGAAGTTGGCTGGCGTGGCAGGAAAGTTCCTGCCGGAGTTTTGAAGAAAAGTGGATAGACGGGTTCGAGCCGGGTGGGTAGAGATTGTCGAATCTCGAAGTGAGATGGCATAGCGTTCACGATTTCAAAGGAGTAATCAGCGAGGGGAAACGTGAAAGTAGGCGGAATCTGATACACAAGCTGGCGGTCCCGGCGGAAGGGGCTGATTGGTGTTGCGTTGGCGAAGGGTGGAGACGAAGTGGAGTTTAGACCCGTCTTGGTTGGTGGTAAACCCGCTGAACTGGGCCAGTGCAGGAAGAGCGAGAAGCAAAAGCAGGTACTTCATTTTGGAGCATTTTCTGGACGCGGATCGACACTGCCTTAGTCATAGCATTGCGCTGAGTTACTTTGTAGCTCGCCAGGCAAGGAAGAGTCCGTCGGGTTCGACGTCTTCCCAGTAAGAGATGAAGTCGCTTGAGACTTCGCGGCAGTGTCGGGCGAGAAGGCGTTCCATCTGTTTGCGCTCAAACCATTGCTCCCAGGCGGGAGTCTTGAAGCGGCCCCAATGTTCGGCATTTTTATCGATGATCACCAGTTTGCCGCCGGGCTTGAGCACGCGCGTAAGTTCAGCCACGGCCGCGTCGATGTCGACAGCGTGTTCGATACTTTCGGTGGCGTAGACGAAGTCGAAGGAATTGTCTCTAAAAGGGTATTGAGTGAGGGTGCCGCAGACGGGCGAAAGGGGCGGCTGTGCACGGGCGAGCATGGCCAATGCCAGATCCAGAGCGACAATTTTGGTGTTGGGATTTTGGTCGACCAGGACACGGGCAAAGCGGCCTTTGCCGCAACCGGCGTCGAGGGCAAGCTTGCCGTTCATGTCCCCGAAGAAGCGGGCGATCATCTGCACGTGGTAGATGCGCGGGTCAATCGTCGAGGGGAAGTGTTCTTCGTCACTGGCCGATTCCTCAAAGCTCTGCCGGATCTCGGACAAAGCAACGACGCGGGCAGCCTGTTGAGGGTGCCCGCGCCGGAATCGATCCTGGAGCCAGGAAAACAAAGTTAAGCGTGGGTGAGGAAGATGGGCAGGCCCAGCTTGTCGGCGTAGTTCGGGCGGTAACGCTCGGTGTTGTACATGCTACCGAGTTCCACCTTGCGGGGGCCGAGCTTGGGGTCGGGGATCGGGCTCATCACGTAACAGCCGTTGACGATAGCAGCCATGAGGCCACTCTTGTTGGCGACGATCGTGTCGAGCGCCATGTTGCCAAAAGTGGTTGCCACCATCTTGTCGACAAAGTCTGGGGCACCCGAGCGGAGATCGTAGGTGAGGTCGCTGACGATGGTCTCTTCCTTGAAGCGCTTCTTGAGTTCGTCGGCAAAGACTTCGCCCACGTTGAGCTTCTTGCGGTGGCCGAAGGCATCAGGTTCGCCGTAGCTGACCACCTGGTAGCCCTGCCATTCCGCGCCTTCCGACAGAATAACGAGTGAGTAATTGCTGGGGTTTTTGCGCTTGTCATCCATCAGAAGCTGAACCATCTTGTCGAGGTCGAACTTGTACTCGGGGATGCCGCAGCGGACACTGGTGACATAGGAAGTGTACAGGGCGGTGTAGCCGGCATCGCGACCGAAGATGCGGAAGATGCCGATGCGCTCGTGCGAGCCGACGGTGGTGCGCTGGCGCTGGACGGCTTCCATGGCACGGCTGATGGCGGTGGAGAAACCGATGCAGTATTCGGTATTTCGGACGTCGTTATCCATCGTTTTTGGGATGGCAACGACTTTGAAGCCAAGCTTGTCGAGGGTGGCCGCGTAGCTGAGGGTGTCGTCGCCGCCAATGGCGACCAGGTAATCGAGGCCGAGTGCTTCGAGGTTCTTTAAAACCTGGGGGCTCATGTCGTAGGCGGTATGAGTGATGCCGTCTTTGGTGACTTCTTTGGTGGGGAAGGAAGCGCCGGCAAGAAAGTCAGGCAGCTTCTTCATCTTGGAGGGGTTGGTGCGGCTGGAATGCAGGAATGTTCCGCCGGTACGGTCAATGGTGCGCGTGTTTTCGCGGTTGAGGTCCATGACGTAGCGGGTGCGGCTG
>Ga0209591_10002548_pt1 | contig 21786 bp, 21 predicted proteins | sample MAT01_FD_187207 | JGI IMG/M metagenome (GOLD analysis project Ga0209591, IMG submission 187207) | Freshwater microbial communities from Lake Fryxell liftoff mats and glacier meltwater in Antarctica - MAT-01 (SPAdes) (version 2) | ecosystem: Environmental > Aquatic > Freshwater > Ice > Liftoff... | reverse complement strand
GAAGCGTGCGGTGCTGTCATCGACCGCGTCGATTTCAAACCGGGCGGCGTCGCGGGGGATACTGGACGCGGGCGCCACTCCGCTGCTCGGCGAACCGCGATGACACGCCGTCAACGCGACGGTAAAGGCAGCACCGAAAAACCGTCGCCTCGTCGCGGCGTTCATCGGGTCAGCGCGTGAAGACGGAACGGATGTCGTTGTACGTGACCAGCAGAATGAGCGCCAGCACCGCGAACACCCCGACGCGCGCAAACGCCTCACGAGTACGCCCGCTAAAGGCACTGCCCTTCACTGCCTCCGCGATCACAAGCAGGATCTGACCGCCATCGAGCACGGGGATGGGTACGAGATTCAGAATCGCGATGTTCAGACTTAGCACGGCAATCAGCGTCCAGAGCATTTCTGCCCCGTTGCGCGCCGCCTGAACAGATACGCGCGCAATCGCGATGGGCCCGCCGAGATCGTTTCTTGAGACCGTGCCTGTAGTGAGGCCACCCAAGACGTCAAAAACGCTCTTGGCAATCCGCCACGTTGCGATCCCGCCATTGGACATCGCTTCGAGGACACCGACATCGTCGTGGGCCGTTGTGTCACGCACCTGAATACCAACGCGTCCAACCGTGCGCTTCACGCCAGTTGCCGGATCGACGACCTCGGCCGCCATCGGAGAGACCGTCTTGCTCAGACGCGTTCCTCTGCGCTCCACTTCGAACGTCAGCGTACCCGACGTGATCGGTGCAACACGATCCAATACGTCTTCCCAAGTGTGGATCGGCTTGCCATTGATTGCCACGATACGATCGCCGCCGGCGAGTCCAGCTGCAGCGGCAGGCGCACCCGTCACGACCGAGTCGATCACGGCGGGTCGGTACGCCGTGCCGTACGCGTAAAAGATCCCGCTGGAGACGACGAGCGTGAGCAGCACGTTCATCATCACACCCGCCGACAGAATAAAGACACGCGCCGGAACAGACTTGCTCTCAATCCACCGGCTTGGCGGCACCGCCTTCGGCCCAAAGGGTGCCATTCCCTGCGGGTCCCAAAGGGCTTCGTCAATCTCTGCCGGACGTTCAGCTGGCGGATCGAACGAGCCGCGATCTGCGCCGCCCTCAATGCCCACCATCGAGTCGTCGTCCTTAGTGGCCATCCGCACGTACCCGCCGAGCGGAATCAAGGACACGCGATAGTCAGTCTCGCCGCGGCGGACACCAAAAATGCGACGGCCCCAGCCAAGCGAAAAAACAGGCGCGTAGACGCCCGTCAACTTGGCCGCGAGAAAGTGACCGAGCTCATGAACAAACACGACCAAGCCAAAGACAAACAACGGCGCAACGTACGGCGATACCGTCGAGAAGACGCTCACGAGCTCACCTGTTCATGCACATGACGGCGCGCGGCCGAGTCGGCTGCAATGAGGGCCTCAAGCGAGGAGCCCGACAATTCAGCCAACCCCTCCAGTGCGCCAGAAACCAGCGAAGCAATCTCTCCAAACTGGAGGCGCCCCGCGAGGAAATACGCCACGGCCACTTCATTGGCCGCGTTGTACACCGCCGGAGCGGCGCCGCCGTCCCGGCCAGCCTTGATCCCAAGTCCCAACATCGGGAAATCGGCGTGCCGGACCGATTCAAAGGTCAAGCTGCCGAGCGCGACAGGATCAAACGATGGTACGCCACTGTCGGGGACGCGTTCCGGCCAGGTGAGCGCATACAGAATCGGGAGTTCCATTGACGGCACCCCCATCTGCGCAAGCACACTGCCATCAACGAACTCCACGAACGAGTGGATTATGCTCTGCGGATGAACGACAACCTCGATACGATCGTACGGCACGCCAAACAGATAGTGCGCCTCAATCACTTCGAGGGCCTTGTTGGCCAGCGTTGCGCTGTCGATAGTGATCTTGCTCCCCATCTGCCAGGTCGGGTGGTTGAGCGCGTCGGCAACGGTGGCTTGAGCGATTCGGTCGGCGGACCACGTCCGGAACGGGCCGCCAGAGGCCGTGAGCACCAGCCGACGGACTTCGTGCGGCTGCCGCCCCGCCATGCACTGCAAGATCGCTGAATGTTCGCTGTCGACGGGTACGAGCGTTCCCCCGTTGAGCAGAGCCACCTGATTCACAATCGCGCCGGCCATCACCAGCGTTTCCTTGTTTGCCAAGGCAACACGCTTCCCGGCTTGCAGCGCCGCCAGCGTTGCGTACAACCCTGCCGAACCAACAACGGCATTCAACACGATGCCCACGTCGGCGCGCGTCGCCGCTTCGATCAAACATTCGGCGCCCTGCGCCCACGCCGCACCGGTTGGCACATCGCCCTTCACCAGCCCTACAAACCCCGGTCTCCAACGGTCAACTTGCGCGCTGAGAGCCGCAGCGTTCGCGTGTGCGGTCAACGCTACGGGTTTGAATCTGTCGAGTTGACGTTCCAGTACACGCAGCGTGCTCGTTCCGATCGACCCGGTGGAGCCCAAAATCGCCACACCGACCGGCCTGCTGGGTGTCGCGTGATCGTGAGCTTGGACTTCGGCCACGAGGCCCGTCGCGCTGCCTGCAGATGTCTTGACGGTCATGAATTCGGCGCGGGAATCAGGAGCCAGCCGTAGAGCACGTACGCGACGGGAAGTACGAAGAACAGCGAGTCAAGCCGATCAAGCACGCCGCCGTGGCCCGGGAAGAGCGTTCCGCTGTCTTTCACACCAGCCTCACGCTTGAATAACGATTCAGCGAGGTCGCCGATCTGCGCCGCAACACTGATGCCGATTGCAAACACCGTGAGCCCCCACGGACTAAATGCAAGTTGCGCGTAGGGCTTCAGTCCGAAGTGAACGTACAGCGCACAAATCGCCACGGTGGTGACGAGTGCACCGATCGCACCGGAGATCGTTTTTGCCGGACTCACCGTCGGCATCAGCTTGCGGCCGCCGATCAAGCGTCCGGTAAAAAACGCCCCGGTATCGCTCGACCACGTGAGGACGACGGGCAACAGGACTACGAGCGCACCCGCGGTTTCACCAACGGCGTAGCCGAAGTATCGGAGCGCGTACGCATAGCTCAATGTGACGCCGGTATACAACACGCCGACCACTGTGGTGGCAGCCGCGCTGATGGGGTGCTGATCGACGCGGCGCATCCAGATCGACGCTGCAATCACACCCAACACCACTGGCATGAACGCGGCGATCGGGAACTGGACAACGCCGAGGTACTGCGCATGCACGGCAATCGGGATGAGCGCGGCGAGTACGATGCCGATCGGACCGAGGGGCAGCGCGCCAGTTCCTCGCGCGATGCGGTAGAACTCCCACGCTGCGATCGCGGACAACACACTCACCAACGTTGCAAGTGCGGCATCGCCGACCCAGATGATCCAGATGGCAATCGGAGCGCCGATAAGTGCGACGATAAATCTGCGGATTGTTTCGTTCACGCGATCAACCAACCTGAACCCGATGCGTCACGCAGTGACGCGGCCAAAGCGACGATCGCGGCGCTGGAAATCGAGGATCGCTTCATAGAGTGCAGGCCGCCCAAAATCGGGCCAGAGTACACTCGAAATGTAGAGCTCCGCGTACGCCACCTGCCAAAGCAGGAAGTTCGACAGTCGCTGTTCGCCGGACGTGCGGATCAGCAGGTCGGGATCAGGACAATCTGCGGTGAAGAGATGTGCGCGAAACGCCGCTTCGTCGATCGCGTCGGCGGTGAGTATGCCGCTTTGGACATCCAGAGCGAGCAGACGCGCCGCCCGCACGAGTTCGGCGCGACCACCATACGAAATGAAGAGATTCAGCCCAAGCTTCTCGCCGCCTTCGGTGTCGCGCATGATGCGCTGAACGGCCGCCGCAGCCGGCGGGCTCAGTCGATCAAGCTCACCATGCACCCGCACGCGAACGCCCTGCTGCCGCAACTCGGCGGCCTCTCGTGCAATGTACTCCTCGAGGAGCGACATGAGTGCGGACACTTCGGTCTCGGGGCGCTGCCAGTTCTCCTGCGAGAACGCAAACAGCGACAACCACTCGACCCCGGCTTCGAGACAGCCCTCCACAACCGAGCGCACCGCTTTCATTCCGGAGCGATGACCGAACGGTCGCGGCATGTGTCGTTCACGCGCCCATCGGCCGTTGCCATCCATGATGATGGCAATGTGCCGAGGCACGGCGCCGAGCACTCGCACGCGAGCGAGCAGGTCCAACTCCGAGTCAGGCATCGGGGCCGATGGGGACGGGCACATAGGGATCTGGTCCGCAGAGCGGACTCAGACCTCCATCACTTCAGCTTCTTTCGCCTTCAGCAGTGCATCCAGCTTGCCAATGGCGTCGTCGTGCAATTTTTGCAGCTCCTTGTCGGCGTGCTTCTTGTCGTCTTCGGAGATACCATCAAGCTTTTTGACTTTGTCACGCGCATCGGTGCGTGCATGACGGATCGCGATGCGACCGTCCTCGGCAAGCTTGTTGAGTACCTTCACGAGTTCCTTGCGGCGCTGCTCGTTCATGGACGGCAAGGGCACGCGGATTACGCCGCTCTGGTGCGCCGGATCGAGACCGAGCTCCGACTCACGGATTGCCTTTTCAATCGCCTTTGCCTGGCCCTTGTCGAACGGCGTGACGAGCAGGATGCGCGGCTCGGGTGCCGACACCGACGCGACCTGATTGAGTGGCACGGTGGTGCCGTATGCTTCGACGCGAATGGTGTCGAGCATGCTCGGTGAGGCTTTGCCAGAGCGGATGCCAGAGAACTCACGCTTCGAGTTGTCGAGCCCTTTCTCCATGCCGGTCTTCGTGTCCTTCAGAATCTGCGCGATTGTGCTCATGACTTACTCAGGAAACGAGTGTCCCGATGCGTTCGCCGCGCACTGCGCGTTCGATCGAGCCCGGGGTGTGGACGTTGAGCACGACCAGCGGCAACTGATTCTCCTTGCACAGCGTGATGGCGGTCTGATCCATCACCCGTAACTCTTCGAGCATCACGTCGCGGTAGCTGATCGTCTCGTACAAGCTGGCGTTCGGGTCCTTCTTGGGATCTGCAGAATACACACCATCAACGCTCGTCGCCTTGATAATCACATCTGCCTTCATCTGGATCGCACGCAACACGGCTGCCGTGTCTGTCGAAAAATACGGATTGCCCGTGCCCGCGGCAAAGATGACAGTGCGGCCGACTTCAAGGTGACGCAATGCGCGACGACGAATGTATGGCTCTGCGAGCTCCTCCATGCGAATAGCGGTCATCACGCGCGTCTCGAGTCCACGCTTTTCGAGCGTGTCCTGAAGCGCCAAGGCGTTGATGACGGTTCCAAGCATTCCCATGTAGTCGGCACCGACCCGGTCCATACCCATCTGGGAAAGCTGCGCCCCCCGCACAATATTGCCGCCACCGATCACCAAGCCGAGCTGCACGCCCATGCGTGCCACGCGGACGATCTGGTCAGCAAAAAAACCGATGCGGTCAAAGTCAAAGCCTACCCCTTTGTCTCCGGCGAGGGCTTCACCGGAGAGCTTGAGGAGAACGCGCGGATAACGCAACGCGCCGGTGGCCGAAGCCACCGACGCGCCGTCGCCGGCATCTGCGGGCGTTGGATCGCTCATACCCGCGCTCAGTCTGCGCCCAGCTGCAACCGCGCAAAGCCATCAACCACAATCGTTCCACCAGCACGCTCGGCGTGATCCTTGACCAAGGCGGCAATCGTGATTGCCGGGTCGCGCACCCACGGCTGCGGCATAAGCGTCACGTCCTTCAGAAAGGCCTCGACCTTACCCGTCGCGATCTTCTCGATCATCGCCTCCGGCTTACCGGCCTCGCGAGCCTGCTCTTCACCGATACGTCGCTCACTTTCGACCTTGTCCGCAGGCACACCGTTGCGATCGACTGCGAGTGGCGCCGAGGCCGCAATATGTTCGGCTATGAACTTGACCAGCTGATGCGTGGATTCGTGTTTGGCGACTGCCGGCGATGAAGCGGTTATCTGCACCAGCGTGCCGAGCTTGCCGTTGTGGTGGCGGTACATGCCAACCAAGCCGGACTCGCCCGCGTCGAATCGCGCGACCTTCTTCACATTGACTGCTTCGCCGGTCTTCGCGGCCGTGACCTTTACGTACTGATCGACCGTTTGCGTCGTGTCGCCATGATAGGTCTCAGCGAGGAACTCAGCGGCAGTGCCTGCAGACGACTTAGCCATTTGCGCGACAAGCGTCTGGACGAACGCACCAAAGTCCTCATTGCGCGCCACGAAGTCCGTCTCGCAGGCGACCTCGACGAGCACACCGGAATGGCCGTGATTGAGGAGTTCACCGCCAACGATCCCTTCGCTGGTGGAACGGTCGGCACGCTTCTCTGCCTTGGCGATGCCCTTGGAGCGGAGGTACTCGACGGCCGCGTCCATATCGCCGCCCGCCTCTTCGAGCGCCTTCTTGCAATCCATCATGCCGGCGCCGGTGCGCTGGCGGAGCTCCGAGACAGCCTTGGCCGTGATCGGTGTCGTCATCGTCATGCCTATATGAAAAAGTCGTCGGACTATCGGGATATCCCGCGTACTGCGGGGCCTACATTCGCACTCTCGTACGAACGCCGCCGGTTGTAGCCGGCGGCGCCCAGATGCTGCCACGATTCACTGCGCGCGTGTCACTGCGACGCGCGCACTTTGTCGGTCACTCGGCGGCTTCGCCGGAATCGGCGCTGGCATCGCCAGCGTCTTCGGCGGCGCCACCTTCCGGTGCACCTTCAGCGCCTGGCTTGCGAAGAAGTGCAATGGCTTCGGGCTTGGCACGACGGCGACGCGGACGGCGACGCTTCTCGTCTTCTGCACCGCGGCCACCGCCAGCAGGAGCGCTACCGCCGCTACCGCCGCTACCGCCGCTGCCGCCGCTGTTGCCACGGTCACCGCGACCAGCGGGCTCGGCGCCACGATCGGTGCTGTACACGTAGCTTTCCTGCTCTTCATCAGCCGGACGCGACGGTGCTTCGCGACGTGCTTCGTCGATGGTGTCGGAGATCGCCTTGGCGATCAGCTCGACGGAGCGAATGGCGTCGTCATTGCCTGCGATCGGAACTGTGATCAGATCCGGATCGGCGTTCGTATCGACGATGGCGACAATCGGCACGCCGAGCTTGTTGGCTTCGCTGACAGCGATGCGTTCCTTCTTGGAATCGATGATGAAAAGGAGCCCCGGGAGGCGCGTCATCGTCTTGATGCCGGAAAGGTACTTGGAAAGCTTCTCGCGCTGACGCGACATGAGGAGCTGTTCCTTCTTCGTGTAGTTCGCGAGCGTACCGTCTTCCGCACCGGCCTCGAGCTCCTTGAGCTTCCGGATCTGCTTCTTGGCGGTCTGGAAGTTGGTGAGCATGCCGCCCAACCAACGCTCGGTCACGAACATTCCGCCGCAGCGTTCGGCTTCCGCCTGAACAATGGCGGCGAGCTGGCGCTTGGTGCAGACGAAAAGGACCTGCTCGCCGCGGAGCACGACTTCGCGCACGAGCTTCTGCGCTATGTCGATCTGCCGGAGCGTCTTCTGCAGATCGATGATATGGATGCCGTTGCGCTCCGCGAAAATGAAGCGGCGCATCTTGGGGTTCCAACGACGGGTTTGGTGCCCGAAGTGAACGCCCGCGGCAAGCAGTTGCTCGAGGGACGGACTTGACATGTTGAGTACGACTGGAGGTTTTGGATTCGTCCGCCTTCGTCGTCGCCCGGTGCGACCGCAATCGCGAAGATTGCGGCACCCGCACCGAGCTCAGAAGGCGTGCAGGATACGGTGAGTGGCGGCCTACGCCGCCAAACTCAACGCTTGGAGAACTGGAAGCGCTTGCGGGCGCCGGACCGGCCCGGCTTCTTGCGTTCCACCTCGCGCGCATCGCGCGTGAGGAGGCCGAACTCGCGCAACTTCTTGCGATTGCTTTCGTCGAGCTTGACAAGGGCACGCGCGATGGCGAGACGCACTGCACCGGCTTGGCCGGCAACACCACCACCGTCGAGGACAGCCTTGATGTCATAGCGACCGAGGGTATCGGTCAGCGTGAACGGCTGCTGGATGGCCGAGACGAGCGTGGGGCGTGGGAAATAGTCACCGAGCGTACGACCGTTTACATCCCACTTGCCCGAGCCGGGCTGGAGATAGAGGCGGCAAACCGCCCGCTTGCGACGGCCGACGGCCTGAATCTGGTCCGACATTACTTGGCCTCAGCGTTAGAGAACGATAGCGCCGCAGGTACCTGCGCCACGTGCGGATGATCGGCCCCAGCGTAGACGCGCAGCTTGCGGCGAAGCACCTGGCGGCCGAGGGCCGTCTTGGGGAGCATGCCGTAAACGGCCTTCTCGATGACGCGTTCGGGGTGCGACGCGAGCACGGACGCAAATGGCGTGTGCTTTTCGTGCCCCATGTAGCCAGTGTGGCTGAAGTAGGTCTTCTGCTCAGCCTTGCGTCCCGTCACCTGCACCTTGGAGGCGTTGATGACGATGACAAAATCGCCCGTGTCCATGTGGGGCGTGAACATGGGCTTGTGCTTGCCGCGGATGATCTTCGCCACTTCTGAGGCGAGGCGGCCCAGCACCATGCCTTCGGCATCCACGATGTACCACCGACGATCGATATCTTTCGGAGTCGCGCTGTAGGTCTTCATTGGTGCGTCTTGGTGAGGCACCCAGCGGGCGCCCTGTACGAGGTGTGCCCGGAGCGGGCCTACCCCTCTGGATTTTTTCGGAAATGAATCAGGCGTGACACAAAAATGCGCGATCCGCCCCTTGGCGCCGAAGCACCAGGCAGGTCACGCTCGTGCGATCACGATCGACCGGAAGCAATCCCCCGCGAAAACTACAGTACAGCTTGTCCTACCGCGGGCGGATGTGTGACAGACCGAAAGCTTACCAGCGCTGCAGCGATCTGTCAATCCGACCTAACATTTCTACCGGTGTCCGGCCGGTCATGCAAGCTCTTGCACGGTCGCTGCTCGATCCCCATGATGACCCTGCGGCGTGCCTTGGCTCCACCCTCGGGGTCCTCGAACGCCGTCGCAACTTTATTTTAGAGGTTTTCGATGGGGATGATGTCGGAGTTCAAGGAATTCGCGATGAAGGGCAGCGTGATGGACCTCGCCGTCGGCGTGGTCATCGGCGGGGCCTTCCAGAAAATCGTGGACAGTCTGGTGACGGACATCATCATGCCGGTTATCGGCCTGCTCACCGGGGGCGTCGACTTCTCCAACCGCTTCATCGCCCTCAAAGGCGGACCGTACGCCACACTCGAAGAAGCGAAAAAGGCCGGAGCGGCGACGCTCAATTACGGCCTCTTCGTCAATCAGATCCTGACCTTCCTGATTGTGGCCTTTGCAATTTTTATGGTCGTCAAAGGCATCAACCGCATGCGACGCCAGGCTCCCGCCAAGGCGTAACGCCCGCTCGCGCTGGTCCCTGCGTCAGGCTGCGGGGATCGGAGCCAGCTCTACCAGCACAGCGCCCTTGTCGACGGCGGTTCCGGGCACCGCTCGCACGGCGGTGACCACACCGGCGGTCGTTGCGCGGAGTTCATTCTCCATCTTCATCGCTTCGACCACAACGAGCCCCTGCCCCGGGCTCACCGTATCGCCGACGGCGACACTGACACGCACCACCAGTCCCGGCATCGGCGCCACCAGTGGCGCGGGCCCTGTGGACGCGTTCAAAGCGTCCGTGAGGTCGCGGAGTGTCCGCATCCGTTCGTCGAGCGCGTCCACCGTGTAGCGCTCGCCGTCCACGTCGAGTGCCCAAGCGCCCCGCTGCGCGCCACGACGCGCGATGATGCGATGCACCTGCTCCCCCACACGCACCAGTCGCACGGGGGTACCCACAACCGGCGTCAGTTCCACCGCAAATCGTTCGCCGTTGACGGTGGCGTACGCGCCATCCAGGTCGACGGTCACGCGTTCACCATTCACCTCGACGACGTACTTCATGCAAGCTCCGGAACGAGGACGCAGACCGTTTCGACGTGCGCCGTTTGCGGAAACATGTCGAAGCACCGCAGCGCCGCGATGCGCCACGAGGCGAGCCGCGCCACATCGCGCGCCAGCGTGGCCGGATCACAGCTCACGTACACGATGCCGCGAACACCTTTTGTGGCCGCGTCGGCGAGCAGTGCCGTCACGCGGATGTCAACGCCACGACGCGGCGGGTTGAGCACCACGACATCAGCGGGAAGCGCCGCTGCGAGTGCGCTCTCAACCGTGTCGCACACAACGCGGGCCCCTGGGGCGTTGGCGAGACGACGGCGCGCCTGTTGCACACCGGCTTCGTCAGCCTCGATTGCGGTCACGCGCACACCGGAGTTTGCGAGCAGCTGACTGAGAATGCCAACGCCCGCGTACGCATCGATGGCGTGCGCCGGTGCCAGGGCCCCGACCTGCTCCACAACGAACGCCCGGAGCGCCTGCGCCACTTCGTGGTTCACCTGCGCGAACGCCAGCGCTTCGGTCGCATCAGGACCGACGTCGATCGCGTCCCGATCGGCGGCAACATCTGCTGATGTCCAATCGCCAGCACTCACGTCGACTTCGCCGCCGCCGACAATTGCGACGCGCTCACCGTCTTCCCGTTCCCACCACACGGCGACAATCGCATCGTGCGACCGGCGCAGCGCAGCCCCCCACGCCTCCGCATCGGGCCACGCCGTTCCGCCGCTGATCACGATCGCGATGGCCGCCTTGCCCGCGGTCGATGCGCCGTCGAGGGCGACGCGCCGAAAAGCGACGCGGAGCGTCAGGGCTTTGGGCAATCCGCGCACCTGCGCACGCACCGCATGCCACGCCTGAACAAGTGAGGGATGCGCGATGCTGCACTCGTCAAGCGCAAATACCCGCGACGCATCGTCATACGGGTGCAACCCACCAACCCACGTCGTGCCACGCGGCTTGAGCGTCAGCGTGAGCCGACCGCGATACCCCCACGCTTCGCCCGAGACGAGTGTTGCGCGAGGCACGTCCCGTTTACCGATGCGTCTGAGTGCGTCCTGCACGATCGTCAGACGTGCGTCGCGCTGCGCATCGACATTGAGATGCTGCAGCTGGCACCCTCCACAACGATCGCCGTCGTAGTGGCGACAGGTTGCGTCCACGCGCAACGGTGACGCTTCAAGCAACTGCAGCACTCGACCGCGCGCGTGGCGCGCGTGCGTCTGCAACGCAACCTGCGCAACGTCACCCGGCGCCGTGCGCGGAACAAAGCAAGCGAGGCCGTCTGAACGTCCAACGCCGTCGCCGCCGGCCGCAATACTCTCGATCCGAATTGTCGCCACCGACTCGGCGCGCTGGCGTTGACGCGTTGCCCCTTCGGCCGCCGCTCGATTGCCGCGCGCCGATCGTCCTCCGCGACGAGCCATCAGCTGGTCCTGAGCGCGTCGCGGCGAGCCAACGCCGCCCATGACGGCTGGCCCGAACTCGACGCTGCATCGGTCGTGCTTTCGCCGACAGTAGCCCGCAGGGGCGCAGCGGCAGAGCGCTCCGCGTGCGTCACCAGTGCCGCAGCAATCGCGGCGAGACGGAGCGCTGTGGGATCAGAAACGGGACGCATCAGCTCTGGCAACGTTTGCTCCAGCCATTGGATCGTGATGTCGCCACTCATGAACGCCGGATGATCCATCACACGCAGATGGAATCCGCGCGAGGTCTCAACGCCATCGATCGTGAGCTCGAGCAACGCCCTTCGCATGCGCGCAACCGCGAGCGCACGAGTTGGCGCATGCACGATCAACTTCGCGAGCATCGGATCGTAGTATAGCCCGATTTCGCTTCCAGTCTCGATTCCGCCATCCCAGCGGACCCCGGGACCACTCGGCACGTTCAGATACTCAACGCGACCCGTGGACGGAAGAAACCCGTTGGATGGATCTTCGCTGGTGATCCGACATTCAATCGCCCAACCGCGAGGGTGAAAATCCTTCTGCGCGAACGGGAGCGGCTCGCCCGCCGCGATGCGAATCTGCCATTGCACGAGATCCAGCCCCATCACCAACTCGGTCACCGGATGCTCCACCTGAATGCGCGTGTTCATCTCGAGGAAATAGAACGAACCGCTCTTGTCGAGGAGGAACTCGCAGGTTCCGGCATTTACGTACCCCGCCGCGCGTGCTGCCGCAACCGCAGTTGCTCCCATTTCAGCCCGCAACTCCGGTGACACCGCCACGCTCGGCGCTTCCTCGATCATCTTCTGATGCCGGCGTTGCACTGAACACTCGCGTTCAGCGAGATGAATCACCTTGCCGTACGAGTCGGCGAGGATCTGAATCTCGACATGGCGAGGCCCTTCGATGTACTTCTCGACGTACACCGCATCGTCACCGAAGGCGTTGCGCGCTTCGCGTTGCGCCGATGCGAGTGCGTCGGCGAGTTCGTGCGCCGACCGGACCACGCGCATGCCTTTCCCGCCCCCACCGGCCGCCGCCTTCAGCAGCACGGGGTAGCCAAACGTGTCGGCGATGACCTTTGCCTCGTCCGCATCGCGGAGCGCTTCGGTCGTGCCCGGAACGACCGGCACGCCGGCGGCGATCGCCAATTGACGGGCGGCTGTCTTGGAACCCATTGCCTCAATGGACTCAGCAGGGGGACCGATGAAGACCAGTCCGGCGTCACGCACCGCACGCGCAAACCACGCGCGCTCGGACAGAAACCCATAGCCCGGGTGAATTGCGTCGGCGCCTGTGCGCAGTGCCACTTCGATCAGGCGATCGCCGAGGAGGTAGCTTTGCGCCGCCGGTGGTGGTCCGATGTTCACGGCTTCGTCGGCTTCGCGTACGTGCGGTGCCTGCGCGTCCGCATCGGAATAGACCGCGACGGTTTTTACGCCGAGTTCCTGACAGGCGCGGATGACGCGGAGTGCAATTTCACCCCGGTTCGCGATGAGCACTTTACCGAACATGCCTTTGCTCACAGCGGGAGGTTCCCGTGTTTTTTGGGCGGGTTGCGATCACGTTTGCCGCGCAGCGTGTCGAGCGCGCTGATGAGACGCGGACGTGTGTCGCGCGGATCGATGACATCGTCGACATAGCCGTAGGCCGCCGCGATGTACGGGTTCGCAAACTTCTCGGTGTACTCCGTCACGCGCGCGTCAGTTGCCGCGACCGGATCACTGCTGTCGGCAATCTCTTTACGATAAAGCACTTCAACGGCGCCCTTGGGGCCCATGACGGCGATTTCTGCGGTGGGCCAGGCGATGTTGTAGTCGCCGCGAATATGCTTCGAGCTCATGACATCGTACGCACCGCCATACGCCTTGCGGGTGATCACCGTCAACTTGGGCACGGTGGCTTCGCAGTACGCGTAGAGCAGCTTGGCGCCGTGCTTGATGATGCCACCGTGTTCCTGGGCAACGCCGGGGAGAAATCCCGGGACGTCTTCGAAGGTGACGATCGGAATGTTGAAGCAATCGCAGAAGCGCACAAAACGCGCGGCCTTCATCGACGCATTGATGTCGAGCACCCCCGCAAGCACGGACGGCTGATTGGCAACGATGCCAACGCTGTATCCACCCAAATGCGCGAAGCCGATGAGAATATTGCCTGCGTAATCGGGCATGACCTCGTAGAACTCGCCATCGTCGACAATGCGGCCGATGACTTCGTGCATGTCGTACGGTTTGTTCGGATTGTCGGGTACGATGTCGAGCAGGCCTTCGTCGCGGCGGTCGCGCGGATCGCGCCCGGCACCGCGCGGTGGATCGTCCACATTGTTGGACGGCACAAAACGGAACAGGTCGCGGATGTGCTGGAGGCAAGCCAACTCTGAATTGCATGCAAAGTGCGCGACGCCACTCGTTCCGGCGTGGGTGTCTGCGCCGCCGAGTTTCTCCATTGTCACGTCTTCATGCGTGACCGTCTTCACGACGTTCGGGCCGGTCACGAACATGTAGCTCGTGCCGCGCACCATGTAGATGAAGTCGGTGATTGCTGGCGAGTATACCGCACCACCGGCGCATGGGCCGAGGATCGCGGAGATCTGCGGGATGACACCGGACGCAAGCGTATTGCGCAGAAATATTTCCGCATAGCCGCCGAGTGAAACCACGCCTTCCTGAATCCGCGCGCCACCGGAGTCATTCAATCCGATGACGGGCGCGCCGTTCTTCACGGCGAGATCCATGATCTTGCAGATCTTCGCCGCGTGCGATTCAGAGAGCGAACCACCAAAGACGGTGAAGTCCTGCGAGAAGACGTAGACGAGTCGTCCTTCGATGCGACCGTGGCCGGTTACAACGCCGTCGCCGTAAATCGGCGTCTCGCCATCGGCGACCGATCGCGAAGTGACAAAGCGATCGATTTCGCTGAATGAGCCTTCGTCGAGGAGGACATCCAGGCGCTCGCGCGCCGACAGTTTCCCTTTGGCGTGTTGAGCGGCAAGTCGCGCCGCACCACCGCCCTGTTCGGCTGCGTCGCGTGCGACAGCAAGCCGTTCGAGTTTCTCGCGCATGGACATAGTCGGGGAAGCTACTGCCCTGCGAATAGGGCAACCAGCGCAGCCAAGAAATCGCCACGCGAAATGGACGAAGCCGATCACCCCAAGGCGATCGGCTTCGTGGCCATCGGTTCGCGGTGGGTTGCGATGACCGACGGCTTCGTTCGTGCTGCGACTCCGGCGGAGTCGTGACTACTCTCTGGACGACAAGGTTGGTGCTACGGCTTGTAGATGATCGGCAGGACTACCTGCGTCTTGACCGAGGCACCATTCAGCTTGCCTGGCGAGAAGTCGAGACGGGCGACGACCTTCTTGGCGACTTCCCCGAGCGCTGTCTGCGTTGCATCGACGACTTCGACCGACGCGGGGTCGACTTTGCCCTTCGGGTCGACAACAAACTGCAATTCGACCATGTCGCCGACGCCACGGCTCTTCAGGTCGGCCGGATACGACTCCTGAATGAGGCGGGCAGCGTCATCGGATATTTCTCCAGTGGGACTGTTTCGCAAGCAGTTGAGTCTGAGCTCGACGTCCAGCGCTGGATGACGAGGTCGTGCGATCCACGGCCACTCCCCTTCATGAGTGAAGAGGTCGACTGTGACGCAGACACTCATATCGACGCCTCACAGTCCAAGCTTTAGCGTTTGTCACGGCAACCGAAGGCAGTGTCACAGCCCCGGTCCTTGCTCTCGGCGCGAGCGAGTGCGAGATATGTGCGGCAGCCAGCGGCGTGACGGCGTGAGCCGTCTGTACGTCTTCAGTGCTGAGTGCCGTCCACTGATGGGACCGTTATCACCCACACACTTCCCGCATGCCTGAAACCTTCCGACTCGAAGACGACGCGCCGTTGCGTCGGGTGTTGTACATCGCTGCGCTGATCCTCATTGCCATCCCGACTGTGCAAGTCATCTCCCAGCTCTGGCCCCTGCAGCTGGTCAGCATTCAATGGCGGTTCGGCGCGGCAAACGCTTTCTCGGCAATCCTGATGCTGCCGTTCATTGGCATTACGCTCTGTCTGTTCCTCGCACGGGCGGCCAACAGTCGCGGGCTTTCCCGGGTGATTGGAGCGATCGCAGTGCTAATCTGCTTCACACTCGCCGCCTCGACGGTCCTTTTTCTCCTCGATGCGCTTCAGCTCAAGACGATTGTGCAGTCACGCATGCTCGACCAGTTCAACTCGACGATGTATCGTGTCACTGCTCTTGCATCCGTGTTTTCCCTCGCGTTCGGCATTCTCGCGTTCTCGGCCTTTAGCCTCCCGAAGACGAACAAGGCCGCGCAGGTAAAAGGCGCCGCGGGCAAGAAGCAGGACGATGGCGTGGGACTGATCGTCGGTCAGGCTGGGTCACGCGTCGAGTAGCCTACCCGTTTTTGATCCCCGTTCGCTGATGTACTGGACAGCAATCGCCAGTAAAACGAAACGCCCTCCAGGACTCGATCCTGGAGGGCGTTTCCTTTGTTCAGCGTGTCAGCCGATTACGTCAGACCGAGTTCTTCCTCTGAGCTGTGCACCTTGCTCGGGGTCTCCGGCTTGGGCGGCTGCTCCTCGGGCACACCGGTGACGGCGAGCACGATGCGTCGGTGGATGGGATCCACCTCGAGCACACGCATGGTGAGGTTCATCGTCTCCCACGTAAAGTCTGCGGGGTTGGTGACGGTGCCCTCGGGGTTGAGCTGGCTCACCGGAACGAAGCCTTCGATGTCGTTCCCGAGATCGACGACGACGCCCTTGTCCATGAGGCGAACCACCTTGCCCGGCAGATCCGTACCGACCGGGTACGTCTCACCGATGCGAAGCCACGGATCTTCTTCTGCCTGCTTGAGGCCGAGCGAGATGCGCTTGTTTTCGCTGTCGATGTTGAGGATCACCACGTCCACCGCATCGCCCTTCTTCACGACTTCCGACGGATGCTGGACGCGTTTGGTCCAGGACATATCGGAGATGTGAATGAGGCCGTCGATGCCCGGCTCGATTTCGACGAACGCACCGAAGCTGGTGAGGTTGCGAACCTTGCCGTTGATGCGCGTGCCGACCGGGTACTTGAGCGGCAGGATAACCCATGGATCCTGCTCGGTCTGCTTCATGCCGAGCGAAATTTTCTCTTCGCTCTCGTCGACCTTGAGCACCACGGCCTCGATCGCTTCGCCAATGCTGACGATCTTGGACGGATGACGCACATTGCGCGTCCAGCTCATCTCGCTGATGTGTACGAGGCCTTCGATGCCCGGCTCCAGCTCGATAAAGGCGCCGTAGTTCGTGATGGACACGACCTTTCCGTTGACGCGAGTGCCGACCGGGTACTTGGCGGCAACATCCTTCCACGGATACGACTGCAACTGCTTGAGACCGAGGGAGATGCGTTCGCGCTCCCAATCGATGTCGAGCACCTTGATTTCGAGCTCCATGCCGATCTGCACCATCTCGCTCGGATGCGAGATACGGCCCCACGACATGTCGGTGATGTGCAGCAGGCCGTCAACGCCACCGAGATCGATGAATGCACCGAAGTCCGTGATGTTCTTGACGACGCCCTTCCGCACCTGATCCTTGCCGAGTTCCTTCATCAGCTTCTCACGCTTGCCGGCGCGTTCCTGCTCGAGGATCACTCGGCGGGAGACGACGATGTTGCGGCGACGCTTGTTCAGCTTGATGATCTTGAACTCGTACTTGTGGCCGAGCAGCTCATCGATGTTGGGAACGCGACGCAGTGCGATCTGCGAACCTGGGAGGAACGCATCGACGCCCATGAGATCGACGACCACGCCACCTTTGATCTTCTTGACCAGCGTCCCTTCGACCGGCATGTCGCTTTCGTAGGCTACGCGGATGCGTTCCCAGACGCGCATGAAATCGGCCTTCTTCTTGGACAGGACGACCGAGCCTTCCATGTCCTCGAGGTGCTCGAGCAGGACTTCAACTTCGTCGCCGACTTTGAGGTCGGGCATGTCCTTGAATTCTTCGAGCGGAATCGTGCCTTCGGACTTGAAACCGATGTCGAGGACGACCAAGTTCTCGCGAATTTCGAGAACGTGCGCCTTCACGATTTCGCCTTCTTCGATCGAGGCGAGCGTGCCGTTGTACATCTCCATCATCGCTTCGTACTCTTCCGAAGAGAACTCGTCTTCTTCGTAGAGTTCGGGGCGCCGGTTGGCGAGCGGACGCAGTTGCGCCTTTTGCAGATCGCGCTTTTCGCGCGGGGTCAGCTTGGCGGGCAACATGTCCGCGTTCAGATCGAGTTCGGCGCCTTCGATGACGTCGGCGGCTTCGGTCTCGGGGGAGAGAGACATACTAGGGGGATTCTCCAAATCGCGGGGACTGCACTCGCCGCGTCGAGGCTGGGGTGAAAGATCCGCACGTCGATCAGCACGACGAGCGGCACTGCGCCACCGGTCCGGTATATCCGGACTTGGGGCGCGGAGACGAGAACCGTGAAAAGTAGACTGGTCAGGCTATTGAGGCAACCGCCGCTGCCAGAGAACCTGACCTAGCTGTTGGCAGGCCGGTCGGTATGGCCCCGGAGTCGCGCTCGGGTCGCCTTGGCCAAGGCGACGATGCGCTCCACCTGCTCTTCCTGCGTGAGCGTGGTGGTATCGATAGTGATCGCGTCGCGGGCAGGGGCGCTCTGCGTGGCATCGTGCGCGTCCCGGGCGACCAAGGCCTCCGTCTCGCCCGCAATTTCAGCGTCAAGCGGATGACGGCCAAGTCGCTGGATGAGGCGGCGGCGAGCACGCTCCCACGGGTCGGCGATCAGGAAGACCTTGAGCGGCGCATGCGGGAACACCGCGGTACCGATGTCCCGGCCGTCGACCACCACATCGGTGGCTGCGGCGGCCGTGCGAACAACGGCGTTCACCCAATCGCGGACAGCGACCATCTGGGCGACACGTGAGACGTGCTGCGTAACCGGCGTGCCACGAAGCGCGTCGTCGACAATGACCCCGTCAACCAGCGGCAACACAGACCGCTCCGTCAGTCTCCAGTCGACGCGCCTCGACTCAGCCAGCAACTGTGCCGACGTCCACTGCGCGGCCGCGACGCCACTCTGCACACCGAGCCAGGTGAGCGCGCGATAGAACGCCCCCGAGTCGACATGACGTACGTTGAGCAGTTGGGCGACCCACTGCGCGGTGGAGCTCTTGCCAGAGGCTGCCGGGCCGTCGATCGCGATCACCAGCGTCGGTGCGATGACGCGCGCGAGGTCGGTCCAGAATGTTGGATACGACACGGCCACGCAGGCGGGATCGTCGATGATGATGCTGTTTCCGGGCACGGCGCCGAGCACGCCGAACGCCATCGCGAGGCGATGATCACCGTGTGTGGCGACGCGACCGACGAGCGGCTTCTTGGAGCCAACGATGCGCATACCGTCAGGAAACTCTTCCACGTCTGCACCCAACCCGCGAAGATTTTCCACGACGGCATGAATGCGGTCGCTCTCTTTCACCCGCAGTTCGCTCGCGTCGCTGATGCGCGTCTCACCCTCCGCGCGCGCCGCAATGCAGGCAAGCAACGGCAGCTCGTCGATGCAGCGAGGTATTTCGTCACCACCGATTTGTGCGCCCACCAGCGAGCCGGGGCGCACGACCACCGTGCCGATGGTTTCACCACCGGCGATGCGCTCGTCTTCGATAGTGAGTGACACGCCCATACGACGCAGTACGTCGAAGGCACCAACGCGCGTCGGGTTGAGACACACATCGATGAGTCGCACTTCGCCATGATCGGCGAGAGCGGTGAGTCCGGCAAAGAAGGCCGCCGACGACGGATCGGCGGGAACGTCCACATCAACGGGAATGGGCGTCTGCTGCGCCACGAGGTGCACCCCATCCTCGAGCACGTCGATAGCAACGCCACGCGCCGATAGCATTCGCTCGCTGTGATCGCGCGAGCGTTGCGGCTCGTGAACCGTGACTTCGACGCCAGCGGCGAGCCCCGCAAGGAGGAGCGCCCCCTTCACCTGTGCACTGGCGTGCTTGCTCTGCCACTCGATGGGCTTGAGCGCTGCACCAGTGACACGCATCGGCAAACCGTTGTGGCCAATCGCCCCTTCGAACTCGAAGTGCGCGCCCATCTCCGTGAGCGGTGCGGCAACGCGAAGCATTGGACGACGACTGAGACTCGCATCGCCTTCGAAGCGGGCAGTTACGCCATCAAGTCCAGCGATGAGGCCGGCGAGCAATCGCGTTGTGGTGCCACTATTGGCACAATCCAGCGGTGCGGTTGGTGAACGAAGCGCGCCAATACCGCGCGCAGTCACCGCCATGTCAGCGCTGAGTGTCGGGATATCGACGCCGAGTGCGCGGAGTGCGTTCGCGGTGGCCTGCACATCCGCCGATTCGAGAATGTGGCGAATGCGTGTCTCACCGTTTGCGAGCGCTGCGAAAATGAGCGACCGATGACTGATTGATTTGTCACCGGGTGTTCGCACCACTCCGTGCACGACGAGTCGTGCGGTGGTGTTGGTCAACGCAACCACGCCTCGAGCGCGGTCGCCGAATCGGTGCGATCATCGCGGTACTTGACGATCACCGGCGTCTGGATGGAAAGCCCTTCGCGCTCGCCGAATGCGGAGCTGACACGGCGCGACCCGGGAACCACTACAGCGCCTTCTGGAATTTCAAGCGGTTTGTCGACGGAGCCGCGCAACACGGTCTCGCGGACGAGGTCGTAGACGGGCGTTCCGCGCGTGAGGATGACGCCTGCACCCAGCACCGCACGCGTGCGAACCACCGTGCCTTCGTAGACGCCACAATTGCCGCCAACGACCACGTCGTCTTCGATGACGACCGGCGACGCGTTGATGGGTTCAAGCACTCCTCCGATCTGCGCTGCGGCACTCAGGTGCACCCGCTCACCGATTTGCGCGCACGAACCCACGAGTGCATGCGAGTCGACCATCGTTCCGCGACCAACGTAGGCACCAACGTTGATGTACATCGGCGGCATGCACACCACACTCGGTGCGAGGTAGGCTCCACGACGCACGGTCGAGCCACCAGGCACGATGCGGACCTGATTCTCAAGCCGAAACTCACGCGTCGGGAACGTGTGCTTGTCAAAGAAATGGAACGCACCACTGCCGCCAGACATTTCAACGACTTTGCCGATACGGAACCCGAGCAGGATTGCGCGCTTCACCCACGGGATCGCATGCCACTGCCCGTTGGCATCGCGTTGTGCCGCGCGAATTTCACCACGCTCCATCAGTGCAATGCAGTGATCGAAGAGGTGCTGTGCATCGTGCGGAAGCGGAACGCCCGAATCGAGAATACCCGGGTCGGTCAGACGCGCTTCGAGGTCGGCGATGTTGAGTCCCATGAACGCTTACGGAGGAAGGTCAGTCGGCGAGCAGCTGCGTGCGCACCAGCGCAGCGCGAACGAGAGCGCGGAATTCATGGGCGAGCGGAACGAGTGGCAGACGCAGTGAATCTTCCATGCGTCCAGCCATCTGCAGCATCGCCTTTACCGGAATCGGATTGGACTCAATAAACGCTGCGTAGATCACCGGAGCGAGCCGCGCCTCGATATCACGCGCACCGGCATAGTCGCCACGCGAACAGGCATGGCACAACTCAACGACCAGCCTCGGCACGACGTTCGACACGACCGAGATCACTCCGTCACCGCCGTGCGCCATGAGACTGAGTGTGAACCCATCGTCGCCGCTGAGGACACCGAAACCATCGGGGCGCTCGCGGAGAATATGCGTAATCTGCGCGAGGTTACCCGACGCCTCTTTCACGGCGATGAAGCGAGGATCGGCTGCGAGTGTCAGGCAGCTTTGGGCATCGAGGTTGACGGCGGTGCGACCGGGGACGTTGTACAACACGATCGGCAGGTCGCACGCATCGGCGATGGCTCGAAAGTGTGCAATGAGTGCGCGTTGCGGCGGCTTGTTGTACATTGGCGTGACATGCAGCAGATGTGTGGCACCTGCACTCTTTGCTTCTCGCGACATCGCAATCGCCTTCTGCGTGTCGTTTGAGCCGGCACCCGCCGCGACCGGAATCCGTCCGGCAACCTGCTCGACGGTAATCTCGATGACGCGCCGATGTTCGACGGCCGAGAGCGTCACGGCTTCGCCGGTTGATCCACACGGAACGACAAACTGCACGCCCTCCGAGAGCTGCCACTCGACAAACGCGCGAAGGGCCGGCTCATCGACGGCCCCGCTCGCAGTGAACGGAGTGACGAGCGCCGTGCCGCAACCGCTGATCGCACCATTCAGTCCAACCATCTCATGCTCCTCTGCCATCGGAGGCGAGCACATCCTGCATGGTGTAGAGGCCGGGCGCCTTCATGCCCGCCAGCCACCGGGCGGCGGTCAGCGCGCCGTCGGCGAAGACTCGTCGATCGCGTGCCTCGTGCGTGAGGCGAATCT
>Ga0209591_10002547_pt1 | contig 21790 bp, 21 predicted proteins | sample MAT01_FD_187207 | JGI IMG/M metagenome (GOLD analysis project Ga0209591, IMG submission 187207) | Freshwater microbial communities from Lake Fryxell liftoff mats and glacier meltwater in Antarctica - MAT-01 (SPAdes) (version 2) | ecosystem: Environmental > Aquatic > Freshwater > Ice > Liftoff... | reverse complement strand
TCTCGCTAAGAAATAGACTTCACTCGATCTCCGCATCCCTCCTATGAAAAAATATCTCGTTGAGTTCATCGGCACCTTCTTCCTCGTTTTCACCATCGGCATGACCGTCATCGCCCCCGGCGCGGGAGCCATGGCTCCACTCGCCATTGGCAGCGTGCTCGCCGTGATGATCTTTGCCGGCGGCCACGTCTCCGGCGGCCACTTCAATCCGGCCGTCACCCTCGGCGTCTGGCTGCGCGGCAAGTGCGATGCCGCTGACGTCGTGCCGTATTTCGGAGCGCAAGCTGCCGCCGCGCTCGTCGCCTCGCTGGCCGTCAAAGCCCTCAAGACCGGCCTCGTCGCCAAAGCCGCCGCGCTCACCGGCGCGATGACCCCGGAAATTTTCCCCGCGCTGCTGGCCGAATTCGTCTTCACCTTCGCCCTCGTCTGGGTCGTACTCAACACCGCGACCGCCAAAGGCACCAGCGGTAATTCTTTCTACGGCCTCGCCATCGGCTTCACGGTGCTGGCCGGCGCGTATGCGGTGGGCGGCGTGTCGGGTGGCGCGTTTAATCCCGCTGTCGCGCTTGGCCTCTGCACCATGGGCGTCGTCGCCTGGGGCAGCATCTGGATTTATCTCGTGGCGAATCTCGCCGGTGGTGCCGTCGCCGCTCTCACCTATAAGATCGTGAACGGGAACGAGTGATAAAATCTGCGGAGGGTGGGCGTCGGTTCCCCCACCGCCGCTATCGGCGATAGGGAAATCGGCGACTACCAGACAATTCCGGCCGCCTTACTTCTTCGCGCCAAACATCGGCTTCAACACTTCGGCGACCAATTTCTCCGGCGACTTGCTCGTCACCCCGGAGTGAAACACCCGGCCATTGCCCAGTTGCTTCTCGGTGCGGACTGCGCGCACGGCGACAGCCAATTCAATCAGGTATGTGCGGAAATCCCAGTTCCACTGACTTTCATAGGTGATGACTAATTGGGCGCTGTCCGGCATCATCGTGCGCACCCCGGCAGAAGCAGCATAACCGAGGCGCACCAGTTCATTCGCGATCATCTGATCGAGGTGATTGCTGTCGTTCTGTGAAGTCTGGACATAAATGTGCCGATAGGACCGCAGATCGACGGATTGGTCCGTCACCGCCGTATTGGCGGAAAAACAGCCAGCCAGTCCGAGCAAGAGCACCATCAAGATTACGGAGATTTTCATTCGCCGCGAACTTCAACCGGAAAACCACGCCGGGCAAGTGCAGGTTTCAGCTCCGAGACGTAATCTGCGGGCGCATCTGCCGGTTGGCGGTGGGCCAAAGTCCCTGAGGGAGAGGTTTTAGAGCCCACGAAGCCGGCGGAACTCGATCTGAACGTATCGGAGCTACCGCCCACCGGCAGATGCGCCCGAAATCAGCCCGGGCAAAAAATTAATGGTGTCATCTCGCGGCATATTAAATAAATTTCCGCCATGGTGCCGCTCTACGACGCCCATCAGCATTTTCAATTTGAGTCATTGTCGCCCCATCGCGCGACCGTGCTCGCCGATCTCCAAGCCATCGGCCTGAAACGCGCCGTCGTTAACGGCACCTGCGAGGAGGAATGGCCGGTCGTCGCCGCCCTCGCGCGGCAGCACGATTGGATTCTCCCCAGCTACGGCCTGCATCCGTGGGATGCCGGCAACCGCAGCCCCCGCTGGCTCGAAAAACTCCGCGCCCAGCTCACCGTCGATCCGCACGCTGGCGTGGGCGAGATCGGGCTCGACCGCTGGATCATCGATGGCCTGAAACCCGACGATCCCCGCCTCGCCGGCCTGCGCGTGGCACCACTCGACGAGCAAGTGGAAGTTTTCGCCGCGCAGCTCATGCTCGCCACCGAGCTGAATCGCGCCGCCTCCATTCATTGCACGCAAGCCTTCGGCCCATTGCTCGATACCCTCTCCCGCCAGCCACTCCCCGACTGCGGTTTCCTGATGCACTCGTACAGCGGTTCAACGGAAATGGTCCGCCAATTCGCCGACCTCGGTGCCTACTTTTCCTTCAACGGCAGTTTTCTGAAATACAAAAACAAGCCCCGGCTCGAGGTTTGGCAACACCTCCCTGCTGATCGTCTGCTCGTCGAAACCGACGCCCCCGCCACGCCGTTGCCCAAGGAATACGCCACCCACCACCTCCCACCCGCGCCCAACGGCGACGAGATCAATCATCCCGCAAATCTGCAGGCCGCGTACAACGCCCTCGCCGAACTGCGCGGCGAATCAATTGAGGCCCTGGCTGCGCAAGTGGAGAAAAACTTCCAGCGATTTTTTCTCGGACGTTGATCCGCAAAATTTTCCCGTAGCCGCGTGTGAGGGCACAGCCCTCAAGGTGGAACCCGGCCTCTGGACGGGTTGGTTTGATTCGCGCGGGAATGTAGCCAACGGACTACCAATACGCGTTTGAGGGCGCAGCCCGAAAACGGGGCCGTGGCCCTGCCCGAACCGCGTTGTCGCTTCGCTCCAGCGCGGCTACATCCAATCCCAACAACAAGACCAAGACTCGTCTCGGTCACAATAATCGTTTAGCCCCCAACTCCAAGAGCTCGCAGCTCGCAGCTCGCAGCTCGCAGCTCGCAGCTCGCAGCTCTCAGTCTTCAGTCTTCAGTCTTCAGTCCTCCGCCCTCCGTCCTCTTCCCTCCGCCCTCCGCCCGCCCGCCCCCCCGCCCCCTCCGCGATCCGCCGCACCACTTCCCCCGCGGCCACGAAACCAAAAGTTCCCGTCACCGAGACCGCCGATCCAAAACCGCTCGCGCAGTCGAGCTTCAGGTTCGAGCCGGGTTCCTTTGCCACCGAACAAGTGCCGTCAGCCCACGGATAAAGCGGTTTCTCATTCGAGTACACGCACGGCACGCCATAAATATTTCCCTCGCCCTGCGCGAAACCGTGATCGCGGCGCAGCTTCTTACGCACCTGCCGCATCAACTCATCGCCCTGCGACTCGCCCAGATCACCCACGCGAATCCGCGTGGCGTCACGCCGCCCACCCGCGCCGCCCACCGTCAGGACCGGTTGTCCGCGTCGCACGCACTCCGCAATCAACAGCGCTTTGTTCGACATGCCGTCGATCGCATCGACGACCCACTCGAAGCGCTCCGTCAAAAGTTTCTCCGCACTCTTCGCCGTGAAATACTCGCTCAACGTCGTGATGCGACACGCGGGATTGATGGCGCGCACACGCTCCAGCAACACCGCCACCTTGGGCCGGCCGATATTGCCGTCGAGTGCCGGCAGTTGCCGGTTCACGTTGGTGATGCACACATCGTCGAGATCGATCAACGTCAGCGCGCCCACTCCCGAACGCGCGAGCGCCTCCACGACCCACGAGCCCACGCCGCCCACGCCGACAATGCAGACCTGCGCGGCATGCAAACGCGGCAACGCCCCCGCTCCGTAAAGTCGGCCCAGTCCACCAAAGCGCTGGAGATAATCTTCGTTCATATCTGCTAACGCGGTCTATGCCTGTCCTCCACCCCGGACGTCAATCTCCCAACCTTTCCAATGACAACCAGCGCCGCGTCTTCCCCCGCCCACCACCCACACCAAGCGCAATCTGCGCTTTGCTACGCATTTTTTGTTTTGGTCACCATATTAGCCTAATTTCATACCTCACCTGGATTCATGATAATTCCGGCCCGCCTGCTCATGATCATTGGCTATCCGCAAAACCGGCTCTAGCTTGCACCGAACAGTTCAGCTCCACGCGTTCCACCCCACCCCTGATCGGATGCTAACATGAAAAATTACCTCCATGGCAAACGCGGCGTTGATATCCTGCACGACCCACTGATCAACAAAGGCACTGCATTCACGGATGCGGAGCGCGATCAGCTCGGCCTTCGTGGCTTGGTCCCGCCCCGGATTCACAAGCAATCCGAACAGGTCGAGCGAGTCCTCCAAAGCTTCCGCCGAAAACCCAACGATCTCGAAAAATACATCTACCTCATCGCCCTGCAGGAGCGGAATGAAACGCTCTTTTACCGCGTGCTGAACGACCATCTCAGCGAGATGATGCCGATCATCTACACGCCGACGGTCGGGCTGGCCTGTCAGCGTTGGGGCCACATTTTCCGTCGCTCCCGCGGGCTCTACATCACCGCCGGCGATCGGGGCCGGATCGCGAAAATCCTGCGCAACTGGCCGCACGCCGACGTCCGCATGATCGTCGTGACCGATGGCGAACGTATTCTCGGACTCGGCGATCTCGGAGCCAACGGCATGGGCATTCCCGTGGGCAAGCTTTCGCTCTACACGGCCTGCGCCGGCATCCATCCGGCCCAAGGTCTGCCCATCATGCTCGATGTCGGCACCAACACGGAAAGCCTCCTCGCCGATCCGCTCTACATCGGCACCCCGGTCAAACGCCTGCGGGGGCCACTCTACGATGAATTCATCGACGAGTTCGTCTCCGCCGTGCAACAGCAATTCCCCCAAGCCTGCCTGCAGTTTGAGGATTTCGGCAATGCCAACGCCTTCCGCCTGCTCCATCGTTACCAGGATCGGATCTGCACCTTCAACGATGACATCCAAGGCACCGCGGGAGTCACGCTGTCTGGTCTTTGTACCGCGTCACGCCTCACCGGCGTAAAACTCAAGGACATGCGGATTCTTTTCTACGGCGCTGGAGAGGCCGGTATCGGCATAGGCGATCTGATCGTCGAAGCCCTTAAGGTCGAAGGCGTACCCGAGGACGTCGCCCGCCGCCAATGTTGGTTCGTCGACTCCCAGGGATTGGTCGTCCGCAGCCGCACCGACTTGGTGGAGCATAAGCTTCGTTTTGCGCACGACCATGCCCCGATTGCCGAACTGCAAGCGGTGATCGATGATCTGAAGCCCCACGCCCTCGTGGGCGTTTCCGGCATAACCGCCGCCTTCACCGAGCCGGTCGTGAAAGCCATGGCCAAACACAACCCACGACCCATTATCTTCGCCCTGTCGAACCCGACCTCGCAATCCGAGTGCACCGCCGAGCAAGCCTACACGTGGTCGGATTGTCGGGCAATTTTCGCCAGCGGCAGTCCCTTCGCCCCGGTCACTAGCGCAGGCAAAACCTATGTGTCCGGCCAGGGCAACAACTCCTATATTTTCCCGGGAGTGGGCCTCGGCGTCATCGCCAGTCAATCGTCGCGAGTGACCAATGAAATGTTCTTCGTCGCGGCGAAGGCCCTCACCTCGCTGGTCACAGAAGAGGATTTGGCCATGGGCCGGGTTTATCCCGATCTCACCCGCATCCGCGAAGTTTCGTTCGCCATCGCCCTCGCCGTGGCCGAAGTCGCCTTTGATCGCGGCTATGCGCACCACATGCGGCCCGTCAATATGTCCGACCTCATCCGCGCCCATATTTATCACCCCGTCTACGAGGACTACGTGTAGCGCGTGCTGAGTTTTTTGCAGGGCCGGCCCTACACTCCAATTTAAAATCAGGTAATAGCGTTCACCAGCCGCTCCACCGCGGCGATCGCCGTGCGTTCCCGCTCGGCCCAGTCACCACGAATCCACGTATACGGCAATTGCCTCCGCTCAAGCGCGCCGTGCCAAATTTTCATACACCTCTTCCGATCATCCTCCTCGGGAAAACACCGCTGCGGATCGGGCGTCCATGGCACATCGATATCAAGCAACAGATATAATCCATAACGCTTCGCCCGCATTTCGGCCCCGCGCCGGATGTCGTCCGGGCAAGTTCCGTAAAGCAAATCACTCCAGAGCACGGTCGTCAGCGCCTCCGTGTCGCAGATGATCAAGCGAGGGCGCGGATGGTGGAACCCGGCCTCTGGACGGGTTTCTTCCTGCGAAAGTTTTTTCAAAGCGTCCAGAGGCCGGGTTCCACCCAAGGCTGCCTCCTCCCGCCGCCACTGTTCATGAGCGATCGCGGGAATATCCTCCAAGGTAATCACGCCCTGCTGATCCCAGAATTCCCGGGAATATTCCTTGACCAGCGGTGCGGAAAAATGCGTCGCCAGTTTCGCCGCCAGTGTGCTCTTCCCCGTTGATTCCGGTCCGAAGATCGCGATGCGGAGTGGTTCAGATTTCATCATCATGGGAGCGGCCGTTGCCCTCAACGGCCTTCGGGGGAACGAACCGAAACCGGGGCCTCGCTCTTCATCGCCTGCTGCCATTCCCACCAGCCAGCAAATGAGAGAATCAGATAAACCGCATACAAAAACGCCGTGAAGTACAGCCCGCCAATCCAGTAGGAGCAGATCGCCACCCCATTCGCCACCACCCAGAACGGCCAGTTTTCAATCTGTTTCCGCGCCTGCAACACCTGCGCCGCCACACTGACCGACGCGATAAACGCATCGCGAAACGGCATGAGCGCATCCGTGTATTTTCTCAGCAGCAGCGCCCACACAATCGTTCCGACCACCGTGAGTCCCATCGTCATCAACAAATTATTTCGGGGTAAACGCGTGACCGGCAATTCCGCGGCAGTCCCTTTAGCGCGCACCCAATGCCACCAGCCATATGCGAGCGCGCCAAAAAAAAATACCTGCAAGGTCGCATCCGCATAATAGCGGGTCCGGTAAAACAAGATGCCTTGCACCGACACCGCGACGAGTCCGAGAGGAAACGCCGCCAGACTGCGCCGGATCATCAACCACACGCCGATGATGCCCACCACCAGATTAACCTGGTCCAGCGGCGAGGCCGTCGTGAGGCCAGTCCAAATATTCTGCCACACCGCCGTCATTTTTCCGTCTGCCCGGCCTGGGCCAAAAAGGCCTCCATCGTCTCCCGGGTCAGGCTGTATTTGGCCGCACAGCGCGGACATTGCACCTGGATCATCTCACTCTCGCCAAACAAATCCTTGAGGTCCGTGCGGGCCATCGGTGCCAGCGCGCCCAAGATTTTCTGCTGAGTACAGCCGCAAAGCCAATAATAACTCCGGCTCTCGATCCGCGCGATCGTCTCCTGTTTGGCCAGATCGTTCAACCCGGCGCTGGTAATTTGTTTCAGCCACGCCTCATCGCAATCGGGATGGGAAAGTAACAGCGTGTATTTGTCCCCACCCTGATCAAACAACCGGATCGGCCGTTGCTCGCTCTGCGCATAATAGGTTTCGGTGGCATGAAAGATATCCGCACCCTCAAAGTTGATCACACTGCGCCGTTTCTCCGCGCCGCGCTTCGGAATGACTTCGCTATAGAAAACGTTTTTGTCCGCCTCGCGCACATTCTCCGTGAAGAGCCGGCCAACCACCTGACAATCCTCGTTGTCGCCCGCAAAAAACAAATTCACCCGGGGCTTTTGCAGGCTGATGCTCCAGGCGATGTGTTCATTCCGTGGACGCGAGGCGCAATGCAGCGTGAAGGCGATCAGCCCCCGCCGCAGCAACGCTTCCTCTTCCGCCGGATACTTCAGTCCGTTATCCGCGAGATGCAGATAATAATCGACGAACAGCGGACTCAGATCCGCCTGCACGAGCATCACATTGCGATGGCGGATAAAATCTACCGTAATAACGGTGCTACTGAGATGCGGGGCAAACGAAGAGGTCGATTCGGCCATGGCATGTCAGTGTCGTCCGATTCGCCCAAAGTCGAGCCCCGGGTTACCTCCCAAGAAACGAAGGCCCCGATCATGGACGGGCCTGACCCTCCATTGAGTAACGCGGATTTTTCGCGCGCAGTCGGGACAATCCTTGCACTCGGTGGCGCGGCGCAAGGCGGCTTGCCGATCCGCGATTTTGACGACGAGCAACCGCGAACAGCGCACCCTGCTTGTCCGTCGTAGCCTGGGCGAAGTCGGAAGGTCGCGCTCCACCTCGATACCATTCATCCGGTTTGCGCCGTGACAGGTTCAGCTCGTTTCCTCGTCCCGAGTCTCTCCCGGGCTGGGATCAGGATGTCTGCGGCTGGACAAACTGCTGTTGCTTTTAACCAGCCTGGAACTGGGCGAGCCGGTGCTCTTGATCGCCGACGCCTACTACCCCAGTGGAAAAATCATCCGGGGTCTCCTCGCGCAAGGCGGGCATCTGCGGTCACGTGGCCGCTTTGTGAGCCGAGGTGGACTCGGCAACTGCCGCGCTGGGATTATTCAGGTCCCTTGTTTTTCCAGAGCTTAAAATCGTCCCAGTAAATCTGCAGGGTTTTACCCTGTGCTTTCACGTATTTGACCAACTCGTGCGAGGTATACAATTTCATGGGGTTGTAGCCAGTCACGCCGTTGGGCGCCGGATCTTTCGTCATGTGCGTAAAGTGGTGGATATCAAAAACCACCTGTCTGGCTCCGCCGTCCTGAGTGATCGCCATCCAAAAACGGCCGGATTTCTGGTCTCCCTCCTTGAAATAGCAATCCATGGTGAACCACCGCCCGAGGGGAACCTTCACCGCCAGATTTTCCCCCTTCCACACTTCCTTCTGGCCGGCATCCTCTCCGTTGAGAATGAAATTGAGTTCGCTCGCCGCGCCGGTGGGTTTGCCCAAGCCTAAGGTTATCCGGAAGCCATGAGGTTCACCTTCGATCCACCACTCGTTGTTCCAAAATTCGGCGAGGGTGCACCAGTTGATTTTTTTCGGGTAGCTTTTCAAAACATTGAAGTCCTCGCTCAGATATACCCGGGTCGATTGATAGAACTCCTTGAGCCCACCCTTGATGTCGTAAAACTCCATCTGCACGCGGGCCTTCAACTGGTTTCCGTCAGCCAGCCAAGCATCATCCAACCAAAATTGCAGCACCCGGTTGTCCGGGTTGCCCGGCTCGGGAATGATTCGGGCATGCCGCTGGCTCGGCGCCCCCCCCGTGTAGTTTACACAGACCGCGCCAATGGTTCCCTTCCGCTGAAGCTCCGTCCAGTCGCTCAGGGGTAAGGCTGGATCGCCGCCGGTGATGACATCAGTCTTCTCCCCGGGCGTGATGGCGGTCGAACCCTCAAAGCCCGATTGAAAGACCAACTCCGGCGGGGCTGGCTTGGCGGGATCGGCGGCCACTATCACCGCGCCTTGGCCGATAAACAGGAACGCGAGGAATAAAATCGGTCTACCCGGAGAGTCGTTTCTCATCATTATTCCACCGTAGCAAATCAACGGAGCAAAAGCCAGTGGCGAAGTGCACTCCGTGCCTTGAACATCAGGGTGGATTCATTCTCGGCGCTACCAAACGGCAAAGCAACCTATTGGGTTAATTGTGAATTGTGTCTCCATTGGAAAAAATCGGGTAAGCCACAAGTACCCTATTGGGGTACTTGTGGCTGGGGAAATGAATTCATTCTCGGAGTTCCCCGAAGAAAGACTCGATTTTGCAAGATTCGCCCGATCATGATTTCTTCGGGAAGTATTGAAAACTGCCGATAGAATGAATCAGCCCCGCCTTGAACACCACCAATCGATCCTCCCGACCCCTCACCGCGCGCGTGGCTTCGGGGGAAACGGACGGGGGGACAAGGCGGTGCCGGCCACACTCTGACCGAGATTGACGAGCTCTTCGATAATCACAGTCGGATTTTCCTCATAACGCAGCGCGAGAAATTTCTTACGGAATTGCCGGTAGTCCCCGGGAGTTTTCATCCAACGGTCGATCAACCCACCGAATTCCTGGGCGTTGGCCACCTGTTGCGTACCGCAACCATGGCGAAAATATTTCACGGTCAACTCTTCTTGCGGCATGATTCCACCCAAGGCATTGAAAATAATCGGGCAGCGAAAATGCAGGGCTTTGGCACACGTGGTCGTGCCGCCTCGGGTAAGGATCGTATCGCTGGCCTGCATCAGGAGATGGACGTCCTCCGAAAATCCATCGACGTAGCATTCCAACGCGGGATGCTCAGCCCGCCAATGCACCACGTCGTTGAACGCGTCGCGATTGCGTCCGCAGATGACGATGACCTGAAGTTTTTCGGCGTGCGGCAAGAGGAGGGGAAGCAACTCCAGATGGTTGTTCGCCCCATTCCCACCGGTTGCAAGGAAGACCGTGAACCGATCGGGATGGAGCTCCAGATGGAGTTCACGATAAGTGCGGCGCGTCTGTTCATTCAACACCTCGAGGTAAGCGCGCGGTTGCATCAGGTATCCGCGGACCTGGGTCCGCTCAGGCGGCATGCCGAGTTTCACCGCGTAGTCCCGCGCAGTGGCGGTGCGGGAGACATAGAGATCGGCGGAGGGCTCGACCCAGTTGACGCTGTAACCGAAACCACCGGAAAATTCCCCACAGTAGGTGGCACAACGGACGTGATCCTCCCCGAGTACTTTCCGCGCGAGCTGGAAGTAGCCGCGATTGAGGCAATCATGCACGCTCAGGATCAGGTGCGGCCGGTACTCGTGCAGCACCTGCTCATAATAACCGCGACCAAAGGTGACTGTCCGACGGTTCAACAGACTCAGCAGCTCAACGAAAACATAGAAGAGTTTGTGAAGCCAGGGTGACTTTTTCTGGATCCAATTATAACAACTCACTCCCAGTTTATAAAAGCCGGATGATTTTTCGAGCATCTGCTCGATCCGCACATCGACATCGTGGCGATAGAGCTCAAAGCACCATTCGGCAAAGGCCTGCGCCCGGGCGTCGTGCCCGGCACCGGTGCTGGAAGTGAGAACGAGGATGCGAACACGTGACATGCTTGATAATTAGGCGGCACCGGGTCGGCGGGTGATCAGCCGCCAAGCCGATGGAAAATTTTCCCGGGACGGACAATTAAAGTACGAGTTGAAAATAAAATGTTCGGGATCCATGCGTCAGAGATCGAAATGCCTTTCCTGCATCCGGCGCTTGAGGGCAAGCGAACCAAACCGGGCGAGGAATGGGGCGAGCACGGCCTGAAAAAACCGGCCCGAACGAACGGTGCCGCTGCGGCCACGCCACAAGGCCCGCCGCAAGGATCGCGCCGCATGAGTCGGCGCGGGACCGCCACTCATCATTTTCTCAAAGGCGGCCCACGCGCGGGCTTGCCGGGCCACCCCGACGGGATCGGCGGCTGCCGCCCCATGGGGCACGGGCCGACGCACGGAGCCTTCAAAATCCGTACGGTAATCCCCCGGACGGAAATCAATGACGACCAACCCTGTGCCGCGCACCTCATACATCAGACTTTCGTTGAGCGCAGAGAGGCCGGACTTGGCCATGTTATAAGCGGGTTGATACGGCAGGGCAAACTCGCCCGCGATCGAAGAGATGTTGACGAGCGCTCCACGACGACGCCCCGTAAATTCGCGCAGAGCGACATGACTGAGACGCGCGGTGTTGATGAGCATGAGCTGGAGCTGTTCCTCCCAGACAGAAAAATCCGCTGCGGCAAATCCGCCGAACACGCCGAAGCCGGCATTATTAATCACCAGGTCAAAACCACCGGCCGCCCGGCTGGCCTCGGAAAAAGCCTGCTCGGCCGCGGCGCCATTGCCCAACTCGAGTGCGACCGGATGAAAATTTTCCCGCACCGGCAAGCGCCGGGGATCCCGCGATGTACCCCAGACCAGCACCCCCTCGGCCAGCAGCATTTCGGTGAAAGCCAACCCCAACCCCGTACTCGCACCGGTGACGAAGGCGGTGCGATACCGGGAGGAAAGGAGAGAAGCGCTCATGCCGGTAACAACACGACCGGCTCAGTCCGTGCTCTTAAACGCGAGACACACATTGGCTCCACCAAAGCCGCTGCTGTTGCTCAGCACAACATTGGGCCGCTGCGGCAGGGTGGCGCGAATAATGTTCAATCCGACGCAGGCTGGATCGAGCGTGGTGATATTGGCCGAACCGGGAATGAAACCTTCCTTGATGGCTAGAGCACAGAAGCCAGCTTCCATCGCCCCCGCCAAGGAGAGACCGTGACCGGTCAAGGCTTTGGTGCTGCTGATGACCGGCCGAGTGGGCGCATGACCGAAGATAGCTTTGAGCGCTTTGATTTCCGATAGATCGCCGATGGGGGTGGAGGTGGCGTGCGCGTTGACGTAGTCGATCGAGTCAGCCGCCAGCCCGGTGTATTTCAGCGCGTTGGTGATCGCATTGCGCAGGCCCGTACCCTCGGGATGCGAGATCGCGACGTTGTGGCCATCGGAGGCCTGGCCCCAGCCGGCAACTTCGCAATAGACCTTCGCCTTGCGCCGCTGCACTTCTTCTGCACCTTCCAAAATCACCACCGTCGCTCCGCCGGTGCCGACAAAACCATCCCGCGCCGCATCGAAGGGCCGCGAAGCACTCGAAGGATCGGTTTGGATGGAGAGCGCGCGCATGCCGGCAAAGGGCAAAATACTTTCCACATTACCGTCCTCCGCGCCGACCACGAACATGCGTTTCTGGCGCCCAAGCACGATCTCATCGTAGGCGAAACCCAGCGCGTGAGCGGAAGAGGCGCAGGCGGAAGAAAATCCGGTGGAGGCCCCCTTGATCTTAAAGTGCGAGACCAAGTTGAAATTCACCGTGCCGGAAATGCACGCGACCACGCCGAGCGGTTGGCAGCGCATGACGCCCTGCTTGCGCATCTTTTCCAGGTAGTAGCCCAGCAGAAAAGGCGAACCACCGGAGGCCGCGTAGAGACCGGTTTCGGGATTGGACCAATCGGCTTCGGTCAACTTCGCGTCTTCGACCGCCTGCTGCATCGCGCAATACGCATACACCCCATGCGGGGCCATGCCGCGCAATAAATCCCGCTTGATGGAATATCGGGCGGGGATGATCCAATCTTCGGCTTCAACCGTATCGGTGACAAAATCCCGGATCGGCGCGGCGACTTTGACCGGAATATCCGGTTTCTGAAAAGGCGGGTACGTCACAATGCCGTGGCGTAACTCCCGCAAGCTTTCGGAAACCCCCGGGGCATCATTGCCGATGCTCGTGATGAAGCCTAATCCAGTGATATAAACTTTGCGCATGGTTCTTAGTCAAATCGTCAGTCCACTACTTGGACGACCGATCAGCGAGAAGCCAAGCGTTTTGCGCTCCCGGAGAAATCCCCAACCGGTGAAATTTGATCGGACAACCTCAAGCACTCGCAGCCTTGGCGGCGGGCTCGTTGAGGAAGACTTCATCCACCGCCGATGTCGGTGCCTGCGAGACTGGTGGCGCGACCTCTTCCGCATAGGCATAGGTCAGCGTGATTTCTTCAACAATCGCCGCTTTTTCCTGCCCGACCCGGATCTGCCCTTCGAACGTTGCGAGCGGAAGTTTCAGGCGCTTGGGCTTGATGGAGAGACTCAACACATCGCCGGGACGGCAAATACGATGGCAACGTACACCCTCGCAAGAGGTGAAGAAAATGGTCTTAGGATCGACGATCTTGCCGGCTTCGCCGACTTGGCCCTCGAGCAAAAACAGGACTCCAAGCTGGCCCAGCGCCTCGAGCATGATCGAAGCCGGCAACACCGGATTATCCTTAAAGTGACCTTGCAGGAAAAACTCTTGGCCACTGATCCGGTATTTGGCGTTCGCGCCATGCGCATTGATCGAAGCCTCGCTCAGGAAAAGAAACGGTGCCTGAATCGGCATGATCGAGGCGATTTGCTCGATCGGAAGAAACTTCGTGGGTTTGGGCAGCGGCAGACCGCGGACCTTGCAACCGATGAAAGTCTTCACGTCACCAACCGAGCGCAAGTGACGCAGCTCATCGTTGTTAATCGACATCTGGAGGACATCTTCCACCAAAATCACGATTTCCATCATCGTCAGGGAATCGATCCCCAAATCCTCAATCACGCGAAGATCGTCGTCGGCATCTTTCAGTTTGGCGCGAAGATCGGGTTCCACGTACCGCTCGATAATGCCAAGAACAATGGCCGGAAGATGCTCCACATTTCCCGTCTTACGAAACTGGGCAGCCGCCTCGTAGGTCGCCGCTGAACAACGTTTTAATGCTTCCCTTAGATTGGCATCATCTTCGGGGGTAAACGGTTTGAGTGGAAGCGCCGAAGCGTTGTTAACTGACTGTACCATTGGTGTAACGTAAATTGAGCCTTCTAGGTGTGTAAACCAAAAAAACTTTTGGGTGGTCCATCACCATGCGTACAGTAAAGTCAGCCTTTGTTCCCGAAGGCAGGAAATGAGTTCGCTGAGATTACTATTGGCAGCGGGTATTTAATATTCCCTAAACGTAAGTCCCACCAATGGCATCTTCTCCCCCCACACGTCTGGTCATGGTGACGCATGAGTTTCATCCTCACCGCGGCGGGATCGCAGTGTATGCGGCGGAAATGGCCTTGGCCTCCGCCGCCTTGGGCTACGCGGTAGAAGTGTGGGCGCCCGCATTGCCGGTCGGCCTGCCTGAGCCAGTCTGGCCTTTCGTGGTCCGTCGACTACCGATCGATAGCTCGCACAGTTTGCGCAACCAATGGCGGATGGCCCGCGCACTTCAGCGGGAACGCGATCGCTTGCATGCCGCGATTCTCTACGTACCAGAACCCGGGCCGCTGCTCTCCATGCTGCTGCTCCAGTTTTTCCACAATCTGCCACCGGGCCGACTCGTCATCACTTTCCATGGATCGGAAATCTTGAAACTGGCCCTGCGCCCGCTCACGCGCTGGAGCACCCGCCGACTCCTCGCGAGCGCCGACCGGGTGAGCGTCGTCAGCCAGCATGCGCGGCAGTTACTGGAACGCTATTTCCCCAACGCCACGAAAAAAGTCGTCCTCACTTCCGGCGCGCTTCGGGCGGACTTCCAAGCCACCCCACCGGCCCCGGTCCTGGAAATCGACTGCCCGTTGGAACGCAAAATCGTCATCCTCACCGTGGCGCGGCTGCATCCCCGCAAAGGCCAACTGCGGGTGCTGGAAGCGCTCGCGGCCCTGCCGACCGCACAAAAGTCGCGCCTCGAATACTGGCTCGTCGGCAGTCATTCCAAAGAAGGTTACGAAACCGCCCTGCGCGACGCCGCCACGCGAGCGGGCTTCCCGGTCAAATTTCTCGGCGATGTTCCCGATGAGCGACTCAGCACAATCTACGCGAAAGCCGACATCTTTGCCATGACGAGTATGCCGCACCGCTTCAGTGTCGAAGGCTTCGGACTCGTGTATTTGGAAGCCGGCGCGCACGGACTGCCGGTCGTGGCCCATGCGATCGGGGGCGTGCCCGAGGCCGTGCTGCACGACAAAACCGGCCTGCTCGTTGCCCCGGATGATCCCACTGCACTGACCGCCGCCTTCGCCCGCCTCCTCGACGATCCGGCCTTGCGCCGCCGGCTCGGTGCAGCCGGCAATGCCTTGGCGCGCAGCCGCACTTGGCGCGACAACGCCCTAACGTTGTTTGGACATCCCTCCGCCAACGCTCCAGCCTGAGGTCTTTCCATGCTTGTTTCCCAAACCCAGATCAACGTTCGCTACGCCGAAACCGATATGATGGGCATCGTCTATCACGGTAATTACCTCCCGTGGTTTGAAGTCGGCCGCACCAACCTGCTCAAGGAATGCGGCGTGCCTTATCGCGAGTTGGAAGCCCAGGGCTACTATCTCCCCGTAATCGAAATGGGCGCAAAATTCCTGCGATCCGCCCTCTACGACGACAACCTCACGATCATCACGCAACTCAAGGAGCGCCCCCTGTTGCGTATTCACCTCGAGTACGAAGTGCGCCGCGGCGAAGAGCTGCTGGTGACGGGATTCACGGTGCACACCTTCATCAACAAAGCCGGTGAACCCGTCCGCCCGCCGGCTGCATTCGCCGCGAAGATGAAGGAAGTATTCGCGCCCGCCGGTTAACCTGCGCCGGAAGTTGGGTGGGAAAATGCCGGGAGTGAGCTTGTCTCATTCTGCTGGCCAGCAGAATGACGCGACCAGCGCGCCACCTATCACGGAGCGAATAGCCAAACCAGCCGAAGGTGATTAACGCTGTCGGAGCTAGAGCGCACCTTCGTACTCCGCCAGCACCGCCGCATCGGTTTCCGCCGCGCGCGCCTCGGACAACACCGCCGCATCATTCGTGATTCGCCGCACCGCCCACACCGCGTGAGTCCGGACGATGGCCGATTCATGCCCCGCCAGTTTCAATAACTGAGGCAGGAATTCACAACGCCCACCCTGGCCGACCGCCACATTTCCCGCCACCACACAGGCGTTGCGCAACAGGCCGGCTAGCTTCACTCGCTTGATGGGCGTCCCGCGAAATACTTCCGCGAAACGCCCCGGGGTCAACTCCAGCAATTCATTGAGGGTTAACTGCGCGATTCCCGTTTTGGCCACGAGCAACCCGCTGCGCGCCGCTTGCGCAAACCGGTTCCACGGACACACCTCGAGACAAATGTCGCAGCCATAAACATGATCGCCGATCCCCACGCGCAGCTCTCGCGGGATGCTCCCTTTGTTTTCAATCGTGTGATAGGAAATGCACCGCCGGGCATCCACCACGCCCGGTTGGGGAATCGCCTGCGTCGGGCACGCATCACTGCATCGCGTGCATTTGCCACAAAGCAGCCCCGCCGGCTCCACGGCCTTCGGTGACAAAGGTTTTTTTCGCACAGGCGCATCGGGTTCGATGGCGAGCCGCGTCAGGACACTCGCGAGAAACAGCCAATTGCCGTAGCGGCGCGAGATCAGCATGCCGTTTTTCCCGCGAAAACCAAAACCCGCCCGCGCCGCCCAGCCTCGCTCCAACACCGGCCCGGTATCGACATAGTAACGGTAATCCTCCGGCGACACTCCACCGAATTCCTCCAGAACTTTTCCGGCAGCGATGAGTCCCGGCCGCATCGTCTCGTGATAATCTTCATGCAACGCATACCGCGCCCAACGGGGATGTCGGGCAACTTCCCCCGTCGAAGAATTCCCGCCGGTTTCTCCCGCCCAATAATTCACGCCGAGCATAATGACGGAGCGCGCTCCGGCCAGAACGAGCGTGGGATCAATCCGTTTATCCACCGTGCGATTCATCCACGCCATCTCGGCGTTCATGCCCTCAGCCAACCATTCCCGCAGACCTTGGCCGCTGACCTCCGTAACCGCCGCAAATCTTACTTCATCAAATCCCAACGCGAGCAAACGCTGACGCAAAAACTCCCGACGTTCGCCTGCCCACACCGTAACGCCTAAACCTCCATCGCCAGTCTCAGCGCTCATGAGTGCTGGGCCGCCCAGTCGCGCGCTTCGCGCTGAAACACCCGCAACACATGCGTGGTGATTTCCCGGATCGGCCGTTGGTCGGTTAAAATCGTGGTGCCCGCCCGGCGATAAATCGCGGCGCGGCGCGCGTAGAGCTCACGCACCTTCGTCTCGCGGTCTTCGCCCGACACCAGCGGTCGGTGCACTGAGCGCGCCGTGCGCTCAATCACTGTTTCAAAATTAGCATGCAGACAAAGCACCACGCCGCGCGCATGGAGCAGCTCCAGCATCCCCTCCGGAATCACCAACCCCCCGCCGCACGCCACCACGCAGCCTTGCGCCGGGTGTTGCTCAAGAATAAAATTCCGCTCGAGCGAACGGAATTCCGGTTCGCCGGCCTCCGCGAAAATCTGCGTGATCGTCCGGCCTTGCAGCCGCTCGATCTCATGATCGCTGTCGACAAAGGTGTAGTCGAGTTGCTGCGCCACGCTCCGGCCTACGGTGCTTTTGCCCGTGCCAGTGAAGCCAACAAGATAGAGATTGGGTCCAGTTTTTGCCATACGCGTCGAGTCGCAGCGAACACCCCGACTGCGCCCAGCGCAAGCGCGCCGTAAGACTAACGCCGATCGCTTTTAAACTTTTCCAGAGCTGAAAGGTAGCGGCCCTTCCCCTCAACCGCCCATGGCTGGGGATTTATATTCCGCGTTAGCCCGGAGGCCTCGCAATATTGTGGTCACCTGCATCCGCTTTACCCCGCTAAAATGGCCCAAAGGTGCCGTTGTCGCGGTTAACCCCGCCCACGTCGGCCCTCAGCCCGACTTGGGCGTGATCACTTCGACTTGGAGCGGCTTGAGTGTTTCGAGATGCACGTCGCGCTGCGGGAACGCCATCACGATGCCGGCCTTCGCCAGCGCTTCGGCGATGCGGTGACGCAATTCCGTTTCCACCTCGTAGCGCTCGGCCACGCTGGTCCAAAATTGCGCTTCGAAGACCAGCGCGCTCTCGCCAAAATCGTTGAACAGCACCTCGGGCGCGGGTGATCGCTTCACACTTTCGAGGCCCATCATCACCTCCCGGAGCACGCGGTCGACTTCCCGCGTCGCCGTCCCATACGCCACGCCGACGGTGATCTTCTTGCGGATCACATCGTCGGAGAGCGTCCAATTTGTCACCGGCTGATCGAGCAGCCGGCTGTTCGGCACGATCATGTGCGTGTTTTCGGCGGAGCGTACGATCGTACTACGCGGCCCGAGTTCCTGCACGGTCACGGCCTGGCCATCGAGTTCGATCACGTCGCCCTGATTGATCGGCCGCTCCACCAGCAGAATAATCCCGCTGATGAAATTCCCAATGAGGTTCTGGCTGCCGAAACCGATGCCAACCGCCAACGCACCGCTGACCACCGAGAATTGCGTCAGCGAGAAATGGAAAAGATGAAACGCGGTCAGGATCACCAGCAGAAACAGCGCGTAGAATGACAAGGTCTGCCACGCCGCCCGCCGGCCGGTGTTGAAACCCAGACGATGAAGAATCGTCTGTCCGATCAGGGCACTCGCCCAGCGCGAAAGCCAATAGCCCAAAATGCTCAGTGCGAGCACCGCGAGAATCGTCTTCACCCGCACGGGCTGATCCGTCACCGAAAACACCTCGTAATTCCAGGCCGCGCCCGCCTGTTGCGCTGCGGCCGTCTTGGCGTCGCGCCACGAAAACGACGACACGCGTGCGCCGAGTTCCTCTTTCAACCGCAGGCGCTCTGTGCGGAGGTTGTCGATTTCGGCAAATTCCACGTCACCCAAGGTCAGCCAGGCTTGCAGGTGTCGCGCGCGGTCGAGATTCCAAGCCGGTTGGGCCTCACCGCCCGCCGTTGCGCGGGAAAGTTTCGCCTGCAAATCCTGCAATTCCGCCCGGCTCTTGGCCAAATCGGTGAGCTGCAACTTGAGGCGTTTGTCGAGGTGATCGAGCTCGGTCCGGTTGGCCGCCACCCACGTGCGCATATCGGCGGAGGCGGCCTCGCCCGCCAGCACCCGGCGTCGCAGGTCGAAAACTTTTTCGGCTTCATCCATCCGCTCCTGTTGCGCGGCGAGCACGCCAAGGGTGAGGTTCGCGGTTTGGCGGTCGGCGCGACGCGATTCCAATTCGTCGGTGGGATTGGCGGTGGTGGCCCGACGCTCGGCCGCAACAACGAGACGCGAGGCAGCCTCGGCTTCACCTTTTGCCACGACGAGGGCGGCGTTCAACGCGGCGTCGCGTTTTTCCCGGCGGGCACGGGTGGCGGCAAGCTCATCGTCGGCCACCACCAGATGTGCGCGCAGCCAGTCGAAGCTCGGACGCAGCAGCGCTTGTTTCGGTTCCAGCAAGGATTGTTGCAGCTTGAGCGTGCGCAGCGCCTGCTCCCGAACTTTCACCGTTTCCTGCGCCAACCGGCTTTCGAGTTCGGCAAAACGCAACTCGTTTTGGGCCTTCGCGCGGTTCGTGGCTTTGTCGAGAACTTCGCGAGCGGAGCGACGGGCACGATCTTTTTGCTCCAGCGAATCGCGGGCTTCGGCCAGGGCGGCGGTGACATTGGCCACATCGGTTTTCAACCAACCCCGCGCCTGCTCAAGATAATCGCGCTCCGCATAAAGCTGATCCAGCAACTGCACGCCGTACGGCGGCTTGAGCGACACTTCAGGCGGCCGACGCGCCTTGGTGCGCTCCGCCACTTCCGCGGCTTCCTTCGCGAGATCGGCGGCATGTTGCAACGTGTGCTGCTGGTCGAGGTAGACGTTGTCGATGCGCTCGAGCAACGCGGTCTCCTGCGTCAACCAGAGGGCGGTTTCATCGAGTTTGCCCTCGGGCAGTTTGCCCAATTCAGCGCGGGTCGTGGCTATTTCTTTCTGCAACGCCGCCCGCTGCGCCGCCACCGTTTCGGGTGTCAGCTCGGCGACAGCGGTCGACGCGGGCGCAGGCGGGTTTTCCTTGCCGCCCAAAACCGGCAAGCCGGTGGCCGCGATTGTGCCGGTCAGCAAAACAGTAAACGCCACAGCACAGAAAAAACGGCAGCGGGAGAGCAGAGTAAAAACAGGCATAAGTTAAGTGAAGAAGTGGGCGAGCAGCTCAGGGCGAAGCGTGAAGCCCGATTCCCAGCATGCAACCTTCCGGTATTGACCACTCCGCAGCGAAAGAGTGGCGGAGAAAGTAAAGCTGCGACGGGCAGGCCACCGTGATGGCCTCACATCATCCGCGTCATCTTGAAAACGAAGGCGAATCCGGTGGCGGCGAGGCTGGCACACGCATGCAGTCCGAAGATGACGTAGGAGCCGATCATCGCGCCGCGACTGCCACGGTTGGCCCAGAACGCAACGGCCAGCACCAACAATTCAAAAACGACCAGCACCAGATAAGGCCAGTCAGGACCCGCCAAAATATAGCGGGCGCGACTGCCCGCATAGAGCAGAACAGCACAGGCCATCGCGGCGTTGAGCAAAAGCAGTGCGCCGGGTCCACGAGTCGATTGCCCGAGCACGATGAGCACGGCCCCATGCGCAGCGAGGATGGTCAGGACGACGGCTTGTAATAGAGTGTTGTTGCTCATCGGGCTCGGCCATCCGTGAGGAAACCGGTCACGCAGCTGTCGTCGGTTTTCCAATCAGTGACGAGCCATTTCGAAAACTGGATCGGGGGTAAACACGATTATCGACCAGCGCAGCCAAACTCGCGCTCCGCTCCTCAATCCCGCACCGTATTTATACCGAGGCGCGCGATGCGGTCGATCAACTGCGGGTAGGCTAATCCGGTCTTCATGGCGGACTGCGCGAAATCCTCGTCGGGCGCGAGGATCGGATTCGGGTTCGCTTCGATGAAGTAGACTTCGTTCTTCGCCGTCAGCCGCAGGTCCACCCGGGCGTAACCGTCGATCGTCAGCAGGTGATAGATGCGTTTGCAGACGGACTCGATGTTCCGCACGACCGCCGGCTCCAAGCCTTCGGCGAAACGATTCTCCAAACCCCAGCGCTGGCGGTAAGCCTCATCCCACTTTGCTTTGTACGTGGCGATCTTCGGCTCGTCGGGCGGCACTTCGCGAAAAATCAATTCGCGGATCGGAAAGACCTGCAGGCGATGATTGCCGATGATGCTGACGTAAAGCTCGCGGCCCTCGATGTATTCCTCGGCGATGACATCGTTGTCCGTTTTCTCGTGGATAAACTGGACGCGCTCGTGGAATTGCTCATCGGTCTCCACGAACGACGCCTGCGAAATTCCATACGAAGCCTCTTCCTTGAGCGGCTTGATGAGGATCGGAAACTTCAAATGCTTTGGCCGCACGATGCGTTTGCCGCGCGGGATCACGACAAAGTTCGCCGTGTGGATGCGATGATAACTGAGGATTTTTTTTGAAATGCCCTTGTGCTTGCAGAGCGTGAGCCCGGTGGAACCGCAGCCGGTGAACGGAATCCCGGTCATCGCAAGAAACGAGACGATGTGCTGATCAAAAGTGCGGTTGTTCCGAAACTGATCGGCGAGATTGAAGATCACATCCGGGCTGAAGGTCTGGAGCTTCTGTCGCAGCAAATCGAGATCGTCGAAGATCGCGAGATGCTCGTTGGCATAACCGAGCTCGTTCAAGGCGGCGAGCAGGCCAGCCTCAGTTTTCCAGTCGGCGGTCTTCAGTTCAGGACCGAAATCCTGATTGAGCGTCGTGGGGCTGATCGCGTCGAACAGCGCGAGTACTTTGAGTTTTTTTGCCATCGTTATTTCCTCCGTTTAAATTTTCCCGTGAAGAGATAGTTCATCACCAACGTCGTGATATACGCCGCCACCGGCAAATCCGGCGGTGCCTCGCCGGGCTTGA
>Ga0209591_10002545_pt1 | contig 21796 bp, 23 predicted proteins | sample MAT01_FD_187207 | JGI IMG/M metagenome (GOLD analysis project Ga0209591, IMG submission 187207) | Freshwater microbial communities from Lake Fryxell liftoff mats and glacier meltwater in Antarctica - MAT-01 (SPAdes) (version 2) | ecosystem: Environmental > Aquatic > Freshwater > Ice > Liftoff... | reverse complement strand
CCTTTGAATGAAATGGAAGAGCAAGGTCTTATCAAGTCATTTGAATATACGTATGAACTAGCTTGGAATGTGAAAAAGGATTTTTATGAGGAACAAGGCGAAACTGGCACACAGGGAAGCAAAGATGCTGTTCGACTGGCCTACAAGCGCGGACTACTTTCAAATGCGGAAGATTGGATGGAGATGATCGAGAGTCGGAAGTTGACTGTTCACACCTACGATGAAAAAACCGCATCGGCAATTAGCTCGATCATTAAAAAAAAATATCTTTCCATTTTTCTGAGTCTTCATGATACCTTAGAAAAATTTCGTTCAAACGAACAAACTTCTCTGTATTAGCTATCCTATGAAATTTGGACTTCCCGATAGTACGGTAACAAATGTAAAGCATACCTTATCACAATTTTCTGAGATTGATCGCGCGGTTATTTTTGGCTCGCGCGCCAAAGGCAACTACAAAAATGGATCGGATGTCGATATCACGTTGATTGGAAGCAATCTTTCGATCGAATTACTTACCAGAATCAGTTCAACGCTAGACGATCTATCGATTCCTTATACATTAGACTTGTCTATTTTTTCCATGATTGAAAATCAAGATTTAATCGATCACATCAATCGCGCTGGAAAAGTCCTATTTGAAAAAGCACCAGCTACGGTTTTGATATGATTTTCAGCGTCAGCTTATACTTGGCTGCACGATTGGGATAATCGGTTATAAAACCATCCACGCCCATGCCTTTCAACACCAACATATCCTTTTCTTCGTTCACCGTCCATGGAATGACGCGAAGTTTGGACTTTAACTTGGCTTCTTTCTGGCTTTTGGTCAACGTAAAATTTTTTGATTGTAAATAGTTGACGTTTTCGTTGGTGAGCAATTTAAAGTCGGGACTGTAAATAGAAGGAATGAATCCCAGGACTTCTAGGTTCTCATCAATTGATTTCTGATTTTCAACCAACGCAGCTAATCTTATCTCCGGATATTTTTCGTGCCAATATTTTAACACGCGAAAATCAAACGACTGGATGACAATGCGATCTAAAGGCACGTATTGATCGACCAATTGGTAGACCAAATCTGAAAACTCTTCTATTTTGGGATGGTACTTGCCATCCATCGCTTGCTCGCTCTTGATTTCAATATTATAATCGACTTCGTACTTAGTGAAATTCTTGATGTGATTTTCAACGGCAACAATCACTTCGCTTAACAGCGGCTTGGTGATGCGAATTTTTTCTTGGTCAGGAAATCGGGGATGAGGTTTCGACCCACAGTCGAACTGCTTAATTTGCTCGTAGGTCATTTGATAGATGTTGAGCTTCTTCTGCTCTTTTTCTTTGATGAGTTTGCCCTCGACATCTAAGCAAAATTCAGAAGACATCCACGGCTCGTGCGAAACGATTACCTGCTTATCTTGGGTAATCGCCAAATCCATCTCTACGGTTGTCACTCCATTATCAAGCGCCATTTTAAATGCGGGAATTGTGTTTTCGGGTTGAAGTCCGCGTGCCCCACGATGGCCTTGCACATCGAACTTGGGAAGTAAAATTTGTGCTTGAATCGAATGTGACATTAACAGAAGCGTCAAGAAAAGAAAAATACGCATGGGGCAAAAATACGAAGTCTGGGTTGATATTGTAATTCAAATTCGTATTCACCCCCAACTGCGCGCTACTCATAGAAGGCTGATGTTTGTGAGAGGCAGGTGTGAGGGATTGCTGCCCACGCTGTCGCTTCGGTAGGCAGGGAAGCGGAAATTCTTCTTGACCTCACCCCTGCCCCTCTCCAAAAGAGAGGGGAGTGCAGACTCTTGATTGACTTGAAGAGCTACAATTGAAAAGTGGTTGAGGGCAAAATATCTTAGCGAAAAGCCAACCAAACTTAATCACCCCCTGTGCACTTCGTATGAGAGGGGGACGCTCGATCTTAGCTTTACCGCTAACGCAAAATTTGTTCAAGCCAATTTCCAATCACCTCTGTGTGCTTTGCGGTAAAATTTTAGCTGCGGAGTGCGTAAAGGTTCGCAGAGAAAACTTAGTTATTAATAATCATCTGCATTCCCCTGCCCCTCCCGCGTCTACCACCACCTCCCATTGGGTTAAGTTGTTTGTTAAGTGCGTAGGTAAAGCTGACCATTAGATATCTACCCAAGTTGTTTGAAGTAGTTTGTTGCAAAAAGTTAGCGGATGCGGTTTGATTAACACTTAAACTCTGATCCAATAAATTATTTACACCCACTTTCAGTTCACCCACATTGTTCTTAAATAAAAATCGTGATAACCCGAAATTCAAAATAGGAATAGCCTGACTAAAATTCGTTGTTTCGCTTCGGTAATCAAAATAATTATATGACGAGTTGATTTGATAATTTTTTAAGATGTTAAGGTTTACTTCAGCGGTATAAGTTTTATTAAAGAAAGCCTGGTTCTGCTGCTGATTGAAATCATACTCTGTGTGTTGGCGATTCAGGTTCGTACTCAAATCAATAATTAAAATCTCTTTGTAGGTGTAATTGTATCGAAACGTTCCCCCCATTGTTTGTTGCTTCGTTCTGTTCTCCTGATCGTTTAACAAATTAATTCCGTTAGTATAAGAGACAGTAGGGCCGATACTGAAACGACTATTCAGTTTTTTTACGGGAACTCCAAAACTAAAATTTCCTCTCACCTGCAAATTATCTTTTACGTTGACGGGTTTTGAAGTTCGAACAAACGTGGCAGGATCAACCGATTGCGAATTGGCGATGTCGTTGGTGGTATATACGGTAGTTAGAAAAGCAAAGAAATTAATAAACTTTGCGGGATCAAACGTAGTGAAGTTGGCCGATAGGTTGTGGGAATAGCCCGGCCTTAATTCCGGATTGCCCACCGAAAGATTAAGTGGGTCGCTATTGTCGACTACCGGTTGAAGCTGCTGAATGCTGGGTTCCTGCATTGAAGTTTCATAATCGAAACGCAGGTGCTTGAAAGTACTGAAGTCATAATTGAAGCGAGCCACCGGCAATATATTTTCAAATGTGCGGTCAATTTTTAGCCCTCTAGATATCAAATCTCCCTTTAGTTGCGTAGTTTGATAGCTCGCGCCCACCGCAAAATTAAATTTCTGGCGGTTCACTCTGAAGTTCAAACCCGGGCGATTGTAGATATAGTTACTGTTGTAGTTATTGCTCAGCGAATCGACCAAGTTACCCGCTCCTCCTTTCTCGTTAAAAACTTTTCGGTCCACCTGATTTTGATTGGTGCGGTAAGCATAGATGCCTTCCAAATATTTTCTGCCACCCAGCGGCTCTATGTAAGTAAAGGTCCCCCCATACGATCGGGTGGCATTTGATTGCGTATTTCGTTGAACAATTTCCTGTGTCCTCGGACGGTTTCCGTAGTACTGGTTGGTCGAAAGCAGATTGCCCGTGTTATCAGTTTGAGAAATACCTAACATCAAATTTGCAGAAAAATTCCTACCCTTCTTTGCAAAGCGATGCCTGAACAACACACTGGAATTTAAATTGCCGGCAACCTGATCGGAGACGTTGTTACGGCTGATTTCATTTTGCAATATATTAGTAGAGGACGTCTGGCTTTTTGAATTCGATCGTTGGGTAGATTCAGAATAGGTCAGGCTATTCGTAAACTTTATCGAGTTGGCCGAATCAATTTTATGGTCAATTGTTAAGTTCATTCGATGATTGTCATTTGTGTTTCCTTGTACACTATTCTCATTAAAATTATAGGAAGGCTGGTTGGGCAGATAGTTGATGCGATCTGTTTGCTGACGAATGTCCTGATCCAGTCGATTATAAAAGTAGCTAGAGGTGAGCTGTGTTTTCTTGCTCAAGTCCCGGTTGAAGTTGACGCCCCCTGCATAGTTTGTCATGATCCCATTTTGTCTTCCTCCAAAATTGAGCGGTACGCCATTGGTGTTATTTCCGTCTAACTGAATCGCAACACTGCCACCACCACCACCTCGCCCTCCTAACATTTGCTGCGATCCCCCTGTGAAATTCATAAAATCACCAAAAGAAAAACCCTGCTCATTGATGTTATTACCCATTCCCAAAAACGAAAGCTGTGTGCCTTTGCCAAAACGATTAACACTCGCCTTTCCTTCAAAGCGGTCACTGCTACCATAACCAGCCACCATGTTTCCAAAAGCACCGTTCCGCTTGCTTTCTTTCAATTCGAGGTTGATCGTCTTCTCTTTTTGTCCATCATCAATTCCCGTGAAAACGGCCTGATCAGATTTCCTATCAAACACCTGCACTTTTTCTACGGCATCGGCTGGTAAATTACGGGTGGCAAGTTTTGGGTCGCGACCAAAAAATTCGCGACCATCTACCATCACACGTTGCACTTGTTCCCCTTGGGCACGAACGGTTCCATCGGTATCCACCTCTACGCCAGGTAATTTCTTTAACAGATCTTCGACATTCGCATTGGCCTTTGTTTTAAACGAGCCAGCATTAAATTCAATGGTGTCACGTTTGACTGTTACCGGGGCTTTCTCTCCTTTTATGACAACCCCCTCCAACTGTTTGTCTTCGGGTTTCATTTTAATGATGCCAGCATCTATTATCAGAGAACTACCTGATGCCGACAGCTTCCGTTGATACGTGCCGTAACCCACAAAGGTGATTTTCAAAAGGTACTCTCCTTGGTTTACATTCTTGATTTCAAAAAGTCCCTTACTATCTGTAATTCCAAAATTGACAAGCGTTGAATCTTTAGCACTTAGCAACATCACAGTTGAAGACGGCAACGAACCTGACAGCGTGTCTCTAACAATACCAGTGACAGAGAATTTTTGTGCGAGTGCAGCTTGAACGCAAAAAGAAAAGAGTAGGAGGGCAAGTATTTTTCTCATAAAAATTTTTTATTTCACTGCTAGCCATCAAAATACCTGATGCCGGCAACTATTTTTTTTGAATTTTAATTTCAATTGGGCGTGCCCCTGCCGAGGTGTTAGGGTCGGGCCTGCCTACCGGACAGGCGGGTCCTCGTGGCGCGAGGCGCACCACTGTGGGCTTTCCGCTTCAATCCCTCACACAAGTTCTAGCCACTATAGCCTATGCCTATTATCAATTGCCTTTTATTTTTGATGTCTACTAATTCCGAATGATCATTCCACCCTGTCCGCCCATCTTCTTCATTTGTTCCTCTTGTTGTTTGATAAACTCCGACCGCGTAATTTTTTCACCTTTCATGGGCACCACCAGTTCCTTCTTTTTCAATTCGCGCATTTCAATTTTCTTGGCGACCATCACACGCTCACCATTATTAATATCAACCGCCATCACCGCGCCCGGCAGCGATCTAAATCTCTCAGGCCCAAGGAACGGACGCAGTTTAGTAGTATACCATGCTGTTATCTCTTGTTTGCGCTTAGGGTTCGATTCATCGGTGTAATAAGCTTGCTGGCATTCATAACCGGCAATTATTTTCACTTCGGTTCCAAATTTCCAGCCTAGAGTTTTGATTGAATCTTCTATCAGATACTCCCTTCCAAAAAACTCCTCCTTTGAAATGCTCTTGCCTTCCGATTGATTTAAATACATTTCTATACTTGGCGTTTTAAAACGCATCGTCACGCCACCGCCTTGATCCTCATCTTCTTCCTCTTCGATTATAGGTTTGTAAAGTGATTCATTTGCATTGAAGAACAACTGATTTTTAGTAGTTCGAAATTCTGGAATCATGCTCTTCATTTCCTCGCGGCCGGGAGGTAACGTGCGGTGCATGTTTATTTTCACTTCATATTCAATAACACCCGAAGTGTTCTGACCAAAAACAATGTTTGCAGCCGTAAGGGAAACGAGTATTCCCGTAATCAGTAAGAGTTTTTTCATATCGTTTGAAATTTTCATTTTGGTTGATGACGTAAACGTACCGCTAAAGATGGCACGTCAAGGTTAATAGTTCTGAATACAATGTTAATTAAGGTTAATGCCGCTGACATAAGAGCGAAAACCCACTACTTTTGTAGCGATGAAGGTTGGAAAGAATACCGTAACAATCATTTTGATAGTTAGCAGTCTAACACTGCTAATTGTACTTCAAGCGCTTTGGCTATCTAGCAGCTATAAAAATGAAGTAATTGATCTGCGTAAAGACGTGAATTTCATTTTCAAAAATACGGTTTCTCAATTGCGTGAACGGGTTTTGCTATCTAATCTCGAACCCTCTGCTGACAGCGCAATTGAACTAATAAAAAGTAGCGGAATCCATTTTCGTAAAATGGAAAAAATAACAGACACCGTCTTTGTCCGGGAAAAATCTGCTAATGTTCAAGTCTTTCTTTCCTCCGGTTCATCCGGAAAAGATGACTCGTTGATGAAGATTGTGCTAAAACCATTTACAGAAAAACTTAACCTTGAAAGTAAAAACGGATTTCAAAATTTTTCCATAAGAATAGGTAGAGATTCCCTAAACCTCGATACGCTAAAGCAATACCTTAAGAAAAATCTGGACGAGGCAGGCATTTATTTGCCTGTTTCTGTGTATCAAGCAAAATTCAGAAAAAAACAGTTTGGATCAATTCCCCCGGTGCAACCACCATTTGCAACTGATCTAGGCGAATACTACATCCCATCAATTAGTACTCCCCTATTTAGCGACACGTTAAAAAGTGAAACAGCGCGTTTGAATCCTAGTAAACACTATGCAGCTTCTCTTTTCAATGTAAGAAATAACATATTCCGAAAAATAACACCTCAAATTCTTTTTTCCATTTTTCTTACTACATTAACCGTAATCTCTTTTTTGTTCCTGTTTCGAAGCATTCTCACCCAACAACGCTTGGCAGAACTGAAAAACGATTTCATCAGCAACATGACACATGAATTGAAAACTCCCGTGACCACTGTGGGTGTTGCCATTGAAGCACTCAAAAATTTCAACGGATTGGAAAACAAAGAACTTACTCAAGAATATTTGACAATCGCTCAAAATGAACTCACCCGACTTTCGTTATTGACAGATAAGATTTTAAGAACTGCGATTTTTGAAAACAAGGGAGTTGGCTTTCAACCCGAAACTGTCAATCTCGAAGAAATCATTACGCAAGTACTTAACTCCATGAAGCTGTTAGTCGAAAAACAAAAAGCGGTAGTAAGTTTCGAGAAGACAGGTAGTGATTTTCAGTTGCCGGGAAGCCATGTTCATCTAACCAATGTAGTTTACAACCTGCTCGATAATGCATTAAAATACAGTCGCGGAAATCCCGCGATCAACATTTCATTGAAGGAGGCTGGTAAAGAACTCATTCTAATAGTGAAAGACAATGGCGTGGGCATCTCACCCGAATATAGCAAAAAAGTTTTCGAGAAATTCTTTCGGGTGCCAACAGGTGACGTTCATAATAGCAAAGGTTACGGGCTTGGTTTGAGTTACGTGGAAAGCGTTGTGAAGGCACATCGAGGAACAATTGTAGTGGAGAGTGAGATTGGGAGAGGAAGTTGTTTTATTTTGAAAATACCGAGGTCGTTAAGACAAGGCAGAATTTAGAATATAGAAAACAGAATATAGAATTACGATATCATAGGCAACGATTCTAACTTCTATATTCTACACTCGGACTTCTAATTAATAGTATGGTTAAAATTAAAATCCTGTATGTAGAAGACGAGCCATTCCTAGGAAAGATTGTAAAGGAAAGTTTGGAAAGCAGACAATTTGAAGTGCGGATGGTAGCGGATGGTAAAGATGTGATGGCGGCCTTTACAGAAACAAAGCCTGACATTGCAGTGCTGGATGTGATGCTACCCAACAAAGATGGTTATGCGATAGCCAAAGAAATTCGACAAATCAATGCGAGCGTACCGCTCATCTTTGTAACGGCCAAAACTCAGACGGATGATTTAATCAAAGGTTTTGAAGTAGGCGGCAACGACTACTTGCGCAAGCCTTTTAGTATGGAAGAGTTGATCGTGCGCATCAACAATTTATTGCAGCTGACCCAAAAACAAAAAACCGCACCAAAAGAAAATATTACGATTGGCAAATTTGAGTTCGCGCCCCAGCGCTATGAATTGCGCAAAGATCAAAACATCCGCAAATTATCCCACCGCGAAGCAGTCTTACTTCAAATCTTAGCTGAAAATCAAAACAACAACATCGACCGCAAAACCATTTTGATGCGCGTGTGGGGCGATGATTCCTTTTTTAATTCGCGCAACTTAGATGTGTACATTACAAAACTCAGGGATTATCTAAGAGAAGACTCGGCTATAGAGATTATCACCATTAAAGGAATTGGGTATCGGTTTGTGGTAGGCTAGTCTAAGGCTTTAGCTATTATCGGTTAGTTTTGCTTTAGGGCATCTCTAAAAACACAACGTACCCTTCTCTTTTGGAGAAGGGGAAAGGGGTTGAGGTAGTAAAATGAAAGGTTTTTAGAGAAGCCCTACATTAAGTTTATGAAAGACTATCACGAATTTCAATTTGGTTGGTTAATTTTTGTTTTTGTGCTGCCGGTACACGGATTTATCACTTACGCCTTCATTAGTGACTTTGGAACCAGCGCCATCGATACATCGGGAATCATTATTGCTAATCTGGTCTTTATTAGTATCTACTTACTATTCTACGGAATGCAAACGAAGATTACCCAAGAAACACTAACAGTTTCTTTTGGCATCGGTCTCGTAAAAAAGAAAATCTTATTGTCTAGAATAACAGGTGCCAAAGAAACACACAACAATTATTTGTATGGTTGGGGTATTCGTTTTATTCCCAATGGGATGCTTTACAATATAAGTGGCAACAAAGCCGTGGAGTTAAAATTCTTTGACTCAAAAAAAATAGTTCGGGTGGGAACTCAAAATACAGATACGTTGAAAGCGGAAATCTTAAAACGGATACCAAGCCTATCGTAGCAAATATTGAGTCAAAGTGGTTAGATTTTTTTACTTCGATCGAATTAACATGATGAACAGCAGAATTAAGCTCTAGTTGGTTTGTTCGCCACTAGATTCTGTTACAGCGAAGTAGGCAATTTTATCTGATCAGAATAGAATTTCATTCGCGTATGGGCTCGGTCGAGTAAGGCGATACGTTCTACGGACGTCCACTTATGTTTGATAAAGACTTCCACGTAGTCTTTACCTAACAAATAGAGGTTGACCTTATAGCTATAATATCTAATGCCCACCACAAACTGCGCGTGTTGGTAAAGCAGCGAGATTTTTTTCTCAAGCGTATATTCCGAAAGCTCCGCCCATGAAATCATACTTAAATGTAGGAAAAAGAAGATGTTATTTGAAAATTGAAACTAATCGCGACCGTCCTTGAACTGGCTTTCTAGCGGTTCTTCGCGCTCGAGATCATGAATGATCTTTTTCTCTAATTTACTCTCCTTAAGTACGTTATAATTATCCCAAAATTCCTTGTTGTAAGCTTGATCTTGATATTGAAGTCCATATCCCTTCATTTTTTTACCAAAACCAATTTTACCTTTGGTAGAGGGCTCTACCGCGTTTATCAAAAGCAGTTGCTGAAGTTCCGTTTCAAATTTCAGTTCGTTGGTTTCGCTATGATACCAATTGATCTTTGAATTAACAGTAAGATAATTTAGATACATTTTGCCGTTGAAAGGCTTAAAATCAACAACTCTCTTCACGTTCACTAGCTTGCTGACCAAGCCGCTCTTTTTGCCGACAAAAACATCAGATGTGTTTTCGTCTTCGAAACGGAGGATTGAAAAACTTCCCTTTTCGATGAGAATAGTAATTTGATCCACCCTATGTGTCACCACATAAACAGGCTGATTATCAAAATAATTATCTTTCTCTCGCACCAATTGTTTTAGAAAATCGTCCTCTTCTGGCAAGTGTCGATAACGAATACTATTGTGAAGTAACAAATCCTCTAGCAAGTTACCTTGATCAAAAAAAGCCGTGAATTTACTATTATACCCCAAGCTTCTTCTAACTTCTTTGAGCGCGACCCTTTCGCGAAGTTTGAATTTATTTCTCGGCTCTTTATAATCTTCATCGTAAATCTCAACAGCTGCCTCTAACAATGAAATGTAGGTATTCGCTACTTTTTTCAAATCGCGGTAAAACCCTTGCATCAAAAAAGGCTCGGTCGGATAATTTTCACTAATTCGTTTAAGTGCAATGTTAAGGATATCCCCACCTGTCAAAGAATCTGCAACCAGTACTTCTTGCAAAATAAAATTAGATTTATTCATCTCAATTTTCAGCGAATCTTTCAATAGAGACCAAACGGGAGCTTCGAACGTCTTGTATCCCAACATCTGGATGGCAAAAATGTCGTTTCTGAGATTGTTATTGAGATGGAAATCGAACTCTCCTTGCAAATTGGTGATTGTACCAACTGAATTGCCTAAAATCCCGATAGAGGCAAACGGCAGGGGTTCTTGGGTCTCATTATCGACCACTTTGCCCGAAATGGTTATCTTTTGGGCAACTGAAACAAATGCGCTGAAGGCGCAAAAAAGCACCAAGCAATATTTCATAAATTATTAACCACAAGTTAGCGTTTTATCAGCCAGTACTTTACAATTACTTAGCGAATTATTTGAGCTTTTAACCGGTTTTTCGCCTTTAATGCCAATTCATTTCAAATGATTAAATTTAAAAAAGAATCTTACACACTTGAAGTGGCTTGAACGTATACCGAAAATCTGGAAACGTGCCTATTGGCTCATTTGCCTTTGGTATTTTATAAATTTTTCCATCAGCGCGATCATCGAATGGCAATTTGTTAATCCGGCTCTGTATGTACTTTGGAACGCATTCTTCTTGTATGAGGCCCTTATCATTTTTATCATTCTCATTTTCTTTTGGTCGCATTGGCTTTCAAATTTTAAACCCTTCTTTCAGGTAGGCGGCCATCTTTTCGGAATTATTTTCTTTTTTCTTGCGATGGGCACGCTATCGTATTACTTCACCGACTACATGGATGGGTTGGTTTATTTTGTCCATTGGAAAGAATACATGCTCGATTTGCTGAGTTGGGATGCACTCCGCTTTCATGATCAATACATTATTACCGTTGGGGTGTATTATGTGATTAGGTATTTTCAGGGCATCCAGCGCCAAGAGAAAGAGAAGAGTTTATTGGCAATCAAGAACAAAGAGATGCAGATTTCATTATTGAAGTCGCAAATCAATCCGCATTTTCTGTTCAACACGCTTAATTCCATCAGCACGCTCATTCACACCAGCAAGGAGCAGGCTCGCAAAGTTATTACCAACCTGTCCGATATTTTTAGGTACGCGTTGGATTCGCACGGGGAGGAACTCGTGAAGCTAAGCGATGAAATTGAATTCATAGAAAACTATGTTCGAATTCAACAAGTTAGGTTCGGAGACCGTTTAAATTTTGAGAAAGAAATTGATGCTTCGTGCCTTCAAATCGAAATTCCTCCAATGATTTTGCAGCCGTTGGTAGAAAATTCCGTTAAGTATGGCATTGGCCCAAAGGAAGAAGGGGGAACCATTTACTTAACCGTAAAAAGATCAGGTAAAATTACCTCTTTCGAGGTAAGGGATGACGGCCTTGGCTCAAAAGCAAAAAAGGTAATGGATGGAAGCTCTAGTGGAATTGGCATGGCCAATACCGATCTGCGTTTGAAAAGTTACTTTGGCTCTCAGTCAGGATTGCAAATAAAAGCTTCTGAAAATGGCTATGCTGTTCGCTTTTTCATTAAAGACAAAATAATTTCAGTGCCAATAGTAACGAAAGAAAAACTTGAAACTCAACCCATATGAATAAAGTAACCTGTCTGATTATTGATGATGAGAAATTGGCGCGCGATCTTTTGCGGGAATATTTAGAGCCTTTTGAAAATATTGAACTCTTAGACGAATGTTCTAAAGGCTCAGAGGCAGTAGAGAAAATTAATCGATTGAAACCTGATTTAATTTTCCTAGATGTGCAAATGCCGGTAATGACGGGCTTTGATGTATTGGATGAAATTGATCACGAACCCTATGTAATCTTTACTACCGCGTATGACCAATACGCGATCAAAGCTTTTGAACGGAATGCGATTGACTACTTGCTAAAACCAATGGACGAGGAGAGATTCAAATTGGCAGTGGAACGGGCGATGAAGCGAAAGAAAATGGAAGAAGGTCGCATTGAAGATTTGTTGGGAGGCCTCCGTGAAGTGAAACATAGAGATAGCTATGACTCTCATATTTTTGTGCAGAAGTCGGAGAAGCTTTTCAATTTACCAGTCGATGAGATTGTTTATTTAGAGGCCTCCGGAGACTATACCATTATCTCAACCAAGAACGATCAGTTTGTTAGTTCATCCGGCATTGGGAAACTAGAAGAGCTCATGAATCCGGACTCGTTCATACGAGTACATCGCTCGACAATTGTTAACGTCAATTACCTAAAAGAAATTGAGCGACACTTCAATGGCGGCATGATCGTAAAAATGCAAAGCGGGAAAAGTTTTCCGGTGAGCCGGACGTATGCGAAACAGATAAGAAAGAAAGTGGTGTAGACAAATACATACTGGTTCGTAGTTGCCAGTAAGTAACCCCGCTAGTTAGACGATGCCACTAAAAATGGAAGTGTCAACTTTTTGTCGCTCGGCAAGATATTGTTTGTACAAATCCGAAAATTGAGAACGGTTAGAAATTGCCTGATCATATTTTCCGTATAGACCAATCATTAGTTCGCATGCTTCACGCACCGCTTGGTTTCCACCCGACTGGCTAGTGAGATAATCGGAAATCTTATTGTCGATCAGGTATTTATTGAAAAGAGGATTGGTAAGTCGGTGTACTACTACGCGCACACCGCATTGTGAAGCTACGCCTAAATCCAATACATCGTCAAACACAAAAGCCACTTCCTCCCTTTGAAGGTTATTTGAATTTAAAAAATGCTCGAAGGATTTTAGTTTATTAGTGGCCTTGAAATAAAGCGAAGTAAAGCGTTCTCTTTTACCAAGAAAAAGAGCCGATTCGTTTTCTTCTCCGGTGATGATGGCAGTAATAGGCAAGGACTTATTCAGTAACCAATAGCTAAAGCGCAACATATTGGTGCCCATTGCATCGGGTTCCGAAAAACCGCTTCCCGTAAGGTCGCGTTTAGAACCATCGTTGAACACGCCATCCCAATCAAAAACAAATGCTTTTACTTTTTGGAGTTTGGATTGAAGGTCAGCAGCCGGTACACAAAACCTACCACCTATTTCAGCGAATAAAGATTGTATACCGGCCGCGTCCAAAATGAAAGATTAATCTTTAAGATCCTGGATGTCTAGCATGCCCACTGGCTTGCCACCTTCCGTTACTAAAATCGTATCTACTTTTGTTTTCTTGAAAATATCAGATGCCTCGTTCAACAACGCATCGGCATCAATTGATACGGGCTCTTTGTATTGAAATTCACCAATTTTTTTGGTTAAGATTTCACGGCCATTCTCTTGAAGCTTTCTTCTCAAATCGCCATCCGTAAATACGCCCAATACTTTTCCGTCTTTCGTTACAGTGATGCTTCCAAAGCCGTACTCTGTCATTTTTACCAATGCATCTGTCACCGAGGTATCAGAAGTGACTATGGGGTTTTTACTGCTCAACACATCCTTCACACGCACTGTCATCAACTTAGTATGCTCCACAAACTGTTGTGTACCTAGTGCCGTTAGATTATTATCAGTTAATGCTTTCAATACTTTCCAAGGGGCTGTGATCGTGTGAACCCCTAAGTTGATTGCGTTTCGTACGTGTTCCGCATACCGAACCGAAGAGAACATCACTTTTGTATCGTATCCATAATGATCTACTGCCATCACGCATTGGCTCACTAAATCTAACGCATCGTGACCTTGATCTTGCAAGCGGCCGACAAGAGGGCAAACATAAGTTGCGCCAGCATGCATCGCCATGTACGCTTGCTGAAGTGTATAAACCAAGTGCACATTCACTAACAATCCCGCTTTACGCAATAGGTTACATGCCTTCACACCTTCCAACGAAACCGGAATTTTGAAAACAGTTTTTTTAGGATCTAGACCTAAGTCTAATTGCCGTTTTGCTTCTGCTAAAACTTGCTCAGCAGTATCGCCAAGTGCTTCAATTTGGAGAACCGGAACGATTTTCGAAAGTTTTACAATCAACCCGTCAACATCCGTCACACCTCCGCGGTGCATGAAAGTAGGTGTGGTTGTTAATCCGTTTAAAAAGCCAAGTTGAAATGCTTCTTCAATTTCTTTTAGGTCTGCTGAATCTAAATACAATTCCATGGTTTATGATTTTAATGAGTAATGAGAGATTTTTCGCGGAATTTTACTTCCACATTATGAAGTTCGATAAGCGGCTTTAAAAATTCTTCGAGTTGATTGATGTTTAACTGACTTGCTGCATCGCATAGTGCTTTGTCTGGATCAGGATGCGCTTCGATGAACACACCGTCAACCCCAGCAGCAATACCTGCTCTTGAAAGCACCGGTAAAAATTCGCGTGCTCCACCTTTTGCATCGGCACTAGGTATTCCATATTTACGAATGGCATGAGTAACATCAAAAACTACGGGATAACCAATTTTGTTCATGTGGTAGAAACTGCGCGGATCTACAATCAAATCGTTGTAACCAAAGGTGAAACCACGCTCCGTTAAAATAATTTGGTCGTTGCCGCTATCCACACATTTACCAACCGGGTGCTTCATATTATCAGGCGCCAAAAACTGACCATGCTTGATATTTATTACCCGCTTGGTTTTTGCAGCGGCCACCATCAAATCTGTCTGCATACACAAGTAAGCCGGAATCTGGAGCACGTCTATCACCTCTCCCGCTGCAGCGGCCTGATCGGGATAGTGAATATCCGTAAGCAATGGAAACCCAAATTGCTCTTTGACCTTAGCCAAAAGGGCAACGCCTTTAGCCAAGCCAGGGCCTGTATAATACTTTAAGTTGCTGCGATTGTCTTTTTGAAACGATGATTTATAGATTGTTTTGATGTTCAACCGCTCGGAAATTCTTTTCAATTTCTCGGCCGTTTCCATCATAATCTTCTCGTCCTCGATAACGCAGGGACCCGAAATAAGGAAGAGGTCATCGCTTCCGCACTCTATGTCTCCTACCCGAACTATCTTTTTTTCCATGATTTAAGCGTTTTTAGCCCCAAAAGGGCTTGCAAAAATAAGAATAAATAAGGGATTGGGAAACCTACTAAAAGACTATCGTTCCGATTTCACCGACTGGTTCCAATCGTATACTTTATCAGAAATTTCGGTCAATAGGTTAGGGTCTTTCTCCAGCGCATTACCAATCACGATCATATCGGCTCCGGCTTCCAATGCGGTGATGGCTTTTCTGCTGGTATTAATTCCGCCTCCAATAATAAGTGGAACGTTGATCGTTTTGCGAACTGTGCTGATCATTTTGGCATTGATTTCGCGCTCGGCCCCGCTTCCTGCGTCCAAATAAATCAGTCGTAAGCCAAGCATTTCACCTGCCAGTGCCGTACAAGCAGCGAGTGAATATTTATCTTCCGGAATTGGGGTCGTATTACTAACATAAGCAGCAGACGTGGTCTTTCCTGAGTTAATAAGAGCGTACCCCGTAGGCATCACCTCCAAACCACTATTTTTTAAGATCGGAGCTGCCACGACATGTTGCCCAATCAGATAATCTGGATTTCTACCGGAGATAAGAGACAAAAACAAAATGGCATCGGCTGCAGGATCTATCTGTAAAGTGCTCCCAGGGAAAATGACTACCGGTATTGATACATTTTCTTTAATGTGACGGATCACTTCGCCCATATTCGTAGTGGTGACTAGACTTCCACCCACAAAAAAGAAATCGACACAATTTTCATTGGCCAAGCGGATCAGCGAATCTAAATCAGATGTATTTTCTACTTTATCGGGGTCGACAAGTACGGCAATGGATTTTTTTCCTTGGCGGTAACGGTCTTCTAAGCTCTTAAGAATTGCCATCTTTCTGTGTACGATTTTTTAAATATTCAGCCAATGCCTCCTTCGCCAAATCGAGAAGGACAACGGTGGCGGTGTCGGCCACTTTTGCGCCAATTTGCGAAAATAAGCTCGGTGTTTCAGGCTGTTCATTTTCTTCATCGTCTTCTTCAACATCTTGCGAAATAGAGGCGGCTCTTGTTTTTACTTTCTTTTTCTTTTTACCTAGGGAAAGTTGGCTGACCAGCAGATAAGTTACCGCCAGTACCCCGCCAATGATCAATGCATTCTTGACAACCTTTTCAGTTTTGTCAGACATGGTGTTAATCTCCTTTTCTAGCTCCTGCTTATGCCGATCAGATGTTTCGATCAGTCTTCTTCTCTCTGGGTCTTGCGTTTCCAACAGTTCCATATTAGTACTCTTTGTGTTTAATGTATTTGGCAAAATATTTTTCGATGGCAATGCTTAACGGCTTTCGAAACAATAGAAATAACAAGCACGGAATGCCGTAAATCCCTGACACAATCCAGTAGCCAATATATCCATGTTCAAAAACATCGCTTAAATAATGTGCAAAGCCGACACTGAAAAATATCAAGAAGAGAAATGCTAACAAAAGAACGCTCGCCAATACCAAGCCACGCGAAAGCGCCTTGGTTACCTCATCACGCACTTCCATTTTCACCAACTTCACTTGCGTTTCTACATATCCCGTAAGGTTGCCCATGAGATTGTCTAATCGCAGAAATTTGAAGATCGAATCTTTCATGTTTTCCATAACTGTTTCTTTTTAAAACTCTACCAGCACTTGACCCTTCTCTACGCTATCACCCTTCTTTACTTTTATTTCTTTCACAGTGCCATCACCAGAAGATTTTAAAATATTCTCCATTTTCATTGCTTCCAAAATCAATAAGATGTCTCCTTTTTTTATTACATCACCCGCTTTGATTTTTAGGTCGATGATCAAGCCCGGCATGGGTGCCTTAACGTAATTCAGTTTACTGGCAGACGCATTGTTGATCCCCATCTTTTCCAACAGCAAATCGAACTTGGTTTTTAGGCCCACGGTAAACCGCTTGCCATTTATTTTTAAATCTACCGATTTGGTCACTGAATCTATCTTGACAAACTCTGCCCGATAAGATTTATTTTTGAATAAGACGTGATAATGACCATCGGAAATGGGAACAATGTCCCAATTCATTAATTCGCCATTTACGTGAAAGCCATCCTCGCCTGAAAGCACTTCGTAAGAATGATTATTGACGCTGGCTTCAAACATTGGTTTCAAATTCTTTTAAAATTAACAGAACTGCTGGCAAGGAGCAAATATTCGATTTGATAAAGAATTGGAAATGAGAGCATGACCGCCTGTCCTGTGGTTATTAATCCTTAATCCTTAATTTAGTGCTATCTATTACGCAGAATTTATTAAGCATCTTAGTGTAGTGTTCCGATATTGCTTCCACCACACTAGGTATTTTCTTTTGGGCGTCAGCTATTTTAACTAAAAGCACCCCTCTATGAGGAAGTTGCAAACGGAAAACCAGTTCTCCGAAGTCCTTATCTTCTGTAATTAATAAGGCCTCTTTGCCGTGAGCGATGGCGAGAACTACTTCATCTTTTAATGAGGGCTGACTTTCAGCAATTGAATAAATATTCAACCCTATTTTTCGCAGTTGCAAAATGATTCTAAAGTCAACACTTTCGTCAGCAACTATCTGAGGATTCATTTAGGCTACAGCCAATATCTTCTCATGCTTGGAGTTCTCGGCAGCGAACAAGAGGCAAGCTTGAATGTCGCTAATGGTTATTCGCGGGTAGGCGACAATTAAATCGTCAAAAGAATAGCTAGCCGCCAATTTTTCTAGAATTAATTCTACAGGAATCCTTGTGCCTTTAATGACCATTTTACCAAATAAAACGGTGGGATCAGTTGAGATGTGCTCTTTCCAATTCATATAGAAAAACGTTAAGTCAAAAGTACTCAAACAGACACTCTTTTCAAACTTCAACAAATTTTTGCTTCCCTGCTATTTCTTCAGTACCCACTTCATCAGAGGGCCGCTAGTAATGCTGGTAATAAGCGCCATGATGACGAGCGAAACGAAAACGCGTTCGTTGATCAATCCGTTTTCCAACGCAACCAATCCCAAAATAATTTCCATGGCGCCTCGGGCGTTCATACCAAAAGACGCTGCAATGGATTCGCGCCAACTGAATCCACCCAAGCGAGTGCCCAAGCTGCTACCAATAATTTTTCCCGCGAAAGCGATCACTATAATAGCAAGCGTAAGTGCCCAATCAAAATTAGCAATGAAGTTTACCTTCAAGCCAATGGAAACAAAAAATAAAGGCGCAAAAATGTTATTGATGAATTGGTGAATAATTTCTTTAGCACGTTCGCTCAAATGTTCTGAGTCTCCCAGCGCGACACCCACTATAAAGGCTCCAAACACGGCATGAATGCCGATGTATTCGGTGAAGGCAGCGCCCATAAAACAAAGGGCGAGGGAAAGCGATAGCAACCCTCCCGGCCAAGCTAACTTTTTGTTGACCCATGGAAGCGCACGGTTCATCAGGCCGCGACCTAATGTGAGCATGGCCACAGTAAAGCCGACAGTAAGAATAAGTGTGTTGAGGATGGACATGTTTTGCTCTTTGCCGATCATACCTAGCACTACGGAAAAAATTAACCAGCCGATCAAATCGGTGATCATGGCAGAAGAAATGACCAACATTCCCATGCGCGATTTTAATAAATTTAAATCCATCAATATTCGGGCAATGACCGGAAGCGCGGTGATGGCCATGGATGTGCCCATAAAAAGTGCGTATGCCAGATGGCGGGATTGGTCTGTGCTGCCAAAAAATGTTGGGTAGAAATAGGGGAAGATAAAACCAAATGAAAACGGAATGATAAGTCCAAAAATGCTCGTGTATACAGCTTGCTTGCCTTGCTGCCACACAATATGCAAATCGACTTCCAACCCCGCGATGAATAGCAACATCACCACTGCAATTTGAACGAAGCCATCGAGCACCAACGAAGACGAGCCTGCTGGAAAAAGGGTTTGAAACCAATCGGGGTTTATTAACCCTAGGATGGTAGGGCCCAGAATTAGCCCTGCAATGATTTCGCCTACCACGGAAGGCTGTTTTACTTTGCGCGCTAGTTCGGCAAATAATCTGCCCATTAGCAACATAACGCTCAGTTGCACGAGCAGCGCCATGATCTCTTGTTGGCTTAATTTGCTCATGATTTTGGTTGATTAACCACTAGCAAATTACAAGGGAGGTTGGCGAATATATATTCTAGATCGTGCGGGAAAATCCGATCCAATAACGAAAATCTTCTTTCCGGTGCACCGACTATCAACAAATCAGCCTTCTTTCGTTCGGCAAACCGGGCGAGTTCATAGCCCGCTTTTCCTGATAACATTTTGATGTTGACTTTCAAATTATCGTGCGGTACTCGACTTAATATTTTTTCGACTTCAACGATCTCTTCCCGTACCATTTCTTGCTTGCTCTCATGGTATTCATCTTCAGTACATTGCTCGTTAGCCGATAAGGCCAATCCCAACAACTTGAGCTCGCGGGTGATGTGTATCCACTGGGTATTTTCCAATTGCCCGATTCGGCAGCCTATTGCGATAGCCTCTTCTATAAAAGGACTGTCTTCTGCATTGACCACAATGTTTTGGATTGGCCTTGTCCCCTCACTTGGGTTTTGAATCATCATCACTGAGCAGTTGGCTTTGCGCATGATTTTTCTGGCTACCGTGCCAATATAGTTTTGAACAAGATTTTCCGTTTTTAATGCGCCCGCCACCAACAAATCAATATTTTCTTCATTGCACACTTTTAGAATTTCGCTTGTCGGATTTCCATCGCGCCACAAAACAGTTAGGTTTATTGTCAACGAACGGGTGAGCTCTTTCATTTTGCTTTCACTCTCCGTGTCCTTTTTCCCAACATGAACCAATAGAAGTTCAGCCCTGTGCAAAAAAGCTAACCGAACTGCCTGAGCAAGCAGTGCCTTGGAAGTGGGCGAAAAGGCGATAGCCAACGCTATTTTTTTGAAAGGGGTAACCATTGACATCATGCGTTTAGTGTAGGCACGATCACAAGGTATTATTAAAAGTAATTTTTGATTCTATCATTTTGAAAGTAAATTTAACAATTTATGTAAAGAATGCGGTTTAAGAAAATAATTAGAAATTTCCTGATTGGCAAAGATAAATTTATTGCCTCTCGCGCAGAATACAAATCAGCGATGCTCCGAGCGCAAATGGCAGTCACGACCACATTAGTTTGTTTGGTGTACGTTGGCATTGACTGGGTAAACGGAATAACCATTTTCAACTACTTCTATTTGTTAGGGGTGACAGTTTCTGTTATCTCTATTCTTCTCAATAGAAAAGGACACTATCAGGTTACGAGTGTCTTATTATTGGTCATCGCAAATTTTCTTGCATACATATTTGCTTCCAACGATACCTATCGGGCGGGGACTTACATTTTTCTAATTGTATGCTGCTTATTGGCGCTGGCGCTTTTTGGATATCGGTATCGCCCTGCAGCACTTTTTTTCTGCCTTATATCAGCGACCCTTTTCGTTATGTCTTATGTGTACGAAATAAAAATCTTTATTCTTAGCCCAGCGCAACAGGCGCAAGTGTATGGAGAGGAATATGTACGTATTACGTTTATCACTAATTTTTTTATTGCCACCGTTTTGTGTGTGCTCATTTTCTTTTTCCTCCTCAACATTAATCATCATACAGAAAAAGAAATCTTACTGAAAAACGAGTTACTTTCCAAAACCAATGAAGAGCTTGATCGATTTGTTTACAGTGCCTCGCACGACTTAAAAGCTCCGCTCAGTTCAATGCGGGGGTTGATTGAAATTGCCCAACGAACAGACGACCCGGAAGAAGTGAAACTCTGCTTGGGAATGATGAAAACCCGAATCAACAATCTCGATGATTTTATTCTTGAGATTATTGACTATTCTAGAAATTCCAGAGTTGAAATAAAAAAGGAAAAGTTCAACCTGTTGGATTTAGTCAAGGAAGTAGTAGATAGCCTGCGCTACGCAGATGGTTTTGAAAATATTTATTTTAAATTAGACGTGCCCGTAGATCTCGAAGTCAACTCAGATCGAGGGAGATTAAAAGTGGTCCTAAACAACCTAGTAGGAAATTCATTAAAGTACAATGATGCCAATAAAGAAGAAAAACTAGTAGAACTGAAAACAAGCTACCAAAATAATAGTCTTGTTATACAAGTCAATGACAATGGGATCGGCATCGCTGAAGAACACCAGCCAAAAATCTTCGATATGTTTTACCGGGCTACCGAGCGATCTCAAGGTTCTGGGCTCGGGCTATACATTGCCAAAGAAACCATCGAAAAGCTGGGGGGCAAAATTTCATTGACTTCTAAAGTTGGCCAAGGAACGAACTTCTCGGTTGCTATACCTACTTTGATGAACTGATTTCTATCGTTCAATGCTGTTAGGCTTCCGAAGCAATAAAAAGTTTTAACTAGCCGCCATGCTATGTGGCTTTCTTTCGGCTAACAACTATCTTTGCCACTTATGGCCAATACAGAAGACAATCTTTTAAAAAATGTGATCTCCCATTCCAAGGAGTATGGGTTTATTTTTCCCTCCAGCGAAATTTATGATGGCCTTAGTGCTGTGTACGATTACGGGCAAAACGGAGCAGAGCTAAAAAACAACATCAAAGAATACTGGTGGAAGTTTATGACCATGATGCACGACAATATTGTGGGCATAGATTCAGCCATTTTCATGCATCCTACGGTTTGGAAAGCGTCTGGCCATGTGGATGCTTTTAGCGACCCCATGCTAGATAA
>Ga0209591_10002544_pt1 | contig 21802 bp, 22 predicted proteins | sample MAT01_FD_187207 | JGI IMG/M metagenome (GOLD analysis project Ga0209591, IMG submission 187207) | Freshwater microbial communities from Lake Fryxell liftoff mats and glacier meltwater in Antarctica - MAT-01 (SPAdes) (version 2) | ecosystem: Environmental > Aquatic > Freshwater > Ice > Liftoff... | reverse complement strand
TTTATGTTGCAGTGCAGCAATTTTAGAGGGCTTGCTGCATGATGCCCTGCCGGCGACGGGTGCAAAGCCTCGAAAACACGGGTTCGCGCATGCCAGACGATGGCTACACAGACGCCACACACATTCCACACGACCTGCCAACGAGCAACAGCCTGGCTGCAGTGTCACCACGGTGACAGGCTCCAGCCCTCGTGCAGCATCAGCCTTGCATCAGCCTTGCATCAGCCGGGCCAGCGCCACGGCCACGGGCCCGATGTTGTGCGTGTTGAGAGCGGCCACGCAGATGCGACCCGACTCCAGGCCATAGATGCCGAATTCACTGCGCAGGCGCAGCATCTGTTCCTTGCCCAGGCCCGAGTAGCTGAACATGCCCACTTGCGTGGTGATGTAGCCGAGGTCGCCCTGCACCCCCGCAGCCTGCATCTGCGCCACCAGCGCGTGGCGCATGGTCTTGATGCGGTCGCGCATGCCAGCCAGTTCTTCTTCCCACATGGCGCGCAACTCTGGCGTCGTCAGCACCGTGGTCACCACTTGCGCGCCGAATGTCGGCGGCGTGCTGTAGTTGGTGCGGATCACGATCTTCAACTGCGACAGCACGCGTGTGCACTCTTCCTGGCTGGCGCAGACGACGCTGAGCGCGCCGACACGTTCGCCGTACAGCGAGAAACTCTTGCTGAACGAAGTGCTGATGAAAAACTGCTGGCCGGTGGCGACGAAAGACTGCACCGCTGCGCCGTCTGCGGCAATGCCGGCACCGAAGCCCTGGTAAGCCATGTCGAGAAAGGGTACCAGGCCACGTTCGGCGCAGGTGCTGGCAACCTGCTGCCACTGCGCCGCGCTCAAGTCGCAGCCGGTGGGGTTGTGGCAGCAGGCGTGCAGCACCACCACCGTGCCAGCCGGCGCAGCGGCCAGCGCCGCCAGCATGGCGTCGAAGCGAATGCCGCGGGACGGTGCGTCGTAGTAGGGATAGGTCTCGACGCTGAAGCCGGCGTTGCTGAAGATCCCGCGGTGGTTTTCCCAGGTCGGGTCGCTGATCAGCACCTTGGTTTCGGGGCGCAGGCGCTTCAGGAAGTCGGCGCCCAGCTTGAGGCCGCCGGTGCCGCCCAGGGCCTGCACCGTGGCCACGCGGCCGCTGGTGACGACTGTGCTGTCAGCGCCGAACACCAGGCCCTGCACGGCCTTGTCGTAGGCCGCAATGCCGTCGATGGGCAAGTAGCCTTTGGGCCTGGAAGTTTCCAGCAACAGCTTCTCGGCAGCAGCCACGCAGCGCAGCACCGGCAGCTTGCCGGCGTCGTCGAAATACACGCCGACACCCAAATTCACCTTGGCGGGGTTCGTATCGGCGTTGAACTGCTCGTTCAGCCCCAGGATGGGGTCACGCTGGGCCATCTCGACGGCGGCAAAGAGAGAAGCGGGCATGGAGGCGTCTTTTCAGCAGGCGGGGCGGCAAAGGGCGGCAAAGGGCGGCGGAACGTCGGCGTCTGCGGCAGCCGGCTGGCTGCGCTACCCTTGTAGGTTGCTCGCCCTGCATCAGAGCATGCGCGAGCTGCCCAATTCTAGTTGTCTGCAACTCCGGGAACGCCCATGACCGCCATCGCCGCCAAAGTCAAAGACGGGCCCATCGACGCCACGCAGCCCGTCAGTGGCGAGTTCATCAGCTTCCCCGACTCGCCTTTTCAACTGCTGCAGCAGTTCGCGCCTGCCGGCGATCAGCCGGCGGCAATAGAAAAACTGGTGGAGGGCATCGAAGACGGCCTCTCGTACCAGACGCTTTTGGGTGTAACGGGTTCGGGCAAGACCTTCACCATGGCCAACGTCATCGCGCGCATGGGCCGGCCGGCGATCGTATTTGCGCCCAACAAGACGCTGGCGGCCCAGCTCTACAGCGAGTTCCGCGATTTCTTTCCGAAGAACGCGGTGGAGTACTTCGTCAGCTATTACGACTACTACCAGCCTGAAGCCTATGTGCCGCAGCGTGACCTGTTCATCGAGAAGGACAGCGCCATCAACGAGCACATCGAGCAGATGCGCTTGAGTGCCACGAAGAGCCTGCTGGAACGGCGCGACGTGATCATCGTGGCCAGCGTCAGTGCCATCTACGGCATCGGCAACCCGGCCGACTATCACAAGATGGTGATGACGCTGCGCGTGGGCGACAAGCTCAGCCAGCGCGACGTCATCCAGCAGCTCATTCGCATGCAGTACAAGCGCAACGAGGTCGACTTCAGCCGCGGCACCTTCCGCGTGCGCGGCGACACCATCGATGTCTTTCCCGCCGAACACAGTGAACTGGCGCTGCGCATCGAGCTCTTCGACGACGAGGTCGAGACGCTGCAGCTGCTGGACCCGCTGACGGGGCGCGTGCGACAGAAGATTCCGCGCTTCACCGTCTACCCCAGCAGCCATTACGTGACGCCGCGTGAGCGTGTGGTCGATGCCATCGCGACGATCAAGGACGAGTTGCGCTCGCGCCTGGACGAGTTCGTGAAGAACGGCAAGCTGGTGGAAGCCCAGCGTCTGGAGCAGCGCACGCGATTCGATCTGGAAATGCTGCAGGAGGTGGGCCACTGCAAAGGCATCGAGAACTACACGCGCCACCTCTCGGGCGCCGAGCCGGGCCAACCGCCGTCGACGCTGGTGGATTACCTGGCCCCCGACGCGCTGATGTTCCTGGACGAGAGCCACGTGCTCATCGGCCAGTTCGGTGGCATGTACAACGGCGACCGTGCACGCAAGACCACGCTGGTGGAGTACGGCTTCCGCCTGCCCAGTGCCCTGGACAACCGGCCGCTGAAGTTCGAGGAGTTCGAACGCAAGATGCGGCAGTCGGTGTTTGTCTCGGCTACCCCGGGCAACTGGGAAAAGGAACACACCGGCGCGGTGGTGGAACAGGTGGTGCGGCCCACCGGCCTCGTCGACCCCGAGGTGGAAGTGCGGCCAGCCACGACGCAGGTCGACGATGTGCTGCAAGAAATTCGCGAACGCGTGAAGATCAACGAACGTGTGCTCATCACCACGCTGACCAAGCGCATGGCCGAGCAACTGACCGAGTACCTGTCTGACAACGGCGTGAAGGTGCGCTACCTGCACAGCGACATCGATACCGTCGAGCGCGTTGAGATCTTGCGCGACCTGCGCCTGGGCATGTTCGACGTGCTGGTCGGCATCAACCTGCTGCGCGAGGGCCTGGACCTGCCCGAGGTCAGCCTGGTGGCCATCCTCGACGCCGACAAGGAAGGCTTCCTGCGCGCCGAACGCAGCCTGATCCAGACCATCGGCCGCGCGGCGCGCAACATCAACGGCCGCGCCATCCTGTATGCCGACCGCATGACCGAAAGCATGAAGGCCGCCATCGGCGAGACCGAGCGCCGCCGTACCAAGCAGATCGCGCACAACCTGGCCATGGGCATCACGCCCAGGAGTGTGCAGACACGCATCCGCGACATGATCGACGGCGCGGTGTCCGACAAGAGCGCCAAGGACGACCTGAAGGCCGCGCAGGCAGCTGCTGAAGTCGAGTCGATGAGCGAGAAGGACCTTGGCAAGCGCATCAAGTTGCTGGAAAAGCAGATGCTGGAACACGCGCGCAACCTCGAATTCGAGAAGGCCGCTCGTGTGCGTGATCAATTGGCGTTGCTGCGCGAGCAAGCCTTCGGTGGCAGCGGGCACGACGTGGTGGCGCTGATACCGGCAGCGCCCAGGAAGGGAGCGGCCTGATGATCGGACGGCTGAAGGGTTGGCTGCAGGGCGGTGCCCCGATCGAGCAGCCCGATGACGGCGCAGCGGCGGAGTTGCGGGTCCTGATGGTCTGCACCGGCAACATTTGTCGCTCCCCCACCGCTGAAGGCGTGTTGCGCCACCGCCTGGCGCGCGCAGGTCTGGGCAGCCGCGTGGCGGTTGATTCAGCGGGCACTCATGGCTATCACAGCGGCGAGCCACCCGACCCGCGTGCCGTGAAGGCCGCAGCCGCACGCGGCTACGACCTGCGCAACCTGTGCGCAAGACCCGTGCTGCTGCCCGGCGACTACACGCGGTTCGATCTGCTGCTGGCGATGGACGAGGACCACCTGGTGTGGCTGCAGCGCAAGGCACAGCCCGGCTCGCGCGCGCGCATCGAGCTCTTGATGCCACACGGCCGCCGATATGCCGGTGAACGCAACGTGCCCGACCCCTACTACGGCGGGCCAGCCGGCTTCGAACGCGTTCTGGACCTGGTGGAAGACGCCTGCGATGGCCTGCTGGCCCACTTGAGCGGCCGTTTGCAGCAGCCGGCTCCAGACCGTCCGCAAGACCGTTCGCAAGATCGTTAGCAAGACCGTCGGCAACACCGTTAGCAGCAACTCCTCCAAGACCACCCGCAAGACAAGGTCCGTAGCGACGTCCGACTGAAAAAGTCGACTTAAGTTAAACTTGACCAAATCAGTCGGACAAGCCAGCCACCGTGCAGGCCCCGTGCGGTTCGGCACTTCGGCCATACGCCAAGTTCCATGCTGAAGACACCGCAGCCTTGGCACCCCGCGTGCTTGGAGAACCCCTTGCGACTCACCACCAAAGGCCGCTTCGCAGTCACTGCAATGATCGACTTGGCGCTGCGCTCCAACGCCGGGCCGGTGGCTCTTGCAGCCATCAGCCAGCGCCAGCAAATCTCGCTGTCCTACCTGGAGCAACTTTTCGGCAAGCTGCGCCGCCATGAACTGGTGGAGAGCACGCGCGGCCCGGGCGGCGGCTATTCGCTGGGCCGCGCTGCTGGCGAAATCACCGTGGCCGACATCATCGTGGCCGTGGACGAACCGATAGACGCCACGGGCTGCGCCGGCAAGGAAGGCTGCATGGGCGAAGACACCGGCAAGTGCATGACGCACGACCTCTGGGCCAGCCTGAACACCAAGATGATCGAGTTTCTCGATTCCGTCTCGCTGCAGAAGCTGGTGGATGAACAGCTGGCCAAGGGCGTTTCCATCGATGTCGTGGCGGTGAGGCGTGCCATCAGCAGCGTGCCGGTCGTCAAGCCCATCAAGGTGACAGCGCCGAATTCGGTTTTTGCCCTCGGCAACGCTTTCTCGAAGTAAACCCAGAAGAGCACTCTGCGATGACCCCGCACTTTCCAATCTATCTCGATTACGGTTCCACCACGCCTTGCGACCCGCGTGTCGTCGACGCCATGATTCCGTGGCTGCGCGAACATTTCGGCAACCCGGCGAGCCGCAGCCATGCCTGGGGCTGGGAAGCCGAAGAAGCGGTGGAGAAGGCGCGCGTCGAGGTCGCCGGCCTCGTCAACGCCGACCCGCGAGAGATCGTCTGGACGAGCGGCGCCACCGAGTCCATCAACCTCGCCATCAAGGGCGCAGCTCATTTCTACAGCAGCCGCGGCAAGCACCTCATCACGCTGAAGACCGAGCACAAGGCTGTGCTCGACACAATGCGCGAGCTCGAGCGCCAGGGTTTCGAGGTGACTTACCTCGACGTGCAGCCCGATGGGCTGCTTGATCTGGACAAGTTCAAGGGCGCGCTGCGCAAGGACACCATTCTCGTCTCGGTGTTGATGGTCAACAACGAGATTGGCGTCATCCAGGACATCCCCGCCATCGGCGCGATGTGCCGCGAGCGCGGCATCATCTTTCACGTCGACGGCGCCCAGGCCACGGGCAAGGTGGCCATCGACATGACTGAGCTGCCGATCGACCTTTTCAGCATGTCGGCGCACAAGACCTACGGACCCAAGGGCCAGGGCGCGCTGTACGTGCGCCGCAAACCGCGTGTGCGCATTGAGGCGCAGATGCATGGGGGCGGCCACGAGCGCGGCATGCGCAGCGGCACGCTGCCCACGCATCAGATCGTGGGTATGGGCAGAGCTTTCGCCATCGCTCAGGCCGAAATGGGCAGCGAACTCGAGCGCATCCGCGCGCTGCACGATCGTTTGCTGGATGGCATCAGCACCATCGAACAGGTCTTCATCAATGGCGACCTCGAGCGCCGCGTGCCGCATAACGTGAATGCGAGTTTCAATTTCGTCGAGGGCGAGAGCCTGATCATGGGCGTGAAGGGCCTCGCGGTCAGTTCGGGCAGTGCCTGCACCAGCGCCAGCCTTGAACCCAGCTATGTGTTGCGGGCCCTGGGCCGCAGCGACGAACTCGCGCACAGCAGCCTGCGCATGACCATCGGCCGCTTCACTACCGAAGCAGAGATTGATTACGCCATCAGCACGCTGCAGGCCAATGTCGGCAAGCTGCGTGACCTCTCGCCGCTGTGGGAGATGTTCAAGGACGGCATCGACATCAGCACGATTCAGTGGTCCGCCCACTGACCCCACAACACCAACAGCCAGAACACGAGGAGCACACACCATGGCTTACAGCGAAAAAGTCGTTGAGCACTACGAGAACCCGCGAAACGTCGGCAGCTTCGACAAGGGCGACGACAGCGTTGGCACCGGCATGGTCGGTGCACCTGCTTGCGGCGACGTGATGAAGCTGCAGATCAAGGTCAACCCCATTACCGGGCTGATCGAAGACGCGCGATTCAAGACCTACGGCTGCGGTTCTGCCATTGCGTCCAGCTCGCTGGTCACCGAATGGGTGAAGGGCAAGACGCTCGACGAGGCGGCGACGATCAAGAACACGCAGATTGCCGAAGAATTGGCGCTGCCGCCGGTGAAGATTCACTGCAGCATCCTGGCCGAAGACGCCATCAAGGCCGCCGTCAATGACTACAAGTCGAAGCACGGCCAGGCAGTTGCCGACGCGGCTGCACATTGAGTTGATGGCGACATGGCTGTCACCCTGACCGAAGCTGCGGCACGGCACGTCACCCGCTACCTGAGCCATCGCGGCAAGGGTGTGGGTGTGCGCCTGGGCGTCAAGACCACGGGCTGCTCCGGCCTGGCCTACAAGCTGGAGTACGCCGACGACGTGGCGCCGGAAGACGTGATCTTCGAAGACCACGGCGTGAAGGTGCTGGTCAACCCCAAGAGCCTGCCCTACATCGACGGCACCGAACTCGACTTCGTGCGCGAAGGTCTCAACGAAGGCTTCAAGTTCTTCAACCCGCGCGAGAAAGACCGCTGCGGTTGCGGAGAGTCCTTCCGCGTCTGAGCCGCCCCGCGCAACGGCAGGCACTTAAGGCGCGGCGTCGATACCGCGCCTTGTCATTTCAAGCACCCATGAACCTCGGCGACGATCACTTCACGCTCTTTGGCCTGCCCGCGCGGCAGGCGTTGGACCGTGGCGAACTCGACGTCCGCCGCCGCGACCTGCAGGCCCGCGTCCACCCCGACCGGTTCGCCGGTGAAGGCGCCGCCGCGCAGCGCCTGGCCATGCAATGGGCCGTGCGCGTGAACGCGGCCTATGCCTGTCTGAAAGACCCGCTGGCGCGCGCTGCCTATCTATGTGAACGGCGCGGAGTGCCGGTGGATGCCGAGCGCAACACCGCCATGCCAGCAGCTTTTCTGATGCAGCAGATGGAGTGGCGCGAGTCCTTGGACGATGCTGAAGGCCTGGCAGCCGTCGAGCGGCTCGACGCTGAGATAGCGCAGCACGAAGCCGGCATGCTGGACGAGCTGCTGCAGTTGTTGGACCAGAGGCAAGACATTCCCGCGGCGGCTGCGCAAGTGCGCGCGCTGATGTTCGTGGCGCGGTTTCGCCATGACATCCAGCGCCGGTTCGAAGCCCTGGACAGCATGCGCTGAAGCCTTCAGCGCCCACAACACAAGAACAAGATGGCTCTGCTACAGATCTCCGAACCCGGCCAGGCGCCCGACCCGCACCAGCGCCGCATTGCCGTGGGCATCGACCTCGGCACCACACATTCGCTGGTGGCTGCCATGCGACATGGCTTGGCCGAGTGCCTGCCCGATGCCCAGGGCAGCGTGCTGTTGCCTTCAGCCGTTCGCTACCTGGCCGGTGGGCGCCGTCAGATCGGCGCCGAGGCCCTGGCTGCGCAGGCCGAAGATGCCGAGAACACGCTGGTTTCGGTGAAGCGTTTCATGGGGCGCCGTCTGACTGACGTCGCTGGCACCGAGAAGCTGCCCTACCGGTTTGTCGAAGGCAATGGCATGCTTTCGATTTCGACGCGAGACGGCGACAAGTCTCCCGTGGAAGTCAGCGCCGAGATCCTGGCCGCGTTGCGCCAGCGTGCCGAAGACAGTTTCGACACCGACGAAATCTTCGGCGCCGTCATCACGGTGCCGGCCTACTTCGACGACGCCCAGCGCCAGGCCACCAAAGCCGCTGCGCAACTGGCCGGCCTGAACGTGCTGCGCCTGATCAGCGAGCCCACTGCCGCAGCCGTGGCGTATGGGCTGGACAACGGCAGCGAAGGTCTTTATGCCGTCTATGACCTGGGCGGCGGCACCTTCGACATCAGCCTGCTGCGCCTGACCCAAGGCGTGTTCGAGGTGGTGGCCACGGGCGGGGATGCTGCGCTGGGCGGTGACGATATTGACCATGCGTTGGCCGACTGGGCCTTGGCCCAGGCCGGCGTGCAGGCCAGCAGCCCGCACGACAAGCGTGCCGCCTTGGTGGGAGCGCGCGCTGCCAAGGAAGCCCTGAGCAGCACCGACAGCATCCAATGGCGCGCCGCCCTCTCCAGTGGCCCGGTTTCGGTCACGCTTTCGCGTGCGCAGCTCAAGGCGCTGGCCCAGCCGCTGATCGCCCGCACCCTGGCCGCTGTGCGCAAGGTGCTGCGCGACGCCAAGCTCGCGCCCGGCGAGGTGAAGGGCGTGGTGATGGTGGGCGGCAGCACGCGCATGCCGGCCGTGCGCGCGGCAGTCGGCGATTTGTTCGGCCCGGAATGGAAAGGTGAGGTGCTGACCAACGTCAATCCTGACGAGGTGGTGGCCATCGGTGCCGCCATCCAGGCCAATGCCCTGGCCGGCAACGCGAAGGACGGCGAACTGCTGCTGCTGGACGTCATTGCGCTTAGCTTGGGGCTGGAAACGATGGGCGGCTTGGTCGAGCGCGTGATCGAACGCAACAGCTCCATCCCCGTCGCCAAGGCGCAGGAATTCACCACTTTCAAGGACGGCCAGACCGCGATGGCCATTCATGTGCTGCAGGGCGAGCGTGACCTCGTCAGCGAATGCCGCAGCCTGGCCCGCTTCGAGTTGCGCGGCATTCCACCGATGGTGGCGGGCGCGGCGCGCATCCGCGTCACCTTCCAGGTCGACGCCGACGGGCTGCTCAGCGTCAGCGCGCTTGAGCTGACCAGCGGCGTCGAGGCCTCGGTCACCGTCAGGCCCAGCTACGGCCTGGCTGACGATCAGATCGCGCAGATGTTGAAAGATGGCTTTGCACACGCCGAGGACGACATGGCCGCGCGCAAGCTGCGCGAGGCGCGCGTGGAAGCCGAGCGTCTGGTGCTGGCCACGCGCTCGGCCTTGGCGGCTGACGGCGCGCTGCTCAGTGCCGAAGAGGTTCGCGCCGTCGAAGCCTTGCTCGAGACCACGGCCGCAGCGCGGCAGGGCGACGACGCCGATGCCATCGAAGCCGCTATCAAGGCGCTGGCCGAAGGCACGGAAGCATTTGCCGGTGCGCGCATGAACCAGGGCATCCGCCAGGCGCTGGCCGGCCGCCGTCTTGAAGATGTCTGAAGTAGTCTGAAGAAGTCTGAAGAAGTCTGACCATGCCCAAAATTCGCATCCTGCCCAACGCCGAACTCTGCCCCCAGGGCGACACCATCGAGGTGCCTGTGGGCACTTCGGTATGCGAAGCCCTGCTGGAAAACGGCATCGCGATCGAGCACGCTTGCGAGATGAGCGCCGCCTGCACCACCTGCCACGTGGTGGTGAAGGAGGGTTTCAAGTCTCTGGGTGAGATGGATGAGATCGAAGAAGACCTGCTCGACAAGGCCTGGGGCCTGACGCCGCTTTCTCGGCTGAGTTGCCAGGCGCTGATGGCTGACGAGGACGTCACGATCGAGATTCCGAAGTACACGATCAACCACGCGCGCGAAAACCACTGAGCCTCGCCGTGCTCAGCTTGGGGCGTGCTGTGCACCAGACTTGCACCGCCGCACCAAAAAAAGACCTCCCTGGCTTGCACCAGGGAGGCTAACAAGGGCTCATGCCCTGCTGAGGAGATAGACAGACACCCAAAAGTGTCGGGTCTATTTATGCAAAGCCTGTGCCAGCCACAACCGTGCTCGCGTACAGATCTGCACTCGCGCACCCGCGCACCCGTACCCGCACCAAGCCTAGACTCGCCACCCCATGAAAGTGCTGGGTTTTGAATCCTCCTGTGACGAGACCGGCGTAGCGCTCGTCGAAACGCAGCCCGGCGGTGTGCCGCGCCTGCTGGCCGAAGCGCTGCACAGCCAGGTGGAGATGCACGCGGCCTACGGTGGCGTGGTGCCCGAACTGGCTTCGCGCGACCACATCCGCCGCGTGCTGCCGCTGGCTGCGCAAGTCATGGCGCAAGCCGGCTGCACGCTAGCCGAGGTGGACCTGGTGGCCTACACACGCGGCCCCGGCCTGGCGGGCGCGCTGCTCGTGGGCGCAGGCGTGGCGGTGGCGCTGGCCGCAGCATTGGGCAAGCCGGCTCTGGGCGTTCACCATCTTGAAGGGCATCTGCTCTCGCCCTTCCTGGCCACGCCGGAGGAGGGCGGCGCGCCTGAATTCCCGTTTGTCGCGCTGCTGGTGTCGGGCGGCCACACCCAGCTGATGCAGGTCGAGGGCGTGGGCCGCTATTTGCTGCTGGGCGAAACCATCGACGACGCGGCCGGCGAGGCCTTCGACAAAAGCGCCAAGCTGATGGGCCTGGGCTACCCCGGTGGCCCGGCGCTGGCGCGGCTGGCCGCGCACGGCGACCCCAAGGCCTACGCGCTGCCGCGTCCGCTGCTGCACAGCGCCAACCTCGACTTCAGCTTTGCAGGCCTGAAAACGGCGGTGATGATGCAGCACCGGAAACTCGGCCTGGGCGCGAGCGGCCAGCCCAGCGAACAGGCGCTGGTGAACCTGGCGGCCAGCACGCAGGCGGCCATCGTGGATGTGCTGGTGGCCAAGGCACTGAAGGCGCTGAAGCAGGGCGGCGCCCGGCGCCTGGTGGTCGCCGGCGGCGTGGGTGCCAATCTGCAACTGCGTGAACAGTTGAACGCCGGCGCTGCCAAACTGGGTGCCAGGGTGCACTACCCGCCTCTGGCCCTGTGCACCGACAACGGCGCGATGATTGCGCTGGCCGCCGCGCTGCGCCTGCAGCACGGTCTGGCCGTTGCGCAAACCGACGGCGCCTTCGACGTGCGTCCACGTTGGCCGCTTGCTGAGCTGTCGACCGAGATGGTTCGCGCACCCGGCTGATCAGCAGACTGTCAGCAAGCCGCTATGGGTTGAGCCATACGTTACGGCACCCGGAAGGTATACTTGAAAGCCCGTCGTGGAATTTTTTGCCACAACGGGAAGCACGGCACCGGTCGGTTTCACTGGTGTTCGCAAGTCCAACCCGGAAACCGCAGGCGCCGCAATTCATGGCGCCGACGTGCGGTTTCCAAAATAAAACTCAAGGAAATCGCATGACTCTCGCTACCGCCGTCAAGGCCGATATCGTCAAGGCGAACGCCCGCGGCACAGCCGACACTGGGAGCCCCGAAGTGCAGGTTGCGCTGCTTACCGCGCGCATCAACGAACTCACGCCGCACTTCAAGCTGCACGCCAAGGACCACCACGGTCGTCGTGGGCTTGTCAAGATGGTCAACGCGCGCAAGCGCTTGCTGGCCTATTTGAAGGATGTCGCGCCCGAACGCTACACCGCGCTGATCGCCAAGCTGGGTCTGCGCAAGTAATGTTCCCAAGCGCAGGGTCGACCGGGTCGGCCCTGCGCTACAGCCTCTTTACCGGATTCACCCAAGGGCCGCATTTGCTGTGTCATTCCACCGGCACCCCATGACGGGTTTCAATGGAATGGCATGACGCTGCCCACCTTCACACAAGGAAGACAACGCATGAGCATGTTCAACAAAGTCACCAAGACCTTCACCTGGGGTCAGCACACGGTCACGCTGGAAACCGGCGAGATCGCGCGTCAATCCACCGGCGCCGTGATGGTCAGCATGAATGACACCGTGGTGCTTGCCACCGTCGTGGCCAAGAACGAAGTGAAACCCGGTCAAGACTTCTTTCCTCTGACCGTCGACTACATCGAGAAGACCTACGCCGCCGGGAAGATTCCGGGCAGCTTCTTCAAGCGTGAAGGCCGTCCCAGCGAGCTTGAAACACTCACCAGCCGCCTGATCGACCGCCCGCTGCGCCCGCTGTTCCCTGAAGGCTTCTTCAATGAAGTTCAGGTGGTCGTGCATGTGCTGAGCTTGAACTCCGAAGTGCAGGCCGATATTGCCGCACTCATCGGTTCCAGCGCCGCCATGGCCATCAGCGGCCTGCCGTTCAACGGCCCCGTGGGCGCAGCCCGCGTCGGCTATATCAACGGCGAATATGTGCTGAACCCGGGCCAGACGCAGCTGCTCGACAGCCAGATGGACCTGGTGGTGGCGGGTACCGAAGCCGCCGTGCTGATGGTGGAATCGGAAGCCGACCAGCTGTCTGAAGAGATCATGCTGGGCGCCGTGGTCTTCGGCCACGAGCAAAGCAAGATCGCCATCAACGCCATCAACGAACTGGTGCGTGACGCCGGCAAGGCCGACTGGCCGTGGTCCGCGCCGGCCAAGGACGAGCCTTTCATCGCCAAGGTGGATGCACTGGCCGAAGCGCCCTTGCGCGCCGCGTACCAAATCCGCAGCAAGCAAGCCCGTACCCAGGCTTGCCGCAGCGCTACGAATGACGTGATGGCCGCGCTGAAGGCCGAAGGCGCCGCTTTCGACAAGGTGGCTGTTGAAAGCCTGCTGTTCGAGATCGAAGCGCGCATCGTGCGCAGCCAGATCCTGGCCGGTGAGCCGCGCATCGACGGCCGCGACACGCGCACCGTGCGTGCCATCGAAATTCGCAACAGCGTGCTGCCGCGCACGCACGGTTCTTCGCTGTTCACGCGCGGCGAAACGCAGGCTCTGGTGGCTGTGACGCTGGGCACCGAACGCGACGCACAGCGCATCGACGCGCTGGCTGGCGAGTTCACCGACAACTTCATGCTGCACTACAACATGCCCCCCTTCGCCACCGGCGAAACGGGCCGCGTGGGTTCACCGAAGCGCCGCGAAATCGGCCATGGCCGGCTTGCCAAGCGCGCGCTCATCGCCGTGCTGCCGAGCAAGGAAGACTTCCCCTACACCGTGCGTGTGGTGTCGGAGATCACCGAGTCGAACGGCTCGTCGTCGATGGCTTCCGTCTGCGGCGGCTGCTTGGCGATGCTGGACGCCGGCGTGCCCTTGAAGGCCCACGTGGCAGGCATTGCCATGGGCCTGATCAAGGACGGCAACCGTTTCGCTGTCTTGACGGACATCCTGGGTGACGAAGATCACCTCGGCGACATGGACTTCAAGGTGGCCGGTACCAACGCCGGCATCACCGCCCTGCAGATGGACATCAAGATCCAGGGCATCACCAAGGAAATCATGCAGGTGGCGCTGGCGCAGGCCAAGGAAGCGCGCCTGCACATCCTGGCCAAGATGGTGGAAGCCGTCGGCGGCGCCAAGACCGAGGTGAGCCAGTTCGCGCCGCGTCTGTACACGATGAAGATCAACCCCGAGAAGATCCGCGACATCATCGGCAAGGGCGGCGCCACCATCCGCGCGCTGACTGAAGAGACCGGTTGCACCATCGACATCGGCGAAGACGGCACCATCACCATCGCCAGCGTCGACGCCGACAAGGCCGAGTTCGCGAAGAAGCGCATCACCGAGATCACGGCCGAAGCCGAAATCGGCAAGGTCTACGAAGGCACGGTCACGAAGATCCTCGACTTCGGTGCACTCATCAACATCCTGCCTGGCAAAGACGGCCTGCTGCACATCAGCCAGATTGCGCACCAGCGTGTCGAGCGCGTCGAAGACTTCCTCAAGGAAGGCCAGGTCGTGCAGGTGAAGGTGCTGGAGACGGATGAGAAGGGCCGCATCAAGCTGAGCATGAAGGCGCTCATCGAGCGACCGGAAGGCATGGCGGAAGAGCGTTTCGAGCCCCGCAGCGACCGTGGCGACCGCCCGCCACGCCGCGACGACCGTCCGCGCCGCGATCGCAGCGATCGTGACGACCGCCCGCGCCGCGATGCCGCTCCCGCTGAAGGCGGAGACCAGGGCGCGCCTGTGGCGCAACCGGTGGCTGACGAGACGCCCAAGCAGCCCGAGTGAAGCCGAGTTGAAATGAAGCAGGCAGCGTCGGCAGCCTTCATGCGCGCCATCCAGATCACAGCCCCTGGCGGGCCGGAGGTACTGCAGCCTTGCGAACGGCCGCAGCCCGAGGTGCGCCCGGGCGAGTTGCTGATTGCCGTGCAGGCGTCGGGCGTGAACCGGCCCGACGTGCTGCAGCGCAAGGGGCTCTACCCGGTGCCGCCGGGCGTGAGCGACCTGCCGGGCCTGGAAGTGGCCGGCACGGTGGTCGGTGGCGCGGCGGAAGACCTGGCAGCGGCCGGCCTGGCCCTTGGCGATGCCGTGTGTGCGCTGGTGGCCGGTGGCGGCTATGCAGAGTTCTGCGTTGCACCGGCCGGCCAGTGCCTGCCGGTGCCGCAGGGTTTGAACATGGTGCAGGCGGCGAGCCTGCCCGAGACCTTCTTCACTGTCTGGCAGAACGTCTTTCACATCGCCCGGCTGCAGCCCGGCGAGACCCTGCTCGTGCAGGGCGGCAGCAGCGGCATCGGCGTCACCGCCATCCAGCTGGCCAAGGCTTTTGGCAGCCAGGTCATCGTTACTGCAGGCAGTGATGAGAAGTGTGCCGCCTGCGTGGCCCTGGGCGCCGACTACGCCGTCAACTACCGCACGCAAGATTTCGTTGTCGAGACCAAACGCGTGACCGGCGGCAAGGGTGCCGATGTGGTGCTGGACATGGTGGCCGGTGAATACATCGGCCGTGAATTGCAATGCATGGCCGAGGACGGCCGCCTGGCGCTGATTGCAGTGCAAGGCGGCACCGCCAGCGCCATCGACGCGGGCCTGCTGCTGCGCAAGCGCCTGGCCATCACCGGTTCGACGCTGCGTCCCCGCAGCGTCGCCTACAAGACCCAGCTCGCGCAGGCGTTGAAAGAGCAAGTGTGGCCGTTGATCGAAAGCGGTCGCGTCAAGCCCGTCATTCACCAGGTCTTTCCGGCCGCGTTGGCGGCTGAGGCGCACAGCCTGATGGAGTCGAGCACGCACGTCGGCAAGATCGTGCTGAGCTGGACCTGATGGCACAAGGAGCGGCAAACATGCGACGCCATCTCGTGGTGGGCAACTGGAAGATGCACGGCAGCCGCCCGGCGAATGCCGAGTTGCTGGCTGGCCTGATCGGCGGCCGGCCCTACGCGGCCGATGTGGCGGTGTGCGTGCCCTTTGTGTACCTCACCGAAACCGCGGCCACACTGGCCGGCAGTGACATTCGCTGGGGTTCACAAGACGTTTCGGCGCACGAGCAAGGTGCCTACACCGGTGAGGTCTCGGCCGGCATGCTGCATGACTGCGGCTGTCGCTACGCCATCGTCGGCCACAGCGAGCGTCGTGCGCTGCACGCCGAGAGCGACCTGTTGGTGGCGCAGAAGGCCCAGGCGGCGTTGGCCCGTGGCGTGACGCCCATCGTGTGCGTGGGTGAGACCTTGGCCGAACGCGAAGCCGGGCACACCGAAGATGTGGTGAAGCGGCAGCTTTCGGTCGTCATCCACCAACTCGCGCATTGCGCGGGCGAGATGGTGGTGGCGTACGAGCCGGTCTGGGCCATCGGCACGGGCCGCACCGCCAGCCCCGAGCAGGCGCAAGCCGTGCACGCCGTGCTGCGTGCGCAGCTGCAAGCCGCCACCGGCCGCGCCGAGGCGATGAAGATCCTCTATGGCGGCAGCGTCAAACCCGATAACGCCGCCACGCTCTTCGCCCAACCCGACATCGACGGCGGGCTCATCGGCGGCGCCTCGCTGAAGGCTGCTGACTTCATCGCCATCTGCCGTGCCGCACCGCAGCGTGCCGGCACCCATTGATCAAATTCCTGGAGCTAGTTCCATCATGCAAATCTGGATGACCGTGATCCTCGCCGTGCAGCTTTTGTCGGCACTGACGATGATCGGGCTGGTGCTGGTCCAGCACGGCAAGGGCGCCGACATGGGCGCTTCTTTCGGCAGTGGTGCCTCGGGCAGCCTGTTCGGTGCCACCGGCAGCGCGAACTTCCTTTCGCGCTCCACGGCTGCTTTGGCCACCGTGTTCTTCGTCTGCACGCTGGCTCTGGCCTACATGAGCAACGTCAACAGCAGCCGTTCGGTCGGCCCCGCGGGTGGCGGCAGCAGCGTACTCGATCGTCCGAGCAACTCGGCCAGTGCGCCGGTGCAGGGTGCCATTCCTGGAGCCATTCCGGGCGCTTCTCCGGGCGCGACGTCCGCGCAGCCTGCTGTTCCAGCGCCTGTTCCTGCCCCTCTTCCCGGTGGTGCGACCGAGCCTGTGCCAGCTGCGCCGAAGTAAGCTTTCCTCGGCACTAACCCTGATTTTTGGGGCTAGAATTCGAGGCTGTCCGGTGTGCACAAAGCCTCTGGCAAACCGGCGTCTTGCAAGTAAAAACAACGTCTTGCCGACGTGGTGAAATTGGTAGACACGCTATCTTGAGGGGGTAGTGGCGAAAGCTGTGCGAGTTCGAGTCTCGCCGTCGGCACCAAACAATTTTTCGCGGCGCGGTCTGGGTTTTTCCCCGGTTTGCACCGCAGGATCCGAACGCATTGCGTCGGCACTTGGATGGGACCGGAACGAACTCAGGCGTGCCCGACGTCACTGCATGCGCGGTGGCCCGCGAGGCGCGCTTTTTTTCTGGCATGCCACTGCTGACACGAGACTGACCGCACCATGGAATTGCAACCCTACCTGCCCGTCATCCTGTTCATTCTGGTGGGCGTGGCAGTGGGCGTTGTGCCGCAGGTCCTGGGCTTCATCTTCGGCCCCAACCGGCCCGACGTCGAGAAAAACAGCCCCTACGAATGCGGCTTCGAGGCCTTCGAAGATGCGCGCATGAAGTTCGATGTTCGTTACTACCTCGTGGCCATCCTTTTCATCGTCTTCGATCTCGAGATCGCCTTTCTCTTCCCATGGGCTGTGGCACTGCGCGAAATAGGCCCCACGGGGTTCTGGGCCATGATGGTCTTCCTCGCCATCCTCGTGGTGGGTTTCATTTACGAATGGAAAAAGGGCGCGCTGGATTGGGAATGAACATGTCCACCGTCTTGCGTCGTCTGGAGCAGTAGAGCCATGGGAATCGAAGGTGTTCTGAAAGAAGGCTTCGTCACGACGCAGATCGACACGTTGATCAACTGGTCGAAGACGGGCTCGCTGTGGCCCATGACCTTCGGTCTGGCGTGCTGTGCTGTCGAGATGATGCATGCAGGCGCCGCGCGATACGACATCGACCGTTTCGGCATGCTGTTCCGGCCCAGCCCGCGGCAAAGCGACCTGATGATCGTCGCCGGCACGCTGTGCAACAAGATGGCGCCGGCGTTGCGCAAGGTCTACGACCAAATGGCCGAACCGCGTTGGGTGCTGAGCATGGGCTCGTGCGCCAACGGCGGCGGCTATTACCACTACAGCTACAGCGTCGTACGTGGCTGCGACCGTATCGTGCCGGTTGATGTCTATGTGCCGGGCTGCCCGCCAACGGCGGAGGCGCTGCTATACGGCATCCTGCAGTTGCAGGCCAAGATCCGCCGTGAAAACACCATCGCTCGCTGAGACCGCGCACCCGCACAGCCTTTCATGACCCAGAAGCTCGACACCCTCGAAGCAGTGCTGCAAGCGGCATTCGGTGACACCCTCAAGTCGACCGTTCGCGCCCTGGGCGAGATCACCATCACAGTGCCTGAGCCCGCTTACCTGGCCACGATGCAGCGCTTGCGCGACGACCCTGCCTTGAAGTTCGAGCAGCTGATGGACCTCTGCGGCGTGGACTACATCGACTACAGGAACCAGCCCTGGGAAGGCCCGCGGTATGCGGTGGTGGCGCACCTGCTTTCGCTGACGCACAACTGGCGCGTGCGTGTGCGTGTGTTCGCGCCTGATGACGATCTGCCGGCGCTGGCTTCGGTCAACGATGTCTGGAGCTCTGCCAACTGGTTCGAGCGCGAGGCCTTCGACCTTTTCGGCATCATCTTCGAGGGCCACCTCGACCTGCGTCGCATCCTCACCGACTACGGCTTCATCGGCCACCCGATGCGCAAGGACTTTCCGGTCAGCGGCCATGTCGAGATGCGCTACGACGCCCAGAAGAAGCGGGTGATCTACCAGCCGGTTTCCATCGAGCCCCGTGAAGTGGTGCCGCGTGTTGTGCGTGAAGACCACTACGGCGGGCTGGATCACTGAGCACACGATGGCAGAGATCAAGAACTACACCCTGAACTTCGGGCCCCAGCACCCTGCGGCGCACGGCGTGCTGCGCCTGGTGCTCGAGCTCGATGGCGAAGTCATCCAGCGTGCCGACCCGCACATCGGCCTGCTGCACCGCGCGACAGAAAAGCTGGCCGAGAGCAAGACCTACATCCAGGCGCTGCCCTACATGGACAGGCTGGACTATGTCTCGATGATGTGCAACGAGCACGCCTACTGCCTGGCCATCGAGAAGCTGGCCGGCATCGAGGTGCCCGAGCGCGCGCAGTACATCCGCGTCATGTTCAGCGAGCTCACGCGGCTGCTGAACCACCTGCTGTGGCTGGGCGCACACGGGCTGGACTGCGGTGCGATGAACATCCTCATCTACTGCTTCCGCGAGCGCGAAGACATCTTCGACATGTATGAAGCGGTCAGCGGTGCCCGCATGCACGCGGCCTACTTCCGTCCCGGTGGCGTCTACCGCGACCTGCCGGGCTCGATGCCGCAGTACAAGGTCTCGCGCATCAAGAACCAGAAGGCCATCACGGCGTTGAACGAGAACCGCCAAGGCAGCCTTCTCGATTTCATCGAAGACTTCTGCGCGCGCTTCCCGAAAAACGTCGACGACTACGAGACGCTCCTCACCGACAACCGAATCTGGAAACAGCGCACCGTGGGCGTGGGCGTGGTCAGCCCCGAGCGCGCCGTGAGCCTGGGCTTCACCGGCCCGATGCTGCGCGGCAGCGGCATCGAATGGGACCTGCGCAAGAAGCAGCCCTACGAGGTTTACGACCGCATGGACTTTGACGTGCCGGTGGGCGTGAATGGCGACACTTACGACCGCTATCTGGTGCGCATCGAAGAAATGCGCCAGAGCAACCGCATCGTGCAGCAGTGCGCGAAGTGGCTGCGCGCCAATCCGGGCCCGGTGATCACCAGCAACCACAAGGTGGCGCCGCCTTCGCGTGTGGACATGAAGTCCAATATGGAAGAGCTGATCCATCATTTCAAACTCTTTACCGAAGGCATGCACGTGCCCGAAGGTGAGGCTTACGCAGCGGTAGAACACCCCAAGGGCGAGTTCGGGATCTACCTCGTCAGCGACGGTGCCAACAAGCCTTACCGGCTGAAGATCCGCGCGCCCGGCTTCCCGCATCTGGCGGCGCTGGACGAGATGGCGCGCGGCCACATGATTGCGGATGCCGTGGCCATCATCGGCACCATGGACATCGTTTTCGGCGAGATCGATCGATGAGCGGCATGACGTTTCCCGACACAACAGTCTCCCGCTTCGCCAAGGAAGTGGCCAAGTACCCCGCCGACCAGAAGCAGAGCGCCGTCATGGCCTGTCTGGCTGTCGTGCAGCACGAACACGGTCATGTCACGGCCGCTGCTGAAGAGCGCGTCGCCGCCTATCTGGGCATGCCGGCGATCGCGGTGCACGAGGTCAGCACCTTCTACAACATGTACAACACGCAGCCGGTGGGCAAGTTCAAGCTCAACGTCTGCACCAATCTGCCCTGCGCGCTGCGCGATGGCGACCAGGCTCTCGACCACGTTTGCAAGCGGCTCGGGCTGGAGCCCTACGGCACCACTGCCGACGGCATGTTCACCGTGCAGCCCAGCGAATGCCTGGGCGCCTGCGCCGACGCACCGGTGATGCTGGTGAACGACCGCCAGATGCTGAGCTTCATGACCAACGATCGGCTCGACGAACTGCTGGCCCTGTTGAAGGAAAATGCCGAGGTTGCGAAATGATGCTTGACCTGTCGAAGTTCCAGGCCAACGGCGCGGAAAGCTGCTTCCACGACCGCCACATCGGTGCGCAGATCTACGCCGGACTGGACGGCAAGAATTGGCGCTTGCAGGACTACGTGGCGCGTGGCGGCTACAGCGCGCTGCGCAAGATCCTGGGCCAGGGCGGAGGCGAAGGCTTGACGCAAGACCAGGTCATCGCCGAAGTGAAGCTGAGCGCACTGCGCGGCCGCGGCGGTGCGGGCTTTCCCACCGGCCTGAAGTGGAGCTTCATGCCGCGCATGTTTCCGGGCGCGAAGTATCTGGTCTGCAACAGCGACGAAGGCGAGCCTGGTACCTGCAAGGACCGCGACATCCTGGCCTACAACCCGCACATCGTCATCGAAGGCATGGCCATCGCGGCGTATGCGATGGGCGTGAAGACGGGCTACAACTACATCCACGGCGAGATTTTCGAGATTTACGAGCGTTTCGAAGAGGCCCTCGATGAGGCGCGTGCAGCCGGCTTCCTGGGCGACAACATCCAGGGCAGCAAGTTCAGCTTCGAGTTGCATGCCTTCCACGGTTTCGGCGCCTATATCTGCGGCGAAGAGACGGCGTTGCTCGAATCGTTGGAAGGCAAGAAGGGCCAGCCGCGCTTCAAGCCGCCTTTCCCGGCGAGCTTCGGCCTCTATGGCAAGCCGACGACGATCAACAACACCGAGACCTTCGCCGCAGTGCCGTGGATCATCAACAACGGCGGCCAGAAGTACCTGGAATGCGGCAAGCCCAACAACGGCGGCACCAAGATCTTCAGCGTGGTGGGCGATGTCAACCAGCCCGGCAACTTCGAGGTGCCTCTCGGCACGCCCTTCGCCAAGTTGCTGGAACTCGCCGGCGGCGTGAAGGGTGGCAAGCTGAAGGCGGTGATTCCTGGCGGCAGTTCGGCCCCGGTGCTGCCCGGCGCCACCATGATGGACGTGACGATGGACTACGACGCCATCGCCAAGGCCGGGTCGATGCTGGGTTCCGGCGCCGTCATCGTGATGAACGACACCCGCTGCATGGTCAAGAGCCTGCTGCGCCTGAGCTACTTCTATCAGCATGAAAGTTGCGGCCAGTGCACCCCCTGCCGCGAAGGCACGGGCTGGCTCTGGCGCGTCATCCACCGCATCGAACACGGCCAGGGCCGCCCCGACGACCTGGCGCTGCTGGACAGCGTGGCCTTCAACATCAAGGGCCGCACCATCTGCGCGCTGGGCGATGCTGCGGCGATGCCGGTGGAAGGCATGTTGAAGCACTACCGCGACGAGTTCGCGCACCACATCGAACACAAGACCTGCAAGGTTGCGCAATTCGCGTAAGCGCCATGGCCGACATCTTTCTTGATGGCAAGACAGTTTCCGTTCCCGATGGCAGCATGGTCATGCATGCAGCCGACGCAGCGGGCACCTACATCCCGCACTTCTGCTACCACAAGAAGCTGAGCATCGCGGCCAACTGCCGCATGTGCCTGGTGGACATCGAGAAGATGCCCAAGCCCATGCCCGCCTGCGCCACGCCGGTGACGAATGGCATGGTGGTGCGCACGAAGAGCGAGAAGGCGCTGAAGGCGCAGCAGTCGGTGATGGAGTTCCTGCTCATCAACCACCCGCTGGACTGCCCCATCTGCGACCAGGGC
>Ga0209591_10002531_pt1 | contig 21889 bp, 22 predicted proteins | sample MAT01_FD_187207 | JGI IMG/M metagenome (GOLD analysis project Ga0209591, IMG submission 187207) | Freshwater microbial communities from Lake Fryxell liftoff mats and glacier meltwater in Antarctica - MAT-01 (SPAdes) (version 2) | ecosystem: Environmental > Aquatic > Freshwater > Ice > Liftoff... | reverse complement strand
TGTTGTTCAGGGATTGGAATTTCAAGCCGGATGTACTCTGACGTGACGAGTCGGTCAAGCAAGCTAATCATGCTTTCGCCACGCAGCGCCGCAAGAACTTTAAGTTTGTGGGCTGTACTTTTCCAGACACGGAGTAGTGAGTAGTTGCTATCCATGTATGTATTGTATAGCGTAGCGCTATATAATGCAAGAGCGCCAAAAAGATTTTTAAGAAATTCTCTTGGTGTCCTCCGTGTCTTGGTGGTTCCAATTTTTGCATTACTTTCGCGGGTTCACTGAGGACACAAAGATCACAGAGGGTTGATCAAATTCTCCTTTGTGATCTCTGTGGTTAAACTTCCTATTGAAAACAATTCCCCTATAATTTACGCGCTTCTCATACAGATTTGCTACAATGCTGGCTATTAGGTTCGATGAGAAGAAGGGATTGAATTCATGGCAGAGCAAACGTATTCAATTGACCAAGATTTGAAAGAAGCGGACGCGATGGCGAAAGCGCTCGTCCCCTACGTGCATCAGGATACGCTTTACGGCAATGTTGGCGGCGGCGGCATGTTTTCCGGCGGCAAGATGCCCAGTTTGACGGTAGGTGGATTGGTGATGCGTTTACGTCGTCTGACCCTGCTGCGCGATAAAATGACGACCTCGCAGCAAACCCGCTTAGATGCCGTCATCAGCCAGAATCAACAGGTGCTTAAAGAATGGCACGCCCACTATGAAGGCAAAATGGTGCGCGAGGCCGGATCACGCTTGGACGCGATGAACCAATTTTTTGAAGAATGTTCGGGGAATCCGCGTGCTTGCGCCGCCAATTACGGCCCAGAAGCCTCCCGACGCACGATTGTGCAAGAACTCCTCATCGCCTTGCACGATATGGGGACGGAAGTGAGCGATGATCTGCAAAAGAAAATGCGCGGGGCAGACAGCCGCCTGCGCCGTACTATCAGCCCAAGTGATTTCATCTGGGCAGCGGAATTGCAAGAAATCTATCCGCAGAAAGACTTCTGGTGGCTTTACAGCCGCCCACAGGCGTAATCGGTGAAATTCCGTGACGGTTGGCGCGGGGCGCTGCTCTTAATCGGTATTTTTGTGATCTTGATATGGGGCAGCGCTTCGGCAGATGTAACGCGACAGGAAGGCTTTAGCGTTTACGTCGTGCGCGATGTGGCCTCGATGAATGTCGCGCCGCGTGATGCCCTCCGTGCGCTGCGGGCGAATGTGTCCGCGATGCTTTCTCATGCCCGCGAAGACATCCTCACGCTACCTTATTATACGGCGTTGGATGTATGGGGAATAGTCACCAGCGAATCGGTCTTCACGGCGCGATTGTTTTCGATATTTTGCTTGTTGTTGGGATGGGCGCTGCTGCTGAGGCTTATGCGGCGGGTTGATTGGCAAATGGTGTTAGGCGTTTTTGTCATCACCTTATTTATGGTCACTCGCGCACGGCAAGCCACGATCATCGCGCCCTTATTTTTACTCGGTACGCTGCTCTTGTTGATGCTGACCGCCGCCGCAGCGCGATTGACGCGGGTAAAAATCACGCCATTACAGCGCATCGCGTTAGCGGTTGGGTTGATTCTATTTACAGGAATCGCGGCGACTCCCACGCTGGAACAATCCACTTGGCAGCAAGCCATCGCTGCCATGAATACACAGCGCGATTCCACAAGTCCCGCCCTAACCAACATCGACCCGCGCCATCCCCTCGCCTATTATGATCGCCAAGCGCGGACGCACATCCGGCAGGGGATTTCACTAGATTTAAGCTGGAAGCCCTTCACAAGTGACGAACTGAACGTCATGATAGGTGCAGTAAACAACGTGCCGTCGGTTTGGGTGGTCATGCCAAGCGATTCTGAAATGCTGCAAGTCATACAGACAGTGCTTATGGAAACGCGCACACTTGGATATGAAAACATCACAAACGATATGGTTTTTTACCGATTTGATGCCAATTAGATCATTTTATGGCATTGATTTAATGAGCCGCCACGCCGCCAAGAACACCGCATTAGTTAAATGGGCTTGAGTTGAGGAGGCAGATTTTGCGAAAATTACAGGTGATGATTGGTGGGCTGCTCACAGGAAGCGGCGTAGTAGCTTATGCCTATGCGCGGTGGATTGAACCTAACCACATCGAAGTAACACAGACCAATATTACGCTACCTCATCTCAGCCCCGCCTTTCATAATTATCGCATCTTACAAATCAGCGATATTCATCTCGATCAGTGGATGCCACGCCGTCGTTTGATGGAAGTCGTCCAGCGCGTGAATGCTCAACAGCCGGATTTGATCGTCATCACAGGCGACTTTATCACAGGCCATGCGACTTATGTCGCCGATGACCTGAGCGAAGCGTTATGCCAGCTTCACGCGCCCGACGGCGTACTGGCGATTCCAGGCAATCACGATCATAAAAAACGTGCCGAAATCGTCAAGATTCGCCAAATTTTGCACGATACCCATGTTGTTGACTTAAGCAATTCGGTACATACCCTCAAACGTGGGGAAAATATGCTCTACATCGCAGGCGTGGACAGCATGATCGCCCGAAAAGCGCGGCTTGATCTGGTGTTGGATCAGATGCCGTTGGAAGGTGCAGCGATTTTGCTGGCGCATGAACCAGATTTCGCTGATCTGACGGCGGCTGTCCATCGCTTTGATTTGCAGCTTTCCGGGCATACGCACGGCGGACAGATTCGCATCCCCGGTTTGGGTGCGGTGCGGGCGACGCTACCGCGTTATGGTCGCCGCTATGTAACGGGATTGGTCAAATTAGATGATCTGTATGTCTATGTGAATCGCGGCTTAGGCATGGTTTCTATCCCGCTGCGTTTTAACTGTCCACCAGAAATCGCTGTTTTAACGCTTAAAGCACCTGTTTAAGATTTAACGCAGCAAAAATTTGTTTTCCGACTACAATAAAAGTGTGTCGGTAGATTACATGCAGCGAGAAGAAACGCCGATGATTGACGATCAACTCCTTGAAAATCTGGTCAGCGATGATGTCGAGACACGCAAACGTGCCGTGATGCAGCTTGCCAAGACGAAACAACGTGAAGCACTCCAGTATCTGGCGGAAGTCTTTAAAGAGGATGAAGACCCCGAAGTGCGCGACTTAGCGCGTAAGGGTGGCTTATTCATCAAAAAGCATTTGGAAGAATCCGGTGCTGCTGGCGCATCGGCCTCGCGTCCTGCGCCTAATCGTGCCGCCTCCCCGCCGCCAGCCTCTAAAAATACCAGAGGCAGCTTGCTGGATGACGAGGATGACGCACCATCACCTGCGCCAGTCAGTTCCCGCATAAGTACCCCAATCCCTCTATCTGACCTGAATATCTCTGCCGATGCCGAAAAACGCGCTAAGGCGATGGTCAAAAGCGCGTTGGATTATCACATGCGCGGCGATAACGAAAAAGCCATCCAACTGATCGCCAAAGCGCTGCGGGTTGACCCCAAACAAGCGCATGATTCGTATACGATTTCGCTGGCGGCAACGGTGGTCGGGATTGATGGGCAGGAAGCCATCGAGCGCCTTTCCCCTTCATCGGACGAATTACTAGCACTGCACGGCCCCAAGTCGAAAAATTCCACCCTCACCGCATTTATGGCGTATATGGTGTTGATTGGCGCGGTTTTGGCGTTGGTTGGTTACTTCCTTTTCCCATGGATTGATATGTCCTCTGTTCCCGTAGAAGATGGTGGCGGTTTCGGTGCAGAAGGCGATACATTGGGAGCATCCTTAGATGCTTTGAAAAGCGAGTTTAATGACCAAATAGCTTTGGCGGAAGAAGCAAATTCGCCGGAATTAGATTTTCTAAATTCGCTAAGTAATGCCCTTAACGGGCTAAAACTCTCTTTTAGTGGGCTGGATGCCACGCTTTTGAGCCTCGGTCTCCGCGATATTTTTGAAGTTATAGGGTTCGATAAGTTTCTGGAAGTATTTAGGTCTATACCTGGTCTCGGTATCGAAGCGCTGAATACAGATGAACTCACGCCGCCAATCGAAGTCAAGCCGTTGGATTACACTTTGATTCTTACACCCGTTATCAGCGTGATCGCCATTTTGATTGGCTTTTTGTTGCTGCGGCGGGCGACCATCGCGCAGTGGCTCATCTGTATCGTCGTCGGGCTGGTTGGATTAGTGCCGCTGGCTTATTTTTACTTGAGCGCTGTCGATCAGGTCATGTCTCCGGCTGAAGGCTTGGGTGATCTTGGTATCTCGTCCGCAATTACGGGATCAGATTTGATCGGCTTGGGATTTTGGGTCACGCTGGCAGGCACATTGGTGGTAACGCTGCTGCCCTTTATTGCGATGATTTTAACCCCACCGCAAGTTGAGAATGCCTAGCAGATGCGTTAAAGTTAAGTTTGCTATAGATTTGCGAATCAAGCTCAGCTTTAGAGAATATTGAATTAAAATAACTACATACAACCTGAAAATTTTAATTCAACATCAACGCTTAGAGTAATTGTTTCCGCTATACAATGAGACCGAACAGGTTATCGTAGCGTTTGTAGGTTAGGGAACAACAGTGGCATTCATTGACGACACCATCATCGAAGCACTCGTCAGCGATGACGTGGACGAGCGCAAGCAAGCGATTAAAGAATTAGTAAAATCAAAAAATCCAGCGGCGATTTCTTATTTAACCGAAATCGAGCGTAACGACGATGACTTAGACGTACAGGCGTTGGCACGACTGGGGATCGCCAATATCAAGAAGTATTTGGCGGACGAAAAAGTAAATCCGGCGGTTCGGACCACACGCGGCGGCTTGCGCTATGCGGTTTATGAACCGGATGAAGAAGATGATTCTGATTTGCTGCATGAGCAAAAGATGAAGGCCAAAGTATTCTTTAACGATGCGTTGGAACGGCACCAGCGCGGCGATGATCGTAAAGCGGCTGAACTGCTCACCAAAGCGCTTAAGACCAACCCGGCTCTGGGGCGCGATCCGCAAGTGATTACGATGGCAGGCGCGATCACCGGCGATGATGGGCAGGATGCCATTCAAAAGCTGATGGAACAATCCCGCAAGAAGCAAGTTGCCATAAAACAGCGGATGCTTGATCCTGTCTGGATGGAAGCCCTGCTCGATTTGGGGCTGTATGTTGTTGTGACGTTTATTGGCATTCTGGCAATCCTGTTGATCGTTACGCCTATACTTTCTGGCGGATTACAGGGCAGCATCATTGAACCCTCGCTGAGTTCGCTCATCAACGGCGATTTTGGCAACCAACTCCTTGTAACACTCCTCGCCACGCTCAGTTTATTTGGCGGGCTGATCCTTCAAAATGTGTTCGTCCATCTGGTCGCAGTGTCATTCTTAGGCGGTGAAGGTCGCTTCCCGAATTTAATCCGCAAGACGACGGTTGTCAATGTGGTCGCTTTTATCCTCGCTATTGTCTTGTTCGGGGTCATCCTATGGCGGTTGCCAGATGCGGAAAATTGGCTGGCGCAAATCGTCAACAGCGCACAGGTGAACGCCACAGTGAATACCCTTACGGATTCTGTCCCTGCGCTGGCCTTTGGCGGGATGTTCGCATCACTGGCCTTTCTCTATTTTTACAGCCGCGCCATCGGGCGGACGTATCGCTTCGGTGTAACAAAAGGCTTTTTCTCGTTAGTGATTGCTACCGTTATTGTGCAGTTCGTGGCAGCACTTTTGAGCCGGATTGCGCTCACGGCATAATCCGTCATCTGCATAGAACGCACATAGCATCGCCTTTAAAAACCGCTTACAATGGTCGCCTGCCTGCATTTATCGGCAGGCGATTTTTTTGTTTTTGCGCCTTAAGTATGATAAGGAGCCTATTTTGAAAATTGTTACCTATAACCGCGATGGAAAATCGTATTTGGGTCGTCTGGAAGCAGATCAAGTGCATTTAGCCAATTGGCAAGAGGGCTTGCTCGGTTTGATGCAGCGCGGCATTAAGCCAGAACGCACCAGTGTGCATTATCCACTCGCAGAGACAAAGCTCGAATCACCCGTCCGCCCCGGCAAGATCATCGGTGTGGGGCGCAATTATGCCGCGCACGCCGCCGAACTCGATCATGATCTGCCGCAAAGCCCGCTATTGTTCGCCAAGTTCATTAACAGCGTCATCGGTCACGGTGATACGATTCGCTGGAACAGTGCAACCACGTCGGAAGTCGATTGGGAAGGCGAATTAGCCGTCGTCATCGGCACCCGCGCCCGTAACGTGAGCGAAGCCGATGCCTATAAATATGTCTTTGGCTACACCGTCGCCAACGATGTCAGCGCCCGCGATCTGCAAAATGCCGAGCCGCAGTGGTTACGCGCCAAAGGGCTGGATACATTCTGCCCGTTGGGGCCGTGCATCGTCACCCGCGATGAAATCCCCGATCCTCATGCCCTGAACATCACGACAAAGGTCAACGATCAGGTGATGCAGGAAGCCAGCACCGGCTTGATGATGTTCAAAATCCCGACATTGATTGCGTTCTGTTCCCGCGCTTTTACGCTGGAGCCGGGTGATGTGATCTTAACCGGAACACCCGCCGGAGTCGGTATGGGGATGAAGCCGCCGCGCTACCTAAAAGATGGCGATGTTGTCTCCGTCACGATTGACGCGATTGGGACGCTGACCAACACCTGTAAAGCCGAAGATTAGGCCGATTGTCGCACGCTTATGCGTATTGATGTCCTCACGCTGTTCCCCGGCATGTTCCAGGGGCCAATGACCGAAAGCATGATGTGGAAGGCGCAAGATCGCAAGCTGCTTGATCTGCGCCTTCATAACATCCGCGATTACACCACCGATAAACATCGCTCGGTAGACGATACCCCTTACGGCGGCGGTGGCGGGATGATCCTGCGGCCTGATGTCGTCGTCAGGGCGGTGGAGAGTGTAATCGAAGGTCAGGCGAATGTGCCTGTTATTTTGATGTCCCCGCAAGGGCGCGTATTTTCGCACAAAATCGCCGTTGAACTGGCAAGCCATGAGCGAATCGTGCTGCTGTGTGGGCATTATGAAGGCATTGATGAACGGGCGATTCAACTCGTCGTGACCGATCAGATCAGCATTGGCGATTATGTGCTGACGGGCGGCGAGTTGGCGGCGATGGTCATTATTGATGCCGTCGTGCGCCACATCCCCGGTGTACTCGGCGCGGAAGGGGCAGAACAACGCGACAGCCACGCCGACGGCTTGCTGGAAGGCGCACATTATACGCGCCCGCCTGTGTTTCGCGGCTTAGAAGTCCCATCCGTGTTACAAAACGGTCATCATGCCGATATGGTGCGCTGGCGGCGCGAAGAATCGCTCCGGCGGACGTGGCGTAATCGTCCCGATTTGCTGCTGAAAGCCGACTTGAGCGAAGCCGATAAATATCTGCTGGCGAAATTCGCGCTGGAAGATGCAGCAACAAGTTATAGAAATTTGTAGGGATGTTGCGGTTGAAGTAGGCCATGATGTATGTGCGAACATGGCGGACTCCCCTCTGATCTTATTTGAAAAAGGTGTTAGGGGAAAGGTGTACAGCCGAGGCCGTACACCCAAAAATCAATTTTGTACTGAGGTTAATTATCCGTGACGGGAATTGACAGATCGCCGGAATTACGGAGCGCCCCGGCATCCTGCGGCACCCAGCCAATGACCAATTCATCGCCACAAATGGCTTCAATCTCAAAGAATTCGCCGTCCAAATCTTGCCCGATGACGAAATATTCCAGAGCGCCAGACAAAGTACAGAGCGACCCAGAACGACTGCTGGGCGCGGCATACAAGGGCTGCGATTGGAAGGCATAATAACGCGGCAAGAAAATTTCGCCTTCGACAGGGATAATGGGAAGGTTCGTCAGATCACCGCGCACAAGGTTGGCTAACTCGGCGTTAATCCAGCCGCGCACTTCACCGACCTGAACATACCACCACGTCCGTCCAAGGTTGGTACCGAGGACGATCAGTTCATCGCCCGCCTCGACCAGCCCAACAACGGTATATGCGGGGCCATCGCCGCTGCGGAGGTTAACGGTAGTGGGGTTCGACACCAGCACGAATTGGTCTTCTGGCCCCGCGCCGCGACTGATGCCATCAGGATTCACCGGACGAGGAGGATCCCCATTGAGCGGTACGCTGTCTGAAGGGGTGGGATCAATGATATAAGCAAAAAGATCAAAAACAGATTCATTCAAATCTTCGACCACAGGTGACGGCAAACCAGAGCAGTTACCGATGGCGCTGTAGACAACTTGGGTATCTAATCCGTTGCCCTCTTCACTGATGAGGCTGACGAGGATCGGATTGGCGACAGGTTCGACATCATAAGCAAACGTCAACCCACGTTCCAAATACAAACGGCTGTCCACAAAAATCGAATCGGATATTGGGCCAAAGATGACATTACCTTCGCCATCCACTGCTACGATGCTGAATGTTTCGCGCCCGTCCCCGGTGTTATCACGGGTGAAGATCACACCGCCGCCAACATTGGTGAATCCATTGCAGCCCACAACCCAGCGCAAATTATCACGCCGTGCCGCGCTGACCAAGCTCACTTGCAACAAACAGAGGAGTAAGCCCAACACAATAAGTACACGCTTACGAGAATGTCTTGGAATCATAACCACATCCTTTATTATCTCGCCAATACATTGCTGTTATTTTGCTTCAGATTATGATTTTTGACAATCAACCTGAGTGAGTAAATCTTAACTTGCCATCGTTACGCTTTGCGCCATGCGATTTTGGGCGAAAATATGGCAACGCCAGCGTAGGGTAAACGGAGGGCAAGCGTCAGTTAGACACAACTTGATTATGATAAAGTGAAAGTTATTCGGTGTAATTGCCCCCACCATTACACCGAAAAGGCTTCCCCGATAGACCGAGCGCCCCGCTTCCTCCCCTGGGGCGTTTGGTTTTATAACATGATCGGCAGCAGCATCTCCACTTGGCTCAAGGTTTCGCAGTAGCCAAGTTCAGCAAGTATAGGCCACGCTGGATCATCTTCTCCCAGGTTAGTGATTCGTACCGGAGCATCCGGCTGCTGGCTGTGTAAATCAATCACCAGGCCGCGCATGATTTCCGCATAACCGGGCGAAAAAGCCAGATCAATCATTTGGATGCCTTTGCCGCCCACATTCGCAATCACATACGCGACTGGTTTTCCGTCATAGTAGGCCAGCCATGCCGGGATTTCCGCCGCCAACCGGCTGAGGGATTCCCGCGTCCGCTGCCAAGGATTCCGTATCGGATGGAATGGTGCATAATAACTTAAGGCTTCTTTCAGGTTTATCTGCTGAATTGTCATCAACGGATCGGGTATAAAGTTGGGCGCAGTGTTGGGCGTATATTCAAGAATAAGCAGGCGGCGCAGTGTCTCGAATCCGAGCGAGTCGTAGAGGGCTTTGGCGCGGTCATTGCCGCTGATGACCTCCAGCATCACCGTTTCCAGCTTTAAGTTGTGCGCGTTGCCGATTAGATAGTGCATCATCCCGCGCCCGATTCCGTGCTGACGATGCGACACAGCCACGCCGATTCCGCCAATCCAGCCGAGTTTGCCCCGTACCCCGAACATACCCACGCCGACTGTCCCATCGCCCTCCCATGCCACAACCGACTGCGCCAGATCAAGATCGTTCTGCGCGACGTGTCCGGCGAGTTGTTCCGGTTGCAAGTTGACCGGGACAAGATAGCCCTCGTAGCCGCGATTAAAGGCATCGGTGAGCTGTTCTAAAGTTGCCACATGAGCAGGTGAATAGATAATCGTCATCAGGTGAAAATCCTAATTTTGGTTTTGGGTTAGCTTCTTCTTACCAGCGAATGCCCAACAAGCGCAGCAGGCGTTTCCACAACGGCTGTGGATCATCTTCGCCGCGTACCCACACCGTTTTAATCAACCATTTTTTCTCATCTTTGAGGTAGGCCGCCACGACATGCAGTGGACGCTTGTTGATGGTCTTGACGAATTGAGTATCGCCATCCGCTTCTTTTTCCTGTGAATCGGGCTTTTGAACAGTGCTTAAAATCATCTCGCGGGAGATGCGCCGTAGCGCCATGCGTTCTTCAGCATGATTGGTCAAAATGATATTTTTGTAGGCATTCGACATAAGTTGGCTTTAGAGAAATTGAGGGTTGTACCCTTAGCGGCTAAAAGTAGATTGTTCGATAAAGGGCGCAGCAATATACGCCGCGCCCTTTACGTCTAAGGCTAAAATTTATTCGCGTCTGCGCCGCGCAAACACCAAAATCAGGATAATCAGCAGGACGAGAATGCCGATCCCGCACACGATAAAGGGCAGTAAATCCGTTTGATTTTGATCTGGCGCGTTTTGTGCGCCCACTTCGGTGATTTCCACAGGCGTGACGGTTGGCCCCATTGTGGGGGTCAATTCTTCAGTGGGTTCTGCTGTCGCTTCGAGCGTGGCTGTCGGCTCGGCATCACGGGTGGCTGTCGTTTCGAGCGTGGCTGTCGGCTCGGCATCACGGGTGGCTGTCGCTTCGAGCGTGGCTGTCGGCTCGGCATCACGGGTGCCTTGAGAATCAGCAGTGCTGGCTTGAGCCACCGCCGCAGAATTAGCCTCCCCTGTCGCCGTCCCCAGTGCATCGGCTGTTTGCGTTACGCCTTCTATCTCTATCGTCCCGGCAACCGCGCTGGCTTCCAGATTAAGCGCTGCTTCCGCCGTCGCGGTGAAATTAGCCTGAACCGTACCGCGCACTTGAGCATCAGAGGTCGCGGTTAACTGCCCTTGTGCCGTTGATTGAGCATTGGCGGTTATCCGGACATCGCGGGTCGCTTGCTGGCTAAAGGCTTGTTCCGTCAAGATCGCTTCGGTGGTCGAAGTGCCTTGAGCATTGGCCTGCGTGGTCGCACGGGCATCGCGGGTGGATTGAGCATTTTCCGTCAAACGGGGCATATCTTGCGCGACACGCGTGGAATCCGCATCGCGTGTCGCGCCGATCTCGGTAGCGGCTTGTTCTGTTATTTGCGCGTTGCGCGTCGCTCTGGATTCATTGGTGCCCTGAGCATTGGCGGTTGCTTGCGATTCGGCAGTAGTCGTGGCGGCGAGGGCTTCCGCGCTGGCGGTAGCGTTGGCATCGTTAGTCGCCTGAGTATTCGCGGTTGCTTGCGATTCGGCAGTAGTCGTGGCGGCGAGGGCTTCCGCGCTGGCGGTAGCGTTGGCATCGTTAGTCGCCTGAGTATTCGCGGTTGCTTGCGATTCGGCAGTAGTCGTGGCGGCGAGGGCTTCCGCGCTGGCGGTAGCGTTGGCATCGTTAGTCGCCTGAGTATTCGCGGTTGCTTGCGATTCGGCAGTAGTCGTGGCGGCGAGGGCTTCCGCGCTGGCGGCGGCGTTAGCCTCATTAGCTGCTTGTGTATCTAAGGTCGCTTGTGAATCCAGCGTGGATTGCGCTTGTGCCGTGATTCGTGCGTCTGAGGTCGCTTGGACGATGATAGACTGGGCTGTGGACGATGATTCCGCATTCGCCGTCCCTCGTACATCGACAGTCGGCATGGGGGTGGAGGTGATGGTCGGGCGTGGGGTTGGTGTGGGCGTGGGGATGAGAATAACCGTGTAGGGAATACTCTGGTTATTCGTTTGTCCGCTGGCATTACTCACCGTGATTTCAAGCGTATTGTTACCTGCCGCGCCATAAGGCACATTCAGCGTATAGCTGCCGTCGGGTTGAACGGAAGTATTCACATTATTCACTGAAACACGGGTGATCAGCGTTTGGCTGATGACGTTAATCTCAACCGGGAAAGTCTCACCGGGGAGGAAACTGCCTTCAAACACCTGACCTGCCTCAATGCCGCTGATTGTGAACTGCGGCGGCACAGCGAGGACGGTGAAGGTTTGTTCGGTTGTAGAGGTCACGCCGCCTTCATTCGTGATCGTAATCGACAGCGTTTGCTCGCCGGGTTCCAACTGCGCGGGGTCAATCGTGAAGGTGTAGGGATCGGTTAAGGTCTCTTGAATTTCGCCAAATTGAACACTGACTTCCGTCGGCGCGGTTTGTCCGCCGGGGATCAGCACGAGATCGACAGGTTCGCTGAGGGTCATACCTGTTAAATCTGGCACAATCGTGACGGTTGAAGGCAGCGCCGCGATTTCGATTGGGAGCGAGTCTGTTCCAGTATCGCCGTTGTTATCAGTGGCGCTGATCGTCAGTGTATACATGCCGGGTGCAAAAGTGGCTGGGTCAAAATCGACCCCCACCGCGCCGCCTGCCGTATCCACCACGATGACATTTTGTGGACGCACCCCGTCGTCAATCACGATTTCGGTCAGTTGATCGTCAGCCAAAATCAGGGCGTTGACTGTCGTCAGTTCGTTAATCGCCCCGGTAGGTGGATTATCAAACCGCACAATCGGCACAGGAATCGGCGCACGGAGGACGGATGTGGCTTCGGTGCTGTCGCCATTGGCGGTGGTCGCTTGCAGCGTGAAGTCGTATTCTGTGCCATCCAGCGGGACATCGGCATTCAAGGTAATCACATATTGGCTGCGAAGGAGCGCCGCCAGATTGCCGTAAATTTCGGGCAGTTGGTCGGGCGTGGGCGATTCCGAGAAAAGGGCGTTGGTGGTGTTAGAGAGCGCCTCAAGATAAGTGCGATCTGTCCCGAAGCCGAGTCCAATCGTATAGAGTGGCACACCGCGCAGGAGGGCGGCTTGTGGGGCGGCCTCGCGGGGATTGCTGCTGATAAGACCGCCGCGTCCATCGGATTCCGCGCCGTCGCTCAGGAAGATAATCGCTCGGCGGTTGACGGGCGCATTCGCCGCGACATCTAGCGCTGTGAGCGCCGCATCATACAGCGCGGTTTGCCCACCAAAAGCCAGATTATCAATCGTCGCCAGCAGCAGCGCTTTGTCAATCGTGTAATCTTGCACCAATTGGGCTTGGTTGCTAAATGTGATGATGGCGACCAGATCATTTTCACGCAAGCTGTTGATGAAGACACGGGCGGCTTCTTGCGCTTGCTGGAAAGGCAGCCCAGACATGCTGCTGCTCACGTCGATCACCAGCACGCTAGCGAAGGGGAGATTATCATCCGTGATATTTTCCACGCTGACGATCTGCGCGACTTCCGCCAATTCGCCCGTCAGGATGAAGTTGCCCACGTCCAAGCCTTGCAGCGGTTGACCAAAAAGATCAAACACATTGGCGGTGATTCGTGCCTCTGGCAAGTTCGTCGCATCCACCCCGGTAATCGCCAACGGAAAAACCGGCGTGGGGGTTGCGTCCTGCGTTAAAACAAGGGCGGCTGGTAACGTGAATAATACCAGTATCAAGATAAGGAGAAGTTTTTTCAAAACAAGCCTCCTGCTGCGACTATAAATAAAATGAGCGAAGGTACACTATAAGGTTTAATTTTCAAATTTTAACGTAACTTTGATTAAGCCTGATAGCATAGTTTAACGCGAAGCACGCTTGCTGTCACTAAGGCGGCGGCTTAATTAGTGAAAGATGCTATGAATTTTAGGTTTGTAGGGGAAGGGGTTAATTTTTGGTCAGCGGCATCGGCATACGAAAAACCTATTTGTCGATGATTTCTGCAAAGAAATGGATGAAAAACAGCCCAGGCGATTGTTGTTGACTGGCAAGCAACAGGGACAACGAGCGGGGCAATTAAGCGATAGCGAAGAGCTGACAATCATGATTCACTTTCACCAGAGCTAATATCGGAATTTCAAAGGCTACTATTCGTAACATGTATAGGAGTATTTGCAGGCTGAATTTCCCTATCTCATCAGTTATGGACGCTTTGTACAACGGATGCCGCGACTGCTGGAATAGATCACTATACGCTTTGTTGGTGGTTGCAAGTTTGACCCACCACGCCGAAGAACGCATGGCGCTGCGCCGCATTTCCCGCGAGATGATCTTTAGTGCCATCCAAAAGCCCGATTTTGCCTCAGCTTTTCGCGCCGATCACCTGATCGAGATAGTCCACATCCTTACGCTTGGAGATATAAATATCATAGCAAAGTGGCTTGAGCCGTGTTTTCGCCGTCCATTCAAAACCGAGCTTGTCGCACGTATCGCTGAATAATCGAATGATATCTTTGGAAACATTTGTAAACTGGTAACGTGGGTAATCTTTTCCCTTCACAACATTGCTATAGCGCGACCCATCCGAATGATATAAGCCGCGAAAAAACTCTAGCGGGTATAAATCAACAATGATCTGCTGCCAAACCTCTAATTTGATTTCGCGGGTATGTTTTGTGCCTTTGCCATGCTGTGGGAAGATTTCTACTAGGTGTTTATTACTGATAGTTACATCAAAATGTCCCACATTTGATACTAGTGTAACTTTATTATTGGGTAAAATCGCTAAGAGCGCCTGTGTACATCGCTCAATAATGTTAGGGTATTTTTTATCGAGGGCAATCCGCAGTCGATACGAGCGCTCATTCTTGTTGAGGTTGATATATCCATCGCCGAGATATAAGCCAAGTGCATAAGCATAAGCGCATTGTACTTCAGCTTCGTTACGAATACGTGATAATAGAAAATCGGCTCTTGATTTTGAGGCGCGTTCCCGTTGGGCTTCTAAACCAGCGATACTTCCATACGTATTGACACAATCTAAGACTGTTCCTCTTGGGATGCCAGTCTCGCGGGCAATCTTTTTCTTGTTGGGTTCTTTTTCCCACAGTTCGAGGATACGGCGGTATTCTTCGTAGGTACGCATGGCAATTGACAGAGGTAAATAGATTGACAGGGTGACAGGGATTATATATCATGCTGCGTGGGAAACAAAAAATCAGGCGGTTAACCTGATTTTTGTGTGCCGAAGGTGGGAGTCGAACCCACAAGCCTTTCGGCGGCATGGTTTGAGCATGCTATGTTTGCCATTTCATCACTTCGGCAATAGAACTATTAATAGCACAATTGATTTAAGACTGTACTTTCATAATCATAAAATCATCTGGCGCGGTTGTCAATGGCGGTTCATCAAGAAGACGAGGGGATGTTAATTATTGCGGCGCAGCGCGGCGATGTTTCCGCGTTTAATGCGCTCGTCTTGCGGCATCAGGATGCGGTCTATACGGCGGCCTATCGCATTTTGGGCGATCCCGACTCGGCGGCGGACGCTGCACAGGAAGCCTTTATCGCCGCCCATCGCAAGCTCGATACCTATCGCGGCGGGATATTCCGCGCTTGGGTGATGAAGATCGCCATGAACCTCAGCTATGATTCCCTGCGGTATGACCGCCGCCGCCCTGCCACCCATATTGATGATCTCCCCGGTGGCGATACCGATGACGGGCCCGCTTTACCGGATAGTAGCGCCACGCCGGAACAAACCGTTACCCAAAATGAACTAAACAACGCCATTCAAGACTGCATCAATGCCCTGCACAGCGATCAGCGCATCGTTCTCGTGATGAGCGATGTGGAAGGCTACAGCTATCAGGAGATCGCGGACAGCGCCGGTGTGCAGCTTGGGACGATCAAAAGCCGCCTGAGCCGAGCGCGAGCCAACGTGCGCCAATGTCTACAGGCCGTGCAGGAACTTTTACCGATTGAATATCGTCTTGTACGTGACGAATGAATTATTAAGTATTGTGTATTGAGATGTTATCTGAACCCAATTTGACCGATCAGGATTATGAAAGCCTTTCCGCCTACATTGATGAGATGCTGGAGGATTCGGAACGGTTGGCGCTGGAAGCGCGTTTGTCAGCCGAACCGCTGCTGCGCCGAGAATTAGCCGCGCTGCGGCAGACAGTAGCGCTGATTCATCAACTGCCGACCTTAAAAGCGCCGCGTAATTTTACGCTGCCTGTTGTGGCTATCGAATCAGAGGCAAAATCGGCCTCATCGCCGCCCCTGCTGCGCGTGACTCAACCGGAAAAGCCGCGCCGCATCATTCCCTTCCCTCTCATCAGCGCGTTAAGTGCCGCCGCCGCCGCGATTCTCATCTTCGTAGGGGTTGGGCTGATTTTATCGGGAAATAATGACCTTCAATTCGCGGTGTCAAGGGATGCAGAGTTCCCCAACGATGTCTCCGCATTCTCAAGCCCAACCGCACAGTTCACGGATGACAGCCTGCCTTCTGCAACGCTATCCGCGCTTTTTGCCAATACCGGGGAGCTTTCAACAGAAGAACGCCTAACGCTTTCCGCGTCTGTGCAAACCACAGCCCTTTATTCAGCCGCGACACAAACCGCAAGTGAAGCCGCAAGCGAAGCCGAAATCGGGCTGACAGCGATCCAACTTTATAATCTCTTTCTCACGCCTACGCTGACGTATGCTACATCTGCCGCAGCATTTATTGCTCCGGCAGCGCCAAGCCAGCCTATGACAACCAACGCAGCCGCGAATATGGATTCGGCCTCCGGCAGCGCACCAACCGGTGGAGGCGGTACTGGCACTACCATCACCGATAACTTTGATGAATTGGGGCCGTCTGTCGCCAATGAGGGCGCGGCGGGGATGGCCCAAATGCAAATAGCGTCTACCCCTACCCAAACAGCCCTCCCAACGCAAGAAATGGAGGCCGCTTCGGGGTTAAGTGCCAACGAAGCAAACGCCGCCGAAGCAAGTGATACACAAAATGCTGCGCCATCACCCTTATCCTTTGCACCAACTCCCATCCCCTCCCCGGACGCAATGACGGAAGCGCGTGCTGTCGAAACAGATTTGTCTGTCGAAACAGACGCGCCAATCGAAAATACGGTTATAGCAACAACAGCAGGGAGCGCCGCTAGCGAATCACAAATCGCCCAAGCCCAACCCGAAAGTACCGAAAGTCTGCTGGATGATGCACAGGACACCAACACTCAGGAACAACAGACCGCGCCGCCCTTAACGCCTAAAGACGAAAATGACTCATCCAATAACGCCGTTTTAGGGGGTATGCTGATCGTCCTGGGTGGAATCGCGGCTGGCGTGGCAGTCTTCTTTTATATCCGCCAGCGCAACGTATGAGTCTGCTGTGAGCCATTCTACAGCCGAGTACTGTCCAAAATGTGGCACACGGACGCGGGAAGAAAACCGCTACGGACGACTGCGCCCGACCTGTCCGACCTGTGGAAATGTGATCTTTTTTGACCCCAAAGTGGCGGTTGTCGCTTTTATCGCCAGTGATAAGGCTGTGCTGCTCATTCAACGGGCAGGCGACCCTGGTAAAGGATTATGGGCGCTGGCAGGGGGCTACGTGGAGGCGGACGAAGACCCCCGCGATGCCGTCATGCGCGAGCTATTGGAAGAAACGGGTTTGGAAATCCGCGTTGGGCAGGTACTCGATGTGTTTTACAGCGGCGAAGGCGGCGCGATTACGATTGCCTATGCCGCTGATGTCGTGCGTGGCAGCCTTAAACCGGGTGATGATGCCGCAGCGGTAGCGTGGTTTGGTAAAAATGAACTGCCGGAGTTGGTTTTTACCTCAACCATCACGCTCATTGCGCGTTGGCAAGCGCACTAAAAATCAAACAGCGCCGTGCGGTACATAAAACGCGGCTTTTGTACCTTTTTGCAGCATACTTTTGATGACAAATTTGCCACCGTAGGCTTCGGCAAAGCGCTTCACGATCACGAACCCCAAACCAATACCTTGTTGTTCATACTGTTCGCGGTCAAACTGCTTAAATGCGCCGATTTGGGCAATTTGCGCTTCAGTCATGCCGCGCCCTTGATCTTCCACCATAATTTTAAAAAAATGCTGCTGCGCCCCTATCCGAATCGCAATCTGCGTTCCCTGACCAGAAAATTTGCAGGCATTTTCGACCAATTCCTCAATAATGCGCCGCAAAACATGCTCATCAATCCTCACCTTTGAGGGGAGCGTATCCAGCTTCAAATCATGGCTGCGGCCAAAACGCGCAGCAGTAGTAAGCGCTGTATCTCGGATGATAATTTCAGCATTGACCGTAGAACAATCAGCCATCTCATCAAACTTTACAAATTGGCTGCGGCTGTACCAGAGATATTTTTCCGACAATCGCTGCAAACGGGCGGTACCATCCGCGATGGCTTGCAGCATTTGCATCTGTTCGCCGCCCAGATGTGATAAATCGTCCATGAGCAGATGGGTGTAGCCCTCGATCACCATAATGGCGGTACGCAGTTCATGGGGCAGCGCCGTGAGGATATTATCGCGCAGTTCGTTCACTTTTTTATTTATCAGCATATCGCGCAAGGCTTTTTTAACCAGACGCGTTTCTACGGCTTGCTGCAAATCAATGAGGCTGAATGGCTTCGTCAGAAAATCATCTGCGCCCAAGTCCATCCCGCGCCGCATCCATTCACGTCCGCTGTGTGCTGTGAGGAAGATGAAAGAAATCTCGGCGGTGGCTTCCTCGCTACGAAGATGCGTCAGTACACTGTAGCCATCCATACCGTGCATGGCAATATCACAAATGACTAAATCGGGGAGATATGCCGTAGCAATTTCTAACCCGCTAAATCCATTATCAGCTTCATATACCTCATGCGTATCGCCCAAACCTTGGACGACAATATTCCGGAGCGCATGATCGTCCTCAATGATGAGTATTTTCGCCATTTTTTCAGTCTCATGGGTATAATACGACAATAGCTTTTATTATACTGTCGCTTTTATCGTGCAATTCTTGAGGTTGTGGATGCTAGACATTTTTCTTGCTGATTTGGGATTGCCCAGTCTCGGATGCGGCATATTGGAGATAGAGCGCGGCTTTTGTCCCTTGATGCTCGGCACTTTGCAGAGTGAGCTTGCCGCCGTAGGCTTCGGCAAAACGTTTGGCAATAATCAGTCCCAAGCCAACGCCTGCTGCTCATACTGCTCACGTTCAAACTGGTTAAACGCGCTGATCTGTTCAATCTGAGCTTCGGTCATGCCATGCCCCTGATCTTGAACCGTAATCCGAAAATAGCGCTCTCGTGCTTGCATACGGATGACGATGGGCGTTCCCGGCAGCGAAAATTTGCAGGCATTTTCGACCAGTTCTTCAATGATCCTTTGCAGCACCTCTTCGCCAATGCTGATGTTTGACGACATCGTATCCAATTGAAGGTCATTCAAGCGGCTATAGCGAGAAGCGATGTTGAACGCTGTCTCATGAATAATTACTTCGGCGCGGTTTGTTGGGCAGTTAAGCACTTGATTAGGTTTTAAGAATTGGCCGCGGCTGTACCACAGATACTTTTCAGACAACCTATGCAGTCGCGCTGTGCCGTCGGCAATAGACTTCAGCATGTTCATCTGCTCACCATCAATATAGGCTAAATCGTCAATAAGTAGGTGCGTATAACCCTCAATCACCATGATGGCGGTACGCAGTTCATGCGGGAGTGCGGTGAGAACATTATCACGCAGTTGGGTGACTTTTTTATCGAGCAAAGTCTCTCGAAGCGTTTTCTTTTGCAATCGCGCTTTTACCGCCTGATGAAGATCAACTATACTAAAAGGTTTCGTCAGATAATCGTCCGCCCCTAAATCCATCGCGCGCCGCATCCACTCCCATCGATCATACGCAGTGAGGAAGATAAAGGAAATACCCGACGTTGCTTCATGACTTCTAACCGCGCTGAGGACACTGTATCCGTCCATCCCCTGCATCGCAATATCGCACAGGATCAAATCTGGCAAATATGTGCTGGCGAGTTCTACACCCGCAAAACCATTATCCGCTTCAAAAACTTCATATTGATCGCGCAACTCTTGTACAATAATGTTCCGTAAAGCAGCATCATCATCGATAATGAGTATTCTTGCCATAATGCTTTTCGTTTCCCTGCCGTATTCCTAACATGCCAGAACAAATAGATAAAGATTAAACACGCACCATCGTCAGACGATCTGCTAAGGTAATTAAATCAAATGTGCTGACCGGCTTGATGAGCATTAAGTCCGCAAGAGACGCTGCTGGGCTTTGTTCCGCCAGATTATTGCCTGTGACGACAATCACTTTTACATCTTTAAGCGGGGGATGCTGACGCACCCATGAAAGCACATCTAACCCAGAAACATACGGCATATTCACATCCAGAATCAGAATATCAGGCGCTTGGGTGTTCAGATAATCCAGCGCTTCTTGACCATTCACAACTACATGCACGTTGTAACCGCGCTTTTTGAACATGGTTGAGAAGATAATCTGGAGGTCTTCGTTATCTTCGGCAATAAGGACATTTTTCATAACGCACGATCCGTTTCTATAAATCGAATTTATTGGTAAGTTTGTGATGGTTGGCAAAATTGTTGAATAACCTTGAGCAATCCTGCCCGACTGATCGGTTTGCTTAAATAGCCATCGCAGCCGACTTCTAAACAGCGTGAATGTGCGGATGAATCAGCAGTAAGGGCGATAATGGGGATGTCTTTAAGCCCAGCACTGGCCTTAAGGATCATCGTCACTTCCAGCCCATTCATGTCTGGCAGATCAATATCCATCAAAATAACATCTGGTTTCAATTCTTCTGCCATCTTAATGCCGGTTCTCCCATCAAAGGCTTGCAGCACTTCATAGCCCGCGAACCGCACCATTTTTTTGACAAGCTGCATATTGAGAAAATCGTCTTCGATATAAAGGATTTTAGGCATTGTCATAAGAGCAACCTTTCGATTAAGCAGATGATTACCCTTACTGTAAAACAAAATGTAACATCACACATCCATCAGGTGGGGAGTCTTTTTTTAGCATAGTGGTTAACCCACCTTGCCTAGTCAAGTGGCTAGGTCACGTATGTAAACTTAAACGTTTAAGGGGGAAATGACTTACATCCTGCGTTAAAATAACTTGGGAAGCAGTGGGAAATTCTAATAAAAAGTTATTACAATTTATAACATTTTATTAGACAATCAGTTTTTCCAGTTGATGGATAAATGTCACTGGGTTAATCGGCTTGGCAAAATAGCCATCAAATCCAGCACGGATAGCATCATCTGCGACATCGACTGAGTGATAAGCCGTTAGCGCGATGACGGGAATGTGGGCCGTTTTGGGGTTAGAACGGATGGCGACCAACGTTTCCCATCCGTCTTTATCTGGCATCGCAAGATCAGTCAGGACGAAAGTCGGTTCTAACTGCTGCAAAAGCCGGATACATTCGTTCCCATCACGGGTAATATGCACTTGTATCCCATAATGGCTCAAAATTTTAGATACCATCTGCACATCGTCGTAGGTATCCTCAACAACGATCACTTTCCAATCTGAGATAAGCATAGTAGCAAGAGCCTTTATAGCATTTTTTGATTGCATTAACGTGTTTCCACCCTTTCGCTGAGTGACCGCTGAATTTCTATCAGTAAAGTTGAAATGCCGAAGGGTTTGGCAATATAGCCGTTGAAGCCGGCACGCATAATCTTGACATAATCGCCCTGCATCGCGTGGGCAGTCACGGCAATCACTGGGATATGGGCGGTAACAGGGTTTTCTTTCAAAATTTCCAGCAGCTCCCACCCATTCATGATCGGCATCGAGAGATCAAGCAGAATCAAAGTCGGGACGATATTATGAAGAATTTGCAGCGCTTCCACGCCATTTTGCGCGGTATAGACTTCAGCCCCATTAAAGGAAAGGATTTTGGCGGCGACTTCTAAATTGTCTAAGATGTCATCGACAATTAAAATTACACCGTCTTTAATATGATTTGTTGTATTCATCACTCACTCCTCTACTTTTCTTTTTATTAGACTTTCGCTTTTACCGGATATTTATGCCTTCAACAAAGGGCTTAAACCCCTTGTTTATAAGGCGGCAAGCGAAAGTCGTAGTTATAAAGGTATAACGTAAAGTAACCTGAGTTTCGGACAGTGTTTTCATTCTATCCCCACCCCTAAATCCCCTCCCCACTTCGTAGAGAGGGGACTTAAAGCACCATTGTGAACCGTTTTTCTCCCCTTCGCCATGCAATGGAGAAGGGGTCGGGGGATGAGGACATCATAAAAGTTAATCAAAGTGCGCTATCCAAAACTGAGGTTA
>Ga0209591_10002524_pt1 | contig 21923 bp, 10 predicted proteins | sample MAT01_FD_187207 | JGI IMG/M metagenome (GOLD analysis project Ga0209591, IMG submission 187207) | Freshwater microbial communities from Lake Fryxell liftoff mats and glacier meltwater in Antarctica - MAT-01 (SPAdes) (version 2) | ecosystem: Environmental > Aquatic > Freshwater > Ice > Liftoff... | reverse complement strand
TGAACTCGCAGATGATTTTCCCAACCTTCATGTATCAGCATAAAATGATTGCGCTCGCGGCTGACAACCAAATAGGTAATCACATCCCCATAAGTGTAAGGAATATCCGCATAATATTGGAGAATTTGCTCCAACGTTTCACGCCATTTGTCTACGGGTTGATTTGCGGTTGCCATTGGATAATCTCCTCCGTGTTTGAGTCAAAAACCATCATGCGAAAACCTGGTTCTTCTAGCAATATCAATTCCGGTTACACTCCTTATGATATAGAGGAGACGGCAGTGCCGTCTCCCTACAATTAATCAGGGTAGGGACACGGCACTGCCGTCTCCTAATTTCGGCTACTAATAATTCCGATGCTACCGGATTTGATATAATTGCCCAACTTCTTGTTTAAAGAATGTCTCAAAGTATGGGCGGGGGCGGGTTTATGAGATTGTCGATTATTGGCAATTATTGTTGGTGAACCCGCCCCTACAAAATTTAACATCTTCCCAACCCAATGATCAGATTAATTCGACTGAATCTGTGCGTTCAAAACCTTAGAAATTCGATCGCGCGTTTCCTCCAAATGAGCCCGCGTATAAGCATCCGCACTCCTGTCCAAATTCCGAATACTCTTACTCAAACCCTCCCGCAACTGCCGCAACTCGTACCAAGCCAAACTCCGCGCATCTTCAGGAACACTCGTTTTTCGCAGTACCATTCCGATCAAAATCGCTAAATGTTCCCGCTGCAACGATCGCCTAAAAGTCGAAATCTCCATCTTTTTATTTGTCGGCTGCAAAACCTCCTGCCAAATATCTTTTTGCAACGTATCAAACACTTCCGGCAACCTTAAAGCGCTTTCCGGCGCTGATTTTAACTCCGCATCCCGCAGTCTCGTTAGCCGCACCGGAGATAGCAAAACTCGCAGCACAAATCGCTGCATAAAAGTAATTCGATCGCCGATCGGGTAATCTAGAGGAAACACCAAAGCCGGACTCCCCCAGTGATCCCAGCGCGCAGGTGCTAATTTGTTGAGCAAATCCGGCGCAAAACTAAACGCATCGGTTGCAAATACGTACTTGTCAATGGTAGCCAAAGCTTCTCGTTGCTGCGAAAGTTCGATCGGCACAAACGGCAATTTCCCATTACTATCTCCCGGACGAATCCGACTAAACGACTGTCCCCCCACATACAAAGTCGCATTCATCACCTGCTGAAAATAATACCCGAACACCGAATCAAACATCACCCGCAGTTCATTATAACCATCTTCCCCAACCGGAATGCGCTTTTCTAAACGCTTCCACATCGCCCTAGAATTATCCAATTGCGATTGCGAATACCTCAGCATATTGCCACTGAGATCGAAGGTATTGGCAGCGGGATCGAGATTGTCAACAGTATCCTCATCCGGCGCATAAGCTAATTGCGGTTCCCCCGCGCGACTGGCAATTTTTTGCAGCGCTGGTACATCGCTGTTGGGGTTTACGCCACCCATAACTTTGTAACCGTACTCGATCGCCCAATCGTCATAAGGCCCTACAATCGTTGGATAATAGTCACCCTGAACAGTTCCCTGCGGTGCCAAATTAATCGGCACATAATCCATCACCGAGGCCACCATACCTTGCGTGCGAGTTACCTGAGTATTGTTTAAATCCTCCGGTTGCAGCATCGTACTCCCGTGAAAATTGTGCTTCAAACCGAGAGTGTGACCGACTTCGTGTGCAGTCAAATATCGGATATAATCATTAACATAATTCTCAATCGCTGGACTGCTAGGCGCTGCATTGTCCGACAGCGACATCGACATTGCCCCGATCGCAAATTGCCGACTCGATTCCAACCCAAAGCACAGATCAGAACTCGACATCAAGCGCGATAAAGGCGATCGCTTTTGCACTTGATATCGTTCCACCAAAGTCGGCAAATCATCAGCAATTCCACCTTGAGACTTTTCGCTGCTTTTTCCTAAATCCCCATTGTCGAGCATCGGCAAATAGCGAGAATACATCCCGAACTGACAGGGATTAGTATTAGAGCCATTTCGCCCTTGAAAACTCCTCCCTAGCGATCGATTTTGTTCCACCAAAGACCGATATCCATGTTTAATTTGCCGGACAATATTAGCATCCAACAAAATATCAGCATCCAAAATTTCCCCAGTTAGCGGGTTAGTGCGAGAAGGGCCGAGTCCGGCAAATTCAGGTTCAAAAGAACTCGACCACCTAATAGTATTGTATCGGACATCAGCCGGGTCCCATTTAGCATTATCCGGCATTTGTTTAACCTGAATTGCCTCAGTAAAACCTGCATTTTCAAAAGCTTTGTTCCATGCTAAAATACCTTCACGAATTGCATTTCGGTATTCCAGAGGCACATTATTTTCAATCCAAAAGACGATCGGCACCAGCGGAGGCGACAGCGGCGCTGTCGGGATTTGCTTTTGCAAATGCCAGCGATTGATATAGCGCACAAAAGGCTCCCGGCTGCTCTTGTCAGAAAAGTCCTTATATGCTGTGAGAAAATAGCCCACTCGCTCGTCCGCAAGTCTGGGGCGGTAGCCATTATTTAGCGGCACTTCCGAGAAACTGTAGTGAATGCGGAGGTTAAAAGCCCGACTGTCAGGAATCGAAGGTAAATAGTTAACCGCACTGTCATCATCGCTGGAAAAACCGTAAATAGAAGCAATTTCTACATTCAGCGGAAACGCTTTCACATCTTTAAAATAAGATTTGTCTTCATCGATTGAGTAAGCCGCCCCCAAAATCGCCGGCAAAATCGCTTTTATCCCTGGTAAATCGCGCTTTTCGCTCATCAGCAAATCGCCTAAATCGATCAGTAGAGTTTGCCTTTGCGGATGAATGCTTTTGAGCGGCAAAGAATACAGGATCGACTCACTAAATGCCCTTTCCACCGAACCCGCCTGCGGATCGCCCGGAGTGGTGCGAAAATTGATATTCGGTATGACAAACTGCACGTTATTTTGGACTCGCCGCAGTTGAAACAAGAAATCGCCGATCGGCAATCCGCTAAAAAGGCCGCCTTCCCCCAAACCAGAGGCCAATGTCACGAAACACAGGAACTTTTTGTCTAGTTGTTGCGGTGTAATTTCGAGATAAACTTTATTAGTTGCTTGATTGCGGTAAAGGGTAAATAGTCCCTCTAACTTGGGCGCATCTTTGACAACCTGCTCGAAGGGTTGCAAAGGTTGCTGTTCGCTACTGGGCGGAGCTGATAAAGCAAAAGGTAAAAATAAACCTTTATACAAACTAAACAGGAAAAATGCTAGAGATAATATAAAAAATATTAAAGGCAGATTTTTTCGGGGAGTTTTTATCTGTTGATTTTGGCTATTTTTAGGAAATATCAATCTTTTCATGTTTAGTGTTTGTAGGGTGCGCAATGCGCACCGGCTAATCTTGTAGCGCATTGCGCACCGGCTAATCTTGTAGGGTGCGCTCTTATAGCACAGAAAAAGTCAACCGCTGGGGGAATGGGCCACGAAGTCAACAGGTGCGCAGTGCACACCCTACAAACTGACGCGCGTGGGGGCTAGAAACCGGGTTTCTACGAGATTTTGCGACGAGTCACGAGAGATTTTCGTAGAAACCCGGTTTCTGAGATCGGCGTGCGTCAGCCGTAATTTTGCCACTCTCTCTCTCGAACATAACAGACAATCTCTCGCTTAGCAGTAGCTGTTAATTACTCCTACTCTCCCACTCTCCCCCTCTCCCATTCTCCCATTCTCATCTTCTAATTCTTCGCCGGCCAGGGAATCATCGGATCTTGAGCCAACCGCTTAGAAACTGCAACAGCACCGTAACGGTTGAGGTGGCTGGGGTCGGAAAAAGATTCCCGCGCCTGGGGCCACAATAAACTCTTATCTCGAAAAATTAGTCCGGTTTGAGCTGCTAATTGTTGCATATATTCCCGGAATTCTTGTTCGTAACCCGCCCGCACTGGGTCTAAATAATCGACCGTTAGAGGCATATTCACAAACACGAAATTGATGTTGCGAACTTTACTAAATTCGATCAGATTTTTGAGTGCTACAGTTTGTTCGCCTGACAATTGAAAATCTTGATAGTCGGAGTCGTAATAGCCAGATACTTTCGGGTGTTTTTGAAAGTAAGTATCGGGATTGAAGCGGATGTCGATCGGCAAAAAGCCGTTTGGTTGAAAATCGCTGAGTTTTTTACCCGCAACAGCAGGCTGGGGTTTTTCAGTTGTTTGTTGGTCTCCGGCGGTTTGGGGGCTGGCGATCGCAACAGGGGCCGAGGGATTCGCGATCGATCGCAAAAACTCTTTAAGCCGATCGCGCTTTTTGTAAGTTGCAGAACTCTCGACCAACTTTTGACTCAACAATTGTTGAATCTTAGCTTGACTTTGTTCCAAATTCTGCACCAATTCACCCGCAGTCGCCACCGGATTGCTGGCGGTTTCTTTTGATGTTGGGGATTCTAATTGAGTGGTGCGGATCAGAAAACTGCCCCTGGACAATTGTCTGTAACCTTCCGAAGAAGCGATCGCGCTAAAAGTCAAATCCGGCCGCCCGCTGTTGAGAGCCCTCGCCCCATCCGCCAACACAATCAATTTCGGCAGTTGTTCTGGCGGCAAAATCCGACGGAGGAGCGAATCTACAACCTGCAGAGTAGCCCCATTCACCCCAAAATTATAAGCCTTCAGCCCCGGATAACCCCCAGATGCCAAAGCAGTTTCCAAAACCGCCGGGTCAATGCCGCGCAGAGCCCTCGAACTGCCTACAATCAAGATATCCGGCGGTTTTTGGTGTTCGCGGATGTACTCTTGATAGCGCGCTATTTGTTCGTCTAGCTGCTCGCTTCTCAAAGTCGGGAACACCGGAATTGTAGAAACATCAGCTACAGGAACGCTATTATTCCCCGGTTTTGTAAACCCAGAACCGTTGAAAGCCTCTTCCCGATTCGCCCTGGGCGATGGCTGCAACGGGATTCGAGGCAAATTTACCTCCCATGAAGAGGTATCCGGGCTCGGCGATTCGGCGATCTCTAGTGAGGTTTGAGCGTCGCTAAAAGGCTTGGGAGATGAATTTTGACAATTCGGGCCGCTGCAAACTTCCGAGGCGCTAGGAGCTTGACTAACCGTCGCAGATTGCAGGAACTGACCGAGCAACCAATCGGTACTGAAAGTCAGCAGACAACCGGCGATCGCCCACATCAAAGCCTTTCGAGCCGTGCGATCGGCGATCGCACCATCCCGCGCTGCCGGCGCAGTTGACAAACCGTCGTTAGGAACAAACAAACCCGAAGCAACAAGCGGTTGCACTGCTGCTTGAACGAACTGCTCGCCCAGCTTGTATCCTGGGAACGCGATCTTGAAGCCGCTGCGCCAGGAGTCAGCAGCCGGAGCATCAAACACCAAATTGTCGCCCAAACCCGAAAAACTCCCATCTTCCGCCACCGCAAACTCTGGCACCGCTTCCTTTGCCATCACAGCCAGTTGCGATGGAGCCGGTGCGATCGCCTGCGCCTGCGTTGATTGCTCGTCAACCGCCGTTGTGAGGTCGATTCCGTAGCGCCACAAAGGTAGTTTCTGGCCGGCACGGCGTCCGTAGACTCGTACCGCAGCCACTCCCGGAATTTGTAGCTGCCGCAAAAATTTAACCACCTGCGGCCCTACCTTCGATTGAGAAGGGCAAGTCAGAGCTTCAGTCATGACGTGCAGCACGTTGGCTTTGTGCAGGGCCACAGCCCGAATCCCTCCGGTTTCTAGCTTGCGCTTGAGATTGGGATTGAGAAACCTGTTGAGCAAAAAAGTCAAGGCTAATTGATCGCCTTCGGCCGCCAATGCTCTGGGGCTGGCAGCTAAGTCTGGGTGGTGGGCTGCAGGCAAGTCTACCCATTCGATCCACACCGGCGACTCTGGTTCCGTCTTGGTGTCGGTGACTGGTTCTACGCCGTAGATTGCAGCGGCGCGGATGCCTTGGGGCGCGAAGGAGGCAAGCATTGGGGCGATCGCCTCGGTGGTTGGCTGCTTGTCGGGGTATTCTTGCCGTTTAAGTTTTTGTCCTTTTTTGGCAGTTTTGCTGCAAAACAGGTGCAGGGTTGCTTCTTTGAGGGTGGCGCGCACTTCGACTCTCGATGCCGCCAAGTGTTGGTTTAGCAGTTTGGCGATCGCAGGTACATCTCCCCAGCGAGCCCATTCTTTGAGAATTGTGTCCGGTGGGGTCAAATCCACCCGCAGCACCCAGTCCGGCTTGGCTTCGCCTGCAACTTGGCTGCCGATGGCTGCTTCTACGAAACCTTCTAGTTTGAGTTTCCGCAGCCTACTGGCGATCGGTTCTGCGAGCAAGGAGGGGTCTGGGCTGTAGGCTGACTCGCACAGCACTAGCAGCCGCCTTTCCTTGGACTTGAGAATTTGTGGCGCATTGGGGTGCAGGTTTTCCCGGCTGGTTTTGAGTTCTTTTTCGCGAATGCTGACTTTTACCGAAACTCCCATCGGGCCGAGGATTTCGCTGAGATAGCTGGCGATCGCCTCTGGATAGCCCTGGCGCGCCAAAGTTTCGGCCGAAACCGTCAATGTACGGCCATCATCGCTGTCACCGGAGTGTATTTCAGGGGATTGAATCAAAGCCACCGCGCCGCGACTTCCCTGCTGATGCGTGGATATTTGCGGTGATGTCGCAGAAACGGGGGGACTGAAAGCTTCTCGCGCTGGCGAAGTGTCGATCGTCACTGGGGAAGTTTCAAAAACTTCTGGGTATTCAATCCGGGAGGCGATGGGGAAACTTGCTGTGTCAAAATCCATTTCTTCCCGCACTTGAGGCATTTGTGTCGGGGTTTCTACCGGTTCTGGTTTCTGTTTGAAGTTGCGGTTTTCTTTGGTGAATTTGCCGAAGAATCCGCCTTTTTTAGGACTTGCTGGCGGTTCGCTGTCGGGGGGACTGGTTGGTGGCGGCACTTCGGAAATTTTTGATTCTGGTTCCGGTTCCGGTTCCGGTTGCTGTCGCTGTCGCTGTTTACCGCTGCAATCGAGCCGAACAGTCCAGTCGTTTTGTCGGGAACCGAGTTTGCGCCCGCACAGAAACAATTGGTAGATTTTAGTTCGATCGGGCAACAGTCGCGTTAAATCAGTTTGTTCGATCGCGCTCTTAAATCTCGCCGTCACCAATTCCTGAGACGGACACAGCGCTGCTTCGCACAAAATATGCAGGTGATTTCCGCGCAAACGTGCTTGTACCTGCACTTCGGGCAGCCCTAAAGCGGATTGCGCCCACTGCGATGCGGGCGATCGATTGTCTGCCAATATACTCCCGTTCGCATTCAACATGGGACTTTAAATTTCGTCAAAGCTGGTTTTGTTTTCTACAGATAGCACAGTTTACAGGGTTTTACATACAATTATTTTATTTGCCGAGCTTAAGCTTTGTATCTGGTTTAACCATTACTGCCGATCTCTGTCTTCCCTCGGCTGCGATCCGTTGGGGAATACTTTTCTGGGTTATAGCTCGAATGATATTTTGGCACAATTAGACCAGTTAAGCGAAGTCAGAAGTCATTAGTTAAGTTGATTATTTGCCCTGTTGAGCAACCGCACCCAACGATTAGGACGTTCTTAATTGCTGAAACCCTTGCTATTCTTCCTTCTTCCTTCTTCCTTCTTCCTTCTGCTGTAAACTAAGGATACTGAATCACACAGGAAGAATCTATGCCGTCGGAAAACCAAGACTTACCCAAAACTCAAACTCCCAACAGTCCCAAGTTGCCAATTCCTTCAGATATTTTCTTGAGCTTAGCCGCCTTACCGATGCTGGGCGGGTTGCTGGCTGTCAAAGCTGCTGGTGAGTTTGTGAGTTCGATCGGCATTGAAAGCGAAGAAGTCTTTCGCGGTTCGCGCCTCCCGGTGCTCAACTTTCCTCACTCGCAGGACTAGAAATCTCAAGACAAGTAAGTTCAAAGCTAATTTTTTGGCCAAAAGCTTGACAGTTGGTATAATCCGTGCTATGAAAATTTGTCTTTGCTTCTAACTTCTAGATAAGTGCCTTCACATCACAAGATTAGTTTCAAAACACCAGGGAAGGCAAGCCCGGTACTCCAAAAAATGATAGTCATCAGTCATCCTTATCAAAAATCGCCAATCGAAAATTGTATAAGATGTCTCAAATGTGACTGCAAACAAAAGTGTTTTAGGTGAAACTAAACCATACAATTTTCACAGACACCCGCAGCTATTGAGGAACAGCCCGATGAGTTCAGTCCTCCAGTCTTCAGAACAGGCTATTGATACAACATCTATTTCCCATTCTCCCGCTTACTCAAAATCAGACCTGTTTCTGCGCAATCGCCTCAAAGTAGTAGAGGACTTGTGGGAATCGGTGCTGCGACAGGAGTGCGGGCAGGAATTGGTGGATTTGCTCCAACAAATGCGATCGGTCAATTCCGCCGAGGGACAGGCCACTAACTTTCGCGAGTCGAATGTCGTACAGCTAATCGAAAAGCTCGACCTCAACGCCGCCATCCGCGCCGCTCGGGCTTTTGCACTCTATTTCCAGTTGATCAACATTGTCGAACAGCACTACGAACAGCGAGACCAACAGCTAGCTTACGCCAGCAGCAACGATGCTGGTGGGCGGATGTTTTCTAAGCTGCCCGGACAAGCAACGGATGCGCCCGATCGCCCGCGCCACAGGGAAGGCCCAAGCCCCGCCCAAACGGCTCTGAGCAAGGCAGACAGCAGCGAGACAATCGCCCGAGACGCCGGAACATTTCACCAACTGTTCCCGATGCTGCTGCGCTTGAACGTGCCGAGCCAGCAAATCCAGCGCTTGATCGATCAGTTGGACATCCGCTTAGTATTCACCGCTCACCCGACGGAAATTGTCCGCCACACGATCCGCACCAAGCAGCGGCGGATGGCGAAGATTCTCCAACAGCTAGACCAAGTGGACGAGAAATTTCAGGTGCTGGGGGGAGACTCTCAAAGCCCCTACCCGGTGTCTTCCTGGGAAGCTGCGGCTCTGCAAGAGCAACTGATGGAAGAAATTCGCCTCTGGTGGCGCACTGACGAACTGCACCAATTCAAGCCGACTGTGCTCGACGAGGTGGAATACACTCTCCACTACTTCGACGAAGTGCTGTTTGATGCTATCCCCGAGCTCTACCAACGCTTAAAGCAAGCGCTGCACGCTTCTTATCCTTACCTAAAACCGCCGAGTTACGATTTTTGCAAGTTCGGTTCTTGGGTCGGCTCGGACAGGGACGGCAACCCTTCTGTGACTCCGAAAGTTACTTGGCAAACGGCTTGCTATCAGCGCCACTTGGTGCTAGAAAAGTACATCTGCGCGGTGAAGCGACTCAACGAACTGTTGAGTTTGTCGCTGCACTGGAGCGACGTATTGCCGGAATTGCTCGAATCTCTCGATCGCGACAAATCGGAATTTCCCGATGTTTACGAGCTGTGGGCGATCCGCTACCGCCAAGAACCTTATCGCTTGAAGCTGGCCTACGTACTCCAGCGACTGGAAAATACGCGCGATCGTAATTGGCGGCTCTACAAAGGAGACGAGTTGCAGCGGGAACGTGAAGCTTTGACAGAACATCCCGGAATGACCGGCCTTTATCGATCGGGAACTGAGTTTTTGGCCGAATTGCAGCTCATCGAGCACAATTTAGTCGAAACAGGTTTGAGCTGTCGGGACTTGGAAAATCTGCTTTGTCAAGTAGAAATCTACGGGTTTAACTTGGCTTACCTAGATATCCGCCAAGAGTCAACAGTACACTCCGACGCTTTGAGCGAAATTGCTGAATACTTGCAAATTTTGCCCAAGTCTTACAATGAAATGTCGGAATGCGAGCGAGTGATATGGCTAGCAACAGAATTGCAAACTCGCCGCCCATTAATTCCAGCAGAATTGCCCTTTTCTCCCAAAACTTGCGAGACGATTAATACCTTCCGCATATTGCGGCAAATGCACCAGGAGTTCGGCCCGGAAATTTGCGAAACCTACGTCATCAGCATGACCCACCATGTCAGCGATATGCTGGCGGTTTTGCTGTTAGCAAAAGAATCAGGACTTTACGATCCAGCAACAGGAATTAGCAGCGTTCAAGTAGTCCCCTTGTTTGAAACGGTGGAAGATTTGAAAAAAGCACCGGAAATAATGCAGCAGATATTTGAACTGCCGCTTTATCGGGCTTTGCTAACCGGAGGATACGCGCAGGAAGTAGCAAAACAAAGCGAACAAAATCCACAATCGACAATCGATCATGTCAGATTGCAAGAGGTGATGCTGGGCTATTCCGACAGCAACAAAGATTCTGGTTTCCTTAGCAGCAATTGGGAAATTCACAAAGCTCAAAAAGCTTTGCAAATGGTTGCGGAAAAGCACAAAGTAGAGTTGCGAATTTTTCACGGCCGGGGCGGTTCTGTAGGGCGCGGCGGCGGCCCTGCTTACAAGGCGATTTTGGCTCAGCCCGGAAAGAGTATCAGCGGGCGAATTAAGATTACCGAACAAGGCGAGGTTTTGGCTTCTAAATATTCTTTGCCGGAGTTGGCGCTTTACAATTTGGAAACTGTGGCGGCGGCGGTAATTCAAGCTAGTTTACTGCACACTGGTTTCGATGGCATCGACTCTTGGAACGAGATTATGGAAGAGTTATCGGCGAAATCGCGATCGCACTACCGTAATTTAATTTACGAACAGCCGGATTTAGTCGATTTCTTCCACCACGTTACCCCGATTCAAGAAATCAGTCAGTTGCAAATTAGTTCTCGCCCAGCCCGTCGCGGTGGCAAGAAAGACATCAGCGGTTTGCGGGCAATTCCGTGGGTGTTTAGCTGGACTCAAACCCGTGTGTTGTTGCCTTCTTGGTATGGTGTCGGCACTGCTTTGCAACAGTTCTTATTGGAGGAACCGGAAGAACATTTAAAACTTTTGCAGTATTTTTACCTGAAATGGCCGTTTTTTAGAATGGTAATTTCCAAGGTAGAAATGACCTTATCTAAGGTGGATTTGCAAATTGCAGAACACTACATGAGGGAATTGGCGTTGCCTGCTGACAGAGAGCGTTTTAAGGCTTTATTCGATCAAATTTCTGCCGAATTTTACTTGATTCGGGATTTGGTTTTAACTATTACCCAGCATGAACGTTTGTTGGACGGAGATCGATCGCTTCAGCGATCGGTGCAGTTACGAAATGCCACGATTGTGCCTTTGGGTTTGTTGCAAGTTTCGCTGCTGAAGCGCTTGCGGCAGCACGGTACTGGCGGGGTTCCTGGGGTGATTCACTCGCGTTACAGCAAGGGTGAATTGTTGCGCGGAGCTCTGCTGACGATTAATGGTATTGCCGCCGGGATGCGGAATACGGGCTAAGAAACAGGTTTGTAGTGAGGAAGTCCTTCTTTTTCAAACGACTAAAGTCTTCACTACGAACTGATGTTGACAGGTTTGTAGTCAGGACTTCAGTCCGGCTATTTCAGAAGACTAAAATCCTCTGACAGGTTTGTAGTGAGGACTTCAGTCCGGCTGTTTCAGAGGACTAGAATCCTGACTACAAACTTATGATGAACTTAATATGCCTTACGGGGAATTTTCCCACTCGGCGGTAAGCTTGCGGAAATTGTATTGAGATACACCGGGATGACAAGTCACACAACTGCTGATATTTGCGGGTTGCGGCAGCTTGACTCTGGGGTGCAAAGCTTTGAAATAGCGAGAGGTGGCGACTCGATAAGCTAGTTCTTCGTCTTTGGCTTGGGGACGGGAAAAAGTTTGTAGGTAGTTCCACACTAGGAGGCGGGGCGGGTCTACTAGGAGTTTCAGGGTTTGTCCGTAGTGTTGGGGATCTTGCAGCAATCGACGCCAGGTTTCTGTTGGCAATACTTGTGGGGGTAAGCCGATGTGACAGGTGGCGCAGTTTTCTAGGTAGAGTTGCTGTCCGAGTTGGTAGCGTTCGGGGATGCGATCGACAGTGCCATTATCTTCAATAGCAGAGACTTGAGCAAGTCGCGCTGGAGTGTTGGAACCGGCAGTCTGGGCTGCCACCCATCCGCCGCCTGTACAGCAGACAATTATTAACACCAGTAACGTTGAGTAAAGCCCCCGCAAGCCACGAGAGCGATGCTTGGGGGGAGTTTCGTGATTCATTCTGTTTCTGCGTTCTGGCTGCTAATTTCTGCGGTCTGGAGGAGTTTTTTCCCAGCCCGCATGGATTGGTTTTCTAGATCACTGGTATGCTCATGCCTTCGCGGGCCAAGCAGCTATTGGCGAAAACTGCCTGCACGTCTGCTTCAACGCCATCGAGAAAATTGTCGTCGTGACCCGGATCGTGGTGAAACATCACGATCTTTTTGACTCCAGCAGCTTTCGCTATTTCTACTCCGGCTTGCCAAGTTGAGTGTCCCCAGCCAACTTTCGGGTTTTTGAAGTCGTAATACTCTTCGTTGGTGTAGTTGGCGTCGTAAATCAGCACGTCGGCGTCGCGAGCTAGGTGTACCACATTCTCGTCCAGCCGATCGGGAAAATGCTCTGTATCGGTGCAATAAACAGCCGTGTGTCCCTCCCACGTGACTCGATATCCGATCGCAGTATTGGGGTGATTGAGCAGTGCCGTTTCGATTTTCACATCATCAAGTTCGAGAATATCCCCCGGCGTCAAATCGTTAAATTTGAGGTCTGACTGCATCACCTGGATGGGGACTGGAAAATTGGGGTGGTGCATTTGGTCTGCCAGACGCTGTTTGATTGTAGTGCCGTTGGGGGCGATCGCTCCGTAAATATGAAAACAATTGCCCTTAATAAAAGCTGGGACAAAAAATGGGAATCCTTGAATGTGATCCCAGTGAGTGTGACTGAAAAACATATGGGCTTCCACCGGCATTTGGCGCAGTAGATTGATACCCAGAACTCGCAAACCCGTGCCGCCGTCAAAAATCAGGCGTTTTTTGCCCAACCGCATTTCTACGCAAGAGGTGTTACCTCCGTAGCGAATTGTTTTGCTGCCGGGGGTGGCTATGCTACCCCGCACGCCCCAAAACTGAACGACAAACTCGGTCAAAGGACTATTTTGCATAGTGGCTTTCTGATCGGAAGGCTGTGGATTGGCTTGAGAGGGTGCGGAATCTGGCATCTTTTTTAGGTTTGGGCGCAGGAACTTGGCAGTTGAGATCTTAGTGTTTAGTATTTAGTATTTAGTTTTTAGCAATCCATACTATAAAACGCTTTATAGGAAAATTATCCCAGTACCGAACCCGGAAATCAGACTTATCGAACACTTGGGCTGCGATCTGCCTCAACCTTACCGGGTGGGTTGGTGTCACAAATGTCACGCTTGAGAGACCATTTTTGCAGCAAGTGGGCTGCCGGGCGTGCGGAACAGTCCTGAGATTAAGATAGCGTTGATGTCAGTGTTCGGTACACTTTCCTCAAAATTAGAAGGCATTCGCCAGCTTACTGAGAATTTGCGCTTAATCTTACTGTATGAGTAGTATTTTTTTCAAGATTGTGGCCGGGGTGGATGGTTGAGGAATGCCGTTCCGATGGCTCGGCATTCACCAATGATTTGACATTTTAGCCACCTTCTCCTCGACTGCACGTCCTAGACGCGGATCGGTTGCGTTAAGTTCGGCTTCCTGAATTTTTAGTCGGGTTGCAGTCGAGGGTATCGGCGCAGTCCGTGCCTATTTGCGATCGGCTGCGATGCACTTTTCGACTAACGGCATTACTAGATCGACATCTTGCCAACCCAGAATTTCGGTCACTTTTTTCTCCAAATTTTTGTAGCTTCTAAAAAATTCGGCTATTTCGTCCAAGCGGTGGGGGGCTACGTCTTTGAGGGACTTATAGTGAGCGTAGCGGGGGTCTTTGTCGGGAACGCACAGCAGTTTTTCGTCTCTGTCGCCTCCATCAATCATTTCTAGCATTCCGATCGGACGGGCCGCGATTATGCACCCTGGAAATGTGGGCTCGTCCATCATCACCATAGCGTCGAGCGGGTCGCCGTCGTCGCCCAAGGTGTTGGGTATGAAGCCATAGTCGCACGGATATTGCACTGAGGAAGAAAGCACCCGATCGAGTGCAAAGGCTTGCATCTCTTTATCAAACTCGTATTTGTTTTTGCTACCGGCGGTGATTTCGATCAGCACATTGAGCACTCCTGGTTTTGGTCGTGCCGGAATTAGCGATAAGTCCACAATAATATCTCCAAGTTAACAGGTGATCGGGGGTGAATGCGATATCAGTGTTTGTGGGCGAACCTTACTTTTTTAGCCCTCGCTGTGCAACCCCCAGACTTGGGCGATACAGAGCTAGTTGCTATAAGTAAAGTTGAGCTTTCCTGAGAACCGCTACAGGTTTTGACTGGGGATTGGGATTTGAATCTCAAATTTCCCATTTCCCATTGTTCAACCCCTTTCATAGCATTTTAAGAGCGATCGGGCTTTCTCCAAAGCTTTATTATTGTCGAGACATATTTCCTTACGGCACTTTGCCACAAATTTCCGCGCGGCAGGCGGATTTTTCCAAAGCGAGTGGCTATTTCTGCGATCGAGAACTCGATCGCTGCGTCACGTACTGAGTCTGATTCCGTCGATGTTTTGATGCGGCCGAGTTTATTTGAGATCCATCGAACTCGCAATCATTTCGTCGGACTCGATCGCCAACCTCATGTTTTGGTTGAACTGCCCTGATATCGGGCAACTTGCCTTCCTCCTAGTCTCTCTGCTGAATATTTGCGGTGGGGCGATCGAGCCTGTGATACATAGTGTCGAGCGATCGCACGTCATTTGTCATTTGTCATTTAACGTTGAATTTGCTTGTAAATTGACTGCACTACATCTAGCAGAGTCAATAGTTGCTGCCATTCGGGAGCGTCAGGTTGGTAGCTTTTGGCCCGCTGAGTTTTCAAACTCTCGTTTAAGAGATTCAGCAGCGAGTCTGGAGATTGAAAGGAGATCTCCTTTTCATCTGCTGAGCTGCGGGCTGAATTTTCTTCTATGCTTTCTTTGATGCTTTGTGCCTGATCTGCCAGAGTCAAAGCTCTGCCCGCCAGGTTTTCCGGCATTTTTGGCCGTTCCGACAAAGACTCGCCGGTCAGTTCTTCGAGCAGTTGGCGGACTTGAGCCACCCATTCAAGATCGTTTACCGAAAAGGAATCAGATTTAAACGCTTGTCCCTGTGGTCTTTGCTGAATGCTTTGTAATTTCTGAAGCAGGGGAAGAGACTTTTGAGTGATGTTTTCGGGGATTCTGGGGATATCTGAAAGCGAGCTGCGAGCAATCTCTAGCAATAGTTGGTAAACCTGATCTACCGACTCAATATCTCCCGATTGCGAATTCCAATTATCCATAACTGATGCTAGTAGTTTTCTATATCTAAGACTAGAACGTTGACTCTCTGCTGAAAGCAAGCTGCTTTTAGGAGCCGCCAAAGTTATTAAGACTTACGCGCGCGGGGTCAAACACCCGGTTTTTGAGCGGATGTTACGTCGCCTTTGCCCAAGATTTTTCTCAGAAACTGGGTAATGCTGGCGCAAGTCCTAACTATTTTTGAAGCTCTTCTGAAGGTAGAAGTGCTTAGTTTGTTGTCGCCAAACGCGGGCATCTGGCGATCGCGAGGCAAAGCCTCAGTCCAAGTCTGGTTATCTAACAATCATACCTGTTAGAGCTGATTTAAAATTGCCCCAACAGGATATTAAGGTTAATTGGTCGGATGGGAGGGCTCTTCGATCGCGATCGCGATCGCCCCCGTCCGCACCCAGGCGCCGCTGCTATTTTTCTGTGAGATTCCACACGCCGTCCCAGTTTATTACGTCGGGAGGGCTGAGCTTATATAACCCACAGCGATCGACGTGTAATTTAGCTGCCTTGTTTTTGGGTTCAACTTCCAGAACGAGGTTAAATTCGCGTTCCGCGTCTCTAAAAGCTTGCTTGGCTTTTGGTTCTAAAGCTTTCTTAAACTCGCCGAGGAGTTTTTTGACGCGATCTAATCCCAGATTTTCAAATTCCTCATCTAACTTTTCTGCAACTGTCTCGGAGGCCCGGCTTTTAATTTTAGCCTGCAATAGCTGCCTAATCTCTGCGGGTTTCAGCCTCTTAATTTTGGGATTTGACGGTTCTAAGGTATCTGCTTCCAACAGTTTTTTGACTTCGCCCTCTTGCAAGTTTTTCACCTCCTCTGCTGATAGCTGCTTGATTTTTGCTTGCAGCAGCATTTTGGCTTCATCTTCCGAGAGGTTTTTGAGACCTTCCAATTTCAGCAGTTGGATTTCTGGCTGCAACAGCACGATCAGTTGGTCTGCTTCGGACAGATTTTCGGGATCGTACTCTGACAGCTTTTTCAGTTGATATAACAACTTCTTGAGTTCCTGTTCCAACTGTTTCTCGACACTGTAGGAAAGTTTCTTAATTTCTGGCTCCGGCATTTGCGCGACATTATCTAAGATCTTTTTCACCTCATCATCGGTTAGTCTTTGAGTGACTGGTGTCTTGTAATGTTCGCGAGCCTTATTGTAATGTTCTACAACTTGTTGCTGTGTGTCGTTGAGGTCGTCGCCAACTGTTGAGTATCCCTTGCCGATGCCGACAAGTTCATAAACGATTACGGGTTCGCTTTTGCCTTTAACGGTAATAAAGTCTAGTTCCCGCACGTGGAGTCGCTCTTTGTATTCTTTGTAGGTATTGTCGCTGATGATCAAGTCAGTGCCGTACTGCTTGCTAGCGCCTTCTAAGCGAGAGGCGAGGTTTACGCCGTCTCCGATAGAAGTCAATTCCATGCGCTTACTTGAGCCGATGTTGCCGCTGACAACTTGATCGGAATGTATGCCCATACCGATACTGATTGGCAACTCGCCATTAGCTATGCGATCTTCATTGAATTTGTTCAGTTCTGATCGCATTTTCACGGCGGTTTGCATCGCGCACCAAGCATGATCTTCTAGGGGCGCCGGAGAGCCGAAAACTGCCATCAGAGCATCGCCGATGTATTTGTCGAGAGTGCCTCCGTACTCGAATACGACATCTACCATTACTTCAAAATATTTGTTGAGCATCACCACCACTTCTTCGGCTTGCAATTTTTCCGTAAGTGTGGTATAGCCACGAATATCTGAGAACAAGACCGAAACTTCCTTGCGCTTGCCGCCCAATCCTGTATCCCCTGAAGCTAACAGCGCTTCGGCTACTTCTGGGGTCATGTAACGGTACATCAAGTTTTTGACTTGCTTGGCGCTGCTGATATCTTCCATGACGACTAACGCACCGTTGACTTTGCTGGGGTCGGTAGCGTCGGTCATTGAATTAATCGAGAGATTGATACTCTGCGATTCTGCATCAGTGGAAAGCAAAACTTGATCCGGGTAATACTGCTGGCGGTCTTTATCGTTTTTGGGAGACAAAGACGCATCAAACCACTTGGCAAAATCACCTTTTTCTAACTTAATTAACTGGCGCAAACATTGGCCTTCGGATAATTCGGCATCGCTCACACCCAGTAATTTTTGGGCACTGGGATTTGTCGCGACTATATTGCCTTTTTTATCGGTAGAAATCACGCCGTTAGTCAGGGCGTGCAGCATATCTTTTTGTCTTTGTTCTTGCTGTTTGACTTCTGCGAAGAGTTTGGCGTTTTGCAGGGCCACTCCTGCTTGGATGTTAAACGACTTCATGAATTCCAAGTCGTTTTTATTGAAACTCGCTTTCCACTGTTCGGGGGCGTTGGGGAAATCTGCTGGGTTGTAGGGCGGGAATTCTCCTTGTCGTTTTTTATTAATTAATTGGGTGACGCCAATCAATTTGTTGTCGGAGTTAAACACTGGCATACAGAGCATACTGCAAGTGCGGTAGCCTGTTTTTTCGTCGGTTGATCGGGCAGTGGCTGCGCGCTTGTCCTCGTACACGTCAAAGGGAATCAGCAGGGGCTCGCTGGATTTGGCAACGATGCCTGCAAAACCTGCGGTTCTGGGTATGCGAATTTCTTTAAGGTTGCCTTCGATGTTCGGGAGTTTCGTCCACAGTTCATCTTTATCTTCGTCGATCAGCCACAGGGTGCTGCGATCGGCATTCATGAGTTCTTTTGCCTGATCCATCACCCTTTTTAGGGTATCTTCTAAGTCGAGACTGCTCTTAGAAAGAGCGTTGACGGCATTCATCAGCGCCGTGGCTGCCCGCTGTCTCTGAGTTGCTGCGTAGAAAGATTTGGAGGATTCTAGAATTAGGCGAATCGAGGGAGCAAATTCATTGAAAACTCGTTCGTCTTCTTCCGTGAATCCAGTCGTGTCGATTTGTTGGTCTAACTTAGCGTGATTTTGGTGATCTGGTTTGAGTTTATTAATCAGTTGGACGACTGCTACTAACTCGTTTGTTTCTTCCTTTACCAGGGGCATTGCCAACATTGTATAAGTGCGGTAGCCCGTTTTTTCATCGGTTTTTTTGGCGTTAGCCGATCGCGAGTCGTTGTAAAAATCGTAAGGGATGTTAACCACTTTTTTCTCCGTGGCTACTTCTCCGGCAATACCCACGTGGGCGGGAACTCTGATTTCTATGCTTTCGCCCTTTTCGTTTTTAGCGACGATCGCCCAGAGTTCACTTTTGTCGTCGTCTAATAAAAATATCGTGGTGCGATCGGCATTCAGTAATTCCCCTGTTTTGAGGGTAATCGACTGCAACATATCATTGAGGATAGCGTCAAATCCCTCGCTCTCCAGGATGTTGTCGAGCATTCCCAGGGTTTGATTGACAACCTTAAGTTTTTCTTCTACTTCCTTAACTGCTGCTACGGAACTTTCCTTATTTAGGTTGGCAAGAATGTTGGTGACCCCTTGCCGCGGGATAATGGCACTGCTAGCAGGGGCAGGGGCAGGAGGAGGGGGCGGAGGCGTAGGGACAGAGTAGCGTTCTTGATGATTATTTTCACTGCCGATAGGAGTGACATCTATCACGTTGTCGAGAGAAGAGTAATTGGTGGAAGATGCAGGAGAATTCATAGACCTTTACAGAAGCTTATTAGTGTAAGGGTTAGTCTAAGCTAGGATAGCGGGCAAGTTCATTTTTTGGGTCACAGGTCGCACAAGACTCAAGTATGTGTGAAACTATTTCCCAGTTTACAGAAGTCGGGGCCTTGGGCAAGGGGATTTCTGTTGAAATTGCGGCTCTTCTGCGAGTCGGCCGGTAAGGCCGCTGTGCAATTGCTGGAATCTTTTTAGAGAGTGCGAATGGTGTTTTAATGGTTTATTAACTGATTTTGGCATTGTGCGCACCCGGTTGAAGTAGGTTTGGGCTGTCGAAGAGCCGATCGCCCGCAGGAACAGGAATGCGTGCTGTGGCATTGAAAAAGGGATGGCTTGATAGCACTAGCCGCAATTGTGACACCACCAGTTGTTAGTGATGTGTGCCCTTCTGTACACAATTGTGGTTTTTAACTAGAATTTCTGTCAATTTTGCTATACGCTGGCATCCCGGAACTAACATCAGGGGGCTGTGAGCTTTTTTTGTAAGGTTTGCGGTTGCTATGTTCAGTGTAACCTCCGGCTCCCAAAAAACTCCGCCTTTTGACCCCCCGATCGCCTGGAAGGTCGGATCGGGTTTTCAGGGACTGAGTTTGACGCTGTTCGATCGTCCGTTGTCGGTTGGAGATTTTTGGGCAGTTTTGGGCTTTGAAACTGTTTTTTCAACTCTCCTAACTTCCTTGAAACCCTGAATCACATTTAAGAACACCCGTTTGTGGGAGTCGAAACAGTACAAGACTATTGTTGATTGGCGATTCGGGAGTAATTGTGGTGTCCTCAAGATTTGGCGTACTGACTTTGCCGCAATCCGGCGGCTTCGACAAGCAAAGATTCGGCAAAGGCGATCGCCTCAGTGGCAGATCTGCCGCTGGCGAGTTGGGCGAGTTCTTCTCGTCGCTGCTGGCTGTTGAGGGCCGCAACTCTAACCACAGTCCGTTCACCCGGTTCGGAGTTGGCTGCTTCGTCGATAGTTGATTCTGCTTCAATTGTTTCTTTGTTCACCCGAAAATGAAAATCAGCCATCGCGGCAATCAAAGGCTGGTGGGTGACGCACAAAACTTGGTTTTTGTCGGAGAGTTGATAAAGCTTTTTGGCGATCGCACTGGCGACTCTCCCAGAGACTCCGGTGTCGATTTCGTCAAAAATCAGCGTACCCGCGCTTTCGATTTGGGAAAAACAGGCTTTGATAGCCAGCAGAAAGCGGCTCATTTCTCCCCCGGAGGCGATCGCCCCCAAGGGTTGTAGAGGTTCCCCCGGATTGGGGCTGAAACAAAAGGCGATTTGATCCGCACCGGTGGCGGTTGGAGTACAAGGCGAGATTGCGACTTGAAATTGCACTTTTTCCATTGCTAACGGCTTAAGTTCTGCGACTAGATGGGTTTCGAGTTTGATGGCTGTTTCGCGCCGCAGGGTGGTGAGGTGGCTACAAGCGTCTTTTAATTGCTCCAAAGCGGTCTGATATGCGAGTTCTAAGGCTTCCATTGACTCGCCTCCTTCTAAAAGTTCGTTTAATTCGTTTTGGATGCTGTGGTAGTAGGCGATCGCTTCAGAGAGCGGCCCGTATTTGCGGCAAATTTGTTTAAGTTCGCGAATCCTGTCTTCTACTTCTTCGAGTCTTTCGGGATCTGCTTCTAATCGTTCGCCGTAGCTGCTAATTTGGCTGCTGGCTTCTGTGGCTTGGGCTAAAGCATCGCTGACCATTTCGAGGATTGCTTGCAACTGGGCATCGTAAACTACCATGTCGTTTAAAATTACTTCGGCTTTGCTCAACAAGTCGGCGGCTGATGCGCTGTCGCCGTCGTTTTGGTAAAGGGCTTGGTGAACTTTGTAACTCTGCTGCTGCAATTCGACGATGTGGCCCAGGCGGATTGATTCTTGTTCTAGGTGTTGGAGTTCGCTGGGGTCTTCGATGTGGGCTTCGCTGAGTTCTCCGACTTGGTATTGTAGTAAATCGAGTCTTTGTAGGCGCTGTTGTTCTGATTGTCGTCTGCGTTTGAGGGCTGTTTTGGCGGTGCTGGTTCCTAGCCACGCTGCGGTGATTGTCTCACGCGCCTCAGTGAGTTTTTTGCCGCCGTATAAATCGAGCCATTCTCGTTGCAGGGTTTCTTGTCCGAGGTGGACGGTTTGACCTTGGGCGGTAATTTCGACGAGGCGATCGCGCAGTTGCTCCATTAACTGGCGGTTGACGAGAATTCCGTTCAAACGCGATCGGCTGCGGAGAGTACCGCTAGAGGCGTTAATTTCCCGGCTGCAAACGGCTAAATTGCCGTCTATGGGTTCGATTTCTTGCTCGCCCAGCCACAAAGCCGCGGCTTTGTCCAATTCAAAGGTAGCCTCTAATATTGCCCGCGTTGCTCCGGTGCGAATCACTCGGCGATCGACTTTCCCGCCCAAAACTGCATCGATCGCATCTAGGATAATCGATTTGCCTGCGCCGGTTTCCCCTGTAAATACGTTCAAACTCGGGCCAAAGTCTAGATCCAGGCGGTCAATTAGGGCAAAGTTTTCTATTCTGAGGGATATTAACATGGGGAATCGGGAATGGGTAATTCGGAATTATAATTTTCAACTACAATACTTGTAATTTTGCCATTCTAACGATCGCGTCTTAACATCAATGCAAAATAAATTTCTGCTGCCCGTTGCTCTATTAAGTGTTGTCCTAATTGGATCTTTCGGCTGGAAGCTTCACCACGACAAGCAGCGAGTCCATGAATTAACCCTAGTGACGGGAAGCAAGACAGGCCATTTTTATCCTTTCGGAAAAGCAATTGCTGAGGTAGTTCTTAAACAAAATCCGCGCCTGCGGATTAAAGTTGTTGAGACTCAAGGCGCTAATGAAAATATGCGCCTGCTTCAGGCAAATGAGGCTGAGTTAGCTATTGTCGAGAACAATACGGTGGCAGTGCAAAAAGCGCGGGTAATTGCTTCTTTGTTTAAGGAAGTTTTTCATTT
>Ga0209591_10002522_pt1 | contig 21927 bp, 18 predicted proteins | sample MAT01_FD_187207 | JGI IMG/M metagenome (GOLD analysis project Ga0209591, IMG submission 187207) | Freshwater microbial communities from Lake Fryxell liftoff mats and glacier meltwater in Antarctica - MAT-01 (SPAdes) (version 2) | ecosystem: Environmental > Aquatic > Freshwater > Ice > Liftoff... | reverse complement strand
CAGCTTAACAGTTTATGTGAGAAATAAATAGTTTTGAGATTTAATTTATGCCATTGAGAGCGCAAAGAAAAGGATTATAGTTGTTTGAAATATTTAAAAGCCGGAATCATAAGATGCCGGTTTTTTCATGTTTTTATACTTTTATAAAAGAGTAGTTGTAAAATTCTCTTTATTGATGAATATTATTTTAACTTCTTTTAAAACTACAGAATAAAAAATTCTGATAAGTTCCGAAAGGAGTATAATGATCTTCTGTAATGCATCTGATTTTTTTAAATCCATTGTTAAGTTTATTGCTGAGAGTTTGCTCAGAATATTGTTTTACAATAAGCCCACTGCATTTATCAGGACCATTTTCTGAAAATGTACCTATTGTAAGAAAGCCGTTTTGATTTACTGAAAGCTTTGCATTATCAATATATTTTTTTATCTGATTTTCTGACAGAAGAAAATGAAAAGCAGCTCTGTCATGCCAAAGGTCATAATTAACATCAGGAACAAAATCCAAAATATCCGAGACAATCCATTTAACTTTATCAGAATTTTTTCCAAGCCTGTGCTTTGCCTTTATAAGTGCCTGTTCGGAAATATCCAGCACTGTAATATTATCAAATCCTTCTTCCAATAACTTATCAACTAATTTACTGTCACCCCCGCCAATATCAATTATTGCAGATGATTTTGAAAGATTGAAACTATTTATAAATTTTAATGAAGTAACAGGATTGTCCTGCCACCAGCTTGATTCATTTGATAATACGGTAGAATAGATTTTATCCCAATGATTTTTTTGCGGATTCATTTTGTAAGTTTTAATTTTATTCATAACAAATTAAATAAATTTTATTTAAGATAACATTAACTTTACAAAAAGGAAATAATGCCTTTTTATTATTGTTGGTGAAAACAAAATCATATCAAATGCAGATTGATACACTTATAATTTCAGATATACATCTCGGCTCGAAAGTGTCAAGGCCGGTGCAGGTAAAGGAAATGCTGGAGAGTTACAGATTTAAAAGATTAATTTTGCTTGGAGATATTTTTGATGATTTAAATTTTACAAGACTGAATAAAGAACACTGGAACCTTCTTTCATATATCAGAAAACTTTCAAACCCGGAAAAGAATATTGAAGTTGTATGGGTGGAAGGAAATCATGATGAAGGATTAATTGATATAATGTCCCATTTAATCGGAATAAAAGTTTACAGTGAATACTTATGGAATCATAAAGGCAGGAATTTTCTTGCAATTCACGGACATCAGTTTGACAGGTTTTTAAATGAAAATGTATATATAAGCACAATATCATCTTACATTTATAATAAAATTCAGAAATTCAGCAAAGATAAACAGACAATTCCAAGATTTATAAAAAGAAAAAGTAAGGGCTGGCTGCGCCTTTCTAACAAAGTAGCCGACAATGCTATTGAATTTGCAAAAAGAAAAAAAGCTGATTATATAATCTGCGGTCATACACATCAGAAACTCTTCAAAAAACAAAGCGGTATTGAATATTACAATACCGGTTGCTGGACAGACATACCTTCTTCCTATATTACTATTGATTTTGAAGGGAATATCCGAATCAATGACTTTATAGAAGTCGATCAACTGAGTCAAATTAGAATTGCCTCCTAAACTTTACAAATATTTAACATTAAGGTAACTCTGTTAACATTAAAGAAATGATTATGAAATAGTTTTTTATGATATTTGTATAAATCATTTCTATTAATTCAAATCAAACTAATCATTAAAAAAATGAAAAAGGAGAAAGCCAAAATGAGATTTATATTCTCAGTTATCTTTACAGCAATTCTTTTGAATTTTACATGTGAAATCAACGCACAGCCGGTTGATTCTACATTGTTAAATTCTACTACTACTTCATCAAACATTGTTCTGTCAAGAACAACAGTTTATATTATGAAGGGAAACAATAAAATAACCAGCGGTGGTTCTATTACTATTCCGGCGGGAACATTGATCAAAGGAGATTTTGAAACAAAAGGAACTTTGATCATACAAAGAGGTGCGCAGATTTTTGCAAACGGAACTTTAGAAAACCCTGTTGTTTTTACAAGTGAAAAACCTGCCGGTCAGAGAAATACAGGAGACTGGGGCGGCGTAATTATTCTTGGAAGAGCAGCTATCAATACATCTACAGGTGTAGACTCTGCAGAAATTGAAGGATTCGGACCTGGACTTGGACCTGTTTACGGTGGGCAGCCTGTAATTAATAATGATAATTCTGGAGTATTCAGATATGTAAGATTAGAATTTCCAGGAATTAACTTAACAGGAGTTTCAGGAAATGAAATCAATGGATTGACAATGGGTGGTGTAGGAAGTGGAACTACGATTGAATATGTGCAGGTTAGTTACTGCGGCGATGATTCTTTCGAATGGTTTGGAGGAACGGTGAACTGTAATAATTTAGTTGCATATAAAGGATTGGATGATGACTGGGATTGTGATAACGGTTACAGAGGAAGAATTCAATTTGGTTTGAGTGTCAGAGATAAAAATATTGCTGACATCAGCAGTTCAAATGGATTTGAAATTGATAATAATAATAACTCACCATCAAACACAAATGGTCCAAGGACAAGACCTTTCTTCTCCAATATGACTGTGATCGGACCTTTTGAAACAACTTCAACTACAGTAAATCCATTATTTCAAAGAGGCGGACACATCAGAAGAAATATGCAGGCATGTATTTATAATTCACTGATAATGGGATGGAGAGCCGGAATCAGATTTGACGGCTCGGGTGTAATCAATGATGCAAACAGCGGAATGGTACAGTTAAGAACAAATATTTTTTCAGGAAATGTAGTACTTGCTGATGAGACAGGTGGAAGTATAACAGGAGGTCCAGTTGGATTTATAAATTCTTTTAACACTGTTTTTCCTGCAAATACTTCTGTTCAATTAACGAATCCGTTTAATATTTATCCAGATCCATCAGGAAATAATATTACTAACTGGGTTCCGGTTGGCGGATCACCTGCATTAAGCGGATCAGATTTTACAAATCCAAATTTAGCGGGATTTAATAATGTTTCATACAGAGGAGCAATCGGAGTAAATAACTGGGTAGCATTCTGGGCACAGTTCGATCCAAAAAATTATACTCAACCGATACCTACTGATTATAATATCACCGCAATTCCACAGGCATATTACAACGGCGGAGTTTTAAATCTTGCAGATACAATGAGAGTTTACTTGAGAAATAATTCTTCTCCATACAGTATTGTAGATTCTGCTAATGCTGTTATTAATGCTTCAACATACACAGGAACTTTCTTTTTTGAAAATGCACCAACTGGAACATATTATTTACAGGTTAAACACAGAAATCATTTAGAGACCTGGAGTAAATCAGGAGGTGAACCATATGTTGCCGGTTCATTAAACTCTTTTAATTTTACTTCAGCAAATGCAAATTCATTTGGAAGCAATCAGGCATCAGTCGGTTCATTATGGGGATTTTACGGAGGTGATGTTGCCGGTGCTTCAACACCGGGTGTAGCTTACGGATATCAGGACGGAACTATTGATGCTTCAGATATAAGTGAAATTGACAATGATGTAGTAAATGTTCTTATCGGATATTACAAAACGGATGTAAACGGAGACGACATAGTAGATGCAGCCGATCTGAGCTTTGTAGAAAACATTGCTCTTTTGACTATCTTTGCTGTAACTCCGTAATTCATTTTGAAATATTTATCAATTACTATAGTTCTTTAAAATATTTTTTGAAATAACCGAAATATTTATAAAATATTCAGAGTGGAATGAAATTTATTCCGCTCTGATTTATTTATTTAACTTAATTTTTTAAAAACACAACTATGAAAAATATAAAAATAAAAATATTATTAATTTTAATCTGCATTATTACTTTTTTAAATATTTCTTTTTCCCAAACACCTACTTATCAGTTATCTGTTAGAAATATAGACAATTCTGCTTCAGATTCATTAACATTTGATATTTATTTAATGCATACTAATCCCGCTATTGGAGTTTTTGAATTTGCTTTGGGACAATACTTCATGGATTTCAATCCGCTTATTGCAAATGGGGGAACACTTACTTACAGAATCATAGGTTCGGAATTGCCATCCGGAGCACAGCCAAGAAATCCGACAATTTCAGGTAGTCAGCTGCGATTAGTTTCAAACGGTTCATTAGCTCAGAACGGTCCTATAATTCCAAGTACATCTCCGGGAGTTTTAGTAGTAAGAATGAGTCTGAGAACATCTGCTTCATCATTCGCTGCAGGTCAGACTTTAAATTTGTCCTGGAGAAACTCTGCACAGGGAAATCCATTTACAAAATTGTTTGCATATATAAATGACATCAGTACTGAAATTACAAATGCGAGTAGTAATATTATTGTATCAATTGTTCAGCAGCTTTCAACAGAAATTCCAGACAGATTTAATTTATCTCAGAATTATCCTAATCCTTTTAATCCTTCTACAAAAATAAATTTTGCCTTACCTAAAGCGGGATTTTTAAGTTTGAAAGTTTATAATATTACAGGTAAAGAAGTCGGTAATCTTGTAAATGAAAAACTTGGTGCAGGAAATTATGAATATGAATTTAATGGTGCAGCTCTTTCTTCCGGAACATATTTTTACAGAATACAGACTTCTGATTTTTCTGAGACTAAGAGGATGATATTGATCAAGTAAACTAATTTTTTTCATGAAATTTTATCCTCAAAGAATTTAGTTTCTTTGAGGATTTTTTATTCCAACCGAGTCTTAACAAAAGAAGCGAGAGTCTCAGTGGGGACAAGGAAAATCTGCCTGCCTCGCTGTAGCGAGTGGAATAATCCTTCGAAGACGTTGAAAGAAATTTGATTATAACTTTAAAATTCATATAGTGACTTGATTCTAATAAATGAAATTATTAATTCATACAAGTTTAAAACCCCAAAGTAAACTTTTCTAAAATCCTCTTCAACATTATTTTTGTTCAATACTTTAATTTTATTTTCTATGAAAAAAATAATTTTAATAATACTCTTTATTCATTGCTCATTCATCATTGCAGAATCTCAATGGATACAACAGACAAGTGGCGTTACTTTAACTTTGTATGATATAGAAATGATCAATAGAAATACAGGGTGGATATGTGGGGATGGAGGAATAATTCTTAAAACGACAAATAGTGGAACAAACTGGAATATTCAAACAACAAATGTTCCAGGTAAACCTTTGTTAGGAATTCATCCTGTAAATGATAGTGTAGTTTATTCTGTAGGCTGGTTTGGAACAATATTAAAAACTACCAATGGAGGAGAGAACTGGATCGCAATTCAAAACGGAGTATCCGGTGATGGAAATTATTTCTGTGTGTTTTTTATAAATGAAATGACAGGATGGATAAGTGTGAATGTAATGAGTCATGGAGAAGTGAAGAAAACTACTGATGGGGGTAATACATTTACATCTTCCTATACATTTGGCTGGCCGGAAGATATGTACTTTAAAGATAGTTTAAATGGTTTAGGAGTAAGTGGTGGCTCGGTTCACCGAACTATAAATGGTGGGGGTACATGGCAAACATTTCAAATTGCAAATGGGGGCGATTTTAAAAAAGTATCATTCATAAATAAGAATACCGGTTATGTTGTTGGAGAGTATACTCATAAAGTTTACAGAACTTTTGATTTTGGTTTAAATTGGAATGAAATTTCAATCATTGAAGATGTAGCGGAAGCTTCTCGAAGTGTTAAATTTAGTAGTGATTCCATTGGTTGGATTGGAGGAAATTATAATCGACTTTTTAAATCAACTAATGGAGGATATAATTGGAAAAGAGAAAATATTTCAACCGGATATATTTTAAGCATTAGTTCTTTCAGTGACAGCCTACTATGGACCTGTGGTACAGGTGGACATATTTTCCATACTACATCTGGAGGTCAACCATTAGTAGGAATTGAAAATATTTCTACAAAAATCCCCAATGCATTTTTATTAAAGCAAAACTATCCAAATCCGTTTAATTCAGAAACTAATATCGAGTTTGACATTAAGATTTCAGGCAATTACAAATTTGAAATTATTAACTCATTGGGTAAAATTGAAGAAGTTTTATTTAGTAGAGAATTTAAAAATGGAAGTTATAAATTTAGATACAACTCTGAAAAGCTATCTTCCGGTTTTTTTATTTACAGATTAAGCAGCGAAAATTATATTGAATCAAAAAAATTTATTTTACTAAAATAAAAGGGGGAAGAATGTGCCGGATTAATAAACTGGTAAAATTAAGGCGAAAATAATCATTGTTTAAAAAACATATATAAAGAGAGCGAAGACTCTAAGACATTTCCCGGCAAGGAATTATATCTAAGATAAATCTTAATTAAGTTTAAGATTTGTCTTGCTCTCTGTTATTTTAAAAGAATAATTTTACTTAAAAAACTTAAATTTTACTAAAATGAAAAGTCTAAAAAATATCTATACAACATTTCTGCTATTTTTTATTTTTCAATCACTTGTTTTAGCAGGTAATGAATGTCCAATGTCAGAATGGTATCCAAATATGAATGTTCCAGCAAATTTATTGGTGGTTATTTAAAGCCGCATAGAACTGATACAACAAATGGTCAAGCACTTCCTTTAGATGCCTCTTTGCGTACGATAATTGTTTTTGTTCAATTTCCGGATGAAAATCCTTTAACAGATAATTCATATTGGCCAATCGGATACCCTCCGATTATTAAAGATAGTCTATTAGCCCCAATAAGATTAAACAGCGGAAATTACTGGAATACATACAATGAAGGATCCCAACGGCTTTCTGATTATTACCAAGAAGTGAGTCGCGGAAAGTTTCATGTTACAGGAATAACACGTCATTACATTTTTGACCATAATAGAAGTTGGTATAATGCAACAACGATGAACAATGAAGTTTATACAAAACTAAAAGCTGATTTAAGTATTAATTGGATAGATTATGATAAATGGAAATATCTTTCTCCCGGAAATTATAGTTATGAAGGCGATGGTAACTTAGATATGATAATGATGGTTCGACGGACAAATCCAGGTGATGCAGGATTTGCAGGATTGGATGGAATTGATTTTGAAATTGATCCTATAAATCATATTTGGATAAGAAACGGTTTTAGTCAAAATGGTTCAGGGACAGTACAACAAGGTAATCTCGGTAATCCTGTTCAACCTCATTCCTATGATAGATTCCTTGGAATACTGATTCATGAATATGGACATTTTTTATTTGGACCACATTCTGATATAGGTATAATGACTTCAAGAGGCGGTAATTCTATTCACGATTTATTTTATAGTCCGTTTGAAAAATATAAACTCGGTTACATAAATCCTAAAGAAGTAGTCTTTGCCGAAAACTCAAGTTATAGTATAGGTGATATTTCCTGTCGATACACAAATAATGAAGTACTTAAAGTTCCTATCAATGGAATTGAATATTTCCTAATTGAGAATAGAAGAAAAATTTCAAAATGGGATGTAAAAATGTTGGGTGATACAGCGAGATTAAATATGTCATTTAATTCTGGCGAATATGGCAAAGGAGTTTATATATATCATCATCAATCAATCAATTTGGAATATCCGGGTGGACAAGATCAAGAATGTGCAGATGGTTTATGGAATTGGGAAATATCAGGGACAGCAATACCTGACTGGCAGGTATCGGCCACCTTACCTTTATTAAAAAGATTTGAATTGCCATCTATTGTAAAAAATGATGATGGACGTTGGGCAATGTTAGGAAAAGATGGAATTACTGCAAACAATCCAGGTGGTGATGCAGTTTATTTCAGTCTTGGAGTAAGGAATACAATAGTTAATTCAAGTGGTACTGACAAAGTTTACACAAATTTTCCACAATATTGGACTTCACGCGAACAGTGGGGAGATAGATTGGATGCATGGAATATTGGGTACAATGAAATATTTTCACCCTATTCAAATCCAAATACAAAAGATTGGGCAAATAATGCAACTGGTATATTTATTTATTATAATAATTTAAACAATGGAATTGCAAATATAAAAGTATACAAAGTAAGTTCAGAAATTACAGAACTCGAAATATTAGCTTTAACTCCACCGTCTCGTCCTATGGGAATAGTTGTTGATTATTACCTCGAAGGTGAAAACTACATGCGTCCGAGAATAACATGGAATCATAATATGGAGCCGGATATGTTAAGAACTAATTTAAAGAAAAAATATAAAATATGGAGAGCAAAACAGACGAGTATGTCTTATGTTCCGACTAATTATACATACTTAGATACAATTTCTATAGACTCCGGAACAGCTCCAAGCTATATTGATGTTTCTATAACTGCATTAGGAAGTGCGTGGCCGGGAATGGGCTCAACATCCGAATATCCAATTCGATATAAAGTTCAGGCAATTGATAAATATGCAGATTCATCTGTTCGGTCGGATTTTGGAATGGCGATTGGATTGATACCAAATATTGGATGTTCAAGCTGTGCTGATGGTCCTGATAATTTTATTAATGAAGAAGGAATCCCAATAGAATTTAACTTATACAATAATTATCCGAATCCGTTTAATCCAAGCACATCAATAAGGTTTGATATTCCTTCTGATAATTTTGTAGATATAAAAGTGTATAATGTTCTCGGAATGGAAGTTGTGACTTTAGTAAATGAATTCAGGAAAGCAGGAAGTTATGTAGTTTCGTTTAATGGAGCAAATCTTTCGAGCGGGATATATTATTATAAAATCAAAAGCGGCTCGCAAAGCGGAGCAGGCGAGTTTGAAAAGGTAAGGAAGATGATGCTGATAAAATAACTAAGCAGCAAGTAAGTTAAGCATTTCAAACCTGATAGAGTTTCACTTTGTCAGGTTTTTTATTTTTATAATTTCAAAAACAGACTTTAATTTAAAATTAACTTTTGTATTTTATATTAAAGAAAATTCAGATTCGTTTCAAAGATTTAAAAACAGTAAACGTAAAAAATTTAAAGAGATATTTGTGAGAAATTTGTTTCGGGTTATAATTCCACTCGTAGTTATTATAATTTTTATAAATTTATATTTCGTCAAGTCAGACAAGCTTCAGCCCATTGATAATTATCCTGTATGGATGAAAGATTCCGCCGGAAGCAGGACAGATCAGACTTCCGGACTTTTTTTTATTGGTGAAAGAGACGGCAAAAAAATGTTTATCTCATGTGATGATATTGGAAAGATTAACAGAATATCAGTTGACGAAAGAAAAAATCCTCCAAAGTTTGAATTTCAGGAAATTAAATTTTCGGTAGATATACTTGCACTTCTGGGAAAGTTCAAGAAGAGAGATATGGAAGATATTTGTTTTGACAGCATAAACAATAAAATTCTGCTTGCTATAGAAGGTCATGAATATAGTTCTACTGACCCTTCAATTTACAGAAAAAAAGAAGGGATATACGAACTAACTTTTAATAATGATATTTTTACATTTGATACTGTGCTAACAATTAAAAGACTTACTTTGCCGGAAGAAGTTTATGCGCATACTTTTGACAATGTAGGCTTCGAAGGGTTTTCAATTACTAAAGATAATTTTTTCCTCGGACTTGAAAATTATCAGACACCGCAAAATGAGTTTTCTGACAGCACATTGTTATATATAGTTAACAGAAAAAGCGGAAAGACAAAAGTGATCGGAACCAGTGATTTAAAAATAAGTACTATCTGCGGACTTTATGCAATTGATGATTTTAATCTTTACGGAATTGACAGAAACAGAAGAAATGTATTTTATATAAATTTTGATAAAAACTTTAATATAATTGAATGTAAGATTCAGCAGTTAGATTTATCTATTCCGTTTCATCCTGAAATAAATAACATTATAGGGACGGCGCCTGAGTCTATAACTTTTGATTACAATAACAACTTTTATGTATCTCTTGATCCCTGGAAACAAATTTATAAACCTGACATTGCGGACAGAAAAAAACTTTCAAATGAAGAGTTAGATAACTTTTATACATTTGTTCCGATAATGTATAAATACAAAAATAAATTTAAATAAATATTTTACTGAACATAAGAAATTATTGAAAATATTATTATACACCGGATTAATTATATTCATATCAAATTATCTTATCGGCTGGCTGTTATATTTTGAAATTATCACAATGCAAAGAATGGTTCATCAGATATTTTTTTTCTCAATAATAATTAATCTTATTTTAATTTTAATTTTTGTGAATAATGGTTTTTGGGAATTCCTGTTTTGTACTTTTTCTTTAATCTCAATTTTAATATTGCCTTTTGGAAAAAGTAACAGAGATTTGTTTCACAGATTTTTCAGCAGCACCGGTATGATTTTTTATTTTATTATGTTTTTAATTGCAATTTAAACTTCAAATGTTATATTAATAGAAATAACTTTAAATCTGAAAAGATAATATATGTGGAAAACTGAAGAAGGCAGCACAGGTAGGTTGATACAGCTATGTATCGGATATTTTGTGTTTTATATAATTACAGGTGTAAGTGTAAAATATTTTTTGGGAAGTGCCGCACAGGGCTTTCCGGGAATGAAAGACATGGAATATCTTGTTTACAGTACGATTGGAGGAAATCTCCTTGCATTATCAATAGTTTTAATTTTAAAATGGTATAAACTTCACACTAACAAGTTAGTTGATTTTCTCGGGATGAAAGTTCCGGTAGAACTCCTCTATATAATTCCGTCAGGAATCTGCACCGCAATAGTTATTCCGACGACAACATTAATGTACTCACTTCCGATTTCTGTAATGGTCGCGATGGTAATAATGAGAGGAAGCGTAATAATTATAAGCAGAATTGTCGATGCAATTCAAATCAGAAAAGGAGTTTTGAAAAAAAGTGTTTATCCCGAAGAAAATATTGCAGTTGTATTTGCACTGACAGCTGTTGCAATAAATATATTCTGGGGTAAAGAAGGCGGCTTTGATTTTATTTACAATTCTGCCGCTGTGATAATTCTGACAAGCTATATCATAGCATATTTTATAAGAATTTATATTATGAATTATTATAAAAACACCCGCGGGAAAAATGTAAAACAGGACAACAAAGGGTTTTTTGCAATTGAGCAGATTGCGGCTACGATTACAATGCTTACAGCAGGAATAATAATTTATAATTCACCCGGTTTATTCGGAACAAATAATTCACAAATAAATGTTTTTATCGGAGCATTCAATAATCCAAAACCAATGTGGAACTGGGCAATACTTGGCGGCACTGCATTCGGGATTGTAGCTTTCTTTTCAGTATTTATTTTTATGTTCAAGGGAAGGACGGCAACTTTTGCAGGACTTGTGAACAGACTGACTTCTCTTATAGCAGGGACAGCCGCAACATTAATTTTTTATTATTTCTTCGGAGGGAAATTCCCTGCAGTAGAAGACTGGATATCTTTAGTATTTATTTTAATTTCTGTTGCTTTCATATCAAAAGCTGAGAAGAAGAGAACTGCTGAATTAAACGCTACTGCAAAATTATAAAAATTTTCTTAAATCAATAATTTAAATTGTTTCAGCAATTCACTTCATTATTTTCCTAATGAAGGGATCATCTGCTGAAGTCCGGAAAAAATCAGCTGAACTGCTATAGCGGCTACAAGTAATCCTGTAACTTTTGTCATAACATTTATACTTGTCGCATTCATAACTTTTTGCATTGTCGCTGCAGCATTTAAAGATAAAGCTACTGCTACTCCTACCAAAAAAACGATTCCTGTAAGTATCATATCACCTTCAATTCCCGGGCTCTTACTTCCATAAAGAATTACGCTACTTATAGCTCCGGGTCCTGCCAGTAAAGGCATTGCAAGCGGAACAACTGCAATATCAGCAGGGTTTTGATTAGGATCATCAGGTACATCTTTATCAGCGCTGCTTGATTTTCCAAGAACCATATCTAATGCAACAAGGAAAATTATTACTCCTCCTGCAAGTGTAAAAGCCGGAATTCCGATTCCGAATATCTCAAGTAAATATCTTCCGAGATATAAAGCAATAATCAAAATTATAAAAACAGCAACAGCCGTTTTTCTTGCAATGGCAAGTTTTTGTTCCCTTGATAATTTCCCAGTCCTTGACAAAAATAACGGAATGCCTTCAATCGGATTTACAAGTACAAATATTGCGATGAAAACTTTTATGTAATATGTTACTTCTGTCATAATCAAAATTTTGTTTTCGTCAAATTATGAATTATGATTTTTACTTACAATATTAATACAAAGAATTTATAGTGAATAACGATAATGTTTTTTTGTGTACTAATTAAAATTCTACAATTGAAAGTGTTGGATTGAGTTAAAAATCTATTATATATATCTTATGTAAATTATTGCATAAAATTTTCCCAAAAATAAAAGCTCAATGTCAGAAATATTTAATAAAGATAGTATTTCATGGAAAGATTATTACATTACAGTAAAAGACAGACCACCGAGAGAAACATTATTAACAGCGTTGTCTTTTTTTGAAAAGGAAAGCAGAAATTCCGATAAATTATTTGCTATAGACGTTGGATGTGGCTCCGGAACTGATACCGGAGAATTGTTAAATAATGGCTGGAAAGTTCTGGCAATTGATAAAGAAAAAATTGCTATTGAATTACTTCAAAATAAATTCAATGATTATTTTAACAGCGGCAGATTAATAACCAAAGCGGAATCTTTTGAAAATTTAAATTTACAGACAACAGATTTTATTAATGCAAGCTATTGTCTGCCTTTTTGTCATCCGGAACATTTTAAAAATTTATGGGATAAAATTAATAAAGCAATTAAATTAAATGGCAGGTTTGCCGGAAATTTTTTTGGTGAAAAAGATGAATGGTCAAAGTCTGATGATATGACATTTCATCCGGAAAAAAAGGTAAGAGAGATGTTTGAAAATTATGAAATAGAATTTTTTCACGAAAGAGATGAAGACGGTGAAACTGCCGACGGAAATAAAAAGCACTGGCATGTATTTTCAGTTGTAGCAAAGAAAATCATGTAAACTATTTCATGATAGAATTTAAAAAATCTTAACCCAAGTTATAAAAATATTAAGATAATGTTTAATAAATTACTGTTATTGTTTTTGTTGGTAAGTTTTTACAGCTGTAAAAAAGCAGATGAAACTATTAATAAAAGTGATTCACAAATTGAAACAGAAAAAAAGGCTGATGTTAAGTTTGAAAATTCTGATTTAATAACAGATTCTCTGAAAAATAAATCCGGTGAAAATCAGGGTAAAGAAAAAATTTTCGAAGGGATATGTAAAATAAATACAAATACAAACACAAACACCTTTCTTGACTGTCAGAATCCTGATATTGAATATCTGGTAAACGATGAAACATCAAATCTTAAAAGCCTTTATGAAAAAATTTATTCATCAAAAAATGTCTACGGTTCAGTTTATGCAAAAGTTAAAGGTGTCATTACCGAAACAAAAGATGAAAAATTTTCTGAGAAATTTCCCATGACTCTTATTGTCAGTGAAGTGATTGATATTCAGAAAAAGAATTTTAATAACACATGTGTGAAATATGATTTTTGGGCAATTGGAAATGAACCAACATGGTCACTGCAAATATCAAAAAAAGAAAACTTGATTTTATTCAATGATAATGCGGGAAATAAAGAATATTATTTCTTTTATGAAGAACAGACATCAGATGATGAAGGCAGAATAATTTATATGGCTCACAATAAAATTCAGCAATATTTAATTAAAGCTGTTTTTATAAAAGAAAAATGTTCGGACAATATGTCAGATAAAGTATATGATTATTCTGCTGAAATAGAATTAAGCGGTGGAAAGATTTATAAAGGATGTGGAATCAAAGGCAAAGAATAGAAAGTTTGAAATGATTTCAGTAAAAAAACTCACCGATAAAAAAATTATCGAATCTCATTTCAGAAAAAATATAAATCTGAATCTTTATCAGATCGGTGATCTTGATGAATTTTTCTGGAAGTATACGGAATGGTTTGGTTTGTACGTTGGCACTGAATTGAAACAAATAATTTTAATTTACAAAGGCACGGATTTGCCTGTAATGATAGCACTTTGTGATACTTCTGAAAACAGCATTTCAGAAATGAAAACACTTATTTCCGAAATTAAAAAAGATTTACCGGATAATTTTTATTCACATTTATCAAAAGGTGTTTCTGAAGTATTAGAATATAATTATGAACCTGGTCATCACGGTACATATTTGAAAATGACTTTGAAGAAAGAAAATTTAATTACATTTGCAGAAGATAGAAATATTAAAAGATTAAATGTTACCGATATAGAAATTGTAAAAGAATTTTATTACAAAAGTTATCCCGACAATTGGTTTGATAAAAGAATGCTTGAGACGGGAAAATATTTCGGATATTTTTTTGATAATAAAATAGCAGGAATTTCCGGAATTCATGTTTATTCACATTTGTATAAAGTTGCTGTGCTCGGAAATATTACAACCGATCCTGAATTCAGAGGACAGTCAATTTGTAAAAAAGTAACATCGGAATTATGTAAAGATTTATTTGAAACGGTTGATGTCATCGGATTGAATGTACATAGTGAGAATTCTGCTGCAATAAAAAGTTACAAAAATATCGGATTTGAAATTACTGATGAGTATGAAGAAATCATGTTTGAAAAATCTTTGAATTCCTGAAGTTTAATATTTATAATTATTATCAAAAAATTACAATTTATTAAATCAAAAAGTTTTCATGACAATTAAAACATCCGATCTCTGTGATGACAACGCAGACAAAGTAAGAATTGCCGAACCGATCGGCTTTAAGGATTTCGGCGGAAAGAAAAATTTCTGCGGTAAAATTCACACAGTAAAATGTTTCGAGAATAATCCTTTTGTCAGAGCAGCATTGGAGAAAAACGGCGAAGGGAAAGTTTTGGTGGTTGACGGCGGCGGCTCACTGAAATGTGCCTTGCTCGGAGATATGCTCGGCGAAATTGCCGTTAAGAATAAATGGAACGGGATCATTGTCTTCGGATGTATCCGTGACTCAGTTGCTTTGTCAAAGCTCAAACTGGGAGTAAAAGCTTTGAATACAAATCCTCTCAAAAGTAAAAAAGAAAATAAAGGCGAAGAAAATATTACCGTTAATTTTGCAAATATAGATTTTGTTCCCGGTGAATTTGTGTATTGTGACGAAGACGGGATTATTGTTTCGAAGGAAGAGTTGGCTTAAAAATAGAATTCAATAAGAATTTAAAAATGAAAAAAATGAAAATTATATTTATTGTAGTTTATATAATCCTTTGTAATATTTCATTCTCTCAATCAGGATGGGTTAATCAAACAATTGGAACAGGAAATTATGTTTCTATAAATTTTATTGATGAAAATACAGGATTTATATTTGGAAGTGACGGGACAATTTTAAAATCAACAAACAAAGGAAATAATTGGGAATTAATTTTGACTCAAAGCTTTACTTATCCAGTTAAAAAGGGATTTAGTATAAATGAAAATTTATTTACAATAATATCAGGAGGATCTGTCTTTGGTATGGTTTATACAACTACAAATGGAGGAAACAATTGGATCTCTGGTCAAAAGGATATAATGCCAATTGGTAATGGATTTATTTGGTTGAAGGGAATTACATTCATTAATAATAACACGGGATATGTTTGCGGAAATGATTACGGAACACTTAATCCGGGTTTTTATGTTGACGGAATAATTTACAAAACTACTAATTCAGGTGTAAATTGGTTTCAATCTCAAAGAAGTGGAGTTGATTTTTACGACATGTCATTTAAAAATAATCAGACCGGATATTGCACATGGTCGTCAGTTCTAAAAACTACAGATGAAGGTAATTCATGGGAATATTTCGGAGAAGTAAATGCAGTTACTTTTTGCATCACTCCTTCATTTAATGATACAATTTATATGTCCGGTGACTCAGGAAAAATTTACAGGTCAGTTAATGGAGCAATGAATTGGGTAAAATATTACACTCCTTTTAATGATACATTGAATAAACTTTTTTTCGTAAACGCTAAAACAGGATATGCAGTAAGCGACAGTGGAACTATAATCAAGACTACAAATGCCGGAGTTAACTGGTCTGTGCAGACAACTAATACTTCAAAAAATTTAAACAGTATTTGTTTTCTAAATAAGGATACCGGTTTTGCAGTTGGTGATAATGGTATAATTTTAAAAACTTACACAGGTGGAGTAATTACTACAATAAATAATAATAACGAAACTGCTGATAAATATTTGCTTTTTCAAAATTATCCAAACCCTTTTAACCCATCAACAAAAATTAATTACTCACTTCCTTATAGTGGAAAAGTAAGATTGACAATTTATGATATTTCAGGGAAAGAAGTTCAAACTTTAGTTAATGCACTTCAAACCCCGGGATTCTACACAGTTAATTTTGACGGAAGTAAATTGTCCAGTGGTGTTTATTATTACAGAATTGAAATATCAGGAAAATCAAACTTTGTTGATTCAAAAAAGATGTTGTTGATAAAATAAAATTTCATTATAAACTATTGATTGCATCAAAATCTTTCTTATTCAAAAAATTTGCAATGACATCTTTATCGTGAGAGACAATTATCAAAGCAATTTTATTTTCAGTGCATAAGTTTTTTATAAGCCCGATTACAGAATCAGAATTTTTTTTATCAAGATTTGCAGTCGGCTCATCAGCTAAGATTAACTTTGGCGAATTCACTATTGCTCTTGCGACTGCAACTCTCTGCTGCTCTCCGACAGACAATTCAGCCGGTTTACTTTTCAATTTATCAGAAAGACCAACCTTCGCCAAAGCATCTTCACATTTCTTTTTATCCGTTTTTCCGGCGAACATCATTCCGAGCATTAGATTCTCCAGAGAACTAAATCCCTGAAGAAGATTAAACGACTGAAAAATATAACCTATATTTTTTGCCCTGAATAAATCTCTCTTTGATTCGGAAAGTTTTGTAATGTCAGTGCCGTCAAAAATTATTTCACCGGAGTCAGCACTCACAATCCCGGAAATAAGATTAAGAAAAGTTGACTTACCTGCACCACTCTCGCCTGTGACCGCAAGCTGCTCTGCTTCTTTCAAATGGAATTCCTGAATATTTATAACGTCAGATTTTTCATTTGCTGAGTTTATAAAAGATTTTTTCAGATTGTGAATAGTTAGCATTTTCTTTTTTGATTTTTATTAACCTCGAAGAAGGTAAGTTAAAAGTTAAAAGCCTGCCTCGCCACTGGCGGGTTAAAAGTTTTTCCTTGAGTCTTAAATTCTTTGAGGCAAGTTAAAAATTCTAATTTAAATTTTATGAAAATCTGTGCTTACCTCGCTATAGCTTCGGCGGAGCGTGAATCTGTGGTAAAAAAAACTCATCACAATAAAATTACTGCAATGAGTATTGATATGCTGTTTCAAAAAATATTATTCCGAGTCAACTAAGACATTCACTTTTTCACCGGCAATAATTCCTTTACTGCCGACTGCTTCGTAATCATAGCCATTCAGTTCGGGAATCGTCGCACAAAGTTCAATAAATACTTCTTCCGAATTTTCAAAAGCAAAATCATGTCCGAGAACTTTCGCAACCTGTTTCAAAATCTTCCACGCAGGTCTCGCATTGAACTTCGTTCCCTGTGTCCATCTGTCATTCGGCGCACCCATCTTATCCAATCTCGAAAGCTGAAACTCACCGATAAGTCTTTCCTGCTCGAGAGTTGTGACAGCAGGTTTAATTCTCTGAATTCTGTTTTGAAAATTTACAAATGTTCCGTTAATCTCTGCATAAGTAGATGTAGGAAAAATTATGTTGGCATTATTTGAATAATTATTTACAAATGAAATTTGATGAATACAAGATTGAATATTTTTTAAAATAACATCAGCATCTTTTATTCTAGTAACATCGTCATTTAAAATATAAAGTAATTTTATTTTACCCGAACTTAATTTATCAATATCGGCATTTGAAATTTCTTTAATTCCAAGCAGCTTCAAACCATTGGAATTTGGGGTCTTATCGGATTTTCTTAAAAAGTCATCGCCGAAAGTTTCGTCAATCATCGGAATATAAAAAACATTGTCGCTTTCAAAAATTTCCTTTGCAAATTTTTTCAAAGCATAATTATCTTCGAGCGTAGAAAATGGCGAAGCTATAAACATCAGTTCGGAATTCTCATACTTCTTCAGATGAGACGCGGCTTTGGAAGTTGCTTCGTCCCAATTCACTTCTATTAATTCCTCAGCTTCCATCGAATCTTCATGAAGTTTTATTTTCGGAGAATTAATTCTGAGTTTCTCATCATTCACATTTTTTATTGTATTGAGCCGACCCCAGTCACAGAGCCAGTAGTCATTCACGGATAAATTTTCACGCGGCTCGATTCTTAAAATTTCATTATTACGAACACCGACTATCGAGTTACAGCCTCTTGCACATCCGGGACAGACAGAATCAGTGAACGACATTTCCCACACTCGGGATTTAAATCTGAACTCTTTAGACGTCAGCGCACCGACGGGACAGATTTCGATTACATTCATCGAATACGGATTGTCAAGTTCTTCACCGGGGAAAGTTTCGATAGTGACATGATCACCTCTCTGCACAAAGGTCAACTCGGGATCTTTTACAATCTCTTCGCAAAACCTGATGCAGCGTGAGCAGCTGATACATCTTTCCTGATCGAACAACACATTCGGTCCGAGAGAAACTCTTTTATCTTTTTCATTTTTCATTTCATCAAATCTCGAAATTCCGACACTGTATTTGTATGCATAATCCTGAAGTTTGCACTCGCCGGCTTCATCGCAGATCGGACAGTCGAGCGGATGATTAATCAGAAGAAATTCCATAACGGCATTCTGAGCATGAATAACTTTTTCGGATTTAGTATAAACGATCATACCTTCGGCGGCGGGAGTCGCGCAAGCAATCACAAGTTTCGGCATTTTATCAAGCTCGACCAAGCAAATACGACAGTTACCTGCCACGGACATCGCAGGATGATAGCAAAAATGTGCTATATCAATACCGGCATTGTGAGCTGCCTGAATAATAGTCTGACCTTTCTGAAACTCAATTTCTTTATTATCTATAAGAATTTTAGACATGTAGTAAAAATTATTTTTATCAAATTACTACTATTTTTTTGGTTTATCAATTCAGAAGAGGGCTGGGGGGATTGTAATTTCGTCGTAGCAGATATTTATAATGATTCTAATGTAAAAATTTATTTTAAATTTGAGATTTATTTTGGGTGGGCTTTGTGAGGAAAGGAAATGTCCCGTAGGGACACAATGTCGATAGCAAATACAATTGCATTATACAATTGTCCCTTAGGGACAAGATATTGGTAGCTCTTTATTTTTATTTATTTCCACCAATATATCATCCCTACGGGATAAATATTTCAACGACATTCAATCTTCTACCGATATATAATCCCTACGGGATAAATATTTCAACGACATTCAATCTTCTACCGATATATAATCCCTACGGGATAAATATTTCAACGACATTCATTCTTCTACCGATATATAATCCCTACGGGATTAATATTTTACTGTTTCCATTAAGTTATTCCACTGAGAGAACGCAAAAGTTCATTAAGATTTTCTGTAGAAATCCTTGCGGCATCCTTCCACATCAGACTGGTTTTCTTCAAAAGTCTTCCGCCTGTCTTCGGCAGGTAAACATAAATAATTTATTATCTTTTTAATTTAAGTAGCGGAATGACTATTCGGAGACTTCGAAATACTCTACAGATCCAAAATCACAAAAATATTTTCTTTAATCCGTGAGATTATGTCTTCGGGCAGCTCACCTAATTTTTTTGTAATTCGTTTTTTATCAATAGCTCTTATCTGGTCAATGAGTATATCGCAATCTTCATTTAGGTTTGCAGTTCCTTTTTTAATATGAATTCTGAGGATTTCAGATTCAATAATTACATTTGTAGTTAATGGAGAAACAATTATTGACGGGTGAATTTTATTAATAATGTCAGTTTGAAGTATGACAACAGGGCGGATCTTCCCGGATTCTGTTCCGAAACGTGGGTTTAGGTCTGCGATCCAGACTTCATATTGTTTAATTTCCATTTAATTTTCAACTAATTTTCTTCCTGAAGTGCCTCAAATTCCCCGAGAACTTTCATTGATTCATCTCTTACAAGGCGGGATTCTTTTTCCAACTGGCTAAATAGAATTTTTCTTTTATGAAGCATATTATAAAATTCGACAGCTTCGTTTATGTAACGATTTCTGTTCTTTTTAATTTTTGAAATTATTTTTTCAGTATCCCGAAAAGTATTCTCATCGATTTTTAAGGAAAGATTTTTCATAAATTTTTTATAAAAGTATATACAAATAGTATATCTAACAAGTGAAAAAGATTATTTTTGTTTAATGTTGCTACTTTTCACCAATGGCAGAATCTTCCGATAATTTTCAAATCACAAACTTTTTCAAAAAAAATCCTCAAAGAAAATTAATTCTCTGAGGATAGTTTTAAAATTTCTGAAAAATCTTTACTTTATTAACATCATCTTCCTTACCTGCTCAAACTCACCTGCTCCGCTTTGCGAGCCGGCTTTTAATTTGTAATAATAAACGCCGCTGGAAAAATTTGAACCATCAAACTCAACTTTATAACTTCCGGGATTCTTTCTTTCATTTACCAAAGTAACAACTTCATTTCCAAGCACATCATAAACTTTCAAAGTAACAACTCCCACTTCCCCGCCTTGCAGTAAGGCAGGTGAAATTCCCTGCCTTGCCGGCGGGCAGGCAAATTCTATATTGGTTGTAGGATTAAATGGATTTGGATAATTCTGATACAGTTTAAAAGAAAGATTCTCTGTTAAATTATTACTGCCAACATTTGTCAGCTGATCTCTGAAAACTTTATAAACAGCATCTTTTGTACTGACTATTATTGTATCGCCTGTGCCCGGATTTTTTGAAAGTCCCGTAACATATTTTGAAGGATAAAAAGTATTGTTATATAAATACCAGTCTTGCCCCCGGTTTGTGCTTTTGTATAGACCATTGACAGATCCGGCATAAATTACATTGCTGTTATCCGGAGACACTTCCATTGTATTTATTTCAAAAGGAACAGTCGAATTGTCCCAGCTCAATCCATTATTAAATGACTTATAAATTTTATTCGGTGTAATGCCGTAAATAATATTTATCGAGTAATCAAATTCGAGTTCGGATAAAGGAGGAATGTTTATTGAATTAAAAGTATATCCAGCATCTGTGCTGAGCATCATATAATCACGATGAGCGGTAAAAATATAATTTGTATTAAAAGGATTGACCTTTATGAAACCTCCGTCTAAATTATTTCCCCATAGAGCCGGTCTGTTATCTCTCAGATCCGGAATAACAGCGGTAAGTGACCAGTTTGCTCCTCTGTTTGTGCTTTTAAAAATTGCCGACTCGTAATTCGTTTGTCCGTTTGCATAACCAAAGTAGCAGACAGAATCATTATCCGGATTATGATCGCCTCCGTTTGGATAAATTAATGTTCCACCGCAACCGAAAATATTATAAAAACTATTCCAGTTAGCTCCGGAATTATATGAAATTAATGTGTTTGCATCAGGACATGAAGCACACGGAGTTATCATAAATTTTAGTATAAAATTAGTATCAATTCCGGATATCAAAAAATAGGGAACAGGATTACATTGTGTATAAACGTAAGGTGGATCAACACAGGTGGCACATGATGTATTTAAATTTCCGTTTGCAGGAGTCGTCCAAATATTATCATTCCCGGAATATTTTTTAAGCACGCCGTTTTCGGGATCGGGTAATGTCGTATTAGTATTA